>Ga0210401_10007323_pt1 | contig 11081 bp, 9 predicted proteins | sample IncBWH32MmetaG_FD_150866 | JGI IMG/M metagenome (GOLD analysis project Ga0210401, IMG submission 150866) | Forest soil microbial communities from Barre Woods Harvard Forest LTER site, Petersham, Massachusetts, United States - Inc-BW-H-32-M | ecosystem: Environmental > Terrestrial > Soil >... | reverse complement strand
TGCTCTCCGACTATCGCATCACTCCTTAAGAACTGGCGGAGGAAGAGTGATGCGCGCTGACCTTGTTCGCCTGTCCCCATTGGGCGTCATCGGTATAGTATTGGCCTCCGTCAAGTGGAGGGAGGCTTTGCGCCGTGTCGAAAAGGAGATGCAGACTGCTCTGCAAGTTGGGGACCGTGATTATCAGTGGGGCGCTGATTGCCACCGTGCTCTGCGCGGCCCAGCAATTGACGAACGACAAACTGTCGCTAGCCGTGGATGCTCAGGCTGGGACGTATCAGCTGAGTCTCCGAGGCGGCCAGCCCATTTTCACCAGTCGTGTGGCAGCACAGGTCAATCACCAGTGGCTGCGTTCGAGCGAATATCCGCACAATCAAGCTTCCGAATCCGCGTTCACCGACGACCTCGGCTCGGGCCGGGCGATAACCGTTACTTGCACGGGACTCGAAGGCAAACCAGATCTGGCTTATGCCGTGCAGCTCTACCACCAGCGGCCGTACGCCACTGTCCAGGTAACAGTGCGGAACACGACCGGTAAGCAAGTGACGGTGCAGGCCATCCGAGGTTTGGAGGCAATCGGGGAGCCGGTACTCAATCTGGGTGGCCATACATTCGCCGAGCGAATCCTGTCTGACAGTTTTAGTGAAGATTGGCCTGAGTTACAAATCTACGACTTGGGGAAGGCGCCCAGTGGGATACATCGCGGCGCCGGAAGTCAACTGATCTACAACCGGGAGACCAAACTAAGCCTTTTCATTGGCGCGGTGACCTCAAACCGATTTCTGACCTTGCTCCATCTACAGGCCTCGGGCTCTGGAGACGATACGAAGATTGGATCGTTCAGCGTTGATTCCACGGGAACAACGGAGGTTCAAAAGGAGTTCGATCTCAAGAGCAATCCCCCGGAGGATCAGATCGAACTGAGCCTTGCTGTCGAGCCCGGAGCAGACATCAAATCCGAGCGCCTGATGCTCCAAGCCGGGCCGGACTACCACAATCAGCTGCTGGCTTATGGCGATGCGATTCGACTCTTGCACCACGCTCGAGTCTCCCTTGAAACTCCGATCGGTTGGTGGAGTTGGACGGCCTTTTACGGCACGATCAACGAAGGCGAGACTCTGGCCAATGCGGACTGGCAAGCCGAGCATCTGAAGTCACTCGGCTACAAATATTTCCAGGTTGACGAGGGCTATCAGTACGCCCGCGGTGAGTACACGACAGCCGATGCCACACTGTTCCCGAATGGCATGCGGTTCGTCGGACACCGTGTCACCGGAGATGGCCTCATCTTCGGTGTATGGACTGCCCCTTTCGAGGTGACGAGCCGGGCGTGGGTCTACGAACACCACAAGGATTGGCTGGTCCACAACGCCAAGGGCGAGCCGATCCCCAGTCGCGCGGTCTGGAATCAGAAATCGGACGTGATCTACACCCTGGACACGACGCATCCTGCGGCTCAGGAGTATGTGCGTCAGACTTATAAGACTCTGGTTCGTGAGTGGGGAGTACGGTTCTTCAAATTCGATTTCATGGACACTACCGCAATCGAGGGCTACCGCTACCGGCCCAACACGACCGCCCTCGAGGCGCAACGCATTGGCCTGCAAATCATTCGCGACACGGTAGGCGATGAAGTAGTCCTGGACAAAGACGGAAGCCCCATGCTTAACCCGGTGGGACTCGTCGACACCGGGCGGGTCTCCACCGACACAGGGCACAGTTTTCAGAGAACGAAGGACGCTGCGCCAGGCATTGCCGCCCGTTTCTATATGCACCGCAATTTTTTCGTGAATGATCCGGACGCTTTCAATACGACCGGACAGTCTTTCAGCGATCGCCCAGAACGGCCTTCCTCGATTGCGCTGCCTGCAGCTGAGGCCTCGGTCGCTCTCTCCGCAGTGTCCGGCGGCATGTATGAACTGGGCGACGACATGGCTGTCCTGGGTTCTCAAAAAGATCGTCTGGCGCTGGTTGAGAACGCGGACTTGCTCAATATGGCCAAGATTGGCCGAGCCTCCACGCCGCTCGATCTGATGACATACAACCCCGAGGATCAACAACCAAGCATCTTCTTTTTGCGGGAAAGTCCACACCAGGCCATCCTGACTGTGTTCAATTGGACAGAGACCCCGCGGTCTCACACCCTGAACCTTGCTGACCTTGGGCTGCCTGCAGAGCATACGTTCGCCGCGTCGGACGTACTGAACCAGAACGCGCCGGTCACGCTCCGAGGCCGCACCGTGCAGATCGAGAATCAGCCCCCCGAGTCCGTCAGGGTGATCAAGCTCATCGATGGTAACGTTGCCCCGGGCGCGCCCAGTGTTAGGGCGCAAGTGCCCTCAGGAGCAAACGCCGGCGAGACAATCCATCTCGCAGCGCAAACAGAGGGCGCTAGCGTGCCCGCGATCCAATATCACTGGGATTTCGGCGATGGTAACAGCGCAAGCGGTCCGAAGGTGTCTCACGCCTATACCGGAGCAGCGGCCTTCAATATCCGCCTGACAGTGGACGGGGTAGATGGCGTTCAAGCCGTTCAGAACTTCTCAGTCAACGTGACCGGCGATTTGAGGGCCTTGCATAACCTTACCGATAATCGACGCTTCCAAGACCCCACCGACCATTGATGGGCTCTCAAGGCAGTACGATTTTCTTCCAAGTAAAAGAGATTGCGGATCCCGAGGTGCATGTGAGTTTCGGGGTATCCGGACCTAATTCTGGTCCAGCAGTTGGTCGGTCAGAGCTACCAGCTCAGAGCTCAAGGGCCGGGGCCAAAAGCAAGCCCGCGTCGACTACTCCACCGTTACCGACTTTGCCAGGTTGCGGGGTTGATCGACGTCGCATCCGCGGCGGACGGCGATGTGATACGCCAGCATCTGCAGCGGGACGATCTCGAGGATGGGCGCGAGTTCCTCCGGAGCCGGCGGCACGTAGATCACGTGGTCGACGGCTTCCTTGATTTCTTCGTCGCCTTCGGTGGCGAGCGCAATCACGAGACCAGAGCGCGCCTTCACTTCTTTCAGGTTCGACATCGTCTTTTCGTAGCGGACCACTGACAAAGGATCGTTCGGATCGCGCGTCGCGATGATGACGACGGGCAGATTCTCGTCGATTAGAGCGTTCGGTCCATGCTTCATTTCACCAGCGGGGTAGCCTTCCGCGTGAATGTAGGAGACTTCCTTCAGCTTAAGAGCGCCCTCGAGCGCGATCGGATAGTGAATGCCACGGCCGAGGAAGAGGAAGTCTTGCGCGCGCGAGTAGGTCTTGGCGAGTTCCTCGATGGCTTCGTCGTGGGTCAAAATCTGCTCGAGCTTGCCCGGCAGGCGGGTGAGATCGAAAACTTCTTTCTTCGATTGTTCGGGTGTGATGGTGCCACGCACCTGGCCCAGATAGAGGGCCAGCAGATAAAGCGCGGTCAGCTGCGCAGTGAAAGCCTTGGTGGAAGCAACGCCAATCTCGGGACCGGCGTGCGTGTAGACAGTCCCTTGGGCTTCGCGCGTCACCATTGACCCGACCACATTGCAGATGGCGAGCGTCTTGGACCCCTTCGCTTTCGCTTCGCGCTGTGCGGCGATGGTATCGGCGGTCTCGCCGGACTGAGTAATGAGCAACGTGATCGTATCTTTGGGGATGATGGGATCTCGATACCGCCATTCACTGGCATAGTCGACCTCAACCGGTATGCGGGCGAGGCTTTCGATCATGAACTTGCCGGCTTGTCCCGCATGCCAGCTGGTGCCGCAGGCGGCGATGTTGATCTTCTTTGCCGCGCGAAACTCCGCTTCAGTGATCTCCATCTCTTCAAGAAAGATATGGCCTGTGTCCTGTGATACGCGGCCGAGAGTCGTGTCGCGAACGGCGCGAGGCTGCTCATAAATCTCTTTGAGCATGAAATGCTTGAACCCGCCCTTTTCGGCCATGATCGGATCCCAGGTGACGTGCTGGACCTGGCGGGTCACGGGTTTGCCGTCAAAATCGGTGAGCTGCACTCCGGCGGGCGTGATGACGGCGAGGTCTCCGTCGCCCAGGAAGAACAGGTCCCGGGTGTGGTACAGGATTGCGGGAACGTCGGACGCTACAAAGTACTCGTCCTTGCCTAATCCGATGACCGCCGGCGGGCCGTTCCGCGCCGCGACGATCTTGTTCGGGTCGTCAACGGCAATGACACTAAGCGCGAAAACGCCGGTCAATTCTTTGACGGCTTTCCGCACGGCCTCTTCGAGAGGGGGGCGGTGGCCGTTGCCGGTCTCCAGAAAGTACTTCTCGACAAGGTGGGCGATGATTTCGGTATCAGTTTCGGTGGTGAACTTGTGGCCTTCTTCGATGAGCTTTTTCTTGAGCGCCAAATAGTTCTCGACGATGCCGTTATGGACAACTACTATCTTCCCGGTACAATCGCGATGGGGGTGGGCGTTTTCTTCGCTGGGACGGCCATGCGTAGCCCAGCGGGTATGTCCGATGCCGTAGGTGCCGTCGAGTGGCTTGAGACGAATTACTTCTTCGAGGTTGCGAAGCTTGCCTTCAGCGCGCCGAATCTGGAGGCCATGGCCATTTCCTCCGACGGCGATCCCCGCCGAGTCATACCCCCGGTACTCTAGCCGGCGCAACCCCTCGATGATGACAGGCACCACTTCTTTTTTCCCCACATATCCAACGATGCCGCACATGAGTAGAACTCCTTCGTCCGAAGAGACGTCGATCGAATCGTGTAGATGTGAAAAGCGACTTATAGGGCGAGCGACACCTTCATGCACGTCGAGGCAAATTTCCCTGGGGGTTATTCCTCGAGAGAGTAGCGGTACTCCTCAATCACCGGGTTAGTAAGAACTTCGCGGGCTATGCGATCGACCTCGAGAGCAGCGTCCGACTTACTCAGGTCGCCATCCAGGGTAAGTTCAAAGTACTTGCCTTGGCGGACGTCTCCCAACCCCTTGTAGCCCATCTTCTTAAGCGCGCCCTGGATGGTTTTCCCCTGCGGGTCCAGAACGCTCTTCTTCAGCGAAACGTAGACGTAGGCTTTCATCGGCTCAACCATTATACGTCACGCATTCCAGCGTCCGGGCGAGTTTTAGGGCTGTCGGAAGCCGCGCAGCCTAACCCGGGAAGCCCATGTTTTCCGCTACTTGGAGCGAAGCGCTTCGATCTGACGATCCAGTTCAGCCAGAGCATCTTGCAGCATGCGGCGGTGCCGTGCCGCGGAGGCAGACTCAATTTGTTTCACAACGCGCGCACGAGATAGTCGCAATCCTTCCCGGTGCTGGTGCTCAGAAATTTGTTCAGGAGTCATGTGCTTCCGAGATTTGTCTGAATTCTGGAAAGCCTCGGATTGTTGCGACTCGACCGACTTGCTCTCCCACCCGCGCGCCATGCCAAAAATTATACGGAGAAGAAGCCAACTGCGTCATGGTGTGACTTACATCACAGGGGAATTGTGACATGTACACTTTAAAATCGGACTCCAAGGTCCATAATCGGGAACTTGCTAGCGAGTGTCGAAATACCGGCACTCCGAGCACCGCTCTTGGAGAACCGATTTTGTTCGAGTTGCGAAGTGGCGTTCACCGGCACGGGGTTCGCAGCGTTTTTGATTTGACAGCGTTCAGAATCAAATTATGATGCGGCGCGGTTCTTTTCGCTAAAAGTATCGGAGGCAGTGGCCTGTGAATGAGGGCACAGGTCCAGTAGTAATGCTGTCTGAGTCAGAGAGTAACCTCAACCCTCAACACGAGCTTCACCGCTATCAGGCGCTGCTTGATCTTACCGACCTGATGGCACAACATCCGGAATCGCTGGCGCTTCGCCCTCCCAGAGGTGACGGCGCATCGGTGGTGCAGAGCTCTAGCTTTGGTCTGCATCTCGCTGACCCTTTTCGCCGCCACAGCACAGGTCAGTCACGTCCACGACGGAGGAACCAACTCCACCGATCGTGGGTGCTCGCTTTGCTCGGTGGCGCACTCCTCCGCGGTAGTTGCTGCGGCGATCCAGCCTATTCCCACCTTTGCCCGTACAGCCATCGTGGGTAGCCTGAAGCCATCGCTGCGGTCTTTCCTGTCCGTCTCCTGCTCCTACATCCGTCCTCCGCCGTCGGTCTAGAAAACCCGCCACGTCCGCGTTTTTTCTGAACCGCCGTCCATCCCAATTGGAGGAGAGGTGTAATGCTTTCTATTCGTATTTCGCTATGTTTCGTGGTTTTCTTGGCGCTATTCACGCTTGTAACTTCATCCCTGTTTGCGCAATCAGGCGGCAACTCTACTTCGGTCACCGGGACCGTCCTGGACCCCTCGGGCGCCGTCGTTCCCGACGTCACCGTCGAGATTCTCAACCTTGTTAGCCAGTTTCAGCGTTCGACCACAACTGATGACAAGGGCAACTTCAGCATTCCAAACGTTCCCTTCAACCAGGTGCGAAACCCTTCGTCCCGCAGCGGACCGAATACTTTCGGGAACCGCTGGTCCTGCGACAGATCAGGAACGAACAGCGGTGTTTGTTGCTGCCAGACGTAGCCGCTCGCCGATTCTTCCACCGGGTCCGCCACTACGTCAGTCGAGTGGCCATTGGCCACTCGGGCTCGAATTACTGGGAAGCCGGTTACTTGGACGCTTCGCGCATGGAAATGTTTCCGCGGAACGAGTGCAGTTCGAAGGCTGCCGACCCTTGGGAAAGCAGGCTCTTCGACGATGCGAAGCTGCTGGCGAGAATGGGACGGGCAGGCAAAATCTGGTTGTCCACCTTGCCTTTCACGGAGCGAGCCTTGAAATGCGCCAGACCAGCCGAGGCCAACGCGACGTCGATGTTGCCGGTTCCCGTTACCAGCTTGTAGAAACCATCGCCGGGATTGCCAGAATAACGGATACGGCCGGTAGCGGAGTGCACTTCGACCATGGGCCCGGAAACATCCTGTAGCAAAACGTCGCCGCTCGAGGTCGTTACATCCACGTGCCCGCCAGTGACCTGGCGCAAAGAGATCGGGCCGCTCAGGGTTTTGACGTGAACATGAGCATCATGGATCAGATGAGCGTCCACGGAAGCTGTGGTCCCCTCAAAGATAAGATCGCCCGCCAGGTTCTCGGCGGAAAGGGAGCCGGCGGCCGTACTCAAGATCACGCACGCATCGGCGGGAACCAGCACCTGGTAGTCAACGTTGTCGGCCTTGGCGCCGGTGGAAATCTGAGAACCGGTCACCAGTTCGATGTGGTTCTCGACCTGTTGCGCCTGAATAGCAACTGCATCGGAATGAACAACGGTCGCGACTACGCGTCCGCCGGTGGAAGGCGTGACCGTAATGCGGCCATACTGATTACGAATGGAAATCACCGGTCGACCGCTTACGTTGTAAGCCAGCACCTCACGCTTGATCTGCGCCGGGGCGACTGCGGATAACATCAAGAGGAATAAGGCAATGGGCGCGGGGCGGGTCCAACTTCTCATGACAATCTCCGGCGTGTGCATCTGATGATGCCAGAAATCCGGCCAAGATCACACACGAATGCTATTGGGTCCGATGCCTGGCTCTGAGGGCAGGTTGCCCTCGCGGAGTGACTAAAGGCCGAACAATTCCCGCAAACGTTTCGTTTGGGCACGACTCACAGGAATCTCAGTTTGCTTCTTGTCGTCCATGCGGAGCTGGTAGGAGCTCTTAAACCACGGAACGACTTCCTTGATTCGATTGATGTTGACCAGGAAGGATCGATGCGCTCGCCAGAAAAGCTTCGGGTCGAGGCTGTCGAGCAATTCTTCGAGAGTGCGGCAATTGGATTGTCCTTCCGCGCCATTCGGACCGGCGCTGATCACACTGATGACGCCATCTTCAATGGACGCGTAACAAATGTCTTTCTGATCGACGAGAAAGAGTCTTCCGGCAGATTTGATGAGAACCTTGGACGTGGCCTGCGGTTTCTGCGATTCGAGCATCCGCACCAGGGTCTCAAGCTTGTCCGTCGGAGTCGCGGCGGAATCCATCTTGATGCGAGCCTTCTGGATCGACTGCGCGACGCGTTTCTTATCAAAAGGCTTCAGCAGATAGTCGACTGCATTGACCTCGAAAGCCTTCACGGCATACTGATCGAAAGCCGTGGCGAAGACGATCTTGGGCAGCGGCACCTTTCTGTCGAGCAGTTTCTTGATGACACCGAATCCATCGAGGCCCGGCATCTGGACGTCGAGGAAGACCAGATCGGGATTGTGCTCGCGGATGAGATGGACGGCCTCGAGCCCGTTTTTACCCTGAGCCACGACATTGACGTCGCCTACTCCCTTCAAGAGGAAAGCGAGTTCGTCGCGCGCTAACTGCTCGTCGTCGACAATAACTGCGGATAGGGACATAAGGGGTTCCACAGCAGGGCCGGACCCTTAAGTATATGGGTGGGTCGGAGAGGGGGCAAGGGAAGGCGGTTGATGGTGTCATAGGGTCAATATTGTGTCTGGCCTGCGAATTCTTGACCCAGCCAGTCACGCCCACGATAAATCGCGCGATACGAAGGCTCGTCCCAAGGCTGTCTTCGACTTCAGAATGAACTTGGTGTTGAAGTAAGAATGGTAGAGCGACTTCATCCGCTGAAGGGATTTTTGATGGTTTCGCACCGGAGCCAGGGCCGAAGTCTTGTAACCCAATTCTTCCAGGGTTTCGCTACCAACGCGTCGAGGACACCCAATTGTTCCTCTAACATTCCGCATTTCCAGCGCACCACTGGCTGAAAGTCCTGTTCTTGCAGGTCGGAAGCGAACGATGTGTTGGGCTTGCTGACCGAGCCGATCCCGACCTTCTGTATCTTCGCGTAGTCGAGTGGTGGTCCACGAACGTGCTGAGACAGTTCAGCGTTCTGGAAGGATCCTGAACAAGATTTTCGTACCGAACCTCGAGGTAATTCGGGCCGAGCAGTCGCCCATAGGCGCGGCCGCGTCGCACGATCCACTCCCAGTACAGGGCAGCAACGGCCAGACCAGCGCCGTGGTGTCATTTAAATGGGCGAATCCAGCCCTGCTTCTCAAGGGAGAGGGAAACGTCACGGCCATCTCGCAGGACGTGGATGATAAGTGCCCCCGGGATCGTTTGCTGAATCTGTTTCAGATAAAGCAGATGTTCCGGGGTGCAATCGGCCCAGCGCTGGACGTGCTGCTTACGGGCGATGACCTCCATGAAGATTCCGCAGGAAATCGCCGCCGTTGCGGCACTCGCTCATGATCGAACTGTCAACGTCTTCCTTGCTCAGACCGCTCTTTGTGAAAAGGGGGCTTTCATACCAGGCTGACAAGAGTTCGCGCCGATGACGCGGGTTATTCAGATCGCCGAAACGAGGTTCCAGAATGTTGAAGACTTGCGACTCCGCCCGATACACCGCGAAATTTCCGGACGACAGCAACATGTGATAAAGGAGAGTCGTGCCTAAACGCGGACATCCAACCACGAAGACAGGTGCTTTGCTGCGAGGTGTACCCAGGCCCACTGCGCCCATAGCCTTTCCGATCAAAACTCCGGAGTCCGGCTTGTCGAGTTCTCACCGGCGCCGCACGGAACAGAGAGAGACTGCTGCAGCAACCGGTCCAGTTCTGGGGTTTGCGGTGGGGTGTAGTTTGCCGAGGGGAGTGTCAAGGAGACATTTCGGGAAAATAAACTGTCTGTTAAAAAGTGGACAGCTCGTTACGGCAGAGTGGTGTTCTGAAATTCGGACGGAGCCGGCCGCTCGTGCCGCAGTCGTTTGCCATTCCTTTCACGCTGTGTTGCTCTTACTTCCGTTTTCTTTCGTATTAATGCGAGAAATTTGACTCGTTCTCGACCGTTTGCCGAGTAGTCGCCGCTGATTTGTGGCGAGGAGCGTGGTTCTCATGAAACGGCATGCATTACATGGTTTCGTCCAGTTGTTCATTCTGTTGCTTACTCCCTTGCTCGTTGGCGCGTCCGAATCTCCCAACCTTTTGGAACTCCAGCAAGGATGGAAAATCACCTCGGCTCAGAACGTTCAAGCCGACGGCGCGCGGGTGTCGAAGTCCGAGTTCGATGCATCGGCCTGGTATCCGGTGGCGCATATGCCTGCGACGGTGTTGCAGGCGTTGGCAGACGCAGGCGTTTACAAGGATCTTTATTTCGGAATAAACCTGGCCAAGGCGGGAGAGCTCTGGAAAAAAGACTGGTGGTACCGCACCACGTTTTCCGCGCCTCCGGGCCGATCGGTATACACACTCGTCTTCAAGGGAATCAACTACCGCGCGGAAATCTGGCTCAACGGACACTTGCTCGCTCGTCCCTCTCAGGCGGTAGGCATGTATAACGAGCTCGAACTGGAGGCGACGGCATTTATTCTTCCAGCCGGAGACAACGTGCTGGCGGTGAAGATCACGCCGGAGCGAGCCATCCTTGGCGAAGGAACTGTGGAGCTCGCGGATAGTTGGCACGATTGGATTAACTGGAAATACCTGGGTGCAAATACGCCACCAACGACCCAAGTCTCGTTCGTGCCCGATCGCAATGCGGGAATCTGGAAACGCGTCTATCTCAGCAGCAGCGGGCCGGTCACGATTCGGAATCCGTACGTCGCCAGCGATCTGCCTCTGCCGGCGCTGAGCCCTGCCGCCCTCTCGGTCTACTGCGATTTGACGAATCACTCGAAAGAGAATGTTTCCGGCGTCCTGCGCGGAGAGATTGCGCGCGCTGGGAAGCCGGCCGTGGTATTCGAGAAAAAGGTGTCGCTCGATCGTGGCGAAACCCGCGAAGTGGGTCTGGCTCACGAAGAGTTTGCGCAGCTCTCGATCGCGCAGCCCGATTTATGGTGGCCCTATCAATGGGGGCAGCCGAATCTCTATCACCTGAAACTCGAGTTTCGTGTTGCGGAGGAGACTTCCGATACGCAGGGCATTGACTTCGGGATTCGCAATATCAGGCAGGCGCGCGATTCCGACAATGGTTTTCCGGCCGCTGGCACAGGGGGCAGCTTCTATCTGCAGATCAATGGCCGCGACTATCTCATCCGTGGAGGCGTCTACTCGCCTGACTTGTTGTACAAAAACGATCCGGATCACGACGCGAAGATGATTCGTTATGTGAAGGATATGGGACTGAATTTCCTGCGCTGGGAATCGCAGATCGCGGA
>Ga0210401_10007322_pt1 | contig 11081 bp, 7 predicted proteins | sample IncBWH32MmetaG_FD_150866 | JGI IMG/M metagenome (GOLD analysis project Ga0210401, IMG submission 150866) | Forest soil microbial communities from Barre Woods Harvard Forest LTER site, Petersham, Massachusetts, United States - Inc-BW-H-32-M | ecosystem: Environmental > Terrestrial > Soil >... | reverse complement strand
GGTTGTGAGCGGTCTAAAGACCCGCCACTACAACCGCGATGGCTTGGAAGAACTCGGCTCCCGTTGGGTGCTGCAGAATGAATCAAAAACGAATGTCTTGGAGACTTCCGCGCGGGCACGTAGTTCTGGCGATGCTCGTCGCCTTCTGTCTTGCCGGCTTTGTCTCGCCACAAGGCGGAAATGCGCGACGATCCGCAGTTTCGACTGCGACGGCCGGCGAAAATTCTCAGGCGGTGCCGGTTCTTAGCGTGGAGGTGATCAAGTCTTACCCTCACGATCCTCACGCGTTCACACAGGGGCTGGAATACTTCGACGGTTGTCTCTATGAGAGTACCGGACGGAGCGGACAATCCACCTTGCGCCGTGCGGTCTTGGAGACCGGCGCAGTCCTCAACCAGGTCAGCCTGCCACCGGAATATTTCGGCGAAGGCCTGACTATTTTTCGCGGCAAGATCTATCAGCTAACCTGGCTGTCGAAGATTGGATTCATCTACGACGTACGCACCTTTCGCCGAATTGGAGAATTTCATTACGAATCGGAAGGCTGGGGTCTGACGCACGACGACACCTCCCTGATCCTCAGCGACGGGTCGAACAAACTGCAATTCATCGATCCAGCTTCCTTCGAAATCGTACGAACACTCGAAGTGTATGCGGGAAATATAGCAGTGACGAACTTGAACGAGCTCGAATATATCAATGGAGAGATTTTCGCCAACGTCTGGCATTCCCCGCGGATCGCTCGCATCGATCCGCACTCGGGTCAAGTGCTGGCATGGATCGACTTAGCATCCGTCATAGCTCGGAGTAAACACGAGTCCGAAGATGTGCTGAACGGGATCGCCTACGACGCCAAGCGGCGCAGATTGTTCGTAACCGGCAAGGATTGGGCCGAAATACTCGAAATCAAGATCGACACCAAGCCGAACGAGCGATAACGCCGCAGTTCTATCTGGTCACGTCGAATCGACCTTGTATCAAGGTATCAAAGCGGTTTGCGGAACGCCTTCTGCGTCTTGTAGTGCTCGAAGCCGTGCCGTTGGTAAAAAACGTGCGCGCGCTCGCGAACCACGTTGCAGCGCACAGACATATGCACACAATGTTTACCGCGCGCCCATTTCTCCCCGGCGTCGAGCAATCGAGCTCCAGCCCCGTTGCTTCTTTGCTTTTCACTTACGATGAATGCGTTGATTTCCGCTCGAGTGGGCACTTCAATCAGGTGGTTGACGCTGATATGCAGCCAGCCAATCACCTCGCCATCGCATTCAGCAACGAATAACGCATCGTTGGCGGCGGACTTCAGGCGGCTCAACCGCGATTTTATCTCGGCCGCCGTGGCGGGATAGCCAAGCTCGCCGCTAAGCGCCGCGAGGTCCGCAGCATCGCCGCTCTTCGCGCGGCGGATCTTCGGTTCGGATCGCTTACTCTTCTCTGTCATCGAACGTCATTTGCGGTGCGCCTTGCAAGCGGCGGCCGCAGCTAGAAGGTCTTGTCGGAGTCCAGAAGGATCGTAACCGGACCTTCATTCACCAATTCCACCGACATCATTGTCTGAAACACTCCGGTTGCTACCATCACACCGAGACTTCGCAGTCTCGCACTGAACTCTTCGTACAGCGCAAGTGCCTTTTCCGGCGGCGCCGCTGCCATAAAGCTTGGACGCCGCTGGCCTCGCGCATCGCCATACAATGTGAATTGCGAGACCACCAATGCTCCGCCATTAACCTCCAGCAGCGACTTGTTCATCTTCCCGTGCTCGTCTTCAAATATTCGGAGATTGGCGACTTTTTCAGCCATCGACGCGGCAACCTCATTGGTGTCGTCACGCCCCACGCCGAGCAGAATCACCAGACCCGCATCAATCCGTCCGGTAACGCGGCCTTCAACGGTCACCTGCGCGCGGCTGACTCTCTGCACCACCGCCCTCATCGCTGGACCCGCTTCCTAGAACGATTCCTCTGCACCACGACGTCACGCACGACGCCTACTCCGCAGGCGGCGCGGGTTTCGCCGGCTTTCGCGGCAGCAGGTCCGGACGCTGCGCCACGTTATACGCAAACACGGCCAACACCTGTGCACCCTCGGTGAGATCGTCCCACTTCACGCGGTCGAGCGTGTCCGCCTGCGAGTGATGCGTCTTGTCGTAGTCCGCATTGTCCTGCACGCACCAGAAGCCCGGCACGCCAGCCTCGTCAAACGGCACGTGGTCCGTGCCGCCTTCCGTCCGCAAGCTCGGCTCGGCCAATTCGATGCCCGGTGCCTTCGCCAAGGGGTAGAGCACATGGTCCATCTCTTCCCGCGCGGCGTAATTCGCCATCAGACCGACGGTCAGAACTTTTCCGGTTCCGGTGTCGTGAACCAGCACACCAGAAATTTGTCCCAGTTCGCTGGCATGCGCTTTAACGTAAGCCCTTGAGCCATTCAGTCCCTGCTCTTCCCCGGTGAACAGCACGAACCGAATCGTCCGCTTCGGCTTCACGCCAAGCTTCTGCAAGGCCCGCGCGGCTTCGAGCACCGCCATCGAGCCCGTGCCATTGTCGGTCGCGCCCGTTCCCAGGTCCCAGGAATCCAGGTGCCCGCCAATGATCACGACCTCGTCCGGCTTCTCCGTCCCGCGAATTTCCGCGACGGTGTTATACACATCCACGGGTTTGCCGCTCAGCTTACCGCCAATGTTTACCTCGATTTGTACCGGCCCTTGCTCCAGAAAGCGCCACACCTGGAGATAATTTTCGCGCTCCACGTACGCCGTCGGAGCCGCCGCAGCCTGATAATCGCGCGACAGTGGGTTGCCCATATTCATCAGCCCATACTCTTTCTCGGAGCCTACCAGCACCGCGAGCGGCTTTTCTTCCTCCATCATTTTCGTCAACGCCTGCCGAATTTTTCGGTAGTCACTGGAAATATATGGCGTATCCCCCTTTGGGTGCGCCACCGGAACAGCCTCTTCATTCCAAGGCGTGGTCAGCGGATTCGTCGGGAGCTCCATCTCTCTGGGAGCTCCCAACAGCACGATTGCTCCCTTTAATTTGCCTCGATATTTCTCCAGATCGTCGAGCGTGCGATACGCCACGCCCACTACTGAACCTCGGACTGTTGCATCCGTGCTGGGCGACCATCCTCCCGATGCCAATGTCAACGCCAATATCGACGATTGATCTGCAGGATCGAGAACACGACCGGTGGCAGGCCCGCGCGTCCAGCTGTTCGCGATACTCCACGTCTCCAAGTGCGCGCTGGTCAATCCTGCCGCCTTGAACTGCTCCTCAGTCCAATGGCTCGCGCGGTCAAGCTGCGGAGACCCCGTGAGTCGAGGACCGATGCGGTCCGCGAGATACGTCAGGTTAGCTTTCAGTTCCGGCTCGTCACTTTTGACCTGCGCGATGATTTTCGTATCCATCTCTTCCATCGGATCGGGCTTCGCCTCCACCTTCTTCGCGTTTGCCACGGGTGCCGGATTGTAAGGAAGCGGACGCCGTGGAAGCATGCCGGGCAGCTGCGCAGTGTTGTAAGCCCACGCCGCAAGCACCTCCGCGCCCTGGTTCAGCTCATCCTTCCACACCTTGTCGAAGGTGTCCGACTGACTATGGTGCGTCAGCCGGTATTCCGCAAAATCCTGAATGCAGTAAAATCCGGGCACGCCGGCCTCATCGAAGGAAAGGTGATCGGTGCCATAAGATCGCGACATGCTGGGCTCAAGCAGTCTTAGTTCACGCAGCGGTGAGAGCGTCTCATCGACCAATTCGCGGTCCTGATAGTTGTCGTGTAACCCGAGCGTCAGAACGCGGCCGGTTCCGGTGTCATGCACCAAAACGCCAGAAATCTTGTCGAGCTCTTGCTGATGGGCCTTGACGTATTCCTCCGAGCCGTACAGTCCCTGTTCCTCGCCGCTGAACAACACAAATCGAATCGTACGCTTCGGTTTCAGATTGAGTTTCGCCAGCGCGCGCGCCGCTTCAAGCACGGCCATCGACCCGGTACCGTTATCCGTCGATCCCGTGCCGAGATCCCACGAATCGAGATGCGCTCCCAGGATTACCATCTCTTCCGGCTTTACCGAGCCGCGCAGGTCCGCCACAGTGTTGTAGACCTCCACCGGCTTGTCGCCCATCTTGTTGGTCATCTCGACCTCGACTTGCACCGGCCCATGTTTCAGCAAGCGGAAAATCATCCGGTAACCCTCGCCGGTGATAAACGCGGTCGGGATCACGCCAGGCGCGTATCTTTCCAGGCTGATGTCGGTCATGTTCAGCAAGGCGTGCGGTTTATCCGAGTCGCGCAGGATCACCGCAACGCCCTCGTCCTTGAAAAATTGCGTCCGTTCTTTGGCCGTCTGTAAAAACGCGTTGTAAGGGTCGGCAATCGGCGGCTCGCCCATTCGTGGAGGCGGCTGCTGCATAGCTCGTGTCACGGCACGGTATGGATCGACGGGTTTCGGTGGCGACAAACTTTCTGGTTCCTGGTAGATGACGACCGCGCCTTTCAGCCTGCCGTGAAATTTGCCAAAGTCCTCTTTTTTCTTCGCGTCGAAATACACCACCTGCCCCTGCACCACCCCCGGCGTACTCGGCGACCAGGCGGCCGCGGCAATTGTCAGAGGATGCTCGGCCGGCGTGACGATTCGTGCGCTGGCAGTTCCGCGCGTCCACGCGCGGGCCATTGTCCACGCCTCTAGGTGAACGTTGGTTAAGCCATACTCCGCGAACTTTTGCTTGGTCCAATCACTCGCTTGCCTGAGCTGTGGCGATCCCGTCATGCGCTGCCCGATGCTGTCGGACAGATACTCGAGGTTGGCCATCACCTCGCTGTGATCGCGAATTTCGCCGATGATCTGGCCATCTGACGTCGCAAACGAACTCTTCTCATCCGGCAAAGGCCGCGCCAACCCTGCGAGCACGCCAGTCAACACCAACACACAACCGAGCACGAGCACACCGACTCGACGTGAATTCATCCGTTCTCCCTTTTGTTTCCAATTGATGTGTGTGAACTCGGCCACTTCTCGCGGCCTTTGCGGCGATCCACCGGTCCCCGCCTTACCGCTCGCCATAGCCTTAGACGTCTGAATATCCCTGACAAGTTTCGCGATACCTTGCGCTACTTTCGGCGGCGCGGCGCCGACTGGCATTTCGGGCAAAAATAGCTGCTCCGGCCGGCGACGATGATACGCCGGATCAGCGTACGGCAACGATAGCAACGTTCACCTTCCCGCCCGTAGGCGCGATGGCGCCGCTGATACTCTCCCGGCTCCCCATCGGCGTCAAGAAAATCCGAAATCGACGACCCGCGCATCACGATCGCCTTTTTCAAAATATCCTGCAGTGCCTTACGCAAGGTTTCTGCTTCACGCGCGCTTAGCCGATTACCGAGCCGTGCCGGGTGAATCTTCGCCCGCCACAAACTCTCGTCGGCATAGATATTGCCGACACCCCGGAGCACGCTCTGATCTAGCAGGAGCGCCTTGATCCGTGCGGAGCGTGTGCGAATGCGTGCTGCGAACTCCGTCGTATTCACTTCCAGCGGGTCCACGCCAAACGCCCTTAGCTCCTCCGCGAGTGGCACCGCCGTCAGGTAAGCCATCCGCCCGAATCGCCGCGCATCCGTGTAGCGCAGCTCTCTGCCGTCATCCAGCGTCAAATATACATGGGTGTGCTTATTGGAAGGCTGTGCGGCGGAGGTCGGTGCCAGTTGCCCGGTCATGCCGAGATGTACGAGCAGCGCAGCGGGCGCCGCGTCTCCGTTTGCATCGACGCCAGCATCAGTCGCGGCAGCGGACAGCCGCAGCAACATGAATTTGCCAAATCGCTCGATCACCTCAATCCGGCGGCCAGGAAGGTGTTCCTCCAACGCCACAGGATCGTCGATGAAATCCGTCTTCCCCAGCCGCACGGACAAAATCGTCCGCCCAAGGATCGACTGGCGCAAACCTCGAACGACAGTCTCGACTTCCGGGAGTTCAGGCATGATTCGTTCCTCATCAAATTATCACATTGGCTCTTCGCAAGGCGCCCGCCCCTGTTAATAACGCGGTCAAGAAGACGGTTAAGAAGGCGCCGGCAGGCGTTCACTTTCGAGAGTCATGCTAAAGTTTATAGTTCGGAGGAATTGGTGCTCATCGCGTCGGGAAGGACTCTTGCGCTGTTGCTCTTATCGTTGATGATCGGAATCCCGGCGTTAGGCAGACAACGCGACACTGGCTTCCTCGACCGCACCATCACGCTAGAAGGCACTACGTACAAGTATCAGGTGTTCATCCCCGAAGATTGGACGCCCCGCGAAAAATGGCCGGTCATCCTCTTTCTTCACGGCTCGGGCGAGCGCGGCGAGGATGGCCTGGACCAAACCGACGTCGGCATCGGCACCGCCATTCGCTCCGACCGCGGACACTTCCACGCGATCGTCGTGATGCCGCAATGCCGCAAGAATACCTGGTGGATTCAGCCGCCGATGGACGATATGGCCATGGCCACCCTGCAAGCCGCCACAAAAGAATTTCACGGCGATCCGCAGCGCACCTACCTGACGGGAATCTCCATGGGCGGCTATGGCAGCTGGCACCTGGCTGCAAAATATCCGGACAAGTTCGCCGCCCTGGTCGTTGTGTGCGGAGGCGTTCATCCTCCAGACGCCACGCTAAAAACCCACCCCGAATTGGCGAAATTTTCTCCGCCCGATGGGCCAAAGGCGTATCCTGACGTGGCAGCCAAGATCGGAAAACTTCCGGTATGGATCTTTCATGGCGCCGACGACAACATCGTTCCCGTCGCGGAATCCCAACGCATGGCGGACGCCATGAAAGCGGTCGGTGCCGAAGTCCACTACACCGAATATCCCGGCATAAAGCACGTCTCCTGGGACAAAGCCTACGACGAGCCGAAACTCTACCCGTGGCTCTATTCCAAGACCCTCGCCAACAAGCCGAAATAGGCCGCGTCAGTTCTTGTGGTAATTCGGATACGGCGGATGATCCGGTATCACCACCGGATTCTTCTTTAACGCCTCCAGCGTGACCTGCACCGCTTTCTCAAGTTGCGCGTCGTGACCTGCGGCCACCGAAGCGGGATCGTTCTCCACCTCAATGTCCGGCGCGACTCCGTGATTTTCTACTTCCCATTCGCCGTGCAACCCGTAAATTGCACCGCGTGGCGCCGTAACAGAGCCTCCATCCATCAACGGCGGATAGTTCCAGATACCTACCAGTCCGCCCCAGGTGCGCGTGCCCACCAGGGGCCCCACCTTGTCCTGCTTGAACATCCACGGCAGCGCATCGCCGCCCGAACCCGACATTTCGTTGGCGATCATCGTCTTCGGTCCGTAGATCTGCGCCAGCGGTGAGCAGAATTTCTCTCCTTCGCGCGTGACCGCGCAATTCCTCAATGGCCGCTCCAACTCATCGATTATAGAGTCGGCAACTTGACCGCCATGATTGTAGCGTTCATCGATGATCGCCGCTTGCTTGCCCACCTGCCCGAAATAAAACCGGTTGAAGTTCAAATAGCCCTCGACATTTGTGTCCGGCACGTGTACGTACGCGATCTTTCCACCGCTTAATTCATCCACTCTTCGCCGGTTGTCTTCCTCCCATGCGCGATTTCGCAGACCAAATTCATCTGCCACCGGCACGACGGTAACCTCCCGCGCATCCTTGCCGTCCGCGCTGGCGCTGACCTTGATCCGCACCTGCTGATCCGCGGTGCTCTCCAGAAACTTGTTCACGTCCGTCGGCGGCCGCACGTCCACCCCATTCACTTCCAGCAGATAGTCGCCGGTCTTTACATCGACGCCCGGCTGTGTCAGCGGCGCTCGCAAATCGGGATTCCAGTTTTCACCGTTGAACACTCTCGCAAAACGATATCGCCCGTTTTCGATCTTGTAATCCGCCCCCAGCAAACCGCCTTTCACTTTCGGAGGCGCGGGAACGTCTCCCCCGCGAATGAACATGTGCCCGATGGTAATTTCGCCCAGCATCTCGTCAAACAGGTAATTGAGATCCTCTCGTCCACCCAGTCCCTTCAGGTAGGCGGCATATTTTTTCTCGGCCGACGCAAGGTCCAATCCGTGATGCCCAGGGTCATACAAAAAATCCCGCTCGATGCGCCACACTTCCCGGTACATCTGATTCCATTCCACGCGCGGATCGACCAGCACCTCCATCTCTCCCAGTTTCAACGCGCCCTCGCCCGGCTTCGGAGCCGCCCCGGCCCCAGTGATAAACCAGCCCTGCCCTTGCTTGTACAGCACTTTTTCGCCGTTCGCCGACACCGCGAACGCATTGATGCCGCCCAGGAACGGCTCCGTCTTTCGCGTCTTCAAGTCGAACTTCGACACCGTCACCGGAGTCATCGGCTCAAATCTCGGGACATCCGGTACCTCGCTCAAGAACAGCGTGCCCGCCTTGCCCGCGTCGAGCCCAACGTAGTTCGCCGCCTTGATCGGAAGCGCGACGATGCGCTGCTCGATCCCCTCCAAATCAATAACCGTCTTCGCCGATACCTCCTTCTTATCCTTATCTTTATCTTTATCGCCGTCCTTTTTTTGGTCCGCACCCTTGTCCTGTTCTTCCTTGTTTTTGTCCGCGTCCTTCTGGTCGTCCTTCTTATCCTTCTCGCCGACCTTCTCTTCGTCGCTCTCCGGTTCCACTGGCGACTTCTCACCCTTCTTCAACACCACCGCGTACACACTGCGCAAAACCGGATGCTGATAACTGGAAAGATCCAGCCATCCCGACGACAAGCCCAAGTCCGTACTCGCCGCAACAAACAATTCCTTGCCGCTCTTGTCGAATACCGGGTACCGCGCGTCCCCCAGCCCGGCCGTAACCTGCGATACCTTGCCCGTCTCCAGCGAATACACGAAAGCTGAGCGCAAATGACTCTCCAGAAATTTAGAATAAGTAAGCCACTTGCTGTCAGGCGACCATGCAACCGCAAGACTGACGCTCGGATCCTCGAATCGGTCCGAGTCCACCTTTACCGGTGTTCCCTTCTCGACATCTACGTACCAAAAGTTCAGTCGCTTGTCCGTGTATGCAATCTTCTTGCTGTCGGGTGACCACGTAGGCCCATAAAAGAAAGAGGGCGGCTGGCCCAACCCGATTTTCTTCACCGGGCCGAGTCCCGACTGATCGACCAGATGCAGCGCGTACTCGCCTGACTCGTCCGAAAAATACGCGATCCATTTGCCGTCTGGCGACCACGCTGGATCACGCTCCTCGATGCCAGTCGTCCTCGTTAAGTTCCGCACATCGCCTTTTTCGGCCGGCACACTCAGGATTTCGCCCCGCGCTTCGAAAACGGCGCGCGCTCCGCTCGGTGAGATTCCCGCATTCTGAATCTTCTCTCCCACTTTTTCATAGTGCGGCCGCGTCGCCGGAAGATCACCAGAGATATGAATCTCTACTTTCTTGGAACTATCGCTCCCCGGGTCAAACACATAAATCCCGCCGAATTGTTCGTACACCAGCGCATCGGGTCCCGCCGAAAGCGATTTAATGTCGAGCCCTTTATTCTCGACAACCTGCTTCACGGCTCTGGTCCTCGTCTCATAAGCAAACAGCGTGACTGCGCCATTGCGGTCCGACAGAAAGTACACCGTATCGCTTAACCACACCGGATGCGAATCATTCGAATTCTCTCGCGGCACTTTCTCCAGCTTCAAATCGCTCAGTTGCACGATATAAATCGGCGTCGTCTGCCCGCCCTTGTACCGCTTCCACGACGTCTGCCATTTTAGGTTCGGCACATATGCGATCCGCTTTCCGTCCGATGAAAACCACCCGTCTTCAGCCCGCCACATCGGCAAAAGTTCCGGCCACCCTCCTTCGACCGGTACCGTATAGAGTCGGTCGAAATCCGCATACGCTTCACGCGGCGAATGAAACATCACTTTCCGGCTGTCCGGCGTCCATCCCACCACCACGTCCGGCGCCGGATGCCAGGTCAGCCGCCGCGGCTCGCCTCCTTCGGCGGGCATGACGTACGCATCGATGTTGCCGTCATACTGCCCGGTGAAAGCGATCCACTTGCCGTCGGGTGAAAATGCAGGCCGCGCTTCGTGTCCCCCGGTTGTAAGTTGTCGTGCCTCGCCACCTGCCCGTGGCACACTCCACAAATACCCTCCATACACAAACACAACCTGTGTCCGGCTTATCGTTGGTGAGTGCACTAGCAGCGGCGCTTCTTCCGCGCCCGCCGCGCGACCCGCAAACCCAAGCAGCATTCCCACCAACACCAGCATTCGAGCACGCATCTTCCCTCCGTCGAGCTGAGACAAGCCTGTCCCGCCTTAGTTCACGAGCATCTGAAATTTATCGATTCATTTCTTCGCCGCAGCCGGCGCCGGCCAGAACCCGGGATCGCTGAGCAGCCGCGTGTCTTGGCTCGTAGCATATTTCTGAACGGCGGGGCCAATGGCTGAGGCCTTCCCGATTAATACGAACACCAGATTCTCCGCCGGAAAATGCTTCTCGATCACTTGTCGCGCGATTACCGGCGTCACCCCGTCCAGCCGCGCCTCCAACTGATTCACTTCATCGTCTCCGAGCCCATAAAACTCGTGCATCGCAATCGTTCGCGCCAGTTGACGCGAGGTTTCGATCTCCGGCGGAAACTGTCCCTTGATGTAACTCCTCGCTGACTTCAGCTGCTCCTCCGTGACTCCGTCCTTGTGCAACTTGGCTAGAATCTTCAACGCCAGATCGATCGCGGGCGTCGTCGTTTCGTTCTTGGTGAAACTGAAGATCACAAACGGCCCCGGCGTTTTGCGCTGATCGAAAAACGATTGCGCGCCGTAAGTGTATCCGGACTCCACGCGCAGCGCTTCATTCAGCTCCGAGGTGAATCTTCCGCCAAAAATCGTATTCACCACGTGGATCGCGACGCGGTCCGGATCGTTCGCCGCCACTCCGACATTACCGATCGCAAAATAAGTCTGCGACGCATCCGGCTTGTCGACCAGCAGCAGGCGTTTCCCTTTCGCCGGCGCTGCTCCTGGAATGACCACGCTCTTCACCGCCCGCGGATCCCACGCCCCGAACAGCTCCTCGAGCTTCGCCTTCATTTCCGCGGCATTGAACTCGCCTG
>Ga0210401_10007317_pt1 | contig 11084 bp, 8 predicted proteins | sample IncBWH32MmetaG_FD_150866 | JGI IMG/M metagenome (GOLD analysis project Ga0210401, IMG submission 150866) | Forest soil microbial communities from Barre Woods Harvard Forest LTER site, Petersham, Massachusetts, United States - Inc-BW-H-32-M | ecosystem: Environmental > Terrestrial > Soil >... | reverse complement strand
CCGCCGAACCGGGTCAGGCAGCGGAAGGCCGCCTGGATATGCCCGCCGGGGCAACCGAAACGGTCATAGAGATCGAGATGGCGGAAGGCGGTATCAAGATCGTCGACCCACATCAGGCGAACCACGCGGCGACCGAGCCAGACGCATTCGGGATTGCCGGCCGGGCCGTTGATGGCTTGCGCGGCTTCCGCGAATTCGTCGGTCTTGCGCTGATTTTCCTTGGCGGCGTCGGCGTTGGCGGCGGGGTTTTTGCCCTGGTCCTGCGCATGGGGATCGCCGCTTTGGGCGAAGGCGTTGCCAGTGGCGAGCATCAAAAGCAGCCCGGGGATGGCGAGATGGCGCAGGATCGAATCTTTAACTGAAAGCACCCGTCGACGCATAAAGTCCCCGATTTGTTACCTAAAATCCGCCCAGGCCGCTTGTTGACGCATTGGTGATGCCGAGCAAATTCGTCCCCAATGCGGCAAACATTTCTAGCCGAATCCCATGACCGGTATTTGCGATTTTGTCCAGCAAAGTCACAACTTTATCGCCCCGTGGTAAAGGCGCGCATGTCAAGCTATTCAGGCGCTTGAGTCTCGGCAGACCTCTTGGCAGAGCGCGACCGAGAGGCTAATCGACGGACGTCGCGTTAGAGGATGGAACCGATTTCTTTTCGCACGCCGCTGGCGCTTCTTCCCATTTCGCTGATTGCCATTGCTGGCGTGTGGTGGTGGATGGCCACGCCGATCACGCTTGCGCGCGCGCCGATCGATCCGGCATCCAAACTCCAGTGCGTGTCCTACGCGCCGTTCCGCGGCGCCCAGACGCCGCTCGATCCTTCGACCCATGTCCCGGCCGAGCAGATCGAGCAGGACCTGACGCAGCTCGCGAAGATTTCGGAATGCGTCCGCACCTATTCGATCGAGAACGGCCTCGACCAGGTGCCGGCGATCGCCGGCAAGGTCGGCCTGAAGGTGATGCAGGGCATCTGGCTCGGAAGCGACCGCGCCAAGAACTTTGCGCAGATATCGACCGCCATTCGCCTGACCAAGGAAAACCCCGGCGTCATCACCTCGCTCGTGGTCGGCAACGAGGTGCTGCTCCGCGGCGAGATGACGACCACCGATCTTGCCGCCATTATCCGCTCGGTAAAGGCGCAGGTCAGCGTGCCCGTCACCTATGCCGACGTCTGGGAATTTTGGCTGCGTTACCGCGAGATCTATGACGTCGTCGATTTCATCACGATTCACATCCTGCCTTATTGGGAAGACTTTCCGATCCGCGCCAAATATGCCGCCGCCCATGTCAATGCGATCCGCCAGCGCATGGCGGTGACGTTCCCGAACAAGGAAATCCTGATCGGGGAGACCGGCTGGCCGAGCGAGGGACGCATGCGCGAGGGCGCGCTGCCGTCACGGACCAACCAGGCCCGCGTGGTCTCGGAAATCCTCGCGCTCGCCAAGGAGGAGAATTTCCGCGTCAATTTGATCGAAGCCTATGACCAGCCCTGGAAGCGCCGGCTCGAGGGCACCGTCGGCGGCTATTGGGGCCTGTTCGATTCCGTGCAGCGCGCGCTGAAATATCCGCCCGGCGAGAACGTCAGCAATTTCCCGTTTTGGCGATGGCAGATGGGCTGCGGCATGGCGTTTGCGGTCATCTTGTTCGTCTCGGCCTGGCTGACGACGCGGCGCCGGCCCTGGACGCCGCGGTTCTCGTCCTGGATCGCGGTTGGGCTGATCGCGACGTGTTCCGGCATCCTGCTCGGGCTTGCCGCCGACAAGATGTATTATGAGAGCTACGGTATCGGCGGCTGGGTGCAGTGGGGCCTGTTGCTCGCGGCAGGCCTTGTCGCATCGGTGCTCGGCGCCAATGCCGTCGTCTCCGGCCGCGCGCTGCCGACCTTTCTCGACCTGTTCGGGCCGCGCGGCGAGGGCACCCGTCCAGCGCTATCGATGTGCTGCCTTGGAGCTTCGCTGGTCGTCACCGCCTTGATCGGCAGCGAAACCGCGCTCGGTTTCGTGTTCGACCCGCGCTATCGCGATTTTCCCTTCGCCAGCCTCACCATGGCGGTGGTGCCGTTCGCCTGTCTGTTGCTGAACCGCCCGCAAAACGGTGTGCGGCCGATCGCGGAGGCTGCTTTCGCCGGATTGCTGGCGGTTTCCGCCGTCTATGTCGGCGTGAACGAGGGGCGCGACAACTGGCAGTCGCTGTGGACTTGCGCGGTCTATCTTCTGCTGGCGTTCACGCTGTGGCGGGCGCGGGGCGTGCAAAGCCCAAAATAAACAGCCCGATCGCCAGCCCCGCCAGCACGATGTTGTAGAGCACGATGCCGAGGCATGCGGCGATCAGCCCGCCCGTCAGCAGCACGATCGAGGGGCGGATGAAGTTCAGGGCCGCGATGACAAGCGCCACGATGCCGAACACCGAATTCTTGAACAGCACGGTGGCGAGCGCGCGCGCCTTGCAGGGCAGCGTCTGCAGGCCGGCGTCGCAGGCGAGCGCCACCGTCGAGAACTCGATCACGAAATAGCGGACGTAAAGCGCGTAGCCGATGGTGACGAAGCCCACCACCATCAGCCACTGCACCTGATAGGGGCTCAGGCGGAACGGTTTCTTTGTCATGGGCGCAGTTATGCTCGTGAATGGAGGCGCCGACAACCCACCTGGCGGGATGTCAATTCGCTTGAGGGGCCCGCTACATGCCATTGTATTGAATGGATTTTCAGCGCTTACCCAAGCCCAGTAGCGACGAGAAGGTCGAGCTTTCCTTCGGGGGAGTCGCCGGCGGGTCGTCCTTCCTGCCGCTATGCTTGTAGCGCTTATAGCTGGTCGACTTGCCGCCGGCATCCGCGGCCGGCTGCGGCCTGGTGGCCGGCGCCGGCTGCGCCTCGTCAGCCCCCATCGCGAGCCGCTGACCGTCGAACACCGTGGTCTCGCAGGTCCGTTTGCTGCTCTCGGTCAGTGCCGCGCAGATCTTGGCGGCCTCGGCAGCATCATGCAGCGGACCGGCGGCCAGCTTTAGCTGCATGCCAAGCCCGGTATTGCTCTCGCGCAGCACGATGATCGGCTGCAGGCTGGCTAGCGCGGTCTTGTTGTCGTGGGATTTGAGCAGGCCGCGCCACAGCGCGCGAAGGCCGCTGATCGAGTTGGCGCCGCCGAGCTCGACGGCGAACTCGGTGCGCTGGATCGTGGACTTGTCGGCGTCATTGGCAGCATCGGCGTCGAGCTCGGGCTTTTCCTCATCCTTCGGCGGCGCGGCGGTGGCGTTCGCATCAGGGGCGGGCGCTAGTGAGACGGCCGCTGGCGCTGGAACGGCATTGGCGGCGGTCCTGGTCTGATCCTTGGTCGGATCCTTGGAGGCCTCGATCATCCGCGGCGCGCCGGGATCGGGCGGCCCCATCATGGATTTCGCCGTGCCGATGGCAGGCGGTGGGCTCTGCGCTGCGACCGCGGAAGCCGGGGCGGGCGGGTTCGCGGCCGGCGCCGGAGTGGTGGGCTTATTGGACGCGATCTGCGGCAGCGCAGCAGCGTCAGCCGCAGCGGGCTTGGCTTGCTCCGTCTTGGCTTGCTCGGCTTTGGCTTGCTCGGTTTTAGCCTCCTTAGGCTTTTCTGGCGGGATCGCACCAGCGTTCGCCACTGGCGCCGCCTGGCTCTGAGGAAGAGGCACGCTCGGCCCCGCATTGTCGGTCGCAACGACCGGCGGAGCCGCGATCATCGATGGCATCGCCGAGGCGGGGGGCATCGGCTTTGGCGGCGCTGAGGCGACCGAAGCAGAGCTCGCCGCTTGCTTGCTGATCGCGCCGGTCACCGAATCCAGCCCCTGCTCGACAACGGTCACCCGGGCGAACAGCCGGTCGCGGTCGCTGTTCAGCGTATCGATCGCCGACACCAGCCGCCTCGTCTCATTCTGGCTTTCCTTGGCGAGCGACTGGATCTGCTGGGCCTGGTGCGCAAGATCGGCGGCCGCGACCTGATCGCGCCGCCAGCCCAGCGAGGACTGGTTGGCGGCCACCGCGAGCACCACGGCGCCGACCGCCGCTACCCCCCAGCTGCCGATCCGCCAGAGCGAGCGGCGGTCGAACTCATTTTCTTCAGCCAAAAGCCCGGACAACAAGCCGGCTTTGTCGGCATCCTTGGTGCCGGCGTGCGGGTCCGATGCTTTTGCCACGATTTGCTAGAGTCCCTGCAAATATTCACGAATCACAACGGAACATTATCAGGAATTGACCCCCCGACTTGAATACCGGGCGTTTGCGGAGACGGGAAAACGCATTATGACAGCGCCCGACAGAACCTATCCACAAAAGCGCGATGGCGATCAGGTGGATCAGCATCGCGCTTTGGTCTTTTGATTGAGCATGATCTTTTCGGAAAACCGCTACACACTTTTCCGGATCATGCTCTAAAGTTTCAAGGAAGAGGATGACGGCTCGATCCAGCCTGACAGTCGTGCTCGCAGCCGGCGAGGGGACGCGCATGCGTTCCAGCCTGCCGAAAGTGCTTCACCCCGTGGCCAACCAATCCTTGCTCGCGCATGTGTTGCGCGCCGCGCCCAGCGGCGCCGGCAGCCGCCTTGCGGTCGTGATCGGCCCCGACCACCAGGCGGTGGCCGACGAGGCGCGCAAGATTCGTCCCGATACTGAGACCTTCGTGCAGCGCGAGCGGCTGGGGACAGCGCATGCGGTGCTGGCGGCGCGGCAGGCGATTGCCTATGGCGCCGATGATCTCCTGGTCGCGTTCGGCGACACGCCGCTGATCTCGGCCGAGACCTTCGATCGCCTGCGCGCGCCCTTGAAGAACGGTGCGGCGCTGACCGTGCTCGGCTTTCGCGCCGCTGACCCGACCGGCTATGGCCGGCTGTTGATGCAGGGCGATCGGCTGGTTGCGATCCGCGAGCATGCCGACGCGACGGCTGAAGAACGAAAGGTCACGCTGTGTAATGCCGGCGTGATGGCGTTCGACGGCAAAACCGCGCTGAAGATTCTCGACCGGATCGGCAACACCAATTCCAAGGGCGAATATTATCTGGTCGATGCCGTAACCATCGCAAGAGACATGGGACTGGAGGCCGTCGTGATCGAAACAGGCGAAGACGAAGTGCGCGGCATCAACACCAAGGCACAGCTGGCCGAGGCCGAAGCCGTAATGCAGGCGCGCCTGCGCAAGGCGGCGATGGACGCCGGCGTTACGCTGATCGGACCGGAAACGATCTATCTCGCGGCCGACACCATTTTCGGCAAGGACGTCACCATCGAGCCATTCGTCGTCATCGGCCCGGGCGTATCGATCGCCGATGGCGCGGTGATCCATTCCTTCTCGCACATCGTGCAGTCCACGATCGGCAAGAACACCTCCGTCGGTCCCTATGCGCGGCTGCGGCCGGGCACCTCGCTCGGCGACGGCGCCAGGATCGGCAATTTCGTGGAGACGAAAGCGGCGACCCTCGAGGCCGGCGTCAAGGTCAATCACCTCTCTTATATCGGGGACGCCGAGGTCGGCGCCAACTCCAACACCGGCGCCGGCACCATCACCTGCAATTACGACGGCTTCTTCAAGCACAAGACCATCATCGGCACCGGCGCCTTCGTCGGCACCAATTCCTCGCTGGTCGCCCCCGTGAAGATCGGCGCCGGCGCTTACATCGGCTCGGGCTCGGTCATCACCAAGGACGTGCCCGACGATGCGATGGCGGTGGAGCGCAGCCAGCAAAGCACCCGCGAGGGCGGCGCCAAGCGCTATCGCGAGATCAAGACGCGGCAGAAGAACAAGAAGGGCTGATAACGGCCGAGTCAGGAACCGATGCGAGCGTCGACGGTTAGCTTTCAGGCATGTCGCCTGATGGAGTTGCTGCCATGGACAACGATCGCATTACCGGCGCTGCCAAGGATATCGCCGGACAGGTCGAAGGCACTGCCGGTGACATCACGGGTGACGCCGATACGCAGGCTTCGGGCCGGATGCGCGAGGCCGCGGGCAAGGTCCAGAATCTCTACGGCCAGGCCAAGGATGCGGCCCGCGATGCCACCGATGCCGCGACCGGCTACGCCAGGCGCGTCTATCGCCAAAGCGGTGACGGCACGGAAGCCGTTGCACGAATGGTTCAGGAGAATCCTGTCGGCTCGCTGCTGCTCGCCGGTGGCATTGGATTTGCGCTCGCCGCGCTGCTCCTGAGACAGCCGCCACGCCGCCCGGAGCGGCGCTGGCGCTATTACTGATGGACGCGAGCCAGACTGAACTCAAGCGTCATTCGGCGCTGTCCTTTCCGATTGCGCTCGCCGATGGAAGAACGATTGCCGAGATCGGTGACGTGGCCGATCTCTTCGAAACATTGACCGAGGCACAGCGAAGTTCCAGCCGTTGGAGCATCGCCATTCGCATGCTCGATCAGGCGTTGATCGAACCGGCATATCTGAAGACCGCCACGCTCTCGCTGCAAACCGCGCTGGCCATGGATGGCCTGCTGCCGCCGTGACCCTTGGGAGTGTTAGCATTCGCGGGAGGTGAGCGTCCGCCAAGCTGACGAACCTAATAATTAAGCTTGATGCTTAAACCCTGTCGCAATCGGCAATAATTATTGAGTATCTTGACAAGAGCGCTATTCGTTAAGACATCCGCGGGCGTTCGAGCTTCTTCGAAGCGGGGGTTTTTAGCCGCATGTGCGGGATCATTGGCATTTTGGGACGCGGGCCGGTTGCGGAGCAACTGGTCGATTCACTCAAGCGACTGGAATATCGCGGTTACGATTCCGCGGGCGTCGCGACGATCGAAGGCGACGTGCTCGACCGCCGCCGCGCCGAGGGCAAGCTGAAGAATCTCGAGACGCGGCTGCGCGAAGATCCCTTGATGGGCTACACCGGCATCGGCCACACTCGATGGGCCACCCACGGCAAGCCGAACGAGATGAATGCCCATCCGCATGCGACCGAGAATGTCGCGGTCGTCCATAACGGCATCATCGAGAATTTCCGCGAGCTGCGCACCGAGCTCCAGAAGGGCGGCGCCAAATTCGCCTCCGAGACCGACACCGAAGTGGTGGCGCATCTGGTCAATTCCTACCTGCTGAAAGGTTTCTCGCCGCAGGAGGCCGTGAAGGCTTCGCTGCCGCAGCTCCGCGGCGCCTTCGCGCTGGCGTTCCTGTTCAAGGGCCACGAGAATCTCCTGATCGGCGCGCGCAAGGGTTCTCCGCTCGCGATCGGTCATGGCGAGGGCGAGATGTATCTGGGCTCGGACGCGATCGCGCTCGCGCCGTTCACCGATAGCGTCAGCTATCTCGAGGACGGTGACTGGGTGGTGCTGACCCGCGAGGTCGGCGTGATCTATGACATGCATGGCGCGGTGGTGAACCGCGACGTCTTGAAATCGGGTGCGTCATCGTTCCTGGTCGACAAGGCGAATTATCGCCACTTCATGGCCAAGGAAATCCACGAGCAACCGGAAGTGGTTGGGCATACGCTGGCGCGCTATGTCGACATGGCCGCCGAGCGGGTGGCGATCCCGCTCAAGCTGCCGTTCGACTTCAAGGACATCCAGCGCATCTCGATCACGGCCTGCGGCACCGCAAGCTATGCCGGCTATGTCGCCAAATACTGGTTCGAGCGGCTCGCCCGCGTGCCGGTCGAGCTCGATGTCGCCTCCGAATTCCGCTACCGCGAGGCGCCACTCCGTAAGGGTGATCTCGCGATCTTCATCTCGCAATCGGGCGAGACCGCCGACACGCTGGCCGCACTGCGCTATGCCAAGGCGCAGGGCACGCACACGCTCTCGGTCGTCAATGTGCCGACCTCGACGATTGCGCGCGAAAGCGAGACCGTGGTGCCGACATTGGCCGGTCCCGAGATCGGCGTCGCCTCGACCAAGGCCTTCACCTGTCAGCTCATGGTACTCGCCGCACTCGCGGTTGCCGCCGGCAAGGCCCGCGGTGAATTGTCCGATGACGACGAGACCAAGCTGGTCCATGGCCTCATCGAAATCCCGCGGCTGATCGCTGCTGCCCTCGCCACCGAGCCGCAGATCGAAAAACTCGCGCGCGACATCGCCAAATGCCGCGACGTGCTCTATCTCGGCCGCGGCACGTCGTTCCCGCTGGCGCTGGAAGGCGCGCTGAAGCTGAAGGAAATCTCCTACATCCACGCCGAGGGCTATGCGGCGGGCGAGCTCAAGCACGGCCCCATTGCCCTGATCGACGAGAACACGCCGGTGGTGGTGATCGCGCCCTATGACCGGGTTTTCGAGAAAACCGTCTCCAACATGCAGGAAGTCGCCGCCCGCGGCGGCAAGATCATCCTGATGACCGACGCCAAGGGCGCGGCCGAGGCGACGGCGGAGTCCCTGGTCACGATCGTGCTGCCGGACATGGGGGCGACCTTCGCGCCCATGGTCTATGCCATCCCCGTGCAACTACTGGCCTATCACACGGCCGTCGTGATGGGCACGGACGTCGACCAGCCGCGCAATCTCGCGAAATCGGTGACGGTCGAGTAGGGATAAGGCTTACGCGGGGCCTTTGGGTCTTCAAAAATCTGCTAGAACACCTAGCTGATGTTGGTACCCGGCCTGGAACCCGAATGAGCCCCCGCGACAATCTGCCCCCGACTGACGTGCCGCCTGAACCGGCGCCGGACACGGCATCGCACGGCTTTATGGCCCGGTTTCGCAACTATTTCCTCACCGGCCTCGTGGTCGCTGGCCCCGTTGCGATCACGCTGTACCTGACCTGGTGGTTCGTGACCTGGGTCGACGGCCTGGTCCGCCCCTTTGTGCCGATCGCCTATCGCCCGGAAACCTATCTGCCGTTCGGCCTGCCGGGCTCCGGCCTGATCGTCGCCGTGTTTGCGCTGACGATGCTGGGTTTTCTCACCGCTAACCTGATCGGCCGCACGCTGGTCGATCTCGGCGATCGCCTGCTCGGACGCATCCCGGCGGTGCGCGCGATCTATCGCGGGTTGAAGCAGGTGTTCGAGACGCTGTTCTCGGGGCAGGGGTCGAGCTTCCGCCGCGTCGGCCTCGTCGAATTTCCTTCGCCCGGCATGTGGTCGATCGTCCTGATCTCGCAACAGCCGAGCGCCGATGTCGCCCGCAGCCTGCCGGGCCAGGACGAGCATATCTCGGTGTTCCTGCCCTGCGCGCCGAACCCGACCACCGGCTTTTTCTTCTATGTGCCCAAGAGCAAGATCATCGAAGTCGACATGAGCACCGAAGACGCCGCGACGCTGATCATGTCCTGCGGCGTGGTGCAGCCGGGATCGAGCAACGATCCGCAGAAGAAAGCCGCCGCACTCGCCGGCATGGCCAACGCCGCCCGCATCGCCAACGCCTCGCTCCAGCCGGAGCCGGTGAAGGTGGAGTGAAGCATTCGTGTTTTCGCCACCTCGTCATTGCGAGGAGCGAAGCGACGAAGCAATCCATATCGCAGCGAGCGGGCAAGTGGATTGCTTCCGCCTTCGCTCATAGAGCTTCGGCGGACACGTCGCTTCGCTCGCAATGACGATGCTTCAACCAGCGCCGATCAGCAGAATCGCCTCATAGCGTTCGAATAAATAGAGCAGGCAGCGTAACGCTTCGCTGCGTTCGCCACCATACCGGCCCGCAACATCAGCCGTGACAAGATCGGGATCAAAGCCGGCGCCTAGGATGCGCGTCGCGATCCTAATCTGCAAAATCACAACCAGAAGGTGAGTTGGCTGCTGAGCCACATTTGGCCCTCGACAGCGATCTGCTTTCGTCACCCCTCGGACAAATTTCCTAACGTCGACCGATGGTACTCAGATGCCGGGGGGAGCGGCGGATGCCTCCGGATTTGTTTTTGCGTATCCAGGGGAGCGTTCAGTGAGAGTTAGGCGTAATATAACAATGGCTTGCGGATCGGTATTATTGGCGGGAGCCGTGCTTCCCGCCATCAGCAGCGAAACACACGCAGGGGGTGCATACACAAAGAGCCAGGACAATTACGGGGGGTATGGTTCGAAGAATTCGGGCAAATGTGCGCCGGGTTGCAATTGTGGTCCGGTACAATCGAAGCCGCCGCCCGTAAAACAGTCCCCACCGCCGGTACAAGCACAACAGCCGCCCCCCGCCCAAGCACAACAACCCCCACCGCCCGCACAAGCACAACAGAGCCCTCCGCCTGCAGGCGGCGGAAACGCTGTCAACCTGCCCGGTGTGCCGCTTACTTTCGCAGCCCAAGGCGACGTTGCCGAGATCTCGGCGATGGGCTTCGCGTCCACGCTGTTCGGCAGGCTCGATCTGTTTCGCGCGGCCTACGGATACGCGCCGCCGGTCGCTTATCCGGTCAAGGCGCCACCCTACACGAAGGCGACGAAGGCGTTGCCGCTGGCTGCCGTCAGCCCGTGGTCGTTCTACATGCAAGCCAATGGCGGCGTCAGCGATCGGCAGGCGACCGCCGCCTCCGACGGCTTCCACCTGGACAGCGTCGGCGGCACGGTCGGGGCCGAGTACCGCGTCAACCCCAATACAATCATTGGCGCGGCATTCGACTATTCAAATCTCCGGGCAAATCTGTTCAACAATGCCGGCACGACGGAAGCCAATTCCTATCAACTTGGTCTCTATGGTGGCTGGACTGACCGGCACTTCTTCGCCCAAGGGCTCGCTACCATCGGCCATCAGGACTATCGCGACACCAGGCCAGGCATGGTCGACGCCATCACCTCAAATCCGGATGGATCGACCTTCGTCATCGGCGGCAAGACGGGATATCTGTTCGACGTCGGACCAACTCAGCTCGGCCCGATCGGCGGCCTCACTTACGCCCATGCACAGGTGAATGGCTATGCGGAGTCGGGCGATCCCGCACTGACGTTCAATGTCGGCCAGCAGACCGAGGAAGCCTTGATCGGCAGCGTCGGCGTGCAGCTCCGCGCGCCGTTCATCATCCATGGACAGATCATCAATCCTTATCTCAATCTGACAGCGGAGGATGATTTCATCGGCAACGGTCGCCTGATCCAGTTCAACGCGTCGTCTACGCCTCTGATCGTCAACACCTGGAACATTCCGAACAACGCGTCGCGGGACGTTTATGGGCGTGTGACGGCCGGCGTCGTCGCGCCGGTATGGAACAATGTATCGTTCACCGCCAATGT
>Ga0210401_10007316_pt1 | contig 11085 bp, 5 predicted proteins | sample IncBWH32MmetaG_FD_150866 | JGI IMG/M metagenome (GOLD analysis project Ga0210401, IMG submission 150866) | Forest soil microbial communities from Barre Woods Harvard Forest LTER site, Petersham, Massachusetts, United States - Inc-BW-H-32-M | ecosystem: Environmental > Terrestrial > Soil >... | reverse complement strand
AACATCGGATTGGTTGTCGCCGGTAATAATCCCACGTTTGGCACCAAGGGCGTTAGCCCCTCCACCCTCACTGGGCGGCAATGGGGTTTTGCTCCGCGAATCGGATTCGCTTACAGCCCATCTTCTCTGAAGAATGTGGTCATCCGGGCTGGGTTTGGCATGTACTACGACCGCGGAGAATATTTTACGGAACTTTCCCCGCCTGCTGGCGGTGGCATCAGCGGACCTTTCGGCGTGACCGTCGAACAGCCTTTCGTCGTGCCATTCTTCGCCCCTCCCAACGCCACTTTTGCCGCGCCCTTCGGAGTTACACCGCCTCCCCCGCCTCCGCAAAATCTTTCCGGGGTCGCAAGTCTGGTTCCCAACGCGGCTCAGCTTATCGCCAACACGACTCCGTTCTGCACGACAAACAACCTGTCCGGCTGTGGACCATTAGTGTTTGGCGGATACGATCCCAGAAACACTCTGCCGTACTCCGAGAACTGGACGCTGGACTTGCAGTGGCAGCCCCGCAATTCGCTCGTGTTTGGCTTGGGCTACGTCGGGAATCACGGGGTCCACGAAGTAATACCGCTACCGTTCAATCAAGCTCAAATTGCTACTCCGCAGCATCCCGTGCTTGCCGGAGGTCCTAACGAGCAGATATATTCCTACGGATACAATGTTCCCGGCGTGGCCGCCGAGAATATCTTCTCACTTGTAGAAGGCTTCGCTACTGGCAATGTCGCTCTGCGGGCACCCTACCTCGGATACGATCCCAATTCCGATTTCAACCGCACGGTTGGTATCTCCAATTACGACGCCTTGCAAGTTCACGTGGACAAGCGCTTCAGCCATGGCCTTCAGGTTACGGGTTCGTATACCTTTTCGCACACTCTCGATGAACAAAGCGGCCTCGGCCTTTTCTATAGCGGCAACGACCCCAATAATCCGATTTCCTCCTACGGCAACTCTGACTACGACCGAACCCACGTTTTCACGGTCAGCTACCACTATGAGTTCCCGAAGCTGCAAGGTGCGAGCGGATGGGTCAAGCAGCTAGTGAACGGCTGGGGAGTAAACGGGATCACGGTGTTGCAAAGTGGCCAGCCCTATAGCGTCATCGACTTCAGCGGCGGCGCTGCCAGCATTTACTGGGGCGGCGGACAGGACTTGGTCACGAATCCGATCGTTCCGGTCGGCGGCTTCGGCGCTACCGCAAGCAATCCCATACTTCAAGGTACGACCGGAGTCAACGGAAACAAGCCGGTCCTGAATGCAGCAGCCTTCGGGATTCCGACCCCGTATACGCCGGGCACCAATGGCGTGCCACCATGCGATCCAACCACAGGCGCCTGCGATACCTTTGAGAATGGCTATGCGGCAGGCGGCCGCAACATCTTTCGAGGACCGTTCCAGGCGCGTTTCGATTTTGGGGCGTTCAAGAATTTCCAGCTGAGTGAAAGGTTCTCACTGCGCTACGATGTCAACGCGTTCAATATCTTCAATCACCCAAGCTTCGACATTCCCAGCAACAGCGTCGACTTCAACCCGGGTTTCTGTAATCCGCCTTCTCCGAACTTTTCGTGCTCACCCCTCGGATATTCATTCCCGCCGTTCGGGAACTTGGGCCAGCTCCAGCACACGGTTGGGAGCCCACGTTTCGTTCAAATGGCATTGCATTTAGAGTTTTGAGGCTCAATCAGTTTGGATCAAGCAGGTTGGCTGAAATTTCGATGAAGCCACAAACCAAGTTTGGATGCAAGCTCGTCAGCGGAGCGCTTGCAGTGTTGCTCTGCTTCCAGAGTGCCAATGTTTTTGGCTGGGGCAACGAAGGCCACGAATACGTTAATCGAGTGGCTGCTGAGCACATTCCATCCGAGATGCCTCGCTTCTTACGGCACGCTGTCGCCGAAATCACTTACCTGGGCCCCGAACCTGACCGCTGGCGCAGTCCCTCCGAACTCGCTTTAAAAAACGCCCAGGAACCGGATCACTTCATCGATCTCGAACGCGTCGCATGGCTCGATCCGCTTCCTCCAGGGCGCTACGAGTTTTACCGCGAACTTTACGAAAAGCGGGCAGCGACGACCGACCATCCTGACGATTACCTTCCCGAGCGTGTTGGACTGCAGCCGTACATCACCATGGAGGTTTACGGAAGGTTGAAGGCCGCATTCCGTGAGTACCGCCATTTGCGGGAGACGCATAAGCCCACGGCTCCGGTCGAGCATGCGGTAATTTTCTACGCAGGCTGGCTCGGACACTATGTTGCAGATGGCTCCCAACCGCTGCACACTACAATTCAATACAACGGCTGGGTCGGACCCAACCCGAACGGCTATACCACCGAGCACGGAATTCACGCCAAGTTCGAAACCACGTATATGGGGCAAAACATAACAGCGAACGACTTCGCGAGATTCGTTCATGCTCCTGAGCGTTTGGCCAACCCTTTTTCGGATTATGTGGCTTACCTCCGGGAGTCGAACCGGCAGGTTGAGAAAGTCTATGCCCTCGAAAAGGCCGGTGGATTTAACGGCAAGGGTTCACCAGAAGCATTTGACTTCACCACTCACAGGCTGGCGGCCGGATCGCAAATGCTCTTAAATTTGTGGTACACGGCGTGGCTTGAAAGCGCGATTAATCCGGAAGCTCCGCAAGCCACAACGCCACTTTCCCCTAAGAAATAAGCCGTTTAGTTACTGATGAGAAAGGTCAATCGCACACGACACATTACCTTTCGTGTGCAAATCTCAAAGGTTGCATGAAAAGTTTAGTTGGCTCCGAATTAGTAAAGCAGACCCCGCAGAAATGCTGTAACACGATAAAACGTAAGGCTTTGCCGGAATGCCTATCTCCGGTGTTGGATATGTTCCACACTTGCACTTCACCGTGATGCTCGTCGGTGCGCACAGTTCCACAGCCTTTCCACAGCCATTCTTAGTCATGCTTTGTGACAGCCGACCGGACTATTCGGGCGGCGCCATGCCGTCTCCCATCATTGATTCGAAGCGTGTCGAATTTTTGAGGAATGCCAGATTCACGCGCCCGGTTGGGCCATTGCGCTGTTTAGCGATGATCAGTTCCGCTTTGCCCTGCAGATCGGGATCGTCCTGTTTGTAAACTTCTTCGCGGAAGATGAAGGCCACCACGTCGGCGTCCTGCTCGATCGATCCCGACTCGCGCAGGTCCGACAGTTGTGGACGGTGATCTCCGCCCCGGCTTTCCGGCGCGCGGCTTAACTGCGAGAGCGCAATTACCGGCACGCTCAATTCCTTGGCCAGCGCCTTCAGGCCGCGGGAAATTGCGGAAACTTCCTGAGTACGATTCTCATATCGCCGGCCGCCGCCGGACATGAGTTGCAGGTAGTCCACGATCAACAGGTCAAGCTTGCCTTGTGATTGTTGCAAGCGTCGCGCCTTGGCCCTCATCTCGCTAAGCGCGATGCCCGGCGTGTCGTCGATGAAAATGGGCGCATGCGCCAGTTGTTCCATGGCGTGAACAACTTTCGTCATATCGTCGCGCCACAGCGAACCGGTGCGCATCTTGTGCGAGTCCACGCGCGCTCGAGAACATAACAGTCTTAACAGCAGAGCTTCGCGGGACATTTCCAGCGAGAACATCCCAACAACTTTTTGGTCTTCGATCGACGCGTTCTCAGCGATGTTCATGGCAAATGCGGTTTTTCCCATCGAGGGGCGGGCGGCGATGATAATCAAGTCCGCGCGCTGGAAGCCGCTGGTCATTTCATCGAGATCGGTATAGTGCGTGGCCAGTCCGGTGATCCGTTGGCCGCGCTGCAGCAAGGCGTCGACCGAGCCGAAAGATTCTTTGACAATATCCTGCACGCCCATGAAGCCCCGGCCAATGCGCTTCTCGGACAGTTGGAAAATGGCGGCTTCGGCGTCATTCAGAATTTCTTCGGCAGGATCGCTCTGATCGGACGCGCGTGTAATGGCGGCATTTGCCGCATGAATCAGTCCCCGCAGCAGCGCCTTGTCGCGAACGATCTTGATGTAATGCTCGATGCTGGGCCGGTCGGGAACGCCGTCGACCAATCCCGAAACATATCCGACGTCGCCAATCGTCTCTAATTCCTTGCACCGATCGAGTTCCTCGACCAACGTAATCATGTCGATCGGGCGCGACGATTCGGCCAGATCGACCATGCGCGTGAAAATACGGCGGTGGGAGTCGAGCGAGAAGTCCTCCGGCTTCAAATGCTCCGCGGCTTCGTTGTAAGCCAGATTGTCGAGCATGATCGCGCCCAGAATGGAGCGCTCGGCTTCGACGTTAGCTGGCAGGCTATGCGCGAGACTGTAGTCAGTAGTTGCCAAGGGTTTTTATTTTTCGTGGAGGGACTGCTCAAGAATGCGAAAGTGATAGTACGCACACGACAGTTGTGAATTCTTTGGAAAAGTAGGGGCCGAACTAATAATTACGGATGCCAAGTTGCGTGAGAAGAAATGAAGTATGAAACCACGCTTCATGAGGGAAAGTATAGGTGAAAAAAAAGCGAAGATCAATCACCAGGAATGTGCGAGATAAATACCCTGTGAACGTTCAACCCGAAGCCTTAATCCGCGTAATCCGTGGCCAAGAATTGCAAAAATAAAATGCGGTCGGGCCAGCCACCCGACCGCATTGCTTTGTGTATGTCTTGCACGCTGTCTCACCACACGGTGCGGCGAGGCGCCCTTTGAAATGTATTCCTGAGAACACATCTCCCGGCGCGCTTTTCAAGCCACGATCCGCGGACCTGAGTCCGTATTTCATGACTCTCGATTGCTCAAGCTAGCGGTTCAGTTCTTCCGACGCGTGGGACTCTACGAGGAAGCCGCCACGCCAAGGTATCCCCAACGCGCATCACGCATCTTCAGAAAACTGCTTTCCGTCAATTCACCCTCGAGAACTGACGGAAGCGCCAGCTTTATTGCAATCCGTAGCGTTCAAGACATCTCACGTTTGCACTGGCGATACTTTGCTTGAACAGAGAAAGTGCCGCAACAGAAAATTGATGCCGGGTTGTGAACAAACTGTGGAGGACAGAATTTCTTTGTGGAAACCACAGGAAAACCGCGACGTTTTGTTTGAAAGGGAGCAGCTTCAGCTGCGCCGTCATTCTCCTGGAATGAGCTAGGGCCGCTTCGAAGCCGCGCCCCTTCAAAACTCCAGCGCAAATGGTCTTTCTGAAGTTCGCGGAAGGCGCGACCTTGGATGAATCGCGCATTTAATCCACATGCTCGCCGACGTCGAAGCCTTCTTCTGCCATGGGCAGGACGTCACGTTCGCCAGCCACCCAAACGTAAAGCGTCGGCAGGAGAAAAATGCTCATGATGAGGGCGGCTATGAGACCTCCCACTATAACAATTGCGAAAGGACGCTGAGAATCGGATCCAATGGCGTGCGATAGAGCTGCGGGCAAAAGTCCCAGAGTTGCCACCAACATGGTCATCATGATCGGACGCAGCCTCAACACCGCGCCTTCCACTGCGGCATCTTCTACAGAGAAGCGTCGAGCCCGTAGCTGGTTGATGTATTCGAGCATGATTACGCCGGTCTGCACGGAGACGCCGAACAGCGCCAGAAAACCTACGCCAGAAGAAACACTGAAATTAGTGCCCGTGATCAGCAGCGCCAACAGTCCTCCGACCGGTGCTATGGCAATATTCGCCATAATCAGCAATGCCCATTTGAAAGATTTGAACATGGTGTAAAGAATGATGTAGATGATGAAAATCGTAATGGGCAGCACGATCAGCAGGCGCTCATTGGCTCGCTTCTGGCTGGCATATTCTCCCTCCCAGTCGAGGGTGTATCCCGTGGGCAGCTTAACCTGCTGGTTCACTTTCGCGATCGCTTCTTCCACGGTGCTGCCAAGGTCGCGTCCGCGAACGCTGTATTTAATGGCGACGTAACGGCGATTGCCTTCGCGATAAACTTCCGAGGCGCCATCGCTCACGCTGATTTTGCAAAGCTGGGCGAGCGAGACGCGTTCCCCTGTCGGGGAGAGCAAACGAATTCTCTCAATCGCATCCTCAGTATCCCGATATTGAGGAAGATAGCGTAGTGTGAGGTCGTAGCGCGCCTCACCCTTGAGGACCTGGGTGAGCGCATTTCCGCCCACTGCGGTTTGAATCGCATCCTGCACATCGGAAGCATTGATCTGGTAACGTGCGGCTTGCTCGCGATCCACGCTGATGTTGAGATTGGGCTGGCCCAGCACGCGGAAAACCCCCAGATCCTCGACGCCCTTAATCCCGCGCATGATGGCCACAATCTCATCGGCTTTTTCTTCCAGAAGCCGCAAGTCGTCGCCGAATATCTTGGTTGCCAGCGCGCCTTTCACACCGCTTACGGCCTCTTCCATGTTGTCTTCGATCGGCTGCGAGAAACCCCACACCACACCTGGAATTTTGTCGAGCTCGCGCTGCATGGCAGCGATCAACTCGTCTTTGTTCTCGTGAAAAACTGGCCGCCAATGTTCTTTGGGCTTAAGGTCGACGTAAAATTCGGTGTTAAAAAAACCAGTCGTATCAGTTCCGTCATCCGGCCGCCCAACCTGGCTTGTACATTGCGGAACTTCGGGGAAGGCGCAGAGCATGACACGTGCCTGGTTCGCCACGCGGATCCCTTCATCCGGGCCGGTGCTGGGAGCAAGCGTACCTCGCACCCACAGCGCGCCTTCATCGAGATGCGGCAGAAACTCAGAACCGATAGCCCCACCAAAGGCGAGATAAGCTGCAAAGCACAACAGCACCCCAACCACCCCAACCGTAATCAGGCGATGCCGGATGGCCCGTCGCAATGCCACGCGATAGCGGTCAATGATGAAATCCATGATCGGGTTGTGCCATTCTCTTGCGCCCTTCGCAAAGGCGAAACTTGCCAGCACGGGAGCGATGATGATCGAGAACAGCAAAGCTCCGAGAAGCGCAAAGGCCACTGTCCACGCCATGGGATGGAAGAGCCGGCCTTCCACGCGCTGCAGCGTGAAGATAGGCAGATACGCAGTAATGATGATGGCGATGGCATAAAACACCGGCCGCTGCACTTCGTGCGAAGCTTCGCTGATTTTTTCCGCCGGTGTTTTGAGATCGTTGTGCCGGCCCAGATGGCGGACGATGTTTTCTACCATGACCACGGCGCCATCTACCACCATGCCAAAATCCAACGCGCCGAGCGATAGCAGGTTAGCGGGAATGTGCCTGAGGTCGAGGCAAATCGAAGCGAACAGCAGCGAAAAGGGTATCGTCGCCGCAACGATCAACGCGCCTCTGATGTTGCCGAGAAATAGAAACAGAATGATCGATACCAGAATCATTCCTTCCGTGAGGTTGTGAAGTACGGTGTGACTGGTGAAGTGAACCAGATCGCTGCGGTCGATGAACGGCACCACTCTCACGCCGGGCGGCAAAATCTGGTTATTGAGTTTGTTGACTTTTTCGTGAATGCCTTGGAGTGCAGTATCCGCAGCCGCGCCTTTTCGCAGCAATACGATGCCTGAAACCACATCGTCGTTGTCGATGATTTTCCCGTCTTCGCGATGAATGGCTCTGGCAAATTGTCCGAGCCGAATTTTCGGACCTTGAGAAACCACTGCAACGTCTTTGACCCTCAGCGGCGTCCCGCTTTTGGTCATGATGACCGTCTCCGCGATGTCTTGAGAACGGTCGACGAGACCCCTGGCATTCACGTTGATCTGTTGCAGACCTTCTTGTATGAAGCTGCCTCCGGCATTGGCGTTGTTGTTGGTAAGTTGCTGCTCGAGCTGCGCCAGACTCAAGCCGTATGAGACGAGTTTGTTGGGATCTACACGAACCTGGTATTCGCGCGTCGGGCCGCCGAAGCTGGCGACATCGACGATGTCCGGTACTTGTTTGAAATTCTTTTCGATGACCCAGTCTTCAATGGATTTCAACTCCATGGGGTCATATGCTGGATTAGTGCTGCGAAGCGTGAAGAAATAGATCTGGCCAACCGGACTCCAATCAGTGCCCATCTGCGGAGTAACTCCGGGTGGCAAAGTAACTTGGCTTAACCGCTCCAGAACGCGCTCGCGGTTCCAGTCATTATCAGATTCGTCGTCGAAGATCAGTTTAAGATCGGACAAACCGAAGAGTGAAAACGAACGCAGATGCACAACATGCGGAATGCCGTTCATCACGATCTCAAGCGGGATCGTGACTTGCTGCTCAATTTGTTCCGCCGAAATCCCTGGCCATTGCGTAATGACTTCGACGTAGTTATCGGCGACGTCGGGATACGCCTCAATGGGAAGATGACGGAAAGCGACCATACCCCCAGCAAAAAGAATTAGGGCGAACGCCAGCACCAGCAGGCGGTTACTGAGAGCAAAATCAACAACTCGGCGAATCATTTATTGCTCCACGGTATTTTGCAGAACCAAAGCATTTGAAACCACTTGATCTCCCGGTTTTAGTCCCGAAACAACTGCCTGCATGTTGTTGGGAAGCATCCGTCCCGTGACTACTTCCTGACGTTTGAAATGTCCCCCGCCCAGTGGCAAGTAAACCCACTCGCGATCGTGCAAGTGCAGAATTGCGGTAGCTGGAACCGCCGCATATGTCTGGGGTTGCTTGCCATAGAAGGTAGCGGTCACGAACATCCCCACCCTCATAATTCCGGGGTTGGGCACTTCAATTCGAACCTTTGCGGTACGGAGGTTGGGATCGAGAACCGGCAAAATGTTGTCGATGCGGCCCTTCAAAACCTTGTCGGGATAGGCATTCAGGTGGATGTCCGCGGTTTCACCAACGTGCGCTGCGTCGAGATCATTTTCGTAAACATCGCAAATGATCCATACGTATGACAAATCCGAAATTGTGAATGGATTGGGACCAGACAATCCCTGCACGCCGGCGGCGTTGGTAATATTCTGATCCGTGATTACCCCAGAAATTGGCGCCCTGACATCGACTATTCCTGATGGATGATCTTTATCAATTCCTAAAAGACGCAGTTGCTCGGTTGCCGCCTCCAGATCGGCTTTTGCGTTTTGCGCAACGTCTTGCGCCTGTTCGAGGGCGCTTTTGGCAATCGCACCTTTGTCGTAGAGAAGTTGGGCTCGCTCAAGTTGAATCCGTGCCAAGAGTTCATCGTTCACCGCCTTGCGATATGTCTGGAAAGCCCCAGAAACGTCATTGCTCTGAACTCTCAACAACAATTGACCTTTCTGTACCTGATCACCAAGCCGGGCTTTCACTTCTACAACGCGTCCGGCAGCCAGCGAGACCACAGGCACTGCGCGCGCGATATCAGGCTGCACTACGCCAGTTACATTCAGGGCGGGTGCAGCTTTGTATTCGCTTGCGGCTACGATCGGAAATTGCTCGGGGCGGTCCACCTTAAAGTTATTGGCGTCGAGATCGGATTCGACCTTGGCCGCCGGCGGTGCCTCAGCCTTCGGATCCGGTTTTTTTTCGCCGCAACCGAGCAGCCACAAGCCGATCGGCAGGGCAAGGATGGCGCTCAGCAACGGACCAGAAAATCGGGTTCTCATGGGATCACCTCTCGGCCCACTGCCTCATTTAACTGCGCTGCAGCCGTCAAATAAGAGCCGATTAAATTCACGTAGTTCAACTGCACACTGCGGAACTCCGACTGCGCGCTTAGAAAATCCAGCAACGAAGCCCCTCCGTGCTGATAAGAAAACATAATCGTGTCGCGCACCCGCACTGACTGTTGCAAATACTTGGCCTTGTAAGGGCGAAGCAAAGTCAGATTGCTTGCGACCGTGGCGTATCCGGAATCTACGTCGCTCAACACCCCAGCTTGAGTGGCATCGCGCAATCTCTCATTGCGCGTGATATCGATTTGTGTACGTAATTTCTCACCCTGATTGCGATCAAAAATTCGCAATGGAATGCTGATGCTGGCGCCGACCGTATTTATGGCAAATGGATTATTGGTAGAAGAATTGTGCGTGTACCAGACGCTGAAGGTTGGATCAGTCGAGCCGTTGGCAACTGCGAGTTTGTGGTCAGTCTGCGCTTTATCGATGGCTTCGATCGCCGCCTTTAGATCGGGCCGCGTATCCAGCGCGATCTTCCGAACTTCATCCAGAGAGATAAGCTGATCGTTGAAATCGAATGTCCCGACGACATCGAACTGTTCAATCGGAGTTCGATCGTTCAGGAGCGTGAGTAATTGGATCTTCGCGGTGCGCAGATTTACTTCCGCGGTTTGCACATCCGATTCGTACGTCACCCGTTGCAGTTCCAATCGATCAAGATCGATTTGCGCGATGTCGCCTGCCTGAAATCGAATTCGGCTGATCTCAAGCATGTGATCGTAGTATTCCAGGTCGGCGGTAGCTAATTGAAGCACCGCTTTTGCCTGCAGAGTTGATACAAACGCACTGCGCAAATTGAAGAGCAGAGTCCGCTCCAGGTCTGCATGGGTGGATTCGGCGATCAGGGTTGCCTTTTGCTGGCTCTCGCGACGAAGTTCCCGCTTGTGCTGCCGCTCATGCAAATAGCTCAGGCTGGGCGTCTCAAAGGTCCCGGCAAACGGTTTCCACACGCCTTGATTCGGCGCGATCTGCGTGCCGTCCGCCGACAAAGTAAGTTGCGGATTGGGTCGCAGAAACGCCGTAATTTCCTCCGCTTTCGATTCATCGATACTCAGCTTGTCGGCCAGAAGCGTGGGATTGGTTGACTCAAAGCGGGTGCGCACCTGATCCCATGTCAATGCCTGCTGGGCTCCGGCCTCAAGGCCGCAGCCGAGCAGCAGAAAAAGCACGGAATAACGCCAAAGCGTCTGGTTCATTCACACTCCACAAACATTGGGCGCTGCAATACGCGCAACAGACACGCATCGCCAACAGCAACGCCAGGGGCTCACCTCAAACCGGAAAAATCTCGCCGCAGAACTAAGCGGAGAATCGAACGCACACATTCAGGCGGAAAGAGGCGGGGCACGAGAGGAGGACTTACCGAATCGCGTTTGTTCAGCGAGACGGACCGGAACAATGAGGACTTGTCCGTTGTCTTTGTCATCGAGACCAATGGATGAAGGGAAAATCAAAGCCGGCAACGCGCCAGCCGTCATAAGCCGGGTCAGGGATTTGTCGACCACGGC
>Ga0210401_10007312_pt1 | contig 11087 bp, 12 predicted proteins | sample IncBWH32MmetaG_FD_150866 | JGI IMG/M metagenome (GOLD analysis project Ga0210401, IMG submission 150866) | Forest soil microbial communities from Barre Woods Harvard Forest LTER site, Petersham, Massachusetts, United States - Inc-BW-H-32-M | ecosystem: Environmental > Terrestrial > Soil >... | reverse complement strand
ACTACTGCCCTCTGTTAGCATATACCACCATCACCTTTGGTATTAATAATATCTTTGATACCAGACCACCGCCGGAATCGACAGTTGGGGGGACGGGAAATGGTTAGCCTGCGTTATTCTAAATCGTTTAGTGGGCAGAAATGCCATGCCTGGACTCGCCGCCCGGCATGCACGCCAGTCGGCGAGTTACGTGCGCTAATCTTTCCGTATCTTTTCGAGAAACCCTCCAGCGTTTACTCTGGGCTAGTTTCAGCAATTCTCGGTGTATTGGGCAAGCTGTTCTGCCATCCGCTCCCGCTCGATAAATTTGGCTATCTGTGTGCCCAGCGCAGTAAGCATCGCGAGTAAATCATCGTCCGGAGCATGGATCCCACGGCTGAAGAACTCCATCACACCCGTCACGTCGCCACCGAGAATAATTGGAAACGCAAATGCGCCATGGAGCCCTCCTTGCGCCGCTTCTGCAGCGCGGGGAAAATTGTCGTCTACGACTACATCGGGAATCCAAAATGCTTTGCGGCTGGACCACACGCGCCCGGGAAGTCCCATGCCGGACGCAAAAGCAGCCCGTTGTGTGGCATCAATAAAAGCGTGGACGTTTAGCCCGGGCGCATACCAAACGTCTGCGCAGCGTAGAACGTTTGCATCCGCATCCACATACCACAGCCCGCCAACATCCCAGCTCATAGTTTCGCAGATCGACTGAACCACCTTACTCGAAGCCTCACCAAGATGCCGCACTTCCGCAAGTGTGCGCGTTACCGCGTATTGGAGAGCCAAGCGAGCGTTGGCTTGGTCGCGCTCTTCCTCGGCCAACTTGCGCTGTGTGATATCCTGCACCATGCCTTCGTAATAAAGTACTTCGCCGCTGGCTTCATCGCGCACCAGACGCGCGTTCTCCAGAATCCAGATGACGCTTTTATCGCGCCGGTAGATTTGTGACTCAAAATCGATCACCTTCCCATCTTCACGTACCAGTTTGAGAAATTCAGCGCGGCGGCCGCGTTTAACATAGAGTTGACGGCTGATGTCCTTTAATGCCCCGATCAACTCCTCGGGCGAGTTGTAGCCATACATACGCGCAAGCGCCGGGTTGGCGCTGAGATATTGGCCCTCCGGCGTTGTCTGAAAAATCCCAATAACACAGTGCTCGAAGATGCTACGGTATTTCTGCTCGGCTTGACGGACAGCTTCCAGTGCCGATTCGGACCCCATAATTTCGCCTTCCATAGTCTTTTCTGATTTACATCGTTAGCCCAGACATATGCAGCTGGGCTCGACCCGTACTGACACGAGTCGGTAAAGCAACTTTTAGGCCACGCGCGTGATCGGACTTTAGAGCGTTTTTCTGGATGGAAGTCTATTCCTCGATCATGCAAAATTTGATGTTAGTTAGGCTCGAGCCGCCAAGGCAGTGGGAGTCAGTTCAGCGCCGCAACAGCCACACCAGTGCAACGAGGTTCGCCAGGGCAAAAACAAACGGGCCGTAGGTTTTCGCGGGATCGTGTGCGAGTATGCCGATGATGCCATCGAACCCTTGAACCAGGCTCATGACGAGCGCCAGAGCCGCAATCCCCGCACGTGAGCGAAGCCCCAGGCTAAACAGCACGGCAATGAGCAGCGCGATGCTACGTGAGGCCGCATAACGTGCAAAGCTGTCACTGCCCGACGGCGCGAGTAAGCCTGCGACGGAGAAGCCGGCGCTCACCAGTGCGCTAATGGTCGTGATAATAGTGCAGGTCCAAAAACGACGAGGCATGGGATGTCTCCTTGAGCTCTGTATTGATCGTAACTGGGGCATCATCAGTCCTTACAAGATGGCGGATCAGGGGCCATAAGTGGATAACGAACCAACATCCGGGCGCCTAGGGAGTTGCATCGGAACTGGCATTCTCTGAAGAGGCCCGGAGCCGCAATGAAAAACCATCTAGCTGCGACACCACAACAGATCACCACTAAAACCAGCGGCATGCCGCCATCTACGATGACGATCTGACCGGTCAGGCATGGCGAGCTATATCGTTGCGCCTGGCATCTCACACAGATTTAACCTGGAGCCACCTTGATTGAGGTATGCAGTTGAGCCAGCCATTTGCCATTCTGTTTGACCCAGACGGTGGAGGTTAGCGTGTCGGTGGAGAGATTCTGTCCGCCAGCTACGGCTTCGATGAGAACCCGGGCGACGATCAGGGCTGAGGTCGGTGAAAGCTTCCTGACTTGCGACTCTTTGATTCGAATAGACGAAAAAACAACGCCACTTTTTAGGGAACCAGCGTTTTCCTCCCTGGTCCAAATGACACCCCTGAAATTAATGTAAAGGTAGTCCGGAAGTGTCAACTTTTGCCAGGCTTCCACGTCGGGTTGAGGTCCAAGGAAGGTCTCGTACACTTCGTTCTCGCAGGCGAGGATCTCCCTGGCCAGATCTTCCGCGTCAAGGTCTGGTGATTTCGATTCCGAGCTCACTTTAGTGAAAAGTGTATCCTACTGTGAGCAGCCGCCGTCTTTTGTTCCAGCTGCCGCAATCCTTGTTCGAATTCTTAGCGGCCCACTAGCGGTATCCGCCTGCTGTGGCACCGTTGCGAGCGTAAGCGATACTGCCAGAGAATAGAGGTTGGCAATGCCCAGTCCGCCAGCAACCCTATTTTAGGACCGCATCATGAAAGCATTTCCAGTCGTCAATTCGATTGAGGGTCACTGCATCGCGAATTCCAGAGTCGGCAGGTAATCCATTTTCCCCAAGGACTGCTTGGACTGTGCCATCGTCATGGTTATACCCTCGGATTGCTTCATTCAATCGCGCAATCGAGGCCGAATCCAGTCGTGCTCCCGCTTGCTTCGTGAGCCAGTTTTCGAACTGGCAGTAAGTTGGGCGTGAGTTTGTGATGTATTCAACGACCGCGTTCTTTTGTAGTCCGAGACCATCAAGCACCATCTGGTCGAACCCGGTGCCGACAGCCGGGTAGCCATCGGCAAGGAGTCCTTTCGCGTCGAGAGAGATTTTCAACCACAGGCGGGGAAGGTGGAGCACGCCGAGTGGTCCAACCTCTGCAGAGCCGATCAACGGAACGATCTTCATATGCTTGGGATTAGGCTAACACGCGCAAACTATATCGACCTGCAGCTCTTTCCAAGGGACTTTTGTTTTGTCGTATTGTAGCTTCTTTGGGGAGGGTAGAATACTTCTAGTTTTTGATTGCCGAGGGTAAAACTCCCTTTGCCTGAAGGTCGGCCAGCGCCTTTCTGACTTTGTCGAATTCCTCCATCCTGATGCTTTCCTGCTTGTCACTCGCGAAGCTATCAAAACCAGGATGATCCAAGTGTGCTTCGCGATCGATTTCAGCGCTTATCAATCTAAACACTTCGGCGGATTCCGTCTCCGAAAGCGCCTGACCTGGGTGACGAGTGTAAATGGCCTTGATCTCTTGAATGAATTGGTTAAAAGCCGGATCTGTCTCGCCTGCTCCGGCTTTAGTAAAGGACGCGAATACCAAGAGTGTTGCCCCGCACAACGTTAGAGTCAGTGTCTTCATATGCCTGCCGTTCTTTTCAGTTTCAATAATTTTCGGGAAACGCGCGATACGCTCATTCCTCCCGCGATCTCGGCTCGCCGTTTTCCAGGCGAGTGCTCGTTACAATACTAGAAAAGAAGGTCGTTAGAATTGTTTTTCCGGATGCCGGAGGGATTTCACGAGTAAGAATGAACAGCAAGACATTGAAACTGTAGAACTTCTCCGCGGTTAAAAGGTTTTCTCCGTAGCCGTATTTCTGAGGAAATCGACAAAACAAGAGACTGCGGGGAGGGGAGCGGCTAATTGAGGCGTGATCAAGCCGACCGAGCGCTTCCAGCGATCTCCTTTTAGAGGAATTACTTTTATTCCGGGGTAGGCCTCCCAGCGACAAGCGTGTTCGGGCAGAACCGAAATAGCCTTAACTTCCTGCACGCAGGATACAATGGCGTCGATCGAGTCAAATTCCGCTAAGATCTTCGGCTTAGGACGCGATGCGATCGAATTGCTCGACGCCCTGAATATCAGGCGCGTACATTTTCTTGGCCTTTCGCTGGGCGGTATGGTCGGCCAATGGCTAGGAATACACGCTCCCGAAAGGATCGACCGGCTGATCTTGTCAAACACCGTTGCCTATCTAGGACCGGCAAAGGAATTTCATGACCGCATCACCGGGGTACTAAAAGCTAGCCGATCCGAGACCGCGGAGGCGTTCCTTCGTAACTGGTTTCCTCCTAACCTCCTCGAATCTGACGGCCCAATCATTAGAAAGACTCGCGCCGGGTTACTAGCCACCGATCCGCAAGGTTTCGCGGGGTCCTTGGCAGCTGTCCGTGACATGGATATGCGCCGGACGATCTCGCTGATCTCCCATCCAACCCTGGTAATAGGCGGTCAATACGATACGGTGACGCTCGCGAGTCACAGTGAGTTGATTGCGGCTACCGTGCCGGGAGCAAAGCTCGTCATTCTACCGGTTGTACATTTGTCGAACCTGGAAGCTCCGGATGCTTTTATGAAGGTGGTGTTAGAATTCTTGCTTTGAAAACCAAGAGCCCAAAAGCCTCGCCTGGAAGCTTGATCATTTGCTGAGAGGGATCGAACGCCTTCGACTTCTGCGCCGGCTCTATTCGTTGTAGTTGGCTGGATAACCGCAATTCCACAATACGGAAAGATCACAAAGGACACAAAGACCGAAACTGAAAACCACATTCATAGCTTCAGTCTTTGTGGTCTTCGTGACCTTTCCGTATTGTGGAGCCTTCTGTTTGATCTTTGCTTCTACGAAGCGTGTCCTCTCTTAAGGGCTTAGTGTGATCCAAACGAGACTGCAGCTATCAAGAAGTCAGTGAAACTGTGACATCTGCGTCGCTTCAATGCCGCGGTGCTAAGTCGGCCAACAATCTGTCGAAGCGCGGGTCCTTTCGAAGCGGATCCCAGCCAGGATTGGTCTTGAGATCTCCGTAATTAAGGGACCTGCCAGGAATCTTGATCAGCGTGTTGAGTTGCTCGAAAGCAAGGTTCGAGCGACTCGTCCAAACGTAGAGTTGGGCCACGAAGGTCGCTATGTCCGGACCCCCAAGGGCATCCTCGGAGATCGGTCGTATCGCCATCGCGCGTCTCCCTTCTTCTACTCCTTCTTCGGTACGTCCTAATGCCACATCAGCTTTAGCAAGCGCCGCCAGTAAGTAGGGATCCGTTGGATTTGCTTCGACTTTTTGGTAGAGCCGTTCGCGGGCGTCCTCAAACTGTTCAATAGTGGGATGATTTCCTCGAATGAGTTCAAGCCAGAGTACCCAGATTTTGCGTGGGACTAACGCTGAATCGAAATAAAGCTCTTCGTTCCGGCTCTCGCTGAGAATTTCTTCAGCCGCGGCAAAGTCATGTGCACAAATCGCGTAGTAAACACGATAGCTAACCACACTGCGGTCATCCTTCATAGAAGATGGGAGCCCCTCATCGAGGACGCGGGCACCGAGATCTGCCCGCTCTGCGAAAGCGGAATCCGCTTTACTCAGGCGATGCGCTGGTTCATTGGGTTCAAGTTCGATTAACCGCTCCAGGATTCGCTCGTTGTCTGGATAACGCCGCATGCTAAAATAGGACCGCGCCAGAGTGTCGAGAAGGTCTGGGTTGCGGAGATCCAGGGTGGCCGCCCTCTCTAAGTCAGCGATAGACTTGTCCCACTGTCCTTGGACTTGGTCGATCAAAGCATTGAGATGAAGGAGATCTGGATTGTTCGGCATGTTTTTCGCCGCAATGGCTATTTGAACGCTGGCCCTCTCAAAGTCGCGGTAACAGATATAAAGGTGGGAGGCCATCGCCAGATGGGCTTCCGGAAGATCGGGCCGAAGCTGCAAGGCTGCCTGCACGGCGGCATCACCCGGCTTGCGATTCTCTGGCGTGCTATCCAGAAAATAGTGGTAGAGGTAGTCGTGAGCCTTTGCTAGCAAGCAAAATCCCAGTGCAAATTTCGGATCCTTCTGGGTAGCTTCGTCCAGTAAACCGATCGCCTTTGAGTAGTTCTCCTTCTGGCTTATCATTAGACCAGCGCTGTTGACCAACGGTTTAGCCTGAAGATAGAGATCGTAGGCTTCTAGGTTAGTCGTCGGTTTTTCCTCGATATCTTTGCGTTCTTCGGGAGATAACCGGGCGCTCAGTCTTGAAGCAACCGTCTGCGCGATCTCGCTCTGGATAGTAAAAATGTCAGTTAAATCCCGATCATAACTATCGGCCCAGATCGTGTTGTCATTACGGGCGTCGACTAACTCTGTACTAACTCGCACATGATTCCCGGCCCGCCGGACAGTTCCTTCCAATACGTTCGCCACACCCAGAGCAGCGGCGATCTGGCGTAGATCACGTTTGGCATCTGGCCGGTACTGCATTACCGAGGTCCGGCTGATCACTTTGAGTTGAGCAATCTTGCCTAGATTATTGAGAATCTCATCTTGCACGCCGTCCGCAAAGTAAGCGTCGTCTTTGTTTGGGCTGATATTATCGAAAGGAAGGACCGCTATGCTTTTCTCGGTTTGCGCAGCTTCTGTAGGTCGCTGGTAAAATAATCCCAAATGACCAGAGACAAAAAACCAGGCTATTAGCAGCATGGCTAAACCCAGGCCTGCGCCTAGCAACCACCGGGGAGGCGGATTCTTCGGCTTTGCTTGTGCCGACCTTGCGGCAACTGATTTGTGCGCGAACTTGAGCTCGTCCGCCGTCACGCCGTGCCCGAGAGCGATTGCCTCTTTGACGGTCGTCAGACCTTGCTGCAATTGGATAGGAGTTTCGAAACGGTGATTAGGATTCTTTGCTAAGAGAACTTGCAGCAAAGCGGTAACCGGCGCCGAAACGTTCGCTAATTTGTCAACCGGCGGTGCGGCATGCTGCTGCTGAAACATTAGCTCTGCCGCCGAGCCGCTGAAAGGGACTCTACCGCTCAACATTTCCCAAAGTGTGATGCCGAGCGAATAGAGATCGGAACGAATATCGATTGCGATCCCGGCGAATTGTTCGGGGCTCGCGTAGGCCGGCGTGCCGATAAAGGATCCGACGGTTGAGAGTGTATTTTCCTCAGCGACACCTTTGGCCAAGCCTAGGTCGATAATTTTGACATTCTCCAGCTTCCCGTCATGCAAGCTAACCATAATGTTGCTTGGTTTAATATCTCGATGGACCAGGCGCTGTTTCTCTATTGCCCCTAATCCGCAGGCCACTTGGTCCACAATCTCGAGGGCGATATTAGTTTCCAGGCGACCCGAGCGTCGGATGAGCGATTGCAAGCTTTCGCCCGCAACAAACTCCATCGCATAATAGTAGTTGCCGCCGCTCTCGCCGATATGAAAGACGGAGGCCACGTTTTGGTGCCGGACGCTGGCGGCGGCCCGGGCCTCTCGGACAAAAGTCTGCCTGGCGGAGTAGTTGCCAAAAAGCTGCGGATTAATGATCTTGAGGGCGACCGCACGTTGCAGACGGGGATCAAAGGCTTTGTAAGTGACACCCATCGCGCCGCGGCCGAGCTCGAACGGTTTTCCTTCCGGATTCTGGAGAACCATGTAATGCTCGAAACGGAGGTCAGAAGAAGCATCCGTGACCAAATCGCTGTGGGTTGCGAGAGCGCCGTGCAACGCGCAGACGGGGCAGAATGCACCCTCTTCCGGGAGCAACGTTCCGCAGACCGGGCAGGCTCGTTTGGTTGGAGTTGTCGACACGTATGCTCCTCGCTACTAAGATTTTACTCGATTTGGTCTGCAAAACCTCTCGAAAAATCTACCTCGGCTTCGGTTCGAAAACTCAATGCCGCTTTGAGCGGGCCGCTCAAAGCAGTTCCTCGGCTCGTTCGCGTCACGGCCAGCAACCTTGGCTGGCCAGCTTGACGATTTGATGGCAATGGTGCCGAATGGCACCACGAAGTCAGAGCCTGCGCGAACGGAGAGCACGAGGATCACTCTCGTACTTTGGTACGCTCTGTGTCCTAGCAGTAATGTTTAATACTGCGGGCCTCGCGGCGGAGCAATATACCCTGGATGCTACCCACTCCCAGATGACCTTTCGAGTCCGGCAGTACGTTTCTGTGGTAACCGGAAAGTTCACGGACTTTTCTGGGACGGTCACTTTTGATCCAGCGCACTGGGAAGCTTCCCACGTTGAAGCGACGATTTCGGTTAAGAGTATCGACACCGGCATTGCGGCGCGGGATCATCACTTGTTGGCGGCAGATTTTTTCGACGCGGAAAAATATCCGACCATGACTTTCAAGAGCACTTCTGTGCAGTTGAAAGGGGAGCAAGCCGCTGATGTCAATGGCGAGCTAACCATGCATGGCAAGACGTTGCCGGTGGTGCTTCGGGTCGAACTGCAGTCTCCGGCCAAAAGTGCTACGGAGACTTCCGTGTGGACGGTTAGCACCCACTTACGCCGAAGCGCATTCGGTCTGAAATGGAATCCCGTGATCGAGGCAACCAGCGGCATCAGCGATGACATCGATATTCAGATGCACATGGTTACGCCGGCGCGCTGATATCATGGTCTAGCTAGTGGTTGATAGAACGTGATTCGCTTGCTTTTTCGCGGCTTTTGATGCGGTTGGATTTTGATTTGTGGCGCTCGTCCCCGATTTGGTTACCACAACGGCCGTCTGCGCTGTTTCTTCTTCGTTCTTGAAATAGGCGCCGTTGTCTTTTTGAAGAATACCGTTTTGGAAAAAAAACAGTATCGCCGCGACGAGCAGAACTGCAGCAACCGCCGAGAAGGCGCTTTTGCCGATCCGTTTAGTTCCCTCGATTTTGCGCTGGCATTTCGTGATTGCTTCCACCAAGGTCAGCCCATTCTGAGGTCGATCCTTCGGATCGGGGCTTAAAAGTGCCGCTGCCAATTTCCGGACTGGCAAAGGAATTGTTTTCGGTAGGGACGAGCTCTTGTTCGTCTGAAATGCGTTGGATCCGCACACGGACGAGCGGGAGCTCCCGCCTTCGCAAGGCCTACGGCGCGAGTCAGTCCCTACCGGGTCCGTCCGGAGCAATTCCGCGATTTCATCGGCTTTGAATGGTTGCTTGCCGGTCAGCAAATAGAACAAGGTGCTGCCTAAAGAGAAGTAATCGGACCGCTGATCGATTTTGGCGCCGGAGAATTGTTCGGGGCTAGCGAACGCCGGCGTCCCGATAAAGCCATCGTACGTGATCCGATCCTTTGGTTCCTGATGTTCAACCATTTTGGCGAGGCCAAAATCGATGACTTTGACGTTAATCTCCGGCCCATTCAGCAGCATGAGATTAGCCGGTTTCAAATCTCGATGAACCAGTCCGTGCTTTTCCGCTGCTTCCAAGGCCTTGGCTACCTGTGCGACCACCTCCAAAGCGCACCGGGTCGACAACGGACCGGTGCGTTCGACTCGTTCTGCCAACGTCTCGCCTTCCACCAACTCCATCGCATAAAAGCAAGGTCCATATGGCCGGGCGCCATAATAAAGGACGCTGGCTACATGCGGATGTCTCAGTTTAGCTGCAGCGCGCGCCTCCCGAAGAAACCGTTCTCGATTGGACTCCACGCCCGCTGCTTTGAAGTCGATAACTTTGAGCGCGACCGGGAATTGTAAAGTGGTATCGATGGCCTGATAAGTGATCCCCATGGATCCTCGGCCCAGCTCGACAAAAGAACCGTCCGGGTGCGTTAGGATTTGGTAGGGCTCGAATTGGTCCTCAGCGTTCTCCTCATTGAGATCGGCGAAGTCGAAAAGGGGCATTAAGAGGCAATCGACGCAATAACCATAAAAGGAAGCGTTGGGACTAATGCTGTTATGACAGCCCCGGCAAATCCTTTCTCGCACCACCAGATCACCGCTCCGCCCGTTCACGGTTCCAGGGTTAGCGGAAAACGCCTGAGCCTCGCAAGGTAATAAGTCACTTTGGGCGTCCGCAGAAAAAATCTAGCCCACGACCTAACGGTGCCGCAGCAGAAAACAGGAATAGCCGCAAAAGAACCCAAAGAACGCAAAAAATCGAGATGGGAGTCACGCACACACACACATTCGATTCCTGATAAACTTTGACTCGAGGGTATTTTGGTTCTTTTGAATTTAGTTCCCAGATGTTTTTCTCGGAGACCTTTCTTTGCGTTCCTTGCGATCTTTTGCGGCTATTCCGGCTTTCACTCTGATCTTTGCGTGAGTTTTTTTCTTTGTGTCCCTGGTGAATCATTTGTGGCGTCCCGCCAGCGAGGCTCGAAAAGAGCGGATCTCGTCGTCGAAATCGGCGGAGCTCATCACGGTGCGAGCGACCTCCTCGCGGAGGAGTTCACGATAACGCCCCCGTAACCGATAAATAGCTGCTTTGACTGCACTGATGCTTAACCCGGTGCGATGAGCCACCTCGATGTAAGCGCTTTCCTCATTTTCCAGGAGAAAACCGCAGATTTGCTCGAACAGTTTCTTCTTACCGCTGCGCTCCATCTCAGCTTCCAGCCGGCTCAACGTGCCTTCGATTAACGCGGCGACCCAGCGGGCATCGAAGATCTGTTCGGCAGTCTGACCGGGGTCAGTGAGTTGGTAACCGGCTTCGGCGGTTTCGTCGTCCAGAAATATAATCTTGGCTTGACCCCCGCGCTTCTCAGTACGGGCTCGTTCGGCGGCGTGTTGCAGGAAGAACTGCAGTGATCCCAGCAGGAATTTCCGGAATTTCCCTCGATGGGGATCAGCTCGGCTAAATGCTCTTTTCTCCACGAGATGAATAAAGAAATCGTGGGTGAGATCTTGAGCATCCTGGCGGCTGTAACCGTGCCGTCGAATAAACCCGTAAACCGGACTGGAATAACTCCGATAGAGGCCCTCGAGAGCGGTGTGCCGTTGGTCTTCGTCGCTGGCGGCAGAGACCAAACTCCATTGAGTGGTCTCGAATGCGAGATGTCCCCCCGCGCTCGAACTTAGCCAACCAGTCATGCCGCGGGGAACATACCTTAGAAGTGAGAGGTGAGAAGTGAGAAGTGCGGTGTAGCGCTGCCTCGCCTGCGAGGCCGATGGGTAGGGCATCGGAGGAAGGTGAATTGGTGAGACGGTGACCGATCACTGTGCGTCCCCAAGCGCCATACCTA
>Ga0210401_10007309_pt1 | contig 11087 bp, 8 predicted proteins | sample IncBWH32MmetaG_FD_150866 | JGI IMG/M metagenome (GOLD analysis project Ga0210401, IMG submission 150866) | Forest soil microbial communities from Barre Woods Harvard Forest LTER site, Petersham, Massachusetts, United States - Inc-BW-H-32-M | ecosystem: Environmental > Terrestrial > Soil >... | reverse complement strand
GCTCAGGGATTACTACACGCTAACCAAGCCCGAGGTGAATCTCCTGATTCTGATGACCACATCAGCAGGGTACTATCTTGCCTCTCGTGGACCCTTCAGGGTCGCAGGCCTGGTGAACACGCTGGTCGGGACGCTTCTTGTTGCCAGCGGTACCGCGACCCTCAATCAATGGATGGAACGAGTGTGGGACGGCCAGATGCGCCGCACTGCGAACCGGCCTCTGCCGTCGGGGCGACTCAGCAATCGCGAGGCGCTTCTGTTTGGTCTGGCCTTAAGCGTTGCCGGAGGGCTGTATCTGGCGCTTACGGTTAATCTGTTGTCGGCCCTTCTGGCGGTCTCGACGCTGGTGTCCTACCTGCTCGTCTATACCCCGTTAAAGAGGAAGACGCCGCTCTGCACGCTGTTAGGGGCCTTCCCTGGCGCTATGCCGACTTTGATTGGATGGGCTGGGGCAACCGCTGGCATCGACCGGCATGCATGGTATCTTTTTTCGATTCTCTTTCTCTGGCAGTTCCCCCACTTTCTTGCGATCGCCTTGATGTATCGCGACGATTATGCGCGAGCCGGCTATCGGATGCTGCCCGATTTTGATCTCGACTCTCGATTCACTCGAGCTGAGATCGTGGCCTTTACGCTGATCCTCATCGTTGCGACGATGCTCCCGCTCGCAGGTCGCACTGGGCCGCTCTATCTGACCGGTATGCTTCTGTCGGGAGCCTTCCTGCTCTATCCCGTGGCCAAGCTGACACGCTCCGCTTCGAAGGTGTTGGCCAGCCGCGTGGTTCACGCCTCGGTTATTTATCTTCCCGTGGTGCTCCTGATAATGATCGCCCGGAAGGTGTAGGCGCGCGCGGTCCCGCACGGGTGACGACGCCCGCGCCTGCGAAAAGGATGGCTGTCGACATCGCTCTGAACGGCAACAGAATCTTGTGCACCGTCGTCATCACGCTTCTGGCTATTCTGCTATTGGCCTACGTTGGATTGGGTGCGCTTTTCTACTTCCAACAAGATCAAATGACCTTCCCTGCGCCTTCGCATTACGCAAATGCGACTCCCGCGGAAGACGGCATCGCGTTTGAAGACCTCCACGTCCCGGTTGCCGGGTCGCAACAACTTCATGCCTGGTGGATCCCTGCGAGCCAGCCCTCAGACAAAGTTGTGTTGATGTTTCACGGCAACGGCTACGTTTTGGAGCAGGCAACTGGCCCGGCCGGCGAAGTCATACCTTTGCATCGTCTCGGTCCGAATCTATTGCTGGTGGACTATCGCGGATACGGGTCCAGCACTCCGGGCACTCCAAACGAGACTCGCGTGTATGAGGATGCCCGCGCGGCTCTGGCTTACCTCCTCGATCAACGTCACGTGCCGATTCACGACATCATTTTTATGGGCCGCTCGATTGGAACCGGACCGGCCACACAACTTGCCGTGGAGCATCCTGATGCCGGAGGGCTGATCTTGGAGAGCCCTTTCACCAGCGTTCCCGAGGCTGCAAAAGCAATCTGGTACTTGCGGCCATTTCCGGTTTCCCTTTTCATTCACAACCGCTTTGACAACCTCTCGAAGATCAGGTCGGTTCACGTGCCGTTGTTCATAACCGTTGGAACCGAAGACACGGTGACGCCTCCGCAAATGGCGCGCGCGTTGTTCCAGTCTGCGAATCAACCCAAGCGGCTGTATCTAGTCCCGGGGGCAGATCACGATGGCATCGTAACGGTGGGCGGAGAAGCACTCGAAAGCCATATCCGGGAATTTATCGATAGCATCCGCTGAAACGCGGGAACAGATCTGAAGTTACCCGCGTTGCGATTTCCTTGGATTTGGAAATCGCGCGCCCGGTTCAGAGCGCGGCGGAAACGCCACGAGTGGGATATTGCAGGCATCCGAGCAACACGACCTGTCGTGTCATCTGCTCGTATCTTTCCGCAACGCCAACTGAAGAGATGCGTGAGCCAGGAAGAATCATGCCGAGATAAAGCCTCGGAATTGCATGGAGAGCATAAAGCCTCAGGCGAAGCGCGTTGTCTACCAACTTTTGAGCCGCTTCCGCTGTCGCGGGATCGGGGCTACGACGGCCTGCATCCGCCAACCGCAGTAGGATCGCCGCGTTCTGAGCGGCGCAGGAGACGTATTCCACCGCCGCGCGCAAGCGTTCCCGCTGAATTCTCCGGAACTCCGCCGGGCGAAGATTGGTCCTCAAAAACTCTTCCTCCTCGGGATCGACGAGATTCCGAAACGCCTCAACGTCCACCGCGTGGATGTGCTCGGCCGGATTCTGTAGAGCTTCGGAAGTCGAAGCGTGCGCCTTAGCCAACCAAAGCAAACAGAACAGTGTCAGCAACGCGACGAAAACGAGAATGGCTGTAGTAATCATCTTTGTAAGAGACGCTGTAATTCCTGATTCCAAACTTCCAGATCCTGCTTGGGCAATTCTCTCCGGGTAAAATATGCCGTCCGCTCTGGCAGCAGGAGATAGAACATCCAAATCAGCACGCAGCAGTGGTAGGTTGCCATAGTGATAAGGATAACGGTTCGGTTGCTAAAAGTTCCCAAATGGAGCGCGACAGCGGAAACGGCCAGTTCCACACTGGCGAAGATTCCCAAGCCCAAGGCGATGCCGAAAGCATGGCTGCGCCACGATAGGGCGAAGTAACGGGAGAATAAGAACAAGGAGATCAGTAACCCGCATTGTAATACGCTGACCGTTCGATCCAAGACGTAGGTGGCCCTCAAGAGAAAATTCGCACTCTCACCGGGTGCTACTGTCGCCAACCCTACCGCAGCCAGAAGAAGGGCTATTGTCGCGCCGCGAAGTAGCACCTTTCCAGGTCCGACGAGCACGGGGTAGTCGCGAAAGAAACGATTGAATAACTCTTGGATAACACAAAATCTAGCCGCACTACTAACGGCTACTGTGACTGAAAACATGCGGTGATATTCATCCCCGAATCCAAGATGTGATCGGGATATGGCAATAAGAATGGCAGACTGCAGAACCTGTAGCGCCCCGTAAACAAAAAACATCGGGAACTGCCGATGCAGCCCACGACGAACCATCCCCCATAGCAAGATGACGAGTAAGACCTTGGGAGCGATCCAGAGGTAATACCCGAGCGTGTAGGCAAAAATCATGGGCTACCGCGCAGAATATACACCCTTTTGCGGTAGCCCACAACCGAATCTTCAGCGCGTGTTATCGCGCCGCAGCCCTACCGACCGGGCGAAGCCAGGGCGGACCAGTGGGGTCGCCGTCAGCAAATGCAGTGAGTGGTACGAAAATCGTGGTCAGAAGTAACGCAACAGCCAACAGACGAAGGCGCTTTTTCACGGTGTAATTTCCTTTCCAATGTGTCACTACACCGTGATAATGTGTTGCCAAGTGCTGTTTCGAACAGATCACGAAAGTAATTTCGAATTTCCAAAACTGTAACAATGACCCTGCATTCGGCCCTCGAGGACCTGCAAGAAACCACGCTGAGAGCCTTCGCTGGCTGTCTCAATAAGCTGGAGTACCTTTCTGGATTGCGGGGCAAAGAGGGAAGCTACGAGCATTGGGGTCTTACCCGCGTTTACGGGGAGTTGGCGGCTAAGAAGGCGCTGGCGCGGGCGCACCGCTCGCAGCTGTCCAAGGTGCTGGCGATGCCAATCCGGACGTTAGTGGAAGATGTGAAACAATCCAGCGAAGCAACTGGTGTACTCCCCGTTGATTACGTGGAACGGCTTGCGAGCGCAAGTCCGAGTCTGTTGCCCGAGGGCCCTGGAGCTGGCTCCGCACGCCATCTCAGTTCAGTACTTCACGCGCTTTCAAGTTTGTTGAAGAATCCAAAAGCGGACGCCAATCCCCCAGCCTGATCGCTACCCCGACGACTTGGCCAATTATTTCTGCCTCCTGCGGGTAACGCAGGGCGCGAGCCGCAACTGGCGAAAGCGGGTGGGGCTGCAGAATAATTTCTTCCCGCGTCATCGTGCACCAGCAGCAGGTATGGCCGTTGCGCGTTTCCACAAAATAGATAGGGCGTTCGTACTCCGACCTCCAGCCGCCGTCGGCCGCTTTGCTCTTCGACTCATCGATCTGCACGAAACTCCCCGGCGGCAGAATCGGATACATGGTCAAATCGTCGCTGCCAATGTAACCATAGGTGTATTGGCTACTGGCAAATTGCGCCAGGTACGCCAATGGGACCTGCCCCCACTGTTCCACCATCCGTCCAAAGTTCACTGTACGGCGGGGATCGAAGCTGGGATCCAGCCGGATCGGCATTTGAATGCTGGAGAGGTTTGCCAGAGCTTGCGAGACATGCGATTTCGGCGGGATAACGAAGTCCAGATCTGTCGCCATTCCGTTTAAATCAACGCCGTACCACGACAAGAGTTCACGGATATCCCTGCGGTAGATCACGGCCAGCGAATACAATCGGTAGATGCTCGGGATGACACCTTTCGTCTCAACATCCGAAAGCCGGCTCGGAGCAATGACAAATTCGTCATTTGCACGCTTCTGAGCTATTCGCGTGCTGGCGTTTTCGACATCCCGCATGGTCAATCCGAGTTGCTCGCGCAGGACGCGCAAGTTCTGTCCGCCTGGAAACATTGGCCCCCCTCTTACTTCGACAGAAGTAACCTAATAATAGCAACTTAGAAGCATCTGCGGCGCTCAGAATCGCATTTATTATCAGGGAAACGCCCTAAGCTCGCCACTCGTGAAGCGTCAGCAGCGGTCGCACGCGGCCTGTTCCGAATTCGTAAAAGGACGGCGGCCCGGACCGATTGCTTCCAAAAGTGCTTCCCATCTTGCACGCCAGTTTCAACGAAGTCAAGTGGACCCGGCCCACAAAATGACATGAAAAGGGCTGGCGCGAGGCCAGCCCGGATCAACTGTGGAACTTTCAGATCAGTCGGCGGCAGCGGAGTTATCGATGGCTTCCACCAACGGCATAGTCACCAGGTGCTCGCTGAGGAACCATACCTGCAACTCGTTGGTACGCAGCACATCGCTGACGACCAGGTCGTTGGTTCCGTCGTCTCCCAGCGTGGAAGCCAGTTTTGCGAGTTCATGGCAGTCCCGGAGAATGATCTGATGCGCGTCCAGCAAGCGGGATATCTGCACCGGAACTTCTTCCCTTCCCTTGGGCGGGCGTTCGATTCGCGTGGTTTCTGCCACATCGTGGGCCATGGCGATGCTGAGGCCGCCGAGCAACTGAATCCGCTCGGCGATGGTATCGACAAGCTCCGACTGCTCGCCGAAATGCTTGTCGAAAAGGAGATGAAGCTGATAAAACGTCGGCCCTGCAACCTGCCAATGCGACTTCTTGTACAAATCGCGCAGGGTCATGGCATCGGCCAGTAATTGGTTAAGTCGTTCCGTCATTTCCAGGCGAACCGGCTCTTCCAACTCCAAAGGCAACGCATGGGTCACGGTGCCATATTCCTGAATCTCGCGCGCCCTCTGATGAATGCGTGGCTGGGCGTTAAGCTTTGAACCAGTTTTCTTCGGCATGGGGAGTCTCCTGTTAGTCTCGAGTTTGGGTGTGTGCTTTTGAATGTGCCTTACTTGGATGCCAACGGTCTGGAATCGGTGACGCCTGTCATCAATAAGCGAAAAATGATCGGGAACTGGCGCCGCCCCCTGTTACCGATGATCCTGACGAGCTTCTGGATTCCCATTTGCGCACAAAATGTAAGCCCAATCCCAGTCCGACCCGGCTCTCCGCCAGCAAAATTCCCTACGATTGTCTATCATGGAATAATCCTGCTCGATGGATGGAGAAACAGACGTGGCTGAGACTCAGACCAATGGATTGGAAGTGCTCGAGACCCGGGAATGGCTCGATTCGCTGGACTATGTATTAGCCGAAGGCGGCCCGGAGCGCGCCGGACGTCTGCTACAGCAGTTGTCCCTGCACGCCAAACGGGCCGCGGGAGTCAATCTGCCGTTCACCGCAACCACTCCTTATCAGAACACCATTCCGGCAATTCAGCAGGCGCCCTTCCCCGGCAGCCAGGAAATGGAGCGCCGCATAAAGAGCCTGGTGCGCTGGAATGCGCTGGCCATGGTTGTACGCGCCAACAAGATTCAGGAAGGCATTGGCGGACATATTTCGACTTTCGCCTCGGCGGCAACTCTTTACGAAGTAGCATTCAACCATTTCCTGCGAGCCCAAACCGAAACCGGTGACCGCGACCTTGTCTATTTCCAGGGCCACGCCGCACCCGGAATGTACGCGCGCGCCTATCTCGAAGGCCGCATTCCCCGGCAGAAACTGGAGAACTTCCGCCGCGAGCTGAAACCGGGAGGCGGTCTATCTTCCTATCCTCACCCCTGGCTGATGCCCGATTTCTGGGAGTTCCCCACTGTCTCCATGGGATTAGGACCGATCCAGGCGATCTATCAGGCGCGTTTCGCCCGTTATCTGGAAAACCGCGGACTGAAGCTGTCGACCGACGGCAAGGTATGGGCCTTCATGGGCGATGGTGAAATGGACGAGCCCGAGTCTCTGGGCTCGATCACGCTAGCTTCCCGAGAGCGGCTCGACAATCTGATTTTTGTGGTCAACTGCAACCTGCAGCGTCTGGATGGCCCTGTCCGCGGCAACGGCAAGATTATCCAGGAACTGGAAGCCATCTTTCGCGGCGCCGGCTGGAACGTGATCAAGGTAATCTGGGGCGGCGACTGGGACAGCCTTATCCGCAACGACCGCGACGGGCTCCTGGTCAGGCGCATGGGCGAGATCGCCGACGGTCAATATCAGAAATACTTCGTCGAAAGCGGAGCCTACTTTCGGCAAAATTTCTTTGGCACCGATCCCCGCCTGCTCAAGATGGTCGAGCATCTTTCCGACGAGCAGCTCGCCCGGATGCGGCTAGGCGGCCACGATCCCATCAAAGTCCACGCCGCATTCAAGGCGGCCGTGGACCACAAAGGCTCGCCCACTATTGTTCTGGCGAAAACCATTAAGGGCTATGGTCTGGGCGAAGCGGGCGAAGGCAAGAACATCACCCATCAGCAGAAAAAGCTCAACGATGATGAGTTGCAGATGTTCCGCTCGCGCTTCGGGATTCCCATCCCTGATGCCGAACTGCATGACGCGCCCTTTTATCGGCCCGCCGACGACAGCCCCGAAATTAAATACATGAAGGAGCGGCGTAAGCAACTTGGCGGCTATCTCCCGGAGCGCAAAGTGCGGGCCAACCCGATCAATCCGGTTTCGGAATCTCACTTCGAGGAATTCTACAAAGGCACCGAAGGCCGGGACGTGGCCACCACCATGGTCTTCGTTCGTCTGCTGGGAAAGCTATTGCGCGACCCGGAGATTGGCAAGCTCATCGTACCCATTATCCCCGACGAAGCCCGCACCTTCGGCATGGAAGCCCTGTTCCGGCAAGTCGGAATCTACTCCAGTGTCGGCCAGCTCTACGAACCGGTCGACATGGACACTCTCCTTTATTACAAGGAAGCCAAGAACGGACAGATTCTCGAAGAAGGCATCACCGAGGCCGGCTCGATGTGCTCATTCATCGCGGCGGGCACGGCCTATGCGAATCACGGAATCAACACGATTCCGTTCTTTATTTATTACTCCATGTTCGGATTCCAACGCATCGGCGATCTGATCTGGGCTGCCGCCGACATGCGCACCCGCGGCTTCCTGATCGGCGGCACCGCCGGCCGCACCACGTTAGCTGGCGAGGGCTTGCAGCATCAGGATGGTCACAGTCACGTGCTGGCACTTCCCGTGCCGAATCTCCTCGCCTATGATCCCGCCTTCGCCTACGAAATTGCCGTCATCATTCAAGACGGCATCAAGCGGATGTATGTCGATCAGGAATCCATCTTCTATTATTTGACGGTCACCAATGAACCCCTGCCGATGCCAGAGATGCCGCACGGTGCTGATGTCCGGGACGGCATTCTCAAGGGTCTGTATCGCTTCAAAGCTTCCGAGAAAAAGGACGCAAAGCTCCGCGCCCAACTCTTCGGCAGCGGAACTATCATGTTCGAAGTACTCAAGGCACAAGAGATTCTCGAAGAGAAGTACGGCGTCGCCGGCGACGTTTGGAGCGTGACCAGCTACAAACGCCTCTATCGCGATGGCAACGACTGCGAGCGCTGGAACATGCTGCATCCCGGCGAGACTCCCCGCGTGCCCTTTGTCACACGGTGTCTCAAAGACGCGCCGGGAGTATTCGTCGCCGCATCCGATTACATGAAAGTGCTTCCGGAATCGATTGCGCAATGGGTGCCGCGGCCGCTCGTGGCTTTGGGTACAGATGGTTTCGGTCGCAGCGAGAATCGCGCGTCGCTTCGTGACTTCTTTGAGGTGGACGCGAAACATATTGTGCTCGCCACGTTGAATGCACTGGAGCGCGATAAACAAGTCAGTCCCGAGATACTCCAGAAAGCAATCAAAGACTTGGGCATTAATCCGGAAAAGGCAAACCCGGCCAACACTTAGCATCGATGCTAGAACAACGGAGAAAAAGTTAAGTGACAGAATTCAAGCTACCGGAACTCGGCGAAAACATCGATCAGGGAGATCTCGTCCGGCTGATGATTTCGCCCGGAGCCAGCATCACCGAAGGCCAAGCGGTGATGGAACTCGAAACCGACAAAGCAGTGGTCGAAGTGCCATCCACCGTGAGCGGCGTCGTAAAAGAAGTTCGCGTCAAAGAAGGCGAGAAGATCAAGGTCGGCCAGGTCATCTTCACCTTCGAGAACGGTACAGGCAGTGCGGTGCGGGCGCCCTCGCCCGCGAAAGTGGCCGAACCCAAAGCGCAGCAGGCCGCTGCGTCAGCCTCCACGGGGAGAGCAAACACCATCGAACCCGCGTCGCCGACCATCCCAAGAGAGCGGCGCGCCAACGCGTCCGCTTCCCCCGCTCCCCGGGCGTCCGGTGCTACTGAGTTCAAACTGCCCGAACTCGGAGAGAATATCTCCCAAGGCGATCTTGTACGCGTCATGATCTCTCCGGGCGCAAAGGTCTCCGAAGGCCAACCGGTGATGGAACTCGAAACCGACAAGGCAGTCATCGAAGTTCCATCTTCCATCAGCGGAATCGTCAAAGAGGTTCGCGTCAAGCAGGGCGAAAAGGTCAAAGTCGGCGATGTTATCTTCACTCTTGAAGGCGCAGCCGCGCCGCAACCGGAACGGGCAAAGCATGTCCCCGTCGAGCACGTCTCGGGACAGCAAGGAGCTCGCCTAGCCTTCCAGGCTGCCATTCAGGCCGAGGGCAAAACTGAGGAACAAGCGCTCCCGCCCGACCAACCGCTGCCACTCCCGCCCAGTTTTGAGATGCCCACACAGCTCGGCAAAGTGGCAGGCACCGAACATCGTGAACCAGTCCCCGCCGCTCCGCACGTCCGCCGCTTGGCGCGGGAGATCGGCGTCGATATTCACCAAGTAAAAGGAACCGGCCCGGGCGGGCGCATCGGCGAAGCGGACGTCAAGGCGTACTCGAAGTCTTTACTCGCGTCGGTGTCAGCCGCTGCGCAGGCACCGCACGGCCCTCAATTCGCTCAACCGGAATTGCCAGATTTCACCAAGTGGGGTAAGGTCGAGCGCGTATCCATCCGAGGAGTGCGACGCAAGACCGCTGAGCATCTGTGGCAGGCGTGGACAACGGTGCCCCACGTCACCCAGAACGATAAAGCCGACATCACGGAACTCGAACAACTGCGCGCGCGTTTCGCGCCGAAAGCGCAGGAAGCTGGCGGCAAGATGACGGTCACCGCCATCGCATTGAAGGTCTGCTCCTCCGCTCTGAAAATATTTCCGCAGTTCAATGCCAGCATCGACTTGGCAAAAGACGAAATCGTTTACAAGCAGTACATCAACATCGGCGTCGCCGTGGATACCGATCGCGGCCTGCTCGTGCCGGTCATTCGAGATGTTGATAAGAAAAACATCGTCGAGCTTGCCGCCGAACTCACCCAGCTCTCCAAGAAAGCCAAAGACAAGAAGCTCACGCTCGCAGAGATGGAGGGCGGCACATTCACCATCACCAACCTCGGCGGAATTGGTGGCACGGGATTCTCCCCCATCGTGAATTATCCCGAGGTTGCGATTCTGGGACTTTCGCGCTCAAGCATGGAACCGGTCTGGCTTAACGGCAAATTCGAACCCAGGCTGGTGCTGCCAGTCTCTTTGTCGTACGACCACCGGCTGATCGACGGCGCCGACGCTGCCCGCTTCCTGCGCTGGATCGCGGAAGCGTTTGAGCAGCCGTTCCTGCTGTCCGTTCAGGGATAGAAAATCTTGAAACCACAAAGGTCACAAAGTTCCACAAAGGAGACCCTGAAGCCATGTTGACCACCACGCATTCCTTTGTGTACCTTCGTGTCCTTTGTGGTTAATGATTTTTATGACAGAAGCTTCAAACTTGCACATCGCGGTAATCGGCGCAGGCCCCGGCGGCTATGCCGCAGCTTTCCTCGCCGCCGACCTCGGAATGAAAGTCACGCTGATCGACCCGGAACAAAATCCAGGCGGCGTCTGCCTCTATCGCGGCTGCATCCCGTCGAAAGCGCTCCTCCATGTCGCCAAGCTGATCGACGAATCCCGCCACGCGAAAAATTGGGGGGTCGACTACGCCGACCCGAAGATCGACTTGCCGCGCCTGCGGTCCTGGAAAGAGGGCGTAATCAAAAAACTAACTGGCGGTTTAGGTGTGCTCTCCAAACAAAGAAAGGTCGAATACACTCAGGGCAAGGCGGCATTTGAAAACTCGACTACGCTGCGCGTCACCCGATCGAACGGAACCGAAGAGCCGCTCACCTTCGACCGAATCGTCATTGCGACCGGCTCACGCCCCGCCGTCATTCCCAGCCTGAAGCTCGAAACCCCGCGCATGATGGATTCAACGTCCGCGCTGGACCTAAGCGAAGTACCCGGCACTCTTTTGGTGATCGGCGGCGGTTACATCGGTCTGGAGCTCGGCACTGTCTACGCCGCCCTCGGGTGCAAAGTCTCGGTCGTTGAGATGCTGCCCGGGCTCTTGCCCGGAGCGGATCGCGATCTCGTCTTGCCCTTGCACAAGCGCATGGAGAAGATTTTCGATTCCATTCTGCTCAACACAACTGTCGCGGCGGCA
>Ga0210401_10007305_pt1 | contig 11091 bp, 15 predicted proteins | sample IncBWH32MmetaG_FD_150866 | JGI IMG/M metagenome (GOLD analysis project Ga0210401, IMG submission 150866) | Forest soil microbial communities from Barre Woods Harvard Forest LTER site, Petersham, Massachusetts, United States - Inc-BW-H-32-M | ecosystem: Environmental > Terrestrial > Soil >... | reverse complement strand
TATTCGCTGCGTCATTACTCCGCTTTCTGCTCCTCTGCGGCTTGCTCCAAGACCGTCACATCGTCCACGTGGACCGTATCGATATGCGTATCGTGTCCGTCCATCGTCATGTTTACGGTTTTTCCGTCATCATTGATCTGCACAAGCGTGCCGGTAATCTCCGTGGCTTTGTTTGACATGCGTAGCGCCCTGACCCTCTGCCCCACTTTTAAATCTTCTCTCGCCACTTTGCGTCCTTCCTCTCTTGCTACTGGCTGCCCGCAGTGTGAATCCGGCGAGCGCTGCCAAATTCCACCAGTCAGATACCCGTGCCAGCCGCAGGAAAAACGAACACTAGCGGGGCCGATGGAAAGCGGTTCCCGTGTGAAAGTGAAAGGCGGAATCGGAATCCGTGCTGCGCATCCACAATCAGGACACGCGGCGAGCATCGCTTTTCCGAAATCTCTGAGGGTTTCGGAATCTTCTTCTGCAATGCCGCCTTTGACTTCGATGGATCCATAAGTCGCTTTCACCTTCGCCGGCCACTAAAAAGATTCGGCAAGATCAGCAATGCCGCAGCGCCAATGCCGAGCCACAGCATGTTGCTGGTCATCCACGTTTCGAGAGCTGTCATGGGCGCAGCGGCCACCGGAGCGGCGGCCGTCTTTTGCAGCGTGGCTAAAATTGTGTTTGCGGTTACGGTGTCGCCCGTGGCTTGTGCGTGCGCGAGCGCCGTCATCAGATTGGCGTTTGTGTTGGTGGTCGAAGTTTGCTGCGCCGCGGCGGTACTCGCTATGGTCTGCGCCACGTTGATCGACGCTTTCCAGTTTTGAAATGCTTGATAGCCGAAATAGACGGCTACCAGGACGGTGCCCACACCGATGGCCCACGCGATCACGGGAAGAATGCCCAAACCGGTGAGCCCTGTGGGGACGCTACCTGTTACGGTGCGGTACGCATTGATGAAATTCTGCGCTAGGCTTTCGTATTGCGTGCGTTGCTGCTGCACGGCCTGCGCCAGTGCCGTGAAGGCCGCGCTTGGCTGGACGCCAGAGTTTAGATTTTGTAAGTTGGCGGCGCTCACTTGGGCTTCAATGGCCTGCAGATCGGAATTCCATTGCTGCAGCATGCCCACGGCGTTTGTCCAAGACGCTTGGTCTGTCGGATCGTAGCCCAGCACGTCCTGGAAATTCATTTCGCCAGACAGAATCGCGTCGTGTTCCGCTTGTGTGATGTTTCCGCTCGCGAGCAAATCATCTGCAGCGGTTTGCACTTGCGCGTCCGTGCCAGAATTCCCGTAGCCATCGCCAAGGCCAGAAAGTCCGTGCAACCCGCTGTGCGGCTCATACAGTTCCCAAGGATCGGAAGGACGATTAAATTCATAATCGCCAAGGCCGTCCGCGTGCAGCCGCCACGCTTCCGGCTTGAACGGATGATTTTGGCCGAGCCCGCTCAATGTGGCGGCGCATTGCGCGCTGGTGCCGCCGTAAGGCCGAAAGCCCACTTTGTTGCCCGTGTCTGCGCTCATGTAGGCCATAGCTAACTCGAATAAAACGGCGACTGGAATGGACTTCTTACGTGCAACTTTTTTCTCCTTCGCTTCGGTTGCGGTGGACGTCCGACAAGTAACATCGCCAACGCAAAAACCCCTAAACCCGCAAAAAGCAAAGTCGGATCAACTTCGATAGTTCCGTCCTGGCCGAGATGCGGATGTTGCGAGACGATGTGTGGTCCGTAGTTCATCGGCTCCCCATCGCGACCGCGGCGATCGCGGCGGCAGCGAGTAAAATATAATTCGGCACGCCGGGAATCACCGTTGCCTGCGTAAGAGGATTCGGCGCAGTGGCTACCACAGCCGGCAATGCCACGCGCGGCGCCGGCCCGGAAGCCGCTACGGCCACGGCGCCCGCTCCTGCAGCGAGCTGCGCAATTGCCGAGTTCACTTGCGCGGGTGTCATAGTGCCGGCGGCGCCGGCGCTTTGATAAAGTTGTGTCAACTGCGCGGTGGACAAACTTGGCTGCATCGCAGAGATCGCAGCCGGCGAAGGCGGCGCAGCGGACGGCGCGATCAGCGTGCCGCCGGGTTCGATCATCGAAGTGTCGATCGGCGAAACCGGCCCGAGTGATGGCAGAAACCCGCTGGCGTCACCATAGGACGGTGGAATCAAATCCCCGCTGGGATCGTACATAACGGGATCGTCCTGCCCCATACCTTGCAGGTAGAGCGGAATCGGAGAAGCGGCCACGGTGTGCGGATGGTAGCCAATCATCGGCACACCTTTTCCGAAATCCAATCGTAGAGCGTCGGAAACGCGCACACGGAAAACAGCAAACCCGCTGCAATCAAATCGGCGCTGATGTACCAGCGGCTCATCGGCGCTTTCCCATCAGCATCGAAGCGGCTACGGCCGCGGCGGCCACCAAACCCCAATTGGGAATCGAGGGAGAAATCGCGCTCGGCGCTTCGAGCCACGTCATGATTCCGGCGGTGCTGAGCGGAGCGCTCACGGGAACGGCCGCGGCGCTCTGCGCAATGGCGGCACCGGGGATGACAGCGCCCGTCAAAGGATTCAGATACGTGCCGTTGGCTTGCGGAATGAGTTGGCCGGCCACAGCGCTCGCCGTGGTGAGTTGCATGGTAGCGAGGTTTTGTGAGACTTGCGCCGGCGAAACGACTGCACCTGTCGAAATGTTCACGTAGTTTCCGCTGCCATCATTGAGCGGCACCACTTCGTTGGTGGCCACTACGGGCGCAGGGGCGGGCGAAACCGGCGGCGCGGTGTACACCGGAACAGTCGAAACGATCGGCGCGGGCGCAAGCGACGCCGGCGGCTGTGCCACCACGCTGGTGGCACCAGTGGCTGGCGGCGCAACGGGCGCCGCAGTTGGCGCCGGTGTGGGATTCGCCACGGTGTTCGGCGCGCTAGGAAGTCCGCCAGGCCCAGGACCATTATAAAGAATCGGGCCGCCGCCTTGATAACGAAGAGGCCCCTCATAGCGGACCATCTCATTGTCGATATAGCCAAGCAAGCTGGTGGCGATATCTTTTGGTGTGAAATAGTGCGGCGCGTTTTCGGCGAGTGAGAGAAAATCATCTTCGCCAGTTTCTTTGAAGTCTGCGGGAAAGGATCCGGGCGCTACCGACGTTCCCGCGTGGCGGCGCGTCTGAAAGCCGCGATAGGTGTGCGCCGAGCCGCTCGCGTTTGGGCGAGGTGGTACTTCGCCCGAGCTACGATAGACGCCGCGAGGATTCCGCGGCGAAGCGTGTACCGCGTCGTGCGAGGACATGCCATCGCCACGATCTGTTTCGTAATCATCTTGGGGAAGGATGGTGGTACCGGTGGCTTCCGTGTGCGTGAAGCCTTTGTAGTGTCCGCCGGCAGGTCCGCCGGGCACGGTGAGCCGCCAGCCGGGATACGCGAAATCCACTACGCCTTGATATGCACCGATCATGTAGTGACTTCCGTTTCCCCTGCGTCGCATTCATCGATTCGTCGGCGCAGTTTTTTACGAAGTTCTGGACTTGCTGCGAGCGCAAATGAGTAGCACTTTATAAATAGAAGTGCTCCGCACAAGCCACCAATAAAAAATGTGAAGCATGCGGCGAGAGCTGTTTCTAATGTGATCATCTTCGCCTCATCAGCATCAACGCGCCGAGCCCAATCGCGGCGATCAAAATCCAGTTGGAACTACCTGTTAATGCCACGCCTGGCACCACTGCCGCGGGCTGCGCGGCGGTCACAAGTCCCGGTGAATACGCCGTTTGAAATGAAGCGTACGGCCCGCTCGAGTAACTAAACGGACTCGCCGGCTGGCCCGAGGCCGCGCGAATAATGTCAGCAATGCCCTGGTCGACCGTGGCGATCGTGGACGAAGTGATTTGTCCGGAAGCGGGCGCCGCGGCGGTGGGCGCAACGGTGGCAGGAGCGGCAGCCGTGCCGCCGAGCTGCGCCACCAGCGCGTTGACCGCGGCTTGCATACTGGCGGGATCGGTGGGGAAAGGCAGCGCCTGCAACTGTTCGTTGGTGGCGCCCATCGCGATCAGTTGGTTTACGGTGGCGGGGTTATAGCCGTTGTTCGTGAGATCGTTGACTGCACTTTGATCCGGCGGCGTGCCGATGAATGCCATCGTGCGATGGCGACTGGATCGGCCCATCATGGTTCGGTGACGCGCCACGCTGCCGTAACTTCCCATGCCGCTCACATGCGATTGGAAGCGTTGATAGTGCCCCAGCGTTCCCGGCAGATCGCCCTGCGAAGAATCGGAAAGACTCCACCAACGCGCCCGCGTGTACTGCGGCGGCGCCACGCCGAATTGCGAATCGCTGCGCGCGGGATCCAGGGGAATCCATTGGCCATTGATCTGGCCTTCGACGTACACATGCGAAAATTCATCGCCGTTCGCGGCCACCGTCATCAGCCGCGCGGGGTAGCCGATGGCCATCAGCAGCGTGCCGAGCAACATCGAAATATCGTCGCAATCGCCGGCGCGGATCTGCAGAAGTTCTGTAGGCGGGTAGAGAGTTTCTTTGTTTACGGGATCTTTTGTGAAACGGATGTTCTGCCGCACCCAATTATAGAGCGCTTCGGCTTCTGCAGTGTCATCAAAGGCGGGAACGCCTCGCACAATGTCTTTGGCGAGGCGAAGAATCGAAGGATCCGCGATCGCTTCACTTACAAGATTCCTCATCTGATCGATGGTTTGCGCTACGCCGGCGTCGCCGCCCATGAGCGGCACTCGAGAGATGGCAGTGGAACCAAAAGCGATCGGCACGGGCAAACTGTCTCTTTTTTACAACACCTATGTCAAATAGTGTGGTGCAGCACCCACAGTGCTAGACCGTCTCACTATGAGACACTTACACGCACTCTAGTTGACAGGTGCCAATTAGTGGGCAATAATCTGCCCATTAGTGGGCACCTGAAAGGACACCGTGGCATCTACTACTAGTCCAGTCGTTGAAAAGGTTACACGAACGCGCACCGTCACCGCCGCCGAGCTCGCAAAAGAAAATTCCAACTCAGTTACGGATTTTTGGGACTACATCGAAGCGCTTGAGCCGGCGCAGTGGTCTGATCACGTGGTGTACTTGTATCGCGAGGATCCTAAAGAGTCGACGTATTCCACGGAGCCGAGTTACGTGGACAAATTTGCAGGCACGATTGAAATTTATCCTGGCGGGCCTACCTATCAGATGAACGATCGCGGCATCGTCGAACACGCGATCAAGGAAAAACACGGCGGCAAAGCGTACCGTCTGATTCTCAAAAAAGGACAGCAACGCATCGCGATCGGAAAATGCGTCAATGGAGCCCCACCAAAGTATCCGGACCTGAATCCGCAACACCGGCATCCGCTACCAGGCGCGGCCACAGACGCGAGCGTAGCTTCGAAAGCCATCGATGTCATGGCCAATCAGCAACCGGACGCTATGCGCCTCGCGATGGAAGTACTCCGCAGCGCTTCGGAAATCGTGATGCGCACATCGCAGCCAGCAGCGACACCCGCCGCGCCGCCGCGTGATCCGCTAGTGGAAGCGCTTCTGCAAAAGGCTTTGAATCCGCCGCCGCCGCCGGATCCTTTCGAAATGTTCGTGAGGTTTAAGGATCTGATGGGTAACGGTGGGATGGGCGGTACCAGCGCGATCATGGAAAAGGTCCTTGGCGCGGCCGTAGATAAGATTATCAATCCCGCGCCGGCTATCACGGGCCGTACTACACTACTCGATATCGGGCGCGAATTTATTCCTGTGCTGGGGACGGTCATGCACGAATATCGTTTGTCTCGCGAAGCGGACGCACGTATCACAGAGATTCAGCGCAGCGCTATGCCAGCGCAGCCCGTTCATACCGTGCAGCCGAATCCGCCGGCCGCCGTCACGCAACTGCCCGCCGTGGCGCAACCCGCCACACCGCCGCCGCCTACGCCTACGCCGGCGCTCACGTTCGAGCAAATCGAGGCGCACATCGCAAAGATCGTTTCAAATACTGAATACACGACGGACGAAGCGGTCGACAAAGTGCTCGAGTTCCTCTATGACACGGATCCCCGCATCGTGGGCGCGCTACTCAATCCGCAGTCTCTCGATAAGCGTCTCAAACCCGGCAAAGACGGACTGATGCAACTCTTTAGTTTTGAGCCCACACTCAAGCCGTGCCTAGCGAACGTGCCGCGGCTTTCCGAGTTTCTGGATAAGTTCATCGTGGCCGCCACGGAAGCGGAAGCCGCCGAAGCCCGTCTCCGCGCCGCAGCGCCCGCTTCCACCACGCCGGCCTAGCGTTTCCCGCAATTCCACAGAGTGTGCGTTAGTGAACAGACACACGCCTGTTTTGTGTGCTTGACAGATTCGCCCCGCTGGGCGTACCTTCTCCCCCGTCCCAAAGAGATGGGGTTTGGTGCCGGGCGTTCGGTCATGGGTAACTGCGCGCTCGGCACTTCCCTTCCTCACTTAGTGGCAACACCCAAATGCCATCCGACAATCGCTCACGAACTAGCACCGAAAATCCACCGCCGCAAAACTTGGAAGCCGAGAAGGCCGTCCTAGGTGCGGTGCTGCACGATAACAAGGCACTCTCTGCTATTCTTAAAGTGATCTCCTCTGGCGACTTCTTTTCAAGGACAAACCAAAAGATTTTCCGCTGCATGATCCAGATGTCGGAATCTGGAAATCCTATCGACCACGTGACGCTGCATGACGCTCTGGTCGCGCGAAACGAACTGCAGGACGCTACGGAAGTTGCTTACATCGTTTCTTTAATGGATTGCGCGTGGACTAACATGAACGTTGAGTTTCACGCGCAGATTGTGAGAAGAGAGGCGTCCTTACGCCGGCTGGCCTACGGCGTCGATAAACTTAGACAGGACGCACTCACAAAAGGCGCAGACCTGATCGCGCTGCAGGGACGGCTACGCGAGCTCGCTACGGTAGATCAACCGATCAACTACGTAGGCGCCAACGGGCATTTAGGCTACGGCTTGATGGATTTTCTTAAAGCCGAATTCCCCTCCCCGGAACATCTAGTCGAGATAGCCGGCGACAAAGGCGAAGCGGTTGCCGGGCTTTTACCGAAAAATGCCACGTCGATGGTTTTCTCGATGCCGCACAATTTGAAAAGCTGGTTTACCACGTCGCTCGCATTGGCCTGCACCACACCGGGGATTAAGTTTGGAAAGTTGCTCGTCAAAAAGGCTGTGCGCACGTACCTGGTGCAGATGGAAGATTTTCCCGGCCAGCTTCAATGGCGGATCCGCCAACTCTCTCCGTATATCGATATCGATCCAAACAACATCACGATCCTGCCGCGGTGCGATCACAAAGGGAATAAAATCGAAGTCACTCTGCCGAATGCGCAGAACGCCGCCACACTCAAGCGCGAATTCGAGTGGTTTAATCCGGATCTGGTGATCTTCGACGTGCTGCGCAGGATAGTAAATATCGACCTGAACAGCCCGAAGGATTCGGCTTTGTTCCTCGAACAGATGGACGGCTTCCGCTACTGTACGTCGCAGCCGCATCTGATGCTGGTACACCACGAAAACAGGAAAGAAGCCGATATCATGTACGCCAGCGCCGGCAGTTACAACTTGCCTGGCTGGGCAACGGTGATGCTGCAGTTCAAGCGGAAGCGCGAAGAGCAAGGCGTCTCGCACGTAGAGATCGAAGTTGATAACAAGCTGGCACAGAGCCCCGAGCCGATGCGCATGGTGCTGGATCTCAAGAGCGAGACGCCGGTGCGGCTCGAGAACATCGAAGAATCGAGCGGGATCCAGGAACTCCGTGATGGTCTTGGTGTGGAGTGGACGCTACGCGATCTAATGGAAGTAATGAATCTGCCACGCACAAATGCACAGCGCCGGCTAAAGAAGTTGATGGCCGCGGGGATCGTGGAAAAGGTTGCCGGCGGCAAAAAAGGTCGCGGCGGCTTAGCACATTTCCGGTTTGTTGGAGCGGATGCGTAAATAATACTTACATATATTTTTCTCAAGATCAGATGACCGTGCCTCACACACTACCCCCCCCCCTACTACGAACACGGTGGCATCACGATCTATCACGCGGATTGCCGCGAAGTTCTACCATCGATCGAATGCGATTTACTTTGCACTGATCCACCGTACGGACTTAGAGCCGCCAGAAAAGAAGCGTTTGGGCATGGTGTTAAGCGGCACATGACAGGATTGGTAGCAGGTAAGATGGTTCCAAAAAGAGACTACGGCGACGCTGCGTGGGATGACCAGCCGGTCGATCAGGAGTTGCTCGAGCTTGCTATTTCTAGATCGGTGCATCAAATCATCTGGGGAGGTAACTTCTTCGGTCTTCCGAAAACAAGATGCTGGCTTGTGTGGGACAAACTCAGGGGCGATACCTATTACGCCGATGGGGAAATGGCATGGACAAATCTGGACAATAGCCTGCGGATCATCCGCTGGCGTTGGAATGGCTTCCTAACCGAAGACAGCAACCCCCGAGATGAGCGTGTCCACCCCACACAGAAACCGATAGCGGTCATGCATTGGGCGATCCGGCAAGCCCCTGAAACCTGCCGCACAATCTTGGACCCGTGGGCGGGAAGCGGATCCACCCTCTACGCCGCAAAACTCCTAGGCCGGCGAGCCATCGGCATAGAAATTGAGGAGCGTTATTGCGATATCGCCGCCAAACGGCTCGCTCAGGAAGTTCTCGATCTTAGCCTCTGAATCTCTTCGCCTTCCCTTCCCCTCTAAATGCCCGCCTGTTCTTAGTCTGATCCCACTTCCGGACACTTCAAAATTGCTCGCGCGTGCGTAGAGAGAGGGTTAGGCGGGCATTTGAGGCTTAACTACAGCATAATGTGTGCGTTGCAAATGCCCACCCCTAGTGGGCATTTGAGGGCAGTGGGCATTTAAAGTGGGCATTTGATATCCCCTACATAACACAGTACATAGGTGCTTATACGGGCTAAATGCCCGCCCGCCCCCCCCCTAGACCAGTGCGCGGCGGGCAGCGTGTGTATTTTGACACAGTTAGTGGAAGGTTTACCTGGCACTGTGGAGATATATAGTTGGGCTTTATTCTTTTCTTTCTTCTCTCTCTCGAGGCAAAGAAAAAACAAAAAAGTGCTTGACATTATCGCTTTAATGGCGTAATGTGCTTGTAGTGCGGTAGCACTGTAAGGATAAGGAAACCGATGCCAAGAGGCAGACAAACCCGAAAGCTACGGCCCGATCAAATCACAAGGCTAGAAACGTTCAAGCGCGCGCCGCACGATGGCGCCCGGCACGGCTACAGCCTGCCACAGCTACGATCAGCGATGGCGCTAGGGTGTTCATGGGAAACTCTACAGAAAGCCTTGCTGGGGCTTCCTGTGTGGGATAAGCACCATTTCTACATCGCGCAGTGGATTGAAAGATTCCTTCCAGCGCCGCCGGCGCCGATTGACGGGAAAGCCGCTGCCAGTGGGGAACGTGATGAGCAAAACGAGGAAGCCGCCGGCACAGATGGAATTGTTCACAGGGACAAGGGAGATTCATAAGTTGGGGCTACTGGGATGGGAGGACGCTTTATGGTCGAAACTAATCGAAATACCGCTACTGAGTGGGAAATGCTTGACGCTCGATCTGGCGACTATACGCCGATCGCACCGGGAACGATCACCATCAGCGGGCCGTGCTTTGAATGCCGAAAAGAAACCGAATCCGTAGTACGCGGCGATTCGAATAGTGTGGTGTTCCTTTGCCCACCGTGCGGCAAAGCCATCAGGGAAGGGAGACTTACATGAGCTGCCCACTGTGTAACCAAACGATGAAAGGCCGCACGCTCTGTGCCGTTCACGAAAAACAGGTGAGCGATCGTAGCGCGAGCTATAACATCCCGCGCAGCGACGCGATGGATCAACTCTGGCAGATGCGCGCCGAAGAATTGGCCGATGAGCGCGCCGAGTCTCTCGAAATTGCGGGGGATCTATGAATCCTAAAGTTAAACTCTTTCTCCGCCGTTTCACTCTCCGCTGGCTGCGGAAGCTGGTCGACCTGGCCGACGATCGGCTGCACGCCGCGGAAGTGCGGCTCCGCGCCGCGCTTGCAAACCAAAATCCCGTGGTAGACGCACCGCATGGGATAAATGGCTCTGCTACCACAGAGCCACTGGCATCTAGAGGCGAGGCGCAGGAATCTGCAGGTTCTGCGCCTCGCCGCCAGTCCGAATCCTTCCAGCAGTGGGAAGCGCGGCGCAGCGGCGTCGCCGTGGTGAGTAAGAAAGAAGCCCGCAAGCGGCGCGAGCGCGCCGGCGCCGCGGCGTTTGATCTGAGGTTTGCGCGGTGAGCCAGGAAGGGATCAAAGCACTAGGGTTTTGTACCGGGTTGCTGGCGCTCGGGGTATACGGGCTCTACAAAGGCATTAGAGCGATTGTGCGTAGAATGTTCCCGCCTACGTGCTGCGAGTGTGGCTGCGGTATGAAAAAAGAAGGCCAAGTGTTTGTGTGCCGGAATTGCGGCGGGAGTTCCGCAAAATCGTGAAGCGCTGCGTTCAATGCGGATTGCCGAAAGAAGCCCACCGCGAAGGCGGCCACGCTTTCGCGTCAATGGATCTTCCGGAAGGCCGAACCTGTAGCGATTGCATCCACATCCGTTTCTGCACTCAATTCCTAGGGGACGTGTCTAGAAACACGTCATGCGACTGGTATCCGATCCGTTTCATACTGTCATGCGCGGCGCCACAACTATGATCGATCAGCTCATCATGTGGGCATTCATCTTCACTCTGGCAGTTTGTTTTACGCGGATCGCATTGCCGAGAAAGGCCGGCGGTGGCAAATGAGCACACCGTGGATAGCATTCGATAACGACGCGCTCAAAGATGCGCCGCGCGTCAAATCCGGCGATGAAGTGTTCTGCGATAAGTGCGGCGGGCGTCACATCCTCGAACAGACGCAATGCGACGGCGTATGGTCTGACTTCTGCCTTGTCTACAAATGCGGAGATGGGACGTATATCGGCGCAGTGATGGGGAAGTTAGTTGCCCATACGAAACCAAGCGCCAGCGGGAAACTGTGAGCCAATCGATCCACTTAGGCTATGTGGTAGGCACGGGCGAGCCCGTAGAGATCCCACTGCGGCATACCGCTGTCACCGGGC
>Ga0210401_10007303_pt1 | contig 11095 bp, 6 predicted proteins | sample IncBWH32MmetaG_FD_150866 | JGI IMG/M metagenome (GOLD analysis project Ga0210401, IMG submission 150866) | Forest soil microbial communities from Barre Woods Harvard Forest LTER site, Petersham, Massachusetts, United States - Inc-BW-H-32-M | ecosystem: Environmental > Terrestrial > Soil >... | reverse complement strand
CCGCGGCGCCTCGACGGTGGTTTGCAAATCCAGGATGCGCCCGTCTTTCAATCCGACGTGCGCTACCAATGTTTCGTCGGGTTCCAGCTTGGCGGTCGGCGCCGCACTCGGAATAGCCAGGCCCAGCTCGTCTTTTTGTTGCACGCGTGATAATTTTGCCGGAACGAAGTGCACGCCGTTCAACTCGAAACTGGAAACTTGGTCAAGCCGCGTTCCGTTCAGCACGCCCTGTTTGTCTCCCGCGTTGATGGTGAAGCGATCGAGATGCGCCGCTTCGGAATAGGACAGCAAAGGCAATTCGTCCGGTGCGTTCAGCCCAAATTGCTTTATCGCCAGCGTCACTTCTCCCGCGCTCTTGTCTTTCAGCGGCACGGTCACTTCCAATTCTTCGGGTTTGCTCGCTTTCCAGGTCGCCTTCAAATCTTTGCCGTCATGGTCTTTCACAGTCACTTTCTCTACGCACGGCGCGCATTCGGAAGTTACGTGCAGCACGTCGTCGCGTCCCACAATCAACGCCTGCTGATCCGCCAGTGGTACCGTCCAAGTCTCCGTGTGCGCCGAGCGCAAAAGAAAGCGCGGCCCCTCGAACTCTGCAAATCCCCAATGCCCGCGCAGCGTTCCGGTAACGTCTGAACCCAGTTTTCCCGCCTGCACCGACAGCGTGTGCGCGTCAATCACGAAGCCGCCGCTTCCCGCCTCGGCTTTGGCGGGCAGATCCACGTGATTGCCGGCCTTGTCTTCCACGTGCAGCGTGAAGTCATGCGCAATTTTCGTGGAAAAAACCAGCGGCGCGCCCTCCGTCGGCAGCACCAGCGGCGATTTCTGCAGGCAGAAGACCTGTTTGGGATCCACGGGCCGCAGCGGCGGTAGTTGTGCTGCTTCCACTGCCGGCAGTCCTACCACGATCACCGATTTCGGATTGCGAAACGATGGAGGATTGTTCAGTTTCAGATTCAGCCGGTCGTCGTTCGGCAACGCCAGCGCCGGGATGTATTGATATTCGGCGGTGTGGAGACTGTTCAAGATGCGCGCCATGTCTATCACCGCGCCCACGTACGCGCTGTAATATCCCGTTCCGGCCATCGGCGTGGCGCTGGCTTGCACCATCAAATCCGAAGACGGGCCGGAAGTCAGCGCGGTGACCATGGTCTGGCTGTGCCCATCGTCCAAAATCAGCTGATCGGTATTTTGCGTCAGGCACGGAGCCTGCTGCTCGCTGGGCTTGTCGAAACATTGCTTATCAACTTTGATGTTCAGCGTGCGCGCCAACAGCTCCGAGCGTTCCTTCAGCTCCGCGGGATCCGCGTCGGATGTCGCCTGCACGTCGTCCAAATATGCCTCCAGCCGCGAACGATCCAGGCTGGCCTGGTTCAGATCTTGCGACGCCCTCACGAACGCACCCGGCCGTCCGCGCACGGCGTTCCGCAGCGTGCTGAAATCGCCGCCCGTCTCGGGCGCCAGAAAGAGCAACGCCTGCTGCGCGTCCTGCGGGACGGTCACCACGATTCCTTCTTCGCGCGTTTGCCTCGTCCAGGTTTCCACTCTGGTGAACCACGATTCCGGCGGCGGATTCGTTGAGCCGCGCAGGAACGCCACCACCATCAGGTAATGCACGGATTGCGTGTCGGGAAGATCGGGATGAATCCAGAGCCGATCGCCCGGTTGCAAATTGGCGATGCGGGAAATCGGCAAGGTCTTGCCGTCGCGCGTCACCCGCATATCCACCGGCGGCCCGGCTAGATCGAATGCGGCGCCATCTGCATGCACGAATCCGGCGTGCACCAACATCCACAATGCGAAACAAACCAAGCTTAAAAATGCCATGCGCATCGTTGAACCTAGCTCAGCGCGTTTGGCTCCATCCGCAACGTTCTCGACTTTCTGCCTTATCATCGCGTTCGTGCTCCTCTCGTGGCGGAAAAATGTTAGCCACATTTATGAATTCCCGATATTCAGAATGATTGCGCGCGAACTGTCAGTGCAGTTCGGCCGGGATTTTCGGAAACCGTTCTAACCTCGCACTCCAGGCATCTGGGTAATCAGAACTGCGTGGTATCGGCTGGGGGTAATGGACAAATCTATCGCTGTGCGCCTGCGCAAGTCAACGAAACGAGACGAACTTTTCCATCGCCGCGCCTAATGTATAATGCGGCGCATTTTCCATCGCTGGTTTCTAGGGCGCGCCAATCTTTCCGCGGATTACCGTAACGGAGGCAGCGGGTAAATCGAACAAGGTGTCCTTCTGCGCGTTTTCGTCTGCGTGCTTGAGGGGCCCATCGGGATCGGCGAAACCTTTCGTGTTAACCACCACTGGACGCTCCGCCGCGTGCTCGTCGTGGGCCATGAACCGCGTCTCTGCCGGCTGCCAATGATATTGCTCGCGCCCGAAAGTGGAAATCTGCACGGGGCCAACGAATGAAGCCGAGCCGTGCGCCGCCTGATCTTGAAAAGCGATCCGTACCTGATGCGCATTTTGCTGGTCGCGATTCACGATGAGCAGCGACCACTGCCCATCCGGGCGCTGCAGCGCGTAGGCCGTCACCAAGGCGTGGCCCGCGCCGTCATCCACGTCGGCCTTCGCCGCAAACACGCGATGTTCGGCGCTTCCCGGTTGCACCCATTCCAGATTAATCAGCTGCGCCACGAAAAATTGCGCCAGCGGCTGCTGGATCTGGTAATCCGCATCCACGGTGAACATTCCAAACGTTCCCGGAGAGTCATTGCAGCCGTGCTCCATCTGCAGCGGCAAATAATGGAAGTAATACAGGCCACTGCCGCCCGCATTCAGGAATGAGCCGACATAATCCGCGAGCCACAGGCCCGAGAAGAGGTCCATGTACGTCTCGCTCGCGGACGATGAAAGATTTCCTTCCGTGATGAACATCGGAATATTCGCCGGCACGCCATCTTCGCGCCACACCTGCATGATGTGATTCACCAGCTCCGGCTCGTCGTACAAACTGCCCCAGGGAATCCGGCACGGGTCGTACGGATAATGTTCAAAAGAAAAAAACGCGAGATCGTTCAGGCGCTGGTGCTGCTTCAAATAATTCACAAAGCGCGCGGTCCAGGAGACATTCCCGTTTGCATCCGGCCACACTTCGATGTCCCTGTTCACACCCTGAAACGAAGGGCCGCCCAGTTTCAACGCCGGATTCACGCGATGCAGCACCGTCGCCCACTGCAGATACAGCGCGGCATAATCTTCCGGCAGCATGTATTGCCCGTCCGCTTCTTCGCCCATCTCGACGTACGAGACCGGGTAACTGCGTTTCTGCAGATACGCCAACTCGGCGGCCGCGTTGTCCGGAGTGTCATACAGCAGCGCCACTGGAATCATGGCCGGCAGCCCGCGCGTCACGCCGCTGGTGAAAAATAAGTCGAATCCCACCTGCGCCTGCTTGGTCGAACGCAAAGCGGAAGGCTCGTGCCACGGATCCACGGAAGAACAGTACGTCGTGGTTTGCTCCTGGTCCGCGGTGTGCCGCACTACGTCGTGAAATTTTCCGTCCGGCGTGGTGGTGCCGACGTACAGCTCGTAAATCGCGTAGCCAACGCAATTCCGGGGATCGCCTGAACCGTGCGAATCGCAAGTGTTGGAAGATTCCGTCATCAGGATGCGCAAAAATCGCACTGGCAATGGAGTCGAGCTCAGCTGCAAAGTCGCCGAACCGCCGTGGCCATCTGCGATCACGCCGCCGGGGAAAGTTTGCCACACGCCGCGCGTCACAGCTTTGATGGGATCGTCGCCCGTCCAGTATTGAACGATGTAACGCACCGCATACGGCTCAGCCCATTGAATCTGGATGCTGGTGATCTGCTGCAGCTGCGCCAGGTCCACCACAATCCATTGCGGATGTGTGGAATCGCTTTCACCGGTGAATCGCTGCGTCAGGTAAGGATTGCTTTTCCAGTAGCTGGCGGCGTCCCCGTCGGTCAGCCGCGAAAATCCGGAATTGTCCGTTCCATCATTGCGCGTGAATCCGCGATGCGGCAGCGAGTAGCCGTACGAATAGCGCAGGAATTCCGTGGGATTTGCGGAGCCGGTGAAATATCCTTTGCCGCTCGCATCGCTCCAGGTTCCCTGCGGATTCCAATGCCATGCTTCCACCGCAAGTTCCGTATTCTGGCGGAAGCTCACCGGTTGCCAGCCTGAACTCAGCGCCCGCTCCAGCGCGGGTTGCACCAGATCCTTATCTATCGCTTCCTGCGCGATGCGGTCCACACCCGCGCCGAGCGCTTGATTCGGCGCAAAGTGATTCGTCGCGTGTGCCGGCGTGATATCCACCTGAATGGTTTGAGCCGTGGTTGCACCAGCTACCGCAAGAAATCCGAGAAAAATTGCCAGCAGCGAGATGGTGTTCTTCAAGGCGCGCCTCCCGCGCATTTTGTAACCGGTTCTTGCGACGCCGAGTTTACAAGAGTCGCTCATTCTTCACCTAATCTGGCCCGCGATTCATACGAGGTGCTCAATGCGTATAAATCGCGCCTGTCTCGCGCGTATAAGCATATAGTTACCTTAACACGTTCTACATTATCCACGTACGCTGGCCGCGACTTCGATGGCCCCCGACCATTACTTGGGATGGCTGGCCCTTGCCTTGACGCCCGGCCTGGGTGCGCGCATGGCCGGAAAACTCCTCCGCGCGATGGGCAGCCCCGAAGCGATTTTCAACGCTTCGCTCACCGAGCTCGAATCCCATCGCTTGCCCGCAGCCGTCGCGCAGATGATCCATACCCGCCAGCCGATGAGCGCCGCCGCCAAAGAACTTGCCCAGGCCCAAGCCGCGGGAATCCGCTTGCTCACCTGGGACGAGCCGGAGTACCCGCAGCGCCTGCGCGAAATTTACGATCCGCCACCCCTCCTGTATGTGCGTGGAAACATTGAACTTCTTAATCGTCACCTGATTTCCATCGTCGGCTCGCGTCGTCCCACCCCCTACGGGAATCAAATGGCTGAGAAACTAGCCCGGGATTTGACTGATAGAGGTCTGGTAATCGTCAGCGGGCTGGCGCGCGGCATTGATTCCTGCGCGCAGAAGGGTGCGCTCGGTTCGCTCACCGGGGCGACGATCGGCGTGCTGGGCTGCGGAATTGATGTGATTAATCCCAAGGAGAACAAAAAGATCTTCGCCGAAATGGAAAAGCGCGGGGCGATCATGTCCGAATTCGCGATGGGCACCCTCCCCGGCCCGCAGAACTTCCCGATTCGGAACCGGATCATTTCGGGAATGCCCGTTGGCGTGGTGCTCGTTGAAGGCGCGCAATACTCAGGGTCCTTGATTACCGCGCGGCTGGCGATGGAATTTGGGCGCGAAATCTATGGAGTGCCGGGTAATGCCACCCAGCCCACCAGCTTCGGCCCCAACCAGCTGATCAAACAGGGCGCCAAGCGGGTTACGAGCTGGGAAGACGTAATCGAAGAGCTGCCGACGCCGATCCGCGCCGAGCTGCTGCCGGTGGAAACGGCTTCCAGTGAGGACCGAGCGCTGCTGGTGGAAAAGGATTTGGCGCCCGCCGAGGGTACTCAGTACCACCTGCTCGGCCCCGATGAAACGCGCCACGTGGACGATCTGGTCGAACTTTCGGGGCTAACGTCGTCCGAAGCGCTGGCCGCGCTATTTGACCTGGAGCTCAAAGGCGTGGTGCGTCAGTTGCCAGGGAAGCAATTCCTCAAAGTCCTGTTGTAACCAGCCGGGACAATTGCAGCTAGGATGGAACCTCGCCCCGCACTCGAGAACCGCGGCGCAAGAAAATCCTTGTATATAATGATAAGAAGTCCGCAAGATAGCCTGAAGCATCCAATGTGGGCGTGAGGGAACAAACGAGAGTATGGCAAGATCACTGGTAATCGTAGAATCGCCTGCCAAGGCGAAAACCATCAACAAGTATCTGGGCCGGAATTACCTGGTCAAGGCTTCCTATGGCCACGTGATGGACCTGCCCAAGAAAACGATCGGTATTCTGCTGCCCGGGCAGGAAAACGGCAAAAAGAAGAAGAAGCGCAAGGCTAAGGCCGGCGCTCCCGAGAAGAAAGCTCCCAAGCCGGTGGTTGTTAACGCCGAGAACATCTTTGAGCCTACTTACGAAGTGATCCCCGGCAAGATCAAGGTGATCCACGATCTGCAGAAAGCCGCCCGTGGCGCGGACGCCATCTACCTGGCGGGCGACCCGGACCGCGAGGGCGAAGCCATCTGCGCACACCTGGCCGAAATCCTGGGCAAGCCCAAGAAATACGCGGATCTGGTGGTGCACGAAGAAAAAGAAGGCGAGGCGAAGGCTGCCAGGCCCGCCGCCAAAAAAGAACCTCCCAAGACGAACGGCAATAGCGCGCCTCCGAAAATTTATCGCGTCATGTTCAACGAAATCACGCAGAAAGCCATCAAGGCCGCGTTCGAGCACCCCTCCGAAGTGAATGAAAATCTGGTGGACGCGCAGCAGGCCCGCCGCGTGCTCGATCGCATCGTCGGTTACAAAGTCTCGCCGCTGCTCTGGAACAAAGTGCGCCGCGGCCTGTCCGCTGGGCGCGTGCAGACCGTCGCGCTGCGCCTGATCGTCGAGCGCGAACTGGAAATCCGCGCCTTCATTCCCAAGGAATACTGGACCATCCACGCCCTGCTCGATGCCGGTACGCCGCCGCTCTTCGAAGCCAAGCTCAACAAGTTCAAGGGCGAGGACATCGAAGTCCTTAATCAGGAGGCTGCGGACAAAGTTGTCGCCGCGGTGCAGAAGGCCAAGTGGCAAGTCGCTTCCGTCGCGCAGAAGGAAAAGCGGCGCAACGCCCCGCCGCCATTCACCACCTCCAAGCTGCAGCAGGCTGCTTACAATCGCCTGCGCTTTACGGCCAAGCGCACCATGTCGCTTGCGCAAAAGCTCTATGAAGGCATCGAGCTCGGCGAGGAAGGCTCGGTCGCGCTGATCACTTACATGCGCACCGACTCCGTGCGCGTCTCAAACGACGCGCTCGACCAGGTGCGCGCCATGATTCCGGAACGCTTCGGCGCGAGTTACCTGCCGGAAAAACCCAATTTTTACAAATCGAAGAAGGACGCGCAGGAAGCTCACGAAGCCGTGCGCCCCACCGACGTGCTGCGCGCGCCCGAGGACGTTCGTCCGTTTCTGGAAGACGATCTCTTCAAGCTCTACCAGCTGATCTGGCAGCGCTTCGTGGCGTCGCAGATGTTGCCCGCGATTTTCGATCAGACCACGATTGATATTTCCGCCGGCGATTACACTTTCCGCGCCACGGGCTCGGTGCAGAAATTCGATGGCTACCTGCGCGTTTACCAGACCCCGGTGGCGGGCGCGGACCGCGAGGACGATGAAAAGGACGACGAAGGCGAGGGGCGCTCGCTGCCGCAAGTGCGCGAAGGCCAGTCCTTGCGCCTGGATCAGATTCGCCCGGACCAGCATTTCACCGAGCCGCCGCCGCGCTACAACGACGCGACGCTGGTGAAAGAACTGGAAGAAAAAGGCATCGGCCGGCCTTCGACTTACGCCGCCATTATTTCCACCATTGTCGAGCGTGAATACGTCACTAAAGATCAGGGCCGCTTTTCGCCCACCATGCTTGGCGAACGCGTCAGCGTCCTGCTGGTGAAGAGTTTCGAGGATATTTTCGACGTGGGCTTCACCGCGCGGCTCGAGGAAGAGCTCGACGAAATCGAAGAGGGCAAGCTGCCCTGGCGTCAGGCGGTGAAAGAATTCTGGGATCCATTTGTCGTGGATCTCGATAAGGCCGACGAGCAGATGCTGTCCTACAAAGCCGGAATTCCTACCGGGCTGAAGTGCGAAAAATGCGGCGAAGGTGAATTGCTCGAACGCATTTCGCGCCATGGATTTTTCCTGGGCTGCAATCGCTATCCGGATTGCGATTACATCAAGGATCTTTCGCCCGAGCTGCCGGCAGAAGCGGACGGCGTGGCGAAAATCGAATATTGCGATAACTGCGGCAAGGAAATGATCATCAAGCGCGGACGCTTCGGCGTGTTCCTTGCTTGCAAGGGCTACCCGGATTGCAAAACCACGCGCCGCCTGGTGAGCGGCACGCGCATCGCGCGCCAGCCGGACGTTCCGCTCGACGAAAAGTGCCCGCTGGACGACGCGCAACTGCTGCGCCGCCAGGGCCGCTTCGGCGATTTCATCGGCTGTACGAATTATCCGAAGTGCAAGTACACGCGTCCCATCACGCTTGGCATCAAATGCCCGAAATGCAACGAAGGCGAATTCGTGCGCCGCGGAATTTCGCGCGGACGCGGCGCCGGCCGCATCTTCTACGGCTGCAGTCGCTACCCCGATTGCGATTTCACCACTCCGCACGAGCCGATCAACGAGCCGTGCCCGAAATGCGGCGCGCCGTTTATGGTGGAAAAACGCACCAAGCAGGGAAATTTCCGCAGCTGCATCAAGGAAGGCTGTGATTGGGAAATTGAAGTGCCCGCGACGGCCGAAGGCGCAACCGGTGCGACCGCCTCGGCGCCGCCAGTTTCAACTGCGGCGTCGCCTACTGGCAACTTCGTTCATCCGCAGGAGCCCGCGACGGTCGGCGCCCGCGACAAATCCTGATTCGGTTTTTCGCCGCGCGCCGACACTGCCCAACCCAACACACTCAGCGCGCCCAACGCCACAATCACCGGAAAACATTCAATCACATACCGCGGCTCCACGGTCTGCAGCTGCGTCATCGCGAGCGTCCTGATCGCGACAAACAAAATCAAAAATGTCGCCGCCAATTGCGCGCGATATCGCCACCATCCCACCGCCGCCAACCCCAGATATAGGAAGCTCAAAATCCCAAATCCAAGAGTGACGCCGAAATCCTCCGGATTCCGGCTCCATCTCTCAGTGGGCGGCCACAGTTTCCCCGAATAAGGCAACAACTCGATGCGCGGTGTAAACCACATCGCCGCAATCCGCCCCGCCGGGACAAAAACATAAGTGCGCAGCGGATTCCGTGCCGTCCGTTCCGCCGCGAGATTCGCAAATTCGCGATCCAGCACCGGCGTCATCTTTAAATCGCTGTTGTATCGCCGCAACAACTTCGCCACACGCGCGCGCTCCGCATTCGAATCAAACGCGGAGCCCGGGATCGCTTCAATGCCAATCGGGTGATTCCCCAAATTCCACGTCACCAAATAGGCGTCGCCGAATCGCGTCATCCAGGTTTGCGTCCAGGCAAAATAACCGCGTGGAATAAAATCTCCATAGGTCTGCGCGTAACGCGGCCCTAGAAATTCCAGGCGCCCGAATGTCCGGGCATTGCGCGCTGCCCATGGCGCCAGCGGCAGCAACAAGCCGGCGCACATCCAGCACGCGGCAAGTATCAGCTTCGGCCAATTCGCTGGCCGCCACCAGCGAATGCACAACACAATCCCGGCCGCGGCCAGCACCAGCGGCGTTTCCGGCCGCACCAAAGCTCCCAGGCCTGCAATAAATCCCAGCAGCAAGAAGCATCCAGCGGACAACAACGCTTTCTTGCGTGCCAATAGATCGCTCGCGGCATCCGCCGGCGCATCGAGTGCGGGCGCGGTCAAAAAATAAACAAACGCCAGCGCCGCCAAAGTCGTAAAAAAAGTAGCCAGCGTTTCCGTAAGCACCACCGCCGTGTAATCCGCGGTGAACGGGCAAAGCGCAGCCATCCACAACGCCGCCGTCCCCGCCACGGCACGCCGCGAAACTGGAGCTAGCCGCGCGGCGATCAACGCCGCCAGCACACAGGTCGCAAGATCCACAAACGCCTGCGCCACCATCACCACGCGCGCGCTGCGCCCGATCGCAAAATAAATCGCCGCGAGAAATGCAGGATATCCTGGCACGCGCATGTCCACGGCAGTCAGCGCGCCACGCACGTACAGCCCGTACACGCCGTGATCCAGCCAATTCCGCGCCAGCTCCTCGTAGAATTTCGTGTCCCCGGAATAAAACGGAAAATGCCAGATGAAGAACAAACGCAGCGCCAGACCCGCCGCCAATGCCGCGCTGAGTTGCGTGTAGGAAAATGGGCGAGCGCTCATTTCAACGATTTCCGCCAGAAATTGTGAGTGGAATCAACGTGTGAACCAACGAACCAGCAGACCGACAGGCCCGCGCACGCCCAAAAATCAGCGGTGCCGCGCGCCAGCACTTGAATCGCCAGCATCATACTGCTCGACAAGTTTACGCGACGCCGTGTTGCGCCAGGCTGCAGCCAGCGCCCGCTGCACACTGGCCTTCTTCGCGGCTTTCAGGGCCACATACGTTGCACCGCGCCGTCCCCACAAGCCATTCACCGCTGCAAACACCTTTGGCTCGGCGCGCACGAACTCCTGTTGTTGGTCCGGGAACAGTTTCACCATACTCACGCCCATGTCCGGATACCCCAGCGTCGCGAAAATCTTTCCGCCCACGCGAAAATCCGGGTGATTCATGTGCGCGCCCTCCGTCGCTTCCGGAAAGCGCAGCGCCATGCGGCGAAAATCCGCCGCCGTCATCGCCGCAGCCCCACATGCGCCCAACCGCGCTGCATCATCATCACGCTAGCTTACCCGAACCAGACCGTTGTTGCTCGTCATCTGCGAAATGCGCGCAAACTCATCCACACCCCCACAAACTGGCACGCACGCGCACCGTCCGCAAAACTTTCGCAGGTTGTCAGGTGTAAACTATTGGAAGGCCCAGTGAAGAATTCCGCGCGGATGCCGATATCCGCAGTACGGTTTCGCAAAAAGGAAATTCATGGGCTGGCGCAAATTATTTCATCCAGGGAAAGGCCGTTCCCGCCGTGAATCTGTTCCCGCATCCGCAGTGCCGAAATCGAACAGGCGCCGCGATCATCGTGTCGCGGCCTTTCTCCCGGTGTTTATCTACGCCCACTCGCACGATGAACCGTTCGTCGAACACGCCGTCACGCTCAACGTCAGCGCCAGCGGAGGATTGCTCTCCCTTTCGCGCGATGTAGCGCCGTCACAAGAATTATTGATCGCGAACACTCAAACGGACGAGGAGCTGACCTGCCGCATCGCCCGCGTAACAAAAACTCAAGCCGGCACGGTCCTGGTCGGCTTCGAATTCCTCCGCCCCGCCCCGCATTTCTGGTCTATCGAATTCAGAACCTAGC
>Ga0210401_10007302_pt1 | contig 11095 bp, 10 predicted proteins | sample IncBWH32MmetaG_FD_150866 | JGI IMG/M metagenome (GOLD analysis project Ga0210401, IMG submission 150866) | Forest soil microbial communities from Barre Woods Harvard Forest LTER site, Petersham, Massachusetts, United States - Inc-BW-H-32-M | ecosystem: Environmental > Terrestrial > Soil >... | reverse complement strand
AAATTTAGGGTGGGGACCTTAAGTGGGCCGCGCCGCCACCCCGAAGAGTACTTCGAGGGGTTAGGTTGCGCCAGTCCCCTAGCGTTCGTGAAAACCCCGCCCAAGCGAAGCTTGAGCGGGGCACCCTCAAGAGTAGTTTAGCGGAATAGGCTTGGGCACCGCGGTCAATCATTGAAAACGGGTGCCCCATTCTAAATTTCGCGCACTTTGCGAAATTTAGGGTGGGGACGTTAAGTGGGCCGCGCCGCCACCCCGAAGAGTACTTCGAGGGGTTAGGTTGCGCCAGTCCCCTAGCGTTCGTGAAAACCCCGCCCAAGCGAAGCTTGAGCGGGGCACCCTCAAGAGTAGTTTAGGGGAATAGGCTGGGGCACCGCGGTCAATCATTGAAACCGGGTGCCCCATTCTAAATTTCGCGCACTTTGCGAAATTTAGGGTGGGGACGTTAAGTGGGCCGCGCCGCCACCCCGAAGAGTAGCTTCGAAAGTTAGGTTGGGCCAGCCCCCCCATGAGGTTTTCTCCTCGGGCCCAGAATATCACGGTGTATCATGCATCCCATGTGGCACCCGTTTACCGGCTTCACCGGCTTGGTACTTGGCCCTGTGATCCTGTCCGGAATCTGGTGTGCATCGTACTTCACGAAGGAGTTCGAGAAATACGACCTAGACCCAAAGAACGAGAAGAACGCCTTCGAGCCATTCCTCATAAAGTACATCCGAGCGGCAGAGTTCATCATAAGCCTCGCGACCGGTTCCATCGTGCTTCTTGTCGGATCTTCGGCTCTGCACGCACAAGGCGGAAGACTTCCCTGGTTCTACGCCTCACCACTTCTCCTGCTGGGTTGGTGCGTCATCTTCGGTGTGACTTTCATAGTCTGGCTCATCAACAACTACGAGGAGCACAAGCACGGCAACCCACACACCAAATTTGGATACTCAGTGAGCGAGACCCTGGGGTTCAGTGCACTCGCGTGCTTCGGTCTCGGATACCTGTTTCTAATAATCCTGGTCACCAGGTAATTCTTTTTTCAAGAGGAAACTATATGAACATGAAGATCAACAGTTGGCTGTTCACAGGATTGGTGCTGGTTTTCTGTCTACCAATCAACTCCCTCGGGTTCCAGGAGAAACCTGACGATGTGGCGTTCACAGCTCACTTTCACTATCCCAATTCGGAATCGTTCGTTCAGCAGTGCAAGGCCGTAGAAAACATTGATCTCGAGACGAAAAGAGTTGCCGTCAAAGATGCGTCGGATGTCGGACTATGTATGGGGTTCATCTCTGGCATCATTGATCTCGAAACGATGGACTCAGGAATCTTGAAACACCCAATGAATGGATGGTGTGTGCCGGACGGTGCCACGTCAACTCAATTGGCAAAAGTGATCGTGAAATATGGCAACGATCATCCTCAGGAGCTTCATCTTCCAGGTGTGATCGTCGTGACGAACGCACTTCTTGGTGCTTTTCCTTGCGGAAACTGACTCGGTGCTAGAATCTCGGCTAGAAAAAGGGGTGAAGACGAATGAAAGTGTTTCTTGGTTGGTCGGGCGACAGTAGCCACAAGGTAGGAGGGCTAGCCCAGGCTTTCACCACACACAAAAAGCGGGTGCCCTGCCCTTCTCGCGTTCTGTGCGAGAGGGCGGGCTTTAGCTGGCCATAGCGGCGGCGGACCACCGGATTAACGCCAAGCCGCTCACGACGACGCGCCATCTACCGAGATTCGACCTCGATCACACCTTCTTCCCAGTAATTCAGACGAACGGAAGCGGCCCCACAAGCAACCTCAACATTTCTTGAGGAATCAAAGCTACGCTTTCCGGTCGGGCCTTCTTCGCAGTTCAAGCTTCTGACCAGCTCCAGCCCCGGAGCTGAAAGGTTGAAAATCCATGGCGAATCCCAATGAACCACAGAGTGCGGTTCTCGTATCTCGTCCACAACTGACGTTTGCACTTCTCCTGACGCTCTTGGTAGTTCCGCTGGCTGTTGTCGCCCAAGCAGCGCCGTCTGCGACGTTCCACGTGATCCATAATTTCACTGGAGGGAAAGATGGCGGAACTCCGTATGCTGGCTTGATTATCGATCAAAGTGGAAACCTCTATGGCACGACTTTTCAAGGTGGAAGAGGAGTTTGCGGGCCACAGAACATCGGTTGCGGCACGGTTTTTGAGATGGCGCCGTCGGCATCGGGCTGGAATTTTCAGCCGCTCTACGCTTTCCTTGGAAACAATGACGGGGCTGGTCCGTACGCCCAGGTGGCGTTTGGCCCAGACGGCAGCCTTTACGGAACGACAAATCAAGGAGGAAACCAATCATGTCTGAGTGGGTGCGGCGTCGTATTCAGGGTGAAACCCCCAACAAAAGATTGCCAATCCTGCGCCTGGACTGAAAGTGTTCTTCACCGGTTCCAGGGCGGGAGCGACGGGTTCTACCCGCTTAGCAATGTCACCTTCGACAAAGCAGGCAACCTTTATGGCACGACCGAACAAAGCGATGCCGCGGGTACCGTGTGGGAGCTAACGCACTCGCATGGTGTTTGGACGAACACTACAATTTACGATTTTTATAATCAATCTGGCGGAGGCCCCTACAGCGGCGTGGTTTTTGACCACGGCGGCAACCTGTATGGCACTACGGAACTTTCAAACAACTTCTATGGCGGGGTTTATCAGTTGCGTCGCTCGGGCAGCGGATGGACAGAGAAATCTCTTTACAGCTTTCAGGGCGGCAAACACGGAGACGGCCCGACGGCCCTGATCTTGGGCAAGGCTGGCGAGCTTATTGGCGCAACAAGTTCTGGAGGTCCAAAACGCGGGGGAACGGCTTTCAACCTCACTTATTCGAAAGGTAACTGGAGTTTCGATACGCTCTACGCCTTTTCTGATCAGGGCGTGGGAGGGTATGGACCATGGGCTCAACTTACTATGGATGCCGCCGGAAATCTCTATGGCACGACCTGGGGAGAGAGTCCGGGTGATTTGGGAACCGTCTTTAAGCTCACCCACTCGAGCAGCGGTTGGAAACAGACCGTGCTGCACCGCTTCACCGGCGGAAGTGACGGCGCCATTCCATATAGCAACATCGTATTCGACAACCACGGCAACCTCTACGGCACCGCGAGCCAGGGGGGAGCCTACAACGACGGCGTCGTATTCGAAATCACGCCCTGACAATCGGGATTCTGCCGCTCCGCGGCTGGAGTGGGGTTTGTGGATTATCATTAGAAAGCGAACTAACGATTGCCAAATCACGAAAAGTTTTTGCCGTTCATCCCGGAGAAATTCTCAAGACCGAGTTCATGGAACCGATGGGCGTAAGTGCGTATGCGCTGGCCGAGGCGCTGAACTTGCCGATTCACGCGGCGGGGCCTGATCTGGTCGCGTTTTGTGGGACTAGAGGTGGCACTTTTTGAAAGCTGCCTGATCCCAGATTTCTACTATTAATGCTCGCCAAACAAGAGGCAGCATCATGAAAACAAACAACATTAGCTTATAGCTATTCCAATAAACGTTCCACGTGGAACACATCCGATAACTTTTTCTATTGGCCTGCTGTCACCGGCACGGGAGCGTTCTTAGGCGTGCTCAAGTATCCAACCGCCTGCTTTTTGTCGACTGACCAGATCACCATTTCGTAGAGCATGTGATCGCGGCCGGAATAAAACTGGATGGGCTCGCTGACGTTGCGATCTTTCTTTTCGATGGTCTTATCGTCAGAGGTTACGTTGACTGTGAACTTGCCTCGCTTCGGATCTGTTTTTTTCAACTGCAAACTCACCGTCGAGACTGGCTGCGGCTTTGCGCCCTTGACCAAAGTAAATTCGTAATAGCTGCGGTCGCCTTTGTGCTTGAGAACTTCGAGGTCGCTGCGTGTGTTCGCGATCAATCCACTCTGCACGCCGAGGTCACCGACGGCGCTTTGCAGCTTGGCTTCCGCGGCTGCGAGTTCGGCCTTGGTGGACGCGACATCAGTTTTGACTCCGCCCACATCAGTTTTTACGTTCGCAACTTCGCCATTGACCTGGCTGAGCTGCTGCTTCTGTTCTTCGGCGAGGCGTGCTTGTGATTCACGTTGCTTCAGTTGCTCACGCTGCAGGTCCTGAGAACGTTTGTCGAGGTCTTTCTTGGTCATGCCCAACTGCTTGGCGAGGGTTTCGGCGTCGGCGTCGGCGGCTTGAATACGTTTGTTGAGGTCGGCGAGCTGGGCGCTGTTGGCGATTTGATTCTTGTCCAGCTGATCGATGCGCTCGCGCAGGTTGAACAAAAAATACAGCGAGCCCGCGACATAGAGCACGCCCAGCAGCAACGCTATCCACTTTGCAGGGCTGCCTGCGGCAGCAGCCTGGGGCTCGGGTAGGTATTCGCCTTCGTCCGCCATAAGTTTTCTCCAGTCGGTTGCGATTGGTGGTTGTATCTATTGTTGTGCAGTAGTTGCGATAGTGTCAATTGTCTCGCGTGGCGCACGCTCAGTTGCATAGGTCCTTCGCTTCGCTCAGGATGTCCGGGCTTTTTTATTATATTGACAGCCATCGATGTTTAATTTATTGCTTCTGCATGATGGATTCGGAGCAGAGTCTTAATCGGGTTTGGCATGCGGTGGCGGATCCCGCGCGCAGACGCATTCTGCGGGCGCTTAAGGAACGCGGGGTTTCGTCTATTGGGAAGGATGAGGGATTGTGCGCTTATGACATCGAAGTGCGCGTGCATCTTTCTCAGCCGACGATTTCGCATCATATGGCGATTTTGCGGAAAGCAGGGCTGGTTGAGGCTAAGAAGTTGGGACAGTGGATGTGGTACCGGCGCAATGAGGCGGCGCTGCGGGAGTTTGCGAGGGAGTTGCGCGAGAGTCTTTAGCGGCGCCGGCGGTGTTTAGTCCCAGCGTTAGCGGCCAAAAGGCGGAGGCGAACCTGGGGCGCCGATGCGGTTCTAATCTAAACAATTCCAAGGCAACGACAGCGGACAGGAATGTCCGCTCCACACTTTAGCGCTGGTCGAATTCTTTCCAGTGTTGGGGGTATGCCGGGCCTACGTAGTCAGCTCGGGGACGGATCAGGCGATTGTCGTCCAGTTGTTCAATTACGTGGGCAGTCCAGCCGCTGATTCTTGATACGGCGAATACCGGGGTGAAGAGGTCCACATCGATTCCCAGCGTGTGGTAGGTCGAAGCAGAATAGAAGTCAACGTTAGCGTTCAGCTTTTTGTCGGCTTTAATGAATTTTTCTATGGCGTGCGACATCTGGAACCACTGGGGCTGGCCGCTGGACTTGCCGAGATCTTCGGACATTTTTCGGAGGTGCGTGGCTCGCGGATCTTCGGTGTGGTAGACGCGGTGTCCGAAGCCGGGAACTTTCTTTTTCTCGTTCAACATCTTCTTGATGTATTCAACCGGGTCGGAAGCGGAGCGATCGATGGCTTTCAAAATATTAAATACGGCTTCGTTGGCACCGCCGTGCAATGGGCCTTTCAGGCATCCGATAGCAGAGACGATGGCGGAGTGCATATCCGAAAGAGTGGCCGCGGTGACTCGCGCGGCGAAAGTGGACGCATTGAGTTCGTGGTCAGCGTGCAGGATCAGAGCGATGTCGAGTGCGCGTTCGGCCGTTTGCGAGGGCTTGTCGCCGTTCAGCATCAGCAGGAAATTTGCGGCGTGGGACAGCGACCGGTCGGGCTCTACAACCGGCTTCCCTTTCCGGATGCGATCGTAGCTGGCTACGATCATGGCAATTTGCGAGGTCAGACGAATGGACTTGCGGATGTTGGCTTCGTGATCGTTACTGCGTTCATCGACGTCGTAGAACGAAAGGGCGGACACGGCGGTCCGCAGCACGTCCATGGGGACGACGTGCTTGGGTGCAGATTTCAGCACATTAATGATTGCGGGATCGAGTTTGCGTTCTTCGGCCAGGCGCGCGCGAATTTCTTTGAGTTCTTGCGCTGAGGGCAGACGGCCATACCAGAGGAGGTAACAAGTTTCTTCGAAGGTGGAGTTGTCGGCCAGTTCGTGTACGTCAATGCCTCGATAGGCGAGAACGCCCTGATCGCCATCGATAAAACAAATGCTGGAGGTGGTCGCGACTACACCCTCCAAGCCTTTGGAGGGGTGCGCGGTAGTCACAGATGACATGCTTCCTCGTTAGGACAATTAGGAATACGCTGCGGCCCATTGCCTACCGCAACTAACTTTTATACGCCTCTTTTATTAACTTTCCAACCGGAGGGCGCTGTCGGGCCGGGTCTTAAATAACGGGGATGTGAAAAAAGGCCGCCCAATGTTGCTTGGTATTACGGCGAATCTACCGGCTTTTGCTTCACAACAGTATTTCGGAGTTCAGCGAGAAACCTCGTAACCTTTTCGATCTCTTCCCCTGGGAGCAGGAGTGTGTGGTGAATGATTTTAGCTAAAACCCCGATCTCCACGATCAGAGCCATCAAAGCAAATTTGTCAACAGTAGCCTAGCAGCGTCGATTAAAAAGAGAGCACGGCCCGAGCTTCCCAAAGAAACTTTCTACCTTTCGGCAGATGGAGTTTATGTTCCCCCATATGGCAACGCGCTGAGTCGTCGAATTGCCAGTTTTTTGGATCAATTCTCGGCGTCCGGGTACCCTTGTGCCTTTCCAAGATTGCATAGACTGTCTTCGGAGCTTTGCAGTTTTCCCCATCGCATTCGACTTGTGTGGCAGCGAGGAAGAAGTCGCCCGTTGCGAATGAGTCCACTGTGTTGCGTTGGTCCGCAGTCTGACATACCGGCAGAGAATATCCGTACACGATCCTGCATTCGTGACATAGAACGTTTAAAACTGGAATGCCCGTGGGCGTCATGTGAGGACGGTCATTTGTTTCTGTTGGGATGGGATGCGGGATGGGAATCAAGTGGTGCCTGGGGCAGTCTAAAAACCAGTGTGGATACCAAGAATTCATCTTTCCCTTCAGGCCAAACGCCAGAGGCGCGGCAATTTTACGCCGCGCCTAGCAGTTCAGCAATCGACCGGATGTGACTTGTCCGCAACCCGCCTCCATCGCGGGCGTAACCCTGAGACTTGAATGAATGCGACAGAAATTGTAATACGCAAAATGCAATGCAACGGCGGCCTTCAAGTTTGCCAGCTTTTTGCTGAAGGCATTGGCGAGCCGCGTGAGTCCGCGAAGATGCATTCGCATCGTGAGGTTCTGGCGCCCAACGTAGCTAACCGACAAAATCGATTTCCGAATCGCTTTATTGAAACTAACGCAATATTTTCAATAATCGAATATAATCACCCCATGAAACAAGCTGGCCTTCCTTTCAGCGTTCATGACAAGAAGCAACTCGCTGCGCTTACGTCGTCGGCGCGGCAGGAAATTGTCGATGTTCTCTCCCAGATGGGGACGGTCTCAGTTAGCGAACTTGCCACTACGCTGGGCAGGCCAGCGGACGCTGTCTACTACCATCTGCGCGTGCTCAAGCAGGCCGGCCTGGTGCTTCGCGCCGGGTATCGAGGCCAGGGAGTACGCAAGGAAGAGCTGATCCGCACAGTCTCGCCGAATTTGCAGCTTCAATACCAACCAGGTAAAGGCGGCAATGGCAAGCAGGTTACAGCGATTGTGGGGTCAATGCTGCGTTTGGGCATACGCGATTTTCACCATGCGTTCCAGAGCGGCGACGCTCGGGTGTCGGGTTCAGGCCGGGAGTTATGGGCTCTACGCAAAACCGGATGGTTAATGCCAGAGGAGATCGTGAACCTGAATCGGTCAATAGAAGGTCTTGCCAAGGCAGTTTCAAAACCACGGGGACGGGGCAGGCTTTACGGAATCACGGTGTTACTGACTCCGCTCGACCATCGCGCGCGTACGAGCAGTAAGAAATCGACCTCCAGGAGATCGAGAAACAAATGAAAACAGCCATTTACTTTATGGTTACAGTGATGGTTCTGGCCTGTAATTCTCACTCGTTGCGAGCGCAGGACTCGGGATCGGTCCCACAGAGCCAATCGAATTCAGCAAACCTCTCCTCCTGCGCGCCGGCAGCCTTCCTCATTTTGGAACAGGGCAAGCTCGCTGGCGTGGATTGGGTTGAATACCGCGCAAACCAGGTGCACACGCGAACCGTTCTAATGCAATCCCTCGTCATCGACGCCACCATCGACTTGCGTCCCGATCAGACGGCAGCACATTCTTCTGTGGTCCTGTCGAATGCCGGCGAAGCGCCCCAAGCGCCCAAGACGCGCGATCTCGGACAGAATGCCATCTACCTGTCCGACATGATTGTCAGCTCCATGGAACAGGCGGTCGCACGAGCCCGCGTGCTCAGCCAACCGGTCTCGCACGTTCTGGCGACATCGCTCTATCGTGATTCCCCCACGGATGTTCTGGTCGAGCGCGTCGATGCCACGGACTGGACAGTCACCTTTCACAACAAAGGTTATCGTGTGTTGACCGACGAGCACGGTTGTATGTTGTCCGCAATGCTGCCCGAGTATGGCGTGGTCATCGAGCGCCGTGCCGGCTTCACCGCCGCTCAGTATCCGTTATGGCCGCCCTATGCGGCCCCGCCCGACGGCGCATACCGAGCCTCCGACGTAAGCATCCGTGCTTCTCAGGGCCACACTTTGGCCGGCACGTTGACGATGCCTTTGCACGGCAAACTGGTCCCCGCTGCCGTGCTGATTACCGGCCTCAGCCCGTCCGAACGCAATGGCGGTGTGCCACCATGGATGCCGCTCCGCGATCTCGCCGACGCACTTACACGCGCCGGCGTCGCCGTACTGCGGGTTGACGACCGTGGAATCGGAAAGTCTACCGGGGATCACGCGCCATCGACCACCTACGATGAAGCCGAGGATGTGCAGGCCGAAGTGGCATGGCTTCGGGCCCAGGCGAGAATCGATCCGAAACGCATCGCACTCGTCGGCTACAGCGAAGGAAGTTTGATTGATCTGATGGTTGCGTCAAAAGACCCTTCGATTGCCGCGATCGTTTCGCTGGACGGTAGCGGCGTGCCGGGAGCGCAACTTGCGCGCGAGCAGACCGAGGAGGCCGTGCTGCATGATCCGTCCATTCCTGCCGCTGACCGGGAGAAAGAGGTCGAAAAGGAACTTGCCGAGCCCTTGACTCCGCGGGAGCGCGTGTTTCTGACCATTGACCCGCTGATGTATGCCAGCCATGTGCGTTGCCCAGCTCTTATTCTTCACGGCGGCTCGGACATCACGGTTCCCGTTCGCTCGGCGGAGAAGATCGCGAATGCCATTCGCAGCAATGGCAACTCCGACGTAACGGTGCGGATCATTCCCGGCGTCAGCCATTCGCTGCTGCCGGACCCGGTTGGCCCGAATAGCGGTTGGGTTTATTTGCCTGCTTTTGCAACTTCGCCGCGAGTGTTGGACGTCATGACCAACTGGGCCACAGCGCGCTTGCTGACCTGCAGCGGAAAAGATAGCTCCGATTGTTAAATGCCTGGAATTCTCACTCACCACATCGATTCGCGCTGGGCACGTCGCAGTTCTGAACTGTTAATGCAGGTCTAGACCCGAGAACAGCGATACTTGCCGAAAACCGACGAAGCTCTCGATTGCGGGCTGCCGGGCATAAAGGCTGGGTCGCCTTCGGCACGTTTGAAATGCCACTCGATTGGGAACGAACCGGCATGTAACGGTGGTGCTGAAGGCTGAAAGCGGCTTTTCTTGCAAGAGCCGGCGATTCATCCGTTCCCAAGAGGTAACCCGAAGGTACAGGACCCTACCGGATATGGTTCGGGTTGGTTTTTCTCCGGTTACAATCGGAACATGCGCATGCGTTGGGGGTGGTCGGCCGCGGCCATAGTGTTGCTCGCGGTGGCGGCTCTGGCCGCTGACAAGCCGGAAAATCTGGCGGTGCTGCCTTGTCCTCAAGACGCAGCGACCGATCCTGCATGCAATCCTTCAAAAGCGGATTTGAAAAAAGCGAAAGTCGATTTTGCGCGGGCATTGAAGCTGCAGAAAGCTGACCACTTCGACGAAGCGTTTGAAGAATTCGATGCGGCGGCCCGGCTGGTTCCGAAGAATCTCGAATATGTAACTTCGCTGGCCATGGCTCGCCAACAATTGGTGTTCAATCATTTGCAACGCGGCAGCGACGATTTGACCCGGGGCAAGAATGTGGAAGCGCAGGCCGAGTTTCGCAGCGCGGCCAATCTCGATCCGCAAAACGAGTTTGCGCAGCAGCGACTGCAGGATTCGCTCACCGAGTGGACACCAAAGATCGCGGAGGCTCCGCGCGTGGTGCTCGAGTCGCCGGAGATACGCGTGGTTCCCGACCCTGCTCTGCATGAATTCCATTTTCGCGGGGACTCGCATGCGTTGCTGACGCAGGTTGCGGCAGCTTATGGAGTGAAGGTTGATCTTGACGAATCAATTCAGTCACGGCATGTGCACTTCGACATGGAGCCAGTCGATTTCTTTACCGCCATGCGGGCTGCGGGTGACGTGACGGCGGCGTTCTGGGTTCCGCTTTCGGAGAAACAGATTTTCGTGGCCCGCGGCACTACCGAGAACCATCGCCAGTACGACCACATGGCGCTGCGGACGTTTTACATTCCGGGAGTGACCACCGCGCAAGAGATGAATGAGATGGTGACTCTCTTGCGGACGATCTTTGACGCGCGCTTTGTGACGCAACAGCCGCAGTCGGGATTACTTGAAGTGCGGGCGCCGGTAGGCGTGCTGGATGCAGTTACAAAATTGTTTGAGAACTTGGGCACGATGCGTCCGCAGATCATGCTGGACATACAAGTATTCCAGATTGATCACCAATTGACGCGCGACATCGGACTTCATATTCCTAATAACTTCAACCTGTTTAACATTCCCGCGGGGGCGATTGCTGCGTTGACTGGAGCTCTGGGCGGGGGGAATATTCAAAACCTGATCAACCAGTTGATTTCGAGTGGTGGCATCAACCAGGCCAATTCGCAGGGGATTGCGGGATTGCTGGCGCAATTGCAGGGACAGCAGAATTCGATTTTCAGCCAGCCTCTGGCGACTTTCGGCGGCGGTTTGACCTTGATGGGGTTGAGCCTGGACACGCTAAGCGCGACGCTTTCGTTGAACGAAAGTTGGATGAAGACGCTGGAGCATTCAACCTTGCGC
>Ga0210401_10007300_pt1 | contig 11096 bp, 12 predicted proteins | sample IncBWH32MmetaG_FD_150866 | JGI IMG/M metagenome (GOLD analysis project Ga0210401, IMG submission 150866) | Forest soil microbial communities from Barre Woods Harvard Forest LTER site, Petersham, Massachusetts, United States - Inc-BW-H-32-M | ecosystem: Environmental > Terrestrial > Soil >... | reverse complement strand
CTTGGATGGCGGGAAGAGATATTTTTGCGTAGGACGCGAGTGCGGCGGGATCCGAGATTGAGCGATACGCGACGATCCAATAGGCTTTGGGCATTTTCATCCTTCCGTGCGAAGTTTCGTCAATCGTTACAAAGCCTCAGGTCGATTCCGTCCAGAAAGCGGCCGGAATGGGACCTGAGCTACGGTTAGCGTTTTAACCGCCGCTGTGCATTTTATTTCACTGAGGGCTGGGGCGTGAAGAAATAGATTAGGGCGGCGCCGATGCCGGTGAAGATTGCGGCGTAGAGGAAGCCGGCGGCTGGGCTTACGGCTGACCAGAGTGCGCCGACTACGATGCTGGAGATGAGGTCGCCGATTCCGTTGATCGTGGCTAGGACGCCGAAGCCTGAGCCTCGAATGCGCTGGGGGAGGAATTCTGCGGCGAGAGATTTTTCGAGAGATTGTTGCACGCCGGAGTGAATGCCTGCGAGGCCGAAGAGAACGATGAGGACGTGGAGCGTGGGCGGCTCGAGGATGAAGGCGGCGAACGTGATTGTGGCGACGAGATAGCCGGCGGCGAGGAGGCCTCGTTTGCCGATGCGATCGCCGAGGGCGCCGGCTGGATAGGACGAGGCTGCGTTCATGACATTGTAAAAGGTGTAGAGGCCGACTGAGATTGCGGCAGCGCGTCCGGCACCGACGCGGGGCGCGAGAATTTGAGAGGCGCGAAGAATCAGGAGCGTAGGCGCGAAGTCGCCGATGCCGTGAGCGAAGACGCCGGCAAGAAAATGCCAGAAGTTTTTCGGGAGGTCGCGCAAGCTTGCGATCAAGCCTCGCGTGGGGTGCGGTTCTTCGTTTTTGGAAGACGGCGCGAGAGCGGCGAAGGCGACGGCGGCGGCGAGGCCGGGCGCGAGCGACCAGAGCAGAACGCCGCGCATGCCGACGATGCCGATTAGCGCGGTGGCGCAGAGTGGGCCGAGGACGGCGCCGATCGTGTCCATGGCGCGCTCGAAGCCGAAGGCGCGGCCTTCGGTGCCCGTGGCGACAGCGTCGGCGAGAAGTGCGTCGCGAGATGGACCGCGGCCGCCGCGTCCAACCCAGCCGAGAGCGCGGATGATGAGAATCGCCGGCCAGGTGTGGGCGAAGGCGTAGGCGAACGTGGAAAGTCCTGTGGCGAGATAGCCGATGATGCCGACGGGTTTGCGGAGCGCGGGGCGATCGGCGATCCAGCCGCCCGCTAATTTTGCGAAGCTCGAGAGGCCGTCGGAAACGCCTTCGATGATGCCGAGCGCGTAGGCGGGCGCGCCGAGACTGGCGAGGAATGCGGGGAGGATGGCGGTGGCGGCTTCGTGGCCCCAGTCGGAGAAGAGGCTGGCGAGGCCGATGCCTAGGACACCGCGAGTGAGCCAGTGTTTTGATTGGGGCGCCGGAGTTGTTTTTTCAGCCATCGAGTTTTGCGTTCGGGAGCAGGATTAGCGCGCGGTGGCGTCGCGGACGGCTGGAGCTGATTCAAGTAACGGCAGAGCGGCGGCGAAGATGCGCTCGGCCCAGAAGCGGCGCTCGCTGGGGTCGAGCCAGAGAATGGGCGCGTGCAGATTGTCGAATGGTGGCGCGGCGAGCACCTCGTTGAGCAAATCGTGGATGCGCTGCTGGAAGGCGCGATCTTCGGAGCGGAATCCGTCGGAGGGAATTTCAAATGCGACGGGAGGGACGCCGACGAGGAATGAATAGGAGTTCATCCACCAGGCGAGCCAGGGTTCCAGGTGCGGCTGGCGGCCGAATTTGTTGACGAGATAGCAGTAGTTGTCGAGGACCGCGCGATCGCAGATGACGTGTGGGGCGCGGCGGGCGGCGTCGAGTTCTGCGACGATTTGCGCATGGAGAATCCAGAGCTGGCCTTCGAGAGTGGTGGCGGCGTTGACGGGGAAGGGAGATTGGCGCGCGACTTCGGTGACGAGTTCGACGTTATAGGCGGATTTTTTTAGAAGCGAGCAGATTTCGTAGGCGAGGGTGGTCTTGCCGACTCCGTGAGTGCCGATGAGGGCGAGTTTCATTTTGTTGGCGGTGCGATGGGGACGATCTTCTTCCAGCGCACTTTTTCCAGCACAGTTCTTCTAGCACACTTTGTGGGTGTGAGAACAGTTTGGAAACGGGGATGAGCGGCGGCGCGTCTAGCGTAGAATCGGATGTTTTCAGATAAGGCCCAGACTGGGGCGGAGGATTCGGAGACGATGAGAGCGCGTCGCGTGAGCGGATTTGTGGCGATTGTGATGGCGGCAATGATTGTATGGGGTGGAGGCGCGGTATTGCGGGCGCAACAGGGTGCGCCGCCTGCGAAAAATCCATTTGCTGCGGCGGACGAAAAGATTCTGGCGGAGGTGCATGATCACAACGAGATCATGTCGAACCTGGAATATCTTTCCGACATGATCGGGCAGCGATTGACGGGCTCGGAGAATTTGAAGAAGGCGAATGATTGGACGAAACAGAAATTTACCGAGTATGGGCTCGCGAATCCGCACCTGGAATCTTGGACGATTGCGCACATATGGACGCGCGGAACGGCGACGGCGGGCGTTATTGCACCGGCGGAGCATCCGCTCACGATTGCATCGTATGGATGGGCGGCGAATACCGAGGGGCCGGTGCGCGGAACCGTGGTGTATGTGAAGGCGGAAAAGTTGGAGGATCTCGATCAGTACAAGGGCAAATTGAAAGGCGCGATCGTGATTACGAGCGAACCGCTGCCTTTGCCAGCGCCAGACGAGCCGGCGACGAATCCTGTGTTGGTTCCGTACGGCGATTCGTTCTTGTTGATGCGGCCGTTGCGGCCGGGGGAGAAGCCGCGCGAGTTCGATCCGGCGTTTCGCAAATTTATGATGGAGCGGAATGAATTTTTCAAGAAGGAAGGAGTACTGGCGGGCCTGACGGATTCGGGGAAGCCTGACGGACTGCTGAATATGACGAGCCTGGGCGGACGGCAATATGCGATCGCGCCGATTCCGGCGGCGTTCGTTACGTCAGAGGGCTACAGCTTGATCTGGCGGTTGATGAAACGCGGGCCAGTGGAAGTGCAAATGGATATCAAGAGCATGATTGCCGATGGGCCGGCGACTGTTTACAACACGATTGCTGAAATTCGCGGCAGCGAAAAGCCGGATGAAATCGTGGTGCTCGGAGCGCATTTGGATTCCTGGGATCTGGGCACTGGGACGACGGACAACGGAACTGGTTCGATGGTAGTGCTGGAGGCGGCGCGGGCGTTGCAAAAATCGGGCCTGAAGCCAAAGCGAACGATCCGATTTGCGCTTTTCTCAGGTGAAGAGCAGGGGTTGAATGGATCGCGCGCCTACATGGAAGCGCATCGCGATGAGATGCCGCGAGTTTCAGCGGCGCTAATTCACGATACGGGGACTGGGCGCGTGACGAGCATCAGCTTGATGCGGAATTATGCGGCTCGCGAGGTGATGGATACGGTGGTGGCGCCGCTGCGGTCGCTGGGATTGCTGGAATTGACGGAGCGGTGGATGACGGGGAGTGATCACGTGCCGTTCGATGAGGCGGGCGTGCCGGGATTTTTCTGCTTGCAGGATCCGGTGCAATATTTTGAGACACACCATTCGCAGGCGGACACGTTCGATCAGGCGCATGAAGCGGATTTGGTCGAGGGGGCGCAAGTGATGGCGGCGGTGGCGTATAACCTGGCGGAACTGCCGGAGCTTTTGCCGCGGAAGCCGGTGAATCCAAGCGCTGCGGCACAATAATTGCGATGCGAGCCGTGGTGCAGCGGGTGAGTCGAGCTAGCGTGAGCGTGGATGGGAAAGCGACTGGCGAGATTGGGCCAGGGCTCGTGATTCTTGTTGCGGTGGGGAAAGAAGATACGGTAGCGACGGCGAGCGCGATGGCGGAGAAAGTGGCGAATCTGCGGATTTTTGGCGATGATGCGGGGAAGATGAACCGTTCGCTGCTTGATACCGGTGGTGCGGCGTTGGCAATTTCGCAGTTTACTTTGTATGGCGATGCACGGGGGCAAAGGCGGCCGAGTTTTATTCAAGCGGGAGCGCCGGAATTGGGGAAGGCGCTTTATGAGGAGTTTGTGCGGGAGTTGCGGGGGCTTGGTGTGCGGGTGGAAACCGGAGTGTTTCAGGCGCATATGGCGGTGGAGCTTGTGAATGATGGGCCTGTGACGATTTTGCTCGATTCGGAGAAGGTGTTTTGAATTTTATTGGTGCGAGCATCAGGTCAGTCGCGGCCTTTGGCCGCTACGGGACCTGAGCTACAGTTTCGGAAGCATAAGAAAACCGGGATTGCCTGAGTAGTGGCTTTCGCGAGGTCGGGTTCTTGGCGATTTTGAACGGGTGCCGCGAGGGAAAGCGCACAGGCAAAAGTGCCTGTGCCACTTGAGGCGATGCGGGGTACGGTAAATGAGCGAAATTTCTAGGATATTGGACCAGATGGATCGAGCGATGGCGGGGGAGGCGTGGCACGGGCCGGCGTTGAATCAATTGCTCGAGGGGATTACGGCTGAGCAGGCTTCGATGCATCCTGTGCATGGCGCGCATTCGATTTGGGAAATTGTGAATCATCTTGCGGCTTGGAACCGGATCGTGCATCAGCGGTTTGCCGGAACCCCGGACAAGGTGACATCGGAGATGGATTGGCCGCCGGTGTGGGAAGTGAGCGAAGTGGAATGGCGGCGGTCGCTCGAGAATTTGCGCGAAAGCCGGAGACAATTTCGCGCTGCGGTGGCGCAAGTACGAGACGAGGAATTGTTGGCTCCGCCGGCTGGGACGGAATGGTCGCGCTATGCGACGCTGCATGGCGTCGTCCAGCATGACCTGTATCACGGCGGGCAGATCGCGATTTTGAAGAAAGCACTTGGGTAACGGAGCGCACAAGACATGAGCACTGTAGCGCGGCCGTTTGCAGGCGAGATTCGTTTGGCGCGACCGCAAGATTATCCGCGAATGGCGGAACTGGCCGGGCAGCTCGGATACTCTTCGACCCCTGACGACATTGCGCGACGGCTCGCAGGGTTTATTACGACCGGCGAGCACGTGGTTTTTGTCGCTCAGCTCGCTGATGAAACCATCGCGGGATGGGTCGGCGCGTTTGTGTACCGCTGCGTGGAAGCGGATGCGCGCGTTGAAATCAGCGGGCTCGTAGTGGACGAGCGATTTCGATCACAGGCCGTGGGACGAGTTCTGCTGGATCGCGCGGAAGCGTGGGCGCGCGAAAAGGGATTCAGCGCGACCAGTTTACGGTCGAATGTGATCCGCGAGCGGGCGCATGCGTTCTATGAGCGGCTGGGTTACGAGCACACGAAAACGCAAAAGTCGTTTCGGAAGAAGTTATAAGTTCGATGCCGAATCCGTTTCTAATGCAATTCAAGATGGACGGACCGGCACTGCTAGATGTTTGCGTGCTGGCTGCCTGCTGGGTTGGATTCGGCGTGATTCTCGTGATTGGGAAGCGCGGAGCCACGAAGACCGACGCGAAGCGCAGCCCGATTTCGCACCTGGGCTTCTTGCTCCAGCTTCTCGGTTATGCGATTTGTTTTGCATTTCCCCGGCCTGATTTGTTGCCCATTGTGCCGATGCCGAAGGTGACCGAGCTGCTTTTGTCGGGCGTGATTGCGGCGATGGGAGTGATATCGATTGGCATTTGCTACGCGGCTGCTCGCGCGCTTGGCAAGCAGTGGGCGCTCGTGGCGCGCGTGGTTGATGATCACGAACTGATCACCGGAGGTCCGTATTCGCACGTGCGCAATCCGATTTATCTGGCGATGTTTGGAATGCTGGTGGCGACCGGGTTGACGATAAGCCGCTGGCAGGCGTTGCTGGCGGGTATTCTGGTGTTTCTCATCGGGAATGAGATTCGGATTCGGAGCGAAGAGAAGCTTTTGCGCGAAACTTTCGGTTCTAAATTTGACGAGTACGCATCGCGCGTTCCAGCGGTATTTCCGCGGCTGTTCTAGCCTGGTTTCCTTTAATACCTAAGTGAAACTCCATTCTGCGAGTGCGCTGTTCCTAAAATATCGTAATACGATATAATGGAACGTGCCAATGAGACAAGGTAAGAAACAGACTATCGATTATCGTTCGCTGGCGGATTTCCGTTATGAAATTCGCCGGTTCTTGAACTTCAGCGAGCAGGCGGCGCGCGAGGCAGGCATCGAGCCGCATCAACATCAAGCGTTATTAGCAATCAAAGGTTTGATACCGAATCAACAGGCGAGCGTCGGTGCGTTGGCCGAACGACTACAGGTGCAGCATCACACAGCCGTGGAGCTAGTGGATCGCCTGGAAAAGAAGGGATTAATTCGACGCTCACGAAATGGAGCAGACAGGCGCGAAGTGATTCTAGCGCTGACTGGCAGCGGCGAACGGGTGCTGGCAGATCTCACGCTGGTGCACCGGGCCGAGCTTCGCTCCGCGGGACCCGTGCTCTTGCGGGCTCTGAATGGGGTCTTGGCCCAAGGATGCTCAAATTCGACGAACAGGAGACGAGCCGCTCGGAAACGGGCCTAGGGGTAGAGATATGGCGAAAGAGCGAAAGTTTGTGGGACGTGATGGCGCAGCGGAGGGAAAGGCGATTGCGTTTTTGGAGCCGCTGGAGGGCTTTCGGTTAGGATTTATTTCACTGCTTGCCGCTCTGATCGGAATTCTTGCCGGGCTGATTGCATACGTCCTATACGACTTGATCGGGCTTTTCACGAACTTTGCTTACTACCACGAGTGGTCGTTTCATTTTCGGAGTCCGGAAAATACACACCTTGGCCTGTGGATCATTGTGACGCCTGTAATCGGCGGACTGATTGTGGGATTCATGGCCAAGTACGGCTCGGAAAAAATCAAGGGACATGGAATTCCGGAGGCGATGGAAGCGGTATTGACCTCGCGCAGCCGGATCGAAGCGAAGGTTGCGATTTTGAAGCCGCTTTCGGCGGCGATTGCGATTGGAACGGGCGGTCCGTTCGGCGCGGAGGGCCCGATCATTCAGACGGGCGGGGCATTTGGTTCGTTGGTGGGCCAATTTATTTCCACGACGGCCGCCGAGCGAAAGGTGCTGCTCGCGTGCGGCGCCGGCGCGGGAATGGCGGCCACGTTCAACACGCCGATTGCGGGCGTGATTCTCGCGATCGAATTGTTGCTCTTTGAATTTCGTTCTCGCTCGTTTATCCCGCTGGTGATTGCGTGCACGCTGGCGACAAGCGTTCGCTCAGTGCTACTGGGGCAGAAGTCGATGTTTTCGATGGGCAACGTGAATTTCGATGCGTTGCGCGGTTTGCCCTTTTACGTTGTGTTGGGCGTGCTGTCGGGAATCGCAGCGATCGGTTTTACGAAATTGCTTTACTGGGTGGAAGACCAATTCGACCGATTGCCGATTGACGATTTGTGGCATCCGGCGATCGGCGCGCTGGGTCTTGGAATTATCGGCTATTTCGTGCCGCGCGTGCTGGGCGTGGGCTACGACACGATCTCGGACATCCTCAACAATAATCTCGCACTGAAACTATTGCTGCTCGTAGCGGTTTTCAAGGCTCTGGCACTTGTGATTTCGCTAGGTTCAGGAACGTCAGGCGGCTTGCTCGCGCCGATGTTCATGTCGAGCGCGGCGATGGGCGGGGCGTTTGCGATTGTGGTGAACATGATTTTTCCATCCGCGCATCTTTCGCCTGGAGCATACGCGCTGGTGGCGATGGCGGCGGTGTTCGGTGCGGCGTCGCGAGCCACGTTCGCGTTCATCGTTTTCGCGTTTGAAATCACGCGCGATTACAACGCGATTCTGCCGCTGATGCTGGGCTGCGTGATCGCGGACATGATCGCGCTGCGTTATCTGCCTAGCTCGATCATGACGAAGAAACTCGCGCGCAGGGGGCTTTCCGTGCCGGAGTTTTACGAAGCGGGCGTGTTGAACGTGGTGCGAGTGGACGAAGTGATGCGCAAAGATGTGCAAGCGATTTCCCCCGAAATGACGGTGGGAGAGATGGCCGAGCGGATGGCGCAGCGCGAACCCGGATACGACATCACGGAAGGTTTGCCAATCGCGAATGAAGACGGGCGGGTTGTTGGAATCGTGACGCAGGGGGATTTGTTGCGCGCGCTCGAGGAGGATCCTGCGGGACGAATGGCGGTGAGCGAGGCGGGCACGATGAACCCTGTGGTTGCGTTTCCCGATGAGCTTGTATACGAAGCGCTGTTCCGGATGCTCAAACGCGATATTGGCCGGCTGCCGGTGGTGAGCCGGGAAGAGCCGGAGCGAATGGTTGGATACTTGAATCGAGCGAGTATTTTGAGCGCTTGGACGCGTCAAATGCATGAAGAAGGAGTGCGGGAGCACGGGTGGTTTCGGAAGTTTCGCGGGAACTTCAAGGATCCGGCGGTGGCTCGGTCAGCTAAGTAAGTTTGCGGAGTGTTTATGATTGGGCGAAAAGAGCCGGCGAGGACGCCCTTTGTGGCTCAGCGTAATCTTCGACGCTCAGGGCGAGCCGGCGTTACGGAAGTGCAGCGTTGCTCGTACGAACTGGATCTTCTCAGTTTGGCCGTGCTTGCATCACAACCTGCTAACTCGATGCCGGCGAACTTACCAGCCGCCGCCGCCCCCGCCACCGAAGCCGCCGCCTGAGAATCCGCCTCCGCCGAAGCCTGAGCCTCCGGAGCTGCTGCGCGGAGCCGATGCCATCACGCTGCTCGCTTGGGCAGACATCACATTGAGATCGTTGACGAACATATAGGGCACGAATCCACTGCCATAAGGCCCTGAATACCATTGCGGCGGCTGCATCGCGATACCGGCGAAGGCTGCGACCCATTTCTTTTCGCAACGTAACGCCATCGCGTAGGGCAGGAACTTCTCGAACATTTCCGGAGTTTTCACAATGCGTTCGAGGCGATCGCTTTCGACGCGTTCAAGGAACTGTTCAAAGCCAAGAACCTTTTCAAATGTGCGGGCTCCGGAGAGAGTGCGCGCCGGCATGAACCAGCCGAAAATACAGATCACCGCAGCGGTAAGAATCGCCGCAATTACCCAAGTGAGATGGGCGACGCCCGTGGCGGCTCCGAGTGCGCCACCGAATACGAAGAGCAAGATTCCGACCACGATGCCTGCGCCGATGTAGCCCTGGCGAACCGTGTCCGGGCGATGGAGATAGTAACCGTCGGCCATGAGAGCGTCGAAGATGCGGCTTCGGATCGCGGGGAGATGCGTGTAGAAATGATTCTGCAGGTCGGAGAGCTTTACGGATGTGATCGAGCCATCGTCAAAAAGCGCGGAAAGCATTTCGAGTTCATGCGGGCGGGCGGCGCTCCACTCGGTGGGCGGCCGCTTGAGGTGAAAAATATATTCCTTGCTGTGCGTGAGGCCGAGAAGGTGGCTTTCGTCCTTTTGTTCGATTGTGAGGTAACCCTTCACTGCGAGGTCGACGAGAGTCGCGGTGATGTCGCGCATCGCGGCTTCGTTATCGACGAGCGTGCCACATTCGCCGGGCGTGAGTTTGTCGGGTGGCTCGTATTGCACGGCGATCGAGCCGCGCTCGGGGTCGCGGCCGCGCGTCCACCAGAGCCAGAGCATGATGAAGAACGCTACGACGGGAAGAAACAGAGGCCAATTGCTGCGGAAGAAAAGCGCTAATTTCGCAGCAGCGGAAGGGGGATGAACGAATCCTTTGTCCCAGCCAGCCACGACTGTAAGGCCTTCGCGATACGACAGCGGGTGATTGGTACTGACCCGGACGATGTTGCCTGTCGTTTCCACTTGGGCATCGCTTTCGCGCGAACCGTAGGCGCCGGTGAAGGCGGTTGCGTGCAAGCCGGTGACGCCGTCGGGCAATTCGATTTTCGCTGAAGCAGAACGGATTGGCGCGTCCCATTCGGCGCCGGTAACGTTCCAGTAGAGTTCGTCGTGATCGTCGAAGAATCGGATCGCGTTGAGAATGCGATAGTGAAGCAAGACGGTTTTCGTCGCGTCCTGCGCGCCGGGCACGGAGATTTTGAATTTCAAGTAGCGGCCTTCGCGCTTCTGTTCGTACCTGAGCGGATGGCCATCGTCATCGGTGACCGAAAGCGGCTCAAGAAGCAGCGAATAGTTGAGGTGCTGCGGCGTGTCGTATTCAACGGGAATCGTGCGGTAGATTCCGTGCCAGAAACCGGTGAAGCGTGCTTCGATGATTTCCGTCACTTCGATTGTGCCGTTGGGATTGACGGTGACGGTTTCATCGAAGCGCTGAATTGTGAGATCGCGCGCCTGCGCCGTTATCGGTGCGAGCAACAACGCAGTGAGAAGCAAAGTGAGAAGCATGAGCAGGCACGGCGAGAGTCTGCGCAAAGGCTGGAGCATGACGTACGAGCCGCTTAGGATGTGGCGCCGCCGAAACTCACCTTCGGAACCTCGCGCTCCACAGGTGCGCTGATTTCGAAAAATTCGCGCGGCTTGAAATTGAACATGCCGGCGATGATGTTGGAAGGGAATTGCGCGATTTTTGTATTGAGGTCGCGGACGACGGCGTTGTAGTAACGGCGGGCGTTCTGAATGCTGTCTTCTATCTGATTGAGCGTGGCCTGGAGCTGATTGAAGCTTTCCACGGCGCGCAACTGCGGGTACGCCTCGGCGAGCGCGAACACTTGGCGCAAGGCGGCGGTAAGCGCGCCTTCCGCTTCGGCTTTGGCTGCAGGACCTTCGCTACTCATTGCACGATTGCGGGCAGCGACGACACCTTCCAGCGTGCCTTTTTCATGAGTGGCGTAGCCTTTCACGGTTTCAACGAGATTTGGGATCAGGTCGTAGCGCCGCTTCAGTTGCACGTCAATATCCGACCACGCGTTGTCACACTGCACTTTGAGGCTGACGAGGCCGTTGTACATCGCCACAATGAAGAAAATCAGCAGCACCAGAATTACAACGGCAGCGATCAACATTGCGTGCCTCCCAGACAGGCTGGAACCGGCTTTCGGCCGCGATCCTTGCGGCTCAGGATACGGCGGGACGGAGACGGAGTAAAGCGCATAGCGTGGCGGGGGCTTTCGCGAGCGACACTATTTCGGGGGTTTGAGGCTGGGGTCGAGGCGCGCGGCTTCTTTGAATTCGGTCGCTGCCTCTTCATCGTTGAGCCACTGCAG
>Ga0210401_10007298_pt1 | contig 11100 bp, 6 predicted proteins | sample IncBWH32MmetaG_FD_150866 | JGI IMG/M metagenome (GOLD analysis project Ga0210401, IMG submission 150866) | Forest soil microbial communities from Barre Woods Harvard Forest LTER site, Petersham, Massachusetts, United States - Inc-BW-H-32-M | ecosystem: Environmental > Terrestrial > Soil >... | reverse complement strand
TACGACACCGCCTGAGGAGTCGGTGATCGTTCCAGCGAGCGTCGAAAGATCGCGTTGCGCGAGTGCGGCGCACGCAAAAAGGAAAGCGAGCAGGGCAATCCTGAGCACCTTGAGGTTACGATACATTCCACCCCTCCACATCGCTGCCACTTGGCAGACTTGCGATGGATACTATCATTAACAAAAGCCACGCGCAACAGTTTTCTGATAGAAAAAGCAAGCGCTTGCGGACTTCCCCGCACTCTATGAAAACACGGACGATTGTTTATGGATTCTGGAAGAGAAGGCTTGACCGGCGGACTCGGAAACGGCGTAGAATCAAGGTCTCATGGCGCGTCTCCCCCGGTCCGCGGTGATGCTGTTGTTGGGTTTGCCAGCACTGTGGGCACAACCCAATTATGCAGGCACCGCGTATGTGGATTCGAAGGTCTGCGCTACCTGCCATCGTGATATCGCGGCGAGCTATGCGCGCACCGGGATGGGCCGGTCTTACTTCACTCCCGCAAGCGCGAACACGATCGAAGACTACGCCAAGACGCCCGGATATTACCACGCTCTCTCCGACAGCCATTATGCGATGACGATCCGCGAGGGGCGGTATTTCCAGCGTCGCTGGCAACTCGACGCATCCGGCAGGGAAATCAATGTGGAAGAGCTGAAAATCGACTACGTGATGGGTTCCGGGAATCATGCCCGATCCTATCTGCATCGCACCGAGCGCGGCTTACTGATCGAGTTACCGCTCGGCTGGTATCCCGACAAAGGCGGCGAATGGGGAATGGTTCCCGGGTCCGACACGCGGCATCCGCAGACCCGAAGGTTCGTCTCGTATAAGTGTATGTTCTGTCACAACGGCTTCCCTACCATACCGCCTGCGAATGACGCTCCCGGAAGTGAGCCGGTATTTATCGGGAAACTCCCTGAGGGAATCGACTGCCAGCGATGCCATGGTCCAGGAGGCGAGCATGTTCGCACCGCCGGCCGGGCGAGCATCGTCAATCCGGCAAAGCTCACCCTCGAGCGCCGCGCTGAGGTCTGCATGCAGTGCCATATGGAAACCACCAGCGGCCGCATCCCCGCGATCCTGCAGCGATTCGACCGCGGCACGTTCTCCTATGTTCCCGGACAGCCGCTCGGCGAGTTCGCCATCTCGTTCGACCATGCACCGGGCACCGGTCATGAAGGCAAGTTCGAAGCGGTCAGTTCGGTCTACCGGCTGCGGCAATCGCGATGCTTCATCGAAAGCGGCGGGAAACTCGAGTGCGCCACCTGTCACGATCCGCATCGGGTACCGCGCGGCGCGGAGGCCCTTCGGGAGTACTCCGCGGCCTGCCTCCGGTGTCACACGTCGACACATCCCACAGGCGTCGCGGCCACGGCGGCCGACTGCATCACGTGCCATATGCCGAGGCGCCGCGTGGACGACGCGCCACACGTGATCATGACCGATCATCGGATTCAGCGGCGCGCACCCGCTAACGCGCTGGCCGAATTCGCGGAACTGCCGGCGGAGGAGTATCGCGGAGAGGTGGTCCCTTACTATCCTTCACCGCTGCCCGAGACACCGCGGAATGCCTTGTACCGGGCGGTGGCGCAGGTGGGGCTCGGCAACAATGTGGCGGTGGGAATGCCGGAACTGGTGCGGCGGATCGGCGAAATCCAGCCGAAGGAAGCGGAATTCTACATGGTCCTCGGCGACGGCTGGAAGAGTCTTGGAAAGCCGCAGGAGGCCGCGGCCGCTTACCGGCGGGCGTTGCAGATCAAGCCCGATTGGCCTCGTGCAATGCGCGCCCTCGCGTCGGTGGACGAGGCCCATGCCGGGCAGATTCTCGCGCGTGCTGTCCAGGTGGCGCCCGGCGACCCGGAATCGTGGTTTCGATATGGCGTGCTGACGGCGTCGGCGGAGCGGCTTCAGAAAGCCATCGCGCTCGATCCGTGGCTGCCCGACCAATCCCGCAGGCTGGCCGAAGTGACTCATTCGGAGCAGGCATTGCAGGACGCGCTGCGCACGGACCCGTTCGACGATGCGGCATGGGACTTGGGCGGCCGCATCCTGGCGGAGAAGGGCGACATCGCCAAAGCCTCTTTCGATTTCGAGCGCGCCATCAAGCTGCGGCCGTCGGCCCGCTACTTCTACGACTACGCACTCGCGCTGGCGCGCGCCGACCGTTTCGACGACGCGCAAAGTGAAGCAGAGATGACAATCCGCGCCGACGCCAGTCTCGTGGAAGCGCATGAACTCCTCGGCGGCCTTCATGCGAGGAAACAGGAATTGCCCGAAGCGGCTCGCGAATATCGCGCGGCTCTCGCGCTGAAACCAGGAGTGGCGCGTGTTCAATTGCGCCTCGGGACCGTGCTCGCCGCCCAAGGCGACAAAGAAGGAGCGGCAGCGCAATTCCGCGATGCGGCACACGGCAGCGATGCCGCGATCGCCCGGCAGGCCGCGCAAGCGCTGCGCGACATGGGGATCCGATAGTCATGCGCCTGCTCTTTCTCGTGGTCCTCCTCGCCGCTGCCGCCGAAGCCCCCTCGATCCGGTTCATCGATATCGCCGCACAAGCCGGCCTCACCGTCCCCAACACCTTCGGCGGCCGCGACAAAAAAGATTCCATCCTGGAGAGCACGGGCACCGGAGTCGCGATTTTCGATTTCGACGGCGACGGCGCCAACGATGTCTTCATCGCCAACGGACCGCCGTCGCACTCGCAACTCTACAAGAACGATGGCACCGGCCACTTTACGGAGATCGGACTCCAGGCGGGCCTGACGCGCACCGGATGGGCGCAGGCGGCGTGCGTGGGCGACATCGATAACGACGGCCATCCCGATCTCTTCGTCACTTACTACGGCCACAACACTCTTTACCGGAATCTCGGCAACGGCAAGTTTCAGGACATCACCGAACGCGCCGGACTGCCGGTCACCGGCACGCGCTGGGGATCGGGCTGCGCGCTGATCGACTACGACCGCGACGGCCGGCTCGATATCTTCGTCGCCAACTACGTGGATCTCGATCTGGCGAACGTGCCCAAACCGGGCAGCAGCAAAAGTTGCGAGTGGAAGGGGATGGCGGTCTGGTGCGGGCCGCACGGGCTTCCGGCCGCGCATCACGCGCTTTATCACAACAACGGCGACGGCACGTTCACCGACGTCACCGCGAAGGCGGGAATTCTCGTACCCGGCAGCTGTTACGGACTCGGCGCCGTGACCGCCGACTTCGACAACGACGGCTGGCCCGACCTCTATGTCGCCTGCGACCAGACCCCGAGCATGCTCTATCGGAACAATCACGACGGGACCTTTCAGGAACGCGGCGACGCGGCGGGCGTGGCCTACAATGCCGACGGCCGTTTGCAGGCCGGCATGGGCATCGCGGTGGGGGACTACGATGGCAACGGCCTCCTCGATATCGCCAAGACCAATTTCTCGGGCGACCGGCCGTCGCTCTACAAGAACGAAGACGGCGGTTTCTTCGAGGACGTCTCCGAGATGGCCGGCCTCGGCCGCAATCAACTGCTCGGCTGGGGCATCGCGTTTCTCGATGTGGACGAAGACGGTTGGCCCGATCTGGTGATGGCGAACGGCCACGTGTATCCTGAGATCGACCGATCGGCCGTCGGCGAGACCTACCGCCAGAAGACGCTCCTGTATCGCAATCTCGGCAACGGGCGGTTCGCCGATATCACCGAATCGGCGGGTCCGGGCTTCACTCCGCGCCGGCCGTCGCGCGGGCTTGCCATCGGCGATCTGGACGGCAGCGGCAGGCCGCAGATCGTGATCGTCAACATGAATGAGAAGCCCACGCTGCTGAAGAACGTCGGACCGCGGCAGAATACGATTGCCGTGGCGCTCACGGGCACTCGCTCGAATCGCAGCGCGATCGGTGCACGGTGCACCATCGAAGCAGGCGGCCGCAAGCAAGTCGCGGAAGTCATCAGCGGCGGCAGTTACTTTTCGCAAAACTCGTTCACGCTTTACTTCGGGCTGGGGAAAGCGGAGAAAGCCGACCGGATCGAAGTGCGCTGGCCGGCCGGCGGGACGCAATCGTGGTCGAACGTCGCGGCGAATCGCACGATCGGCTTGACGGAAGGCAGCGAGACCATCGCAAGCCGTGCCTGGGTGAAGCGCTGATTCGCGCTTACCGCCGCAAACCGGCTTCCCAGTTCAGCAGCACATGGATCTCGGGATGGACCTGGTCCTTAAGCATGGTGACCATCAGGAAGCGCTGTCCGTCGCGGCTCACCGCGTAACGATTGCGCGTGATGTTCGACGTCAGGATGGTATCGAACAGGACTTTGGGCAAGCCCGCCTCAAACTCGCTGCCGGCGCCCTTTACCTCGACCGACATCAAGGTAGAGGCGTTCAGGTAGAACAGTTCCTTTCCGTCGTCGCGCCATTGTGGCTCCATGCCGCCATCGGTCGAAATCCGCCATTTCCGCCGCGCCGCCGGATCGTTGGGCGCGAACGCCAGCACGTAAACTTCGGACGTGCCCGATTCGTTGGATCGATATGCCAGCCATTTGCCGTTGGGCGAGAGCTGTCCCATGTCCTCGATGAAGGGAGAGGTCAGCATTGCGATGGGCTTGCGGTCCCCGAACAGCGGCAGCACATACAAATCCTGCGGCGTTCCCGGCGTGGGGTTGGTGTTGTACACCAGGTATTTGCCATCGGCCGACCACTGCTCGATGTTCTTCTGCTCTGGCGACTCGAGCAGCAACTCGGGAGCGCGTGTTCCGTGGGCATCCATCACGTAAATATCGCGATGGTGTCTGCTGGTTCCGGTGAAGGCGATCTGCTTGCTGTCGGGCGACCAGGTGGGGTTGAACTCGTCGGCGGGATCGAAGGTCAGCCGCGTGTTGGTGCCGCGGCCGAGATCGAAGAGCCAAAGATCGCGGCCACCCTGCGCGTCTCTCCGGCCGGCCGCCAGCCACTTGCCATCGGGAGACAGCGCCGGGTTGGAGAATTGCCCCGCCGGCCCGAGCGTGGAAATGCGATTCCCGGACCGGTCGAACCAGGTGAGTTCGACGTCCGAGCCGGTGCTGCCGGTCCGGTACGCCAGCACACCATTTGGGCCCGGCGACAACGAGGCGAAGAAGTTGGCGCCGACTGACCCGCCGAACGTCAGTACGTGGTCGGAGAGCGGCGTGGGTTGGCCGCGCAGTTCGAAACTCCTGGAGTCGAACTCCTGGGCGTACAATACGTCGCCACGGCTGAACAGCAGGTAGCCGTCCACCACGATAGCCTTCGTATCCGGCCCCAGCAGTTTACGCCGAAGCTTGCCGTCCAGGGAGCCGATGTAGAAGCCATTGTCGTCCTGCGCACTTGATTGGAAAGCGTACAGGAAATGCTCCCCGTCGGGCAGGAACTGCGGCCAGTACTGAGTGTATTCGCCCTTCCCGAGGGCGCGGACGACCTTGCGCTCGCCCCCCTGCGCCGGCACTGTATACAAAGAGCCATCGCTTCCAAACAGAATCGTGCCTTTGCCGCTCCATGTGGCAGCGCCAAAATTGTTGGGGATCTCGGTGATGGTCTGCGGCACACCCCCGGCGAGGTCCACGCGCTTCAGTTTGCCGTCCGCCAGAAACCCGATCTGGCGCCCATCAGGCGACCAGAACGGAACGAAAGCGCCTTCGGTTCCCGGAAGCTGCCGTAAGGCAGTCGAGCCCAGCGAGCGGATCCACAGCGTGTATTTGTTGTCCGGGTTCATGGCGCTGAAGACGATCCGCTCGCCATCGGGGGACGGCGTGGGAATGTCGATGGCGCGCATATGCAGTTTTTCCGGCAGCACGAAGTCGAGACTGACTGCGCGCGACGGCGGCGCCTTCTGGAACAAGCGCACGTAAAGGGCTGACGCGGAAACAAGGGCGACCGCAACCGCCACCGCCACGACGTATCTCCAGGTGGCATATCGCGGCTGCACCGGAGCGGCCGGCAGCCCCGATGGCGCGCCGCCTTCGGCGATCCACTTCAATTCACTCACCAGGTCGTGCATGCAGTGCCAGCGCTGATCCGGAGACTTGGCGAGGCACTGGCGCAGCGTGCGTTCGAGCGCGGGTGAGGCGACCGGCTGGAGCGCGGCGGGAGAGATTGGATCGGCGGACATGATGGCGCTGATCAGGCTGGCCTGGCTGTCCCCGGCAAACGCCCTGGTTCCTGTGAGCATTTCGTACAGCACTACGCCGAAAGCGAAGATGTCGGTGCGCGCGTCGGTGTCCTTGCCTTCGAGCTGCTCGGGAGCCATGTAGCCGAGGGTGCCGACGATCGACCCTTCCGTAGTGAGGTGCTGCGTCTGAGTGGCTGCCGCGCTCAGGCCAACCGGTGCGTTACGCGGTTCGGCAGCTTTAGCGAGGCCGAAGTCGAGGAGCTTGGCTCCGCTGTCTGTCAACATGACATTGGCGGGCTTGAGATCGCGGTGGATGAGCCCTTGCCCGTGCGCCTGGTCGAGCGCGCCGCCAATCTGGATCGCGATGCGCAGGGCCTCGGCGGCGGGAATCGGTCCGCGTCCGAGCCGCTTATCGAGGGGCTCGCCGCGCAGCAGTTCCATCACCAGGTAGCGGACGCCGTCCTGTTCCCCTATATCGTGAAGGGCGCAAATATGCGGATGGTGCAAGCTCGAAATCGCCCGAGCCTCGCGCTCGAAGCGCTGCCGCAAATCGTCGCGGCCGCTGACCTCCGCGGGGAGAACCTTGATGGCCACCTCGCGCTCCAGTCGAGTGTCGCGGGCGCGGTACACCTCTCCCATCCCACCGGCGCCCAGTGGCGCAACAATCTCGTAGGGGCCCAGACGACTGCCGGGGTTGAGCGGCATGAACCGAGTGTATCGTACCGGCTATAATCCGGCGATCAGTTTGGAAAGCAACGCAGTGAATTAGCGTTCGCGGATGGCGACAACCCGGTCGGCGGCCAGCGCGGTCTCGATCTGCGTTCCCTGCCCCGGCCAGTTGATCTCGACCTTATCCACCTTGACCGCCGCGCCCAGCCCGAAATGCAGCCGCAAATCATTCTGCGAGAGGTAGCTGCCGCCGCTGCGCACTTCCGCCGTCTGCACGAGTGAACCCGCCGTGACCCGCACCCGCGCGCCGATCGCACTGCGGTTCGATTTTACGCCTTCGAGCTTCAATTCGATCCAATGATTGGACGGCTTACGGGCAAGATGCAGCAGCGATGGCGGCTCGTTCTGATTGTTGACCAGCGCCTCCACGGCGCCGTCGTTGTCGTAGTCGGCGAACGCCAGGCCACGCGAGGAGTGCGCCTCCACGATACCGGGACCGGATGCTTCCGAAATGTCGGCGAACTTGCCGTGATCGTTGCGATAGAGAATGGCACGCTCGCGATAGTGAATGTCGATCTTCAAGCGATCGACCTCGGGGAAGGCGTGGCCGTTCACGAGGAGCAGATCGGGCCAGCCGTCGTTGTCGAAATCGAAGAAGCCGCAGCCCCAGCCGACGAAGCGCGTGTTCCGTCCCATGCCGGCCTCGACGCTGACATCGCGGAACTCGCCCTTGCCCTGATTGCGATACAGCGTCTCCAACTCATCCGAGAAATTGGTCCGGAAAATGGACGGCATCCCTTCATGCAGATAGTCGGCCGCCGCCACGCCCATGCCGGAGAGCGCGCGGCCGTCATCGTCGAGCGCGGCGCCTCGCAGAAGAGCCTCATCGACGAACTTCCCGTTGCCTTGATTGATGTAGAGAATCGAAGGAGTCTGATCGCTGGCCACGTATATGTCGGTCAGTCCGTCGCCATTGAAATCGCCGGTCAGGACTCCCAGCGAGTAATTGCCGTCGGGCTTGGAGATGCCGCTCGCATCGGAGACGTCGCGGAAGACGCCGCCGTCGTTGTGATAAAGAATGTTGCGATCGAAGGGAAGTCCGCGCGGGCCGCAATTCACGGCGATGCCGCGATAAAAGCAATACGGATTGGCGCCCGGCTTCGGCGTGGTGTCGAAGTCGAATTTCAGATAATTCGCGACGAAGAGATCGAGCTTGCCGTCGTTGTCGTAGTCAATAAACGCGCAGCCCGTGTTATAGCGGACACGATCCTGTGTGAGATGAACCTTCGCGGTGACATCCTCGAAGCGGCGCCCGCCGATATTGCGATACAACACGTTCTGTCCCCAGTACGTGACGAACAGATCGGTGTAGCCATCGTTGTCGTAATCGCCGGCGCAGACGCCCTGCGCCCAACCTTCGCGCGTGAAGCCCAGCTCTGCCGACACATCGCGAAACTTGCCGCCGCCTTCGTTGTGATACATGCGGCTGGGCGAGCCCGGACCCGAGGCGACGAAAATGTCGGCGAGCCCATCGTTATCGTAATCGATGAAAGCCACGCCGCTGCCTGTAGTCTCGAGGATGAACTGCTTCGACGCGGTGCCGCCGTTGGGAGCCGGCGCGGTCAATCCGGCCTCCTTCGCGACGTTGCGGAACTCCGGATTCTGCGCCGCAGCGATGGCTGCGCAGAACAGCGCAAGGGCTCGTTTCACTTCTTGTCGCCCAGCCGCTTGAGGAAGTCCGTGAACTCGCCTTCCGGCGGCTTCTGCAATTTGTCGAGCTCGATCTTTTCGCGGGCGGCATCGGCGGTTCGGCCCGCGCTGCGATAAGCCAGCATCAGGTTGTAGTGCGCCGTCTCATTGCGCGGCTGGAGTTTCACCGCGCGGTCGAGTAGCGCGATGGCGTCGGCATAGCGCTTCGCATCGAGGCGTAGTTTCGCTACCGCGATGATCGCTTCGGGAAAATCGGGACGCAGCTCCGCCGCCCGCTCGAAGTGCGGCGCGGCTTGCGGCTTCTGCTGCTCGGCGACCAGAATCTGCGCCACCTGATACTCGGCCACGGCGTCCGAAGGATTCAGCGACAACTCCGCTTCGAACTCCTTGCGGGCCTGCTCGAGAACCGCGGGATCGTGCGACTGCTGCAGCAGCGCGCGCCCCAGCCGGTAGTGAAGATTGATGGCTTTCGGATTCTTCTCGATGGCTTTGCGGTACTCGGCGATGGCTTCGGTGTACTTGCCCTGCGTCTCGAAGACCTCCGCCGAAAGCTGATCCACCCGGTAAGACGACGGCGCCTTCTGGTACATGCGATAGATGGCGTCGTTCCACGCCTTCATGTGATAGTCCGCGGAGACATAGAGAACGTCGGGATCGGCTGGGAACTGCTTTTCGAGCTGCGCTACGATCGCGCCTGCTTCGGCGAAGCGCTTGGCGGCGATGTGGCATTGGGCGAGCGCGAGCCCCGCCAGACGTCGATTGTCGCCGCTGGAGAATCCCTTCGCCAGCTCGGGAATCGCGGCATCGCACTCGCCGGTGGCGGCGCGGGTCAGGGCGAGGAACAGGCGCGCTCGCGGATCGGCGGGAGCGCGCTGCAGATTCACGCGAGCCGCCTGGTAATCGCCGCGATGGAATGCGGCGATGCCGTCGGTGACCGGGTTGGTTTGGGCAAAGAGAAATGTGGCGGCGCAAGAAGCAAGGATGCAAGGGCGTAAGAATTTGTCAGTGGCCGGCATCGTCTGTCATGAGTCCCAGGTTGCCGGCACGGCCGCGATCGCTGGCATCGAAGTAGCGGAAGCTGAGCACCGGCGGCGCTCCCGGGGCGATCAGTTGCGGAGGCGACAATCGCTGCGATGGCGGCTCGCTCATGCCCACCACGCGCCCGGACAATACGATGGCCTCGATCAACAAAGTGATGACTGGAATCATCTGGACCCCAACTCCGCCAGCGCCTTGGTGGCGGTTGCGTTCCCCGGCTTGCGCTCCAACAATTCGTCGAGCACGCCGCGAGCCTTCTCTCGTTCGCCCATCATAACGTAAATCCGTGCGAGGTTCAGGTACAACTCGTCGTCATCCGGATTCGTCTGAATGCCGTAGCGGAACGCCGCGATGGAATCGTTGCGCTGGCCCATCTTGGCATAGAGCACGCCGAGATTGTTGATGGCGCCGGGATGGTCGCGCTGCGACTCAATCGCCTGCTGGAACCAGCGGCGCGCACCTGCCAGATCGTTCGAACCCGCCGATAGCAAGCCGAGCTGGTTCATGGCATCGGCGCTCTTCGGATCGAGCTCCAGCGCGCGGTCGAACATACGCCGCGCGCTGGCGGCATCGTTCTGCTTGGCATAAACTTCGCCCGCACCGACGAACGCCGGCGGATAATCGCTCTTGATCGCGATCACCTTTTGGAACGATACCAGCGCGTCGGATTGCCGGCCAAGCTCCAGTTGGATGCGCGCCATCCCGAGCAATGCCTTCCAGTTGTCGGGCTTGCTGCGCAAAGTCTCGCCAAGATAAGGCAGCGCGCGGTCCGGATATCCCGCCCAATAGAACGCCGCGCCGAGCTTAAAGTAATTCCTGCGCGGACTCAGATAATACTTGCCCGGAAACGGGAGCGCGAGCGCATGATTCTGATCGATTCGCGCCAGGTCGGTGCGCATCTGCGCTGCCGATGGGATCTCTGAATAAACCCTGCGCGCGCGGCTCTCGCCATCCACCAACAGCACCAGCGGCAGCGAAAGGTCTTGGCGATATTCGAACAGATATCGCCGGAACAGTGAATAAGCCGCGGCCACATCGTCCTTCTCGACTTTCAAATCGACCAGTTGCACCGGCACGCCCGTGGGCATCTGCGGACGCTCGCCCGCGTGCAGCACCACGAATCCCGCCGTGCGGCGATCGGGCGTGGGAACCGGATCGAGCAGCCACGTATCGCCGAACTCGGGATCGTTCTTCCCGTGCAGCGCCGATGCGGGCAGCGGCTTCCGCGCGCGAAACGGCGTGCGGGCGTGGTCGACGGCGCTTTCCACGATCGTATAAACGTAGCCCGGTTCGAGGTCGCGCGCTTCCTGCGCCGTGCCCGACGGCCACGTGATCCTCACATGAGCCACCGGCTGACCGGCAAGCCCGAAATGCAGCCGCTTGGAATGCTGCGACAGGAATCCGCTGCCCGCGCTCAAGTACTGCGCCTTGCCGTTGACGTCGACGCGCGCACCGATCGCATCGCGATTCGACTTCGTGCCCCGCAGCGAGATCGCAATCGCCGGACGCTCGCCCGCGCAATCGTTCTGCATGGCGCGAAGCTGCGGGCCGAGGCGATTCTTCAACACGAGATCGGGAAC
>Ga0210401_10007296_pt1 | contig 11100 bp, 9 predicted proteins | sample IncBWH32MmetaG_FD_150866 | JGI IMG/M metagenome (GOLD analysis project Ga0210401, IMG submission 150866) | Forest soil microbial communities from Barre Woods Harvard Forest LTER site, Petersham, Massachusetts, United States - Inc-BW-H-32-M | ecosystem: Environmental > Terrestrial > Soil >... | reverse complement strand
CCTGGATACTTCCGAGCGCATGAAGGACGTGAAGGGGAAGAAGTCGATTTTGTTGCTGGCGACCGGCGTCGATACTTTCTCGAAACACACCTTGGACCAGACCATGAAACAGTTGCGGCAGAGCGATGTGACCATTTTTGCCGTGGGACTCGACAAGCCGTACATCAATTTCATCGAGTCGCACGGAAATCAGGGCTCGCATATGAATTATCTGCAGGGCGAAAATCAGTTGAAGACGTTTGCGTCGCTCACCGGGGGTTATGCGTGGTTTCCGCAGTTTGACGGCGAAATTCCCGGTATTTTCCACGATGTCGTGGCGTTTTTGCGCAATCAGTACAGCATTTCGTATACCCCGACAACCGGAGCGAACGACGGCAAGTTTCACAAAGTGAAAATTGAGCTAGTGCAGCCCGATGGGAGCCCGATGGTCGTGAATGATCAGAAGGGGAAGAAGCAGAAGGTTGTTGTGTACGCACGCGAAGGCTATACGGCAGTAAAGGGCGGCGTCGGAGATTAAAGTCAGTCGACAGTCGACAGTAAAGTCGCACCCGTTGCAATTATTTGCGATCGCAACGCCATGGGAGCGATAGTTCGAGAATCATTTCGTGACGGCATTTTCGCCTCGCGCGTCCGCCGATTTTACTTTCAACTCTAAACTGTCGACTGTAGACCAGTTTTCTCTCAGTAGCCGCGGGTAAAGTCGACCACGTTAAAGAGGTCGCGGCCGTCGAACCACCTTCCAAGTAGATCCATCAACAGTTTGGTTTCTTTTTGCCACAGGCGGTCGCTTACGCCGCTCGTGTGCGGAGTTATGAAGAGATTGGGGGCTTTCCAGAGCGGACTCTCGGCGGGGAGCGGTTCGGCGGCGGCGACGTCGAGAGCGGCGCCGCCGAGGGCGCCCGTTTCCAGGGCGCGAATCAGCGCCGCTTCATCTAAGAGTGAGCCACGACCCACGTTGATGAGTCTTGCGTCGGGCTTCATCTTTGCGATTTGGGCCGGACCGAGGAGTTTCTGCGTTTCTTGCGTGTCTGGCGCTGAGAGGACGATGTAGTCGGCGTGGGGAAGCGCGTCTTCGAGTTGCGCGATGGGAAGGATTTTTTCGGTATGCGTCGCGTCGCCTTTTCCGGAGCGCGTGACGCCCCAGACGCGCATGTCGAACGCGCGGGCGCGGCGGGCGATTTCGCGGCCGATGGATCCGTAGCCCACGATCAGCAAGAGCTGGCCGTTGAGTTCGGTCAACGGTCCGGGCTGGCTCGAAACTTCTATTTGGCTCCAGCGAGCGCGGTCCTGGTAGCGGACGGAATCGGGAAAATGGCGGGCGAGCGCGATCATCAGGCCCACGGTGTGCTCGGCCATGAGTGCGGAGAGGATGCCGCTGGGGTTGGTGAGGATGACGCCGGAGCTGCGGAGTTCGCTGTACATGAGTTGCGAAACGCCAACTGCTGTGGAGTGGATCCACTTAAGCTTTCGGGCGTGCTGAAATTGTTCGGGGCGGAGCGAGGCGCCGACGAAAATGTCGGTGTCGGGTAACTCTTGCGGCAGGCGCTCGTAGTCGGGTAAGTGGACGACGAGCATCTCGGGCCAGCGGCGGCGGATAGTCTCCGGCATGACGGGTTGCGCACGCCACTGCTCGAACCGATGCCAAACGCAGACGACGAGTTTGGTTTCGGCTGGGATTGTGCGATTCATGTGTCGCGCTTTACGGCCTGCTGTGAATCCAGCTAAGAAACAGGCCCACGATTGCGCCGAGGCCGACCGTGCCCAGGATGAATGGGCGCGCAACGGGAATCGCGATCCAGGCGATCACGACGAGGCCAATGGAGACGATGGCGCCGGCTTTTGTCCCGGGCACCGGCAAGTTGCCGAATGCGAGCCTTTGGGGCTCGGATCGCTGGCGTCCGCCGAGATTCTGAAACATGGTTTGCCTCCTGCTGCGGGCTACTCCGCGGCGAGCCCCGCTTTCTCCTTTTCTGTTCTGACACCCTCCTGCGTCTCTATTTTTGGATGACGCGCAGGTCGCGGCCGGTCATATCGGCGGGCTGCGACTCGCCTAGCGCGGCGAGCATCGTGGGCGCGATGTCGCGCAGGGCGCCGCCGGATTGCAGGCTTCGCGGGCCGTTGTCGCTAACTAGAATAAACGGTACTGGATTCAGCGTGTGGTAGGTGTGCGCGCCTCCGGTGACAGGGTCGATCATGGTTTCGGCGTTGCCGTGGTCGGCGGTGATGATCCAGGCACCGCCGCGCGGCTTCAGGGCTTGGTAGATGCGGGCGAGTCCGGCGTCTACCGCTTCGACCGCTTTGATGGCGGCTTCGAGTTTTCCGGAGTGGCCGACCATATCGGCGTTGGCGTAGTTCATGATGATGGCGTCGAATGCGTCTTGCTCGATGGCTTTTACGACCGTGTCGGTGATTCCCTCGGCGGACATTTCGGGCTTCAGGTCGTAGGTGGCTACTTTCGGGGATTGGACGAGGATGCGCTCTTCGCCGGCGAACGGCTTTTCGATGCCGCCGTTGAAGAAATAGGTTACATGGGCGTATTTTTCGGTTTCCGCGCAACGCAGATTCTTGTACTGAATGTCGGCGAAAACCTGCGCGAGGATGTGCTCCAGCTTTTCAGGGCCGATTACGTATTTTAGCCACGGCCACTTTTTGTCGTACTGCGTCATGCCTACGTAAAAGAGATTTTTCGGGCGCTTCGGGTCGATGAATTTGTCGAAATCGGGAGCGGCCAGCGCGTTGGTCATTTGGCGGGCGCGATCGGCGCGATAGTTGAAGAAGATGACGGCGTCATCGTCGTGCATCGACCCAACGGGGGCAGCGGACGGGCTTGCATCCTTGGTGACGACGATAGGCTTGATGAATTCGTCGGTTACATCCTGTTCGTAGCTTTTTTGCAAAGCGGCAATGGGGTCGCTGGTGCGGATTTCGGCTTCGCCATGGACGATGGCGCGATAGGCCAGCTCGATGCGCTCCCAGCGATTGTCGCGGTCCATCGCGTAATAGCGTCCAACGAGCGTAGCGATTTCTCCAGCCTGCAAATCGCGCATTTTTTGCTGCAACTGGCGGACGAAGTCGCGGCCGCTGTGGGGCGGCGTGTCGCGGCCGTCCATAAAGCAATGAACGAAAACTTTCTCGACTTTTTGTTGCTTGGCCATTTCCAGCAGCGCGAACAAGTGCTGGATGTGCGAATGGACGCCACCGTCGCTGAGGAGTCCCAGGAAGTGCAGCTGGCGCTGGCGGCCGCGCTCCATGGCTTGCTGGAAGAGTGGGACATCTTGCAATTGCTTGTTGGCGATGAGCAGGTCGATGCGGGTCATGTCCATGTGGACGATGCGGCCGGCGCCGATGTTGAGGTGGCCGACTTCGCTGTTGCCCATCTGCCCTTCCGGCAGGCCGACGAACGGCCCGGAAGTGTGGATCAGCGTGTTGGGAAAATTCTTGATCAGGGAGTCGTAGGTGGGTTTGCGAGCCAGCGCGATGGCGTTGCCTTGGGTTTCCGCGCGGTAGCCCCAGCCGTCGAGGACCGTGAGTACGATGGGTTTCGGTCGTTTTGCCATAGGGCGTCAGGATACATGGGGGAGGAAATTCTTGCCATGCGGGCGATAGGCGACGGCAGGAGGCTGTTGAGGACTCGTTCGAGTTCGGCGCTCTTCTCGTAACCAACTTGATACCCTTCCCCCCTGGGTTTTTTGTAAGTATTCATTCTAGAGGGGCTTGAAGTCGTTTGTTTTGATAGACATTCATAAGTATTGATTCCAAAGGTGGTTACCGGTGCGGCCGTGCGTTCGCTCGCGGACCTTGAAATTCTCCTTGTCGCAACGAAAAAACGCCGGCTAGAAGCTGGCGCTACCAAGACCTTCCTGTTACCTATAGGGTACTATACGCGAATAGTAAGCGGTCGTCAAGGACATCATTTGGGCCCTGGAGCTAACACCGGTGCTGCCGGTTTTTAGATTTTCGGATCGCGCGGCGTCAGTTCGTTGAGCCAGCGGGCGCGGCAGCGGTCGCATGCTGCGCAGTTGGGTCGGCTGGCTTGGCCGATATGGCGGGGAGATCTTCGCGGAGTTCGAGCCCGAGCCATTCTCCGGTCAAGTCCTTATCGGTGCTGGGCTTGTACTCCACAATGGCGCGTAGACCTTCGAGATGGTGGCAGAGAGTGAAGTGGTCCGTGCCGAACCAGAGGGTGTCGGAAAATCCAATGCGGTGCGCGCCAGAGCTACGGAAGGTTTGCGTGCCAAGGGGGCTCTGAATGACGACGGAGGTTCCGTTTTCTTTTTCGCTGCAGACGATGGACATGAGGGTTCCCTGCGAGGTCAGAGTGGTTGGGGGTGTGTCGAGCGGCTGGGGAGCGTCCGGAGGACGCTTCCCGGCAGGAATATCGTTCCACAATTCCATGGCTTCGTCGCGATCGGGCCCGCGCCAACGGTCGGCCACGAAAGTCGCCTGCCTTCCAGCGTCCTGACCGTCTCCTGAGGCGAGGAGAAGCCTTCCGACGAACAGGTGATACCCGGCGCGGGAGGGCTCCAAGGCTTCGGCCTTGCGCGCGAGGTTGAGGGCGTCTTGCAATTCCGCGTGACGTGCAGCGATCAAAGCGAGCTCGATGAAAGCGGGCGCGAAGCGCGGATTGGCCTTGATGACGTCGTACATGGCGTTACGGAGGGCCAATTCGTCGGCCGGAGCGGTGGAAGTACGCAGGGGGGAAAGCATCGTTTTGTAATACAGGGACAAATATCGCTGTGGGTCGGCGGCATAGGCCTTTGCAAATTCGGTATCCGCGTCTTGATCCTTGCCATCGGCAAAGTCGAGAAAACCAAGAGTCTCGTGGGCGAGAGCCACATTGGGATCGTCGTGGAGGGCTTGCTCGGTGGAAGCGCGTGCATCGTCGCGATCGTGAGAGAACAGGCGGTAAGCACCGAGTTCCGCGTCAGTCTCCGCCGGGGAGGTCACGCGAGACGGAAACTCCTTCTCTTTGAGCTGCGGCGGATTCTCAAGCACGTAACTGCTAAACATGAATTTTCGGGTGTAGTTTGAGAGGCCTTCCTGGACGTCCTGAAAAGTGCCGAAAACCTCCTGAAACGCTTTTTTCTGGTCTTCACCTTGCAGCAACGCCTTGTAGAACTTGTCGAGCTTTTTGCCTTGCTCCATTCCGGGTCCGAAAATAAGGTAGTGCACCAGGGCCCATGCTTCGGAATAGAACAGATCGATCTGCTGCTCATCCTTGCGGAATTTGACCCAGGGATTTTCGCTAATCAGTTCGTCCACCTTGGTGAGGGTAGCTCCCTGCAAGCGGTAAACTCGCGTGCTGGGAGCGCCGACGTACATCTTGGTCTGTTCAAAGCGGCAGTTTCCGTAGAATTCGGCCAGACCTTCATCCAGCCAGGTTGGCAACCATCGAAAATTGGCGTGCAGCAAGGTGTGCACGTACTCGTGGTAGACAACATTGTATTTGCCGGGGACGTCCTGATCGAGACGAACGACGGCATATTGTCGCTCCCAGCCGTGTTGAAACAGGCCGCCAGGCTTCGGACCCGGCGCCTTCCAGAAAGCAGGAGCCATCGCTTTCATGGAGGATTCATCGCGAGGGGCGAAGATGACTAGCGGCGCGCCAGTCTCGAGACGCATCTTGGGAAAGGCGACGGCAAAGACAGCGCGCATCTGCTCGAACTCACGCGCGACGCGACGGCCATCGGCAGCGCTGCCGTTGGTCAGGACGCGAAAATTGGGACTGCGCACTTCGGTCCAGGGTTTTTCACCGGCCTGCGCGACGGGCGACGACGCGCCTGCGAGCAACAGGACGAGCACAGGGAACAAGCGAAGATTTGGCACGCAGTCCTCTCCTTAGGTGGTGAAATGATAGCGGGGAGGTTAAGTACTTGGAGATATAAAAACAATAGTACCTTGGAATGGGGTATGAATTCTCTTTAAGTAGGCCGACACCTTGGCGTAAAAGAAGGGAACACGTAGGAAGAGCGGGAGCGGACGGCGTCTGGCCACCGGTTTAGCGAGGCAAGTAGAAACGTGGAGGCACTTATCCGCTCCGCGCCAAAATACGCGTTAAAACTCCAGCAACCGATCGGTCGCACTTCATCTTAGAAGGACGAGGCGAGCCGCGATCAAAGCAGCTCCTATTGAGACGACGGAATTCTGTTAGCGTATGAACTTAGGGAGACCACGCACATGACCGCCCCCATCACGTCGAACACGCTTGGTGTCAACGTCTTTACCGCACCGGGAAAGGCAATGGTAGGCGAGCGGCCCAGGCCCTTCGGCGAAGCGCTAGGCTTTGACCCGATCACGTCGACTTTAATCTTCGGCGAGTACGACGCGGTGCTGGTAGACGCAATGATGACGGTGGCTGAGGCCGAGGCTCTCGCGGATTGGGTTGCTCTGCACAACCGCAACCTGGAGACCATCTATATAACGCACGCCCATTTCGACCACTTCTACGGTCTGGACATTCTGCTGGACCGTTTCCCGGGCGCTCGGGCGATAGCAACGCCCAAGACGCTGAACGCCATGCAGATGTCTTTCACTCCCCCGGTGGAGCGGTTAGCCCGCCGGTGCTTTCCGGGGCAAATCCCCACTAAGTTGGTTCCACCTGAGCCTTATGAGGCCGACACGTTCGCTCTCGAGGACCACGAATTTCGCATCATCGAGCAGGGCCACACCGATAGTGCCGATACGACATCTCTACACGTTCCATCGATCGGCCTGATCGTCGCTGGCGACGTGGTGTACAACCAGTGCCGCATGTACGTCGGCGACACCACTCCCGAGAGTCGAAAAAATTGGATCGCGGCGCTAGACCGGTTAGCGGCGCTGAACGCGGCGATGGTTGTCGCCGGTCACAAGAAGCCTGGCGCTCCCGACTCTCCCTCGGCGATCCAAGACACCAAGCGTTACCTGCAGGACTTCGATCGGTTGCAGAAAACCGCGACGTCGGACAAGGAGCTGTTCGATCAGATGACGGAGCTATACCCGCATTGGGTAGCCAATCAGTCGTGGTTGATGTTCGGATTCCCGAGCGGCTGATGTGAACGTCATAAGTTTTCCGACGTTTTCCGAAAGGATGCACAGCCCCTACCGCTTCGCACTAGGCCTGTAATCCAGCATTCTAGACGTATTTAGTGGAGCGATCGGGCATCGGTTATAAATCGCTAACTCCTAGCGGGCTTTTGTGGGTTCAACTTCCACCCGCTCCGCCCCACGATTCGCCGCCCTATTTAGGAGTAAGATAAGGTGGCTAATATGACGAAAAAATCAGTCCATCTCCCCTATGCGTCTGCTCACTTGCCTGCAAGCCGTGCAGGAATCGCAACCACGAAAGTTGCGAGGACGAAGCGATCTGCGAATGCACGTTCCTAAAGGAAATGCCTACCGGCTGGCGTGAGAGGCTACGGGAGAAAATTCCTGTACCGTCTCCTCGCCGGAAACGCCGGAAACGCCGGAAACGCCGGAAACGCCGGAAACGCCGGAAAAAGACTTCTTGAAAGCATCCGCATATTGACAGAAATAATGTTCATATTCTTTCGACGTATACACGCCCTTTTGAATCATTAGCGTGTTCATTGCGTAGACTGTCGCGCGAAATGCTTGATCGTCACCCAATAGGGTGCACGCTTCCTTGTAAGTCATTGGAGGACTCCGGAACTGCGATAAATTGCAAGGGGTGAAACTTCTGGCAACCTACGTGGGACGTCTTCGTGTTGGCGCGTGACGCACGGCCTCGTTAGGCCACCAGCATAGCGCAACTTGCAACAGCAGGCGAAGAGGAAAAAGCGAGACATACCGTTAGCAAGGGAGGGCAAGAACGAACCCTCTCGAACTCCAAGGTGATTCAAAGGCACTACGCGTCTATGTGAAATGCGTATTCACCGATTAAGACAGTTGTTTTTCACAGAGATGTGCAAGTCTAAATCGGCGCTTCTTCCCGCATAGCGATCAGAGGAGGTAAGGCACCAGGGCAGCGGTCTGACGAGCATAGGTGGCGTAGGCCTCACCGAACTGCGAACGCATCCACTGTTCCTCCATGCGGAACTTGATCCAGAAGGCGACGAAGATGAGAAGGAAAACGATGAACCCGCGGACTTGGGAGATGGCAATGGCCATGCCCAGGAAACCGGCCAGAATGCCGGTGTAGATGGGGTGACGGACGACAGCGTAGGGACCGGTGGTGATCAGGTCGTGGTCCTGCTTAATGGTCACGGAGCGGCTCCAGTTGCGGCCGAGGTGCTCGCGGGCCCAGACGGCGAACAGCAGGCCGGCGATGGTGACGGCAGCTCCCAACCAGAAGGGCAACAAGCCACGCGGCCAGAGCTGCAGGTAGAGCCAAGGCAGCGGAATGCGCGTTGACCAGAGTAGGACGAAGGCGATCAGGAAAATGAAGACGCGCAGGATGCGGGAGGCCGCCGGCTCGAGGCGTTTCGTGGCTTTGGTATTGATGGCTTTGATCTGCCAGTACAGAAGGAAGGCGATCCAGATCACGGGAAAGAACGATTCGTAGAACCAGAGCATTCAGTACCTCCGAAGGTGCACGGTTAGCTCGCGAATTCACGGAGTGCGACCAGGAGGCGATCGACTTCGTCGGAGGTGTTGTAATGGACGAGGCCGATGCGGAGGAGGCCGCCGGTTTGTTCGACGCCGAGGCGTTCGGTGAGATTGAGGGCGTAGTAGTTGCCGTCCCAGGTGAAGATGCCGCGATCGCCCAGGAATTTCGCAGTCTCGGCTGGCGTGTGATTCGCGAGGCGGATGGAGACGGTGGAGCAGCGATCGTTGAAATGCGCGGGATCGGTGATGCCGAAGAAGCGCAGGCCCGGGATGGTGAGAAGACCGGGGATTAATTGCGCGAGCAGGGTCATCTCGTGCTGGCGGGTTGCGCGATAGGCCGCCAGCAGGGCGCTGCGGCGATCCTTTGCGCTGGGATCGCAGCGGCGGCCGAGTTCGGCGATGTAGTCGACTGCGGCGCCGATTCCGGCGATCAGCTCCTGAACTTGCGTGCCGGTTTCCCAGCGGTCGGGGAGCGAATTGGGAGCTGGGCGCACTTTGTAGGGACTGAAGCGGAGCAGGTGCTCGCGCTTCCCGTAGAGCGTGCCCATGTGGGGGCCGAAAAATTTATAGGGCGAGCAGGCCAGGAAATCGCAGTCGAGAGAGGGGACGTCGATGGAACCGTGCGGAGCGTAGTGCACCGCGTCGATGAACATCAGCGCGCCGGCGGCGTGGGCGAGCTTGGTGATTTCCGCTACCGGATTGATGGTGCCTACGGCGTTTGAGGCGTAGCCTACGGCTACGAGCTTGGTCTTCGCGGTGATTTTCTTCTTCAGGTCGTCGAGGTCGAGGGTGCAGTCGGCTTCGCGGATGCCGGCCTGGCGGATGACGACGCCTTTTTCTTCCAGCGCGCGCCACGGAGCTACGTTGGCGTCGTGATCGAGCGTGGTGACTACGATTTCGTCGCCGGGTTTTAGTTCGCGGGCGAGGGCTCGGGAGAGCGCGAACGTGATGGTGGTCATGTTCTGGCCGAAGACGACTTCGTCTGTGTCGCAATTGAAGAAATCGGCCATGGCGGCGCGGGCCGAAGCTATCGTCGCGTCGTTGCGGCGGCTCGTTTCGAACGCGCCGCAAGTGTTGGCGTTGGCGTTGAGGAAGTAATTTTGGACGGCGTCCATCACTTGTTTCGGTACTTGCGTGCCGGCCGGGCCGTCGAGGAAGGCGGCTGGGTGACCGTTTACCTGGAGTTTCAGTGACGGAAATTGTTGTCTTACCCAAGCGAGGTCGAGGGGATTGTTGATGGTTTGGTGGAGGGCCGAGGTGCTCATCGAATTTTGTGTCCTTGGCGGTGTTCTAGGTTTTCGAGCGAACGTAGTTTCTCATACATCCCGCCGAGTCGGGGGGCTGGCCGGACCGGTCTAAAGACCGGCCACTACAGAGATGCGGGGCACGCAAACGTCCGTGCCAAATTGGAAGTCAATTCCTGAGAGGGCTCGGGTCAAGAGAGCTACCGGGCAGGCGCGGGCGTGGTAGCATGACTTGTTGTTCCCCACTCATGCCGCAGTGGCGCCGGCTATAAGAATTGGGACAGCGACCGCGAAGCGGTCGACGCGCTCCGTTTCTCAACGAGGTCGATCGTGTCTGAGAATTTCACACCGAATGAGCGCACGCGTGTGGTGCGTGAACCGCATCGCGGCGTCTATGATCGCGAAACCATCTATAAGATTCTTGATGAAGGGTTTGTTTGTCATGTGGGATTTGCCGTGGACGGACAGCCTTACGTCATTCCCACGATGTATGCGCGCGCTGGCGATGCGATTTATTTTCATGGTTCAGCGGCTAGCCGGATGTTGCGTGGGGCCAGCGCGGGGATTGCGGTGTGCGTTACGGTGACGCTGGTCGATGGGTTGGTGCTGGCACGTTCCGTTTTCAATCATTCGATGAATTATCGATCGGTGGTGGCGCTCGGGAAAGCGGCGTTGGTCGATGCGCCGGCGGAAAAGATCGAGGCGCTGCGCGCTTTCACGGAGAAGATTTTGCCGGGGCGGTGGGACGAAGCTCGGCAACCGAGCGAGAAGGAATTGAAGGCGACTAGCATTTTGCGATTGGCGCTTACGGAGGTTTCCGCGAAGATGCGCGCGGGGCCGGTGGAGGATGATGCGGAGGACTATGCGCTGGCTGTTTGGGCGGGCATTGTGCCGCTAAAGCTTGCGGCTGGGGCGCCGGTTCGGGATGAGCGATGCGATGCGGGGATTCCGGTGCCGGGGTATGCGGCGGAGTATCGGCGGTAGCTAGGCTGAGCGTCGGCGCCAAGCACGTCAGGTTGAGGTTCTTCGCGCATCCTTGTCGGATGCGCTCAGAATGACAGGTTTGGCGGCGCTGATATTTTCCGGAAAATTCTCAGAACTGTGTTTTGGCCTCCGCTATTGGCGCACTGCGCGGAGGAAGTCGGCTAGCAGGCCGTAACCGGTGGCCTCGATGCCGGGATTGTGCTCGACCAGCGAGAGGCTGAAGACATCCATGTCGAAGCGGACGGCGGAGCTGCTGCCTTCGAGATTGGCGAGAGGATCGGAAGCGAGCAGGAGTTCCGGCTGGACGCCACACTCGACTCCGCCC
>Ga0210401_10007295_pt1 | contig 11101 bp, 8 predicted proteins | sample IncBWH32MmetaG_FD_150866 | JGI IMG/M metagenome (GOLD analysis project Ga0210401, IMG submission 150866) | Forest soil microbial communities from Barre Woods Harvard Forest LTER site, Petersham, Massachusetts, United States - Inc-BW-H-32-M | ecosystem: Environmental > Terrestrial > Soil >... | reverse complement strand
ACCTCAGCGGTGTCCACTACCTCGCACCGGTCGTAGCCGTTCGCGGCGGCCTTGGCCTTAAGGGCGGGAATCACGGCGAGTTCGTCAGCATCCCAGGCGACCAGCATGGCGCCCGTGCGCTCGACCGGGATCCCGGTTTGCTTGGCATACTCCGCTAGCAGGTGATAGCCAGTACGGACCAGGCGTGATTCGAGCGTTCCGGGCTTTGCGTCGTAACCGGTGTGCAGGATGGCGGTGTTGGCCTTGCTGGTACCGTCGCCGACGTCGGCGCGTGCCTCGATCAGCGTGACGGACAGCTCGTAACCGGCGAGTTCGCGCGCGATGGCCGAGCCCACGATCCCGGCGCCGATGACTGCCACGTCTGCGACTGGCTGCGCCGCGGCCGCCGACGTGCTGGTTGCCGGGCTCATGCGAGTCCGCCCGGGAGAGTGGCGGACACGGCCGCACGCCACCGGGCGCGGTGCTCGGCGGCCCGGTCAGCTGACCATTTCGGCTCGTAGATGTCGGCAGGCGCCCAACCCAAGATGGCCTCAGGAAGCTCCAGCGTCGGCTCGACGGCCAGGCGCGCGAACGCGGCAGCGCCGAGAGCGGTGGCGTTCGGTGACGGGTAGACCTCGACGGGGACTTGCAGCAGATCGGCGGTCGCCTGCATCAGCGTGCGGCTCTGGGTCAGGCCGCCGTCAGCTCGCAACTGGGTCAGCGGCGTACCAAGGTCGGTTTGCACGAGGTCGGCCAGTTCGGCCACCTGAGCGGCGATACCCTGCAGCAGCGCGAGCACGAGGTGCCCTGGCCTGGTGGACAAGGTCATTCCGGTGAAGGTGGCGGTGGCATCTGAACGCCACCACGGCGCGGCCAGGCCGGCCAGGGCGGGGACGCACAGTGTTCCGTCGCCGTCCAGGGCGGCGGTCTGGTCGAGATCTGCGGCGGTCCTGATCAAGCCGAGGTCCTGGATCCACCGGATCGCGGACCCTGCGGTGTAAACCTGCCCATCCAGGCAGTACAGCGTGTGGCCGCGGGCCCGCCACGCCATCGAAGTGGTCAGTCCTGACGCGGACCGTGCTGCCCGCCGGCCGGAATTGGCCAGCAAGAATGCTCCAGTGCCAAAGGTGCATTTGGCGCTGCCGGCGTCAAGGCATCCCTCGGCGGCCAGGGCCGCCTGCTGATCGAGGATGAGCCCGGCGACCGGGGCCGGGCGGCCGAATTGCCGCGTCGTGCCGACGGCCTCGTCGCTCGCCACGATCGCGGGCAGGCGCTCACCGCGGAGACCGAAGAGGCTGAGCAGTTCGTGATCCCACTGGCCGGTATCCAGTCCGGTGAGCAGCGAACGGCTGGCGGTTGAGGCGTCGGTGACGTACTCGCCGGTGAGGTGCCAGACCAGCCATGTGTCCGTAGTGGTGACGACACCTTCGGTCGTGAGGGTGCGCCGCAGCCAGGCCATCTTCGGTGCGGAGAAGTAGGGATCGAGAACCAGGCCGGTCCGCTGCGCGACCCAATGCTTGTCTCCGGCGAATTCAGCACACAGCTTTTCTGCCCGCCGATCTTGCCACCCGATGGCTGGTGACAGCGGCGCGCCCGTGACCGGGTCCCACGCCATGACCGTCTCCCCCTGGTTGGCTAGCGCGATCACGTCGGCGGTCCGTCCGGCGGACTGAAGCGCGCGGCGGCCGCTGGCCAGCACCGACCCCAGCAGTTGTCCGGGATCTTGCTCGACTCCGCCTGCACCGAGGTAGACCGGGCGCACCGGTTCCGCTGCGATCGCCAGGACACCGTCGGCGGGATCCACGACGACGGCCTTGGTGCCGGACGTTCCCTGGTCAACGGCAAGAATCGTCGTCATCGGGAGGCGTCTTCGAGCTCGGCGAGCACCGCGGCGCTCTGCGTGAAGAACTCCTCGTGGTCGCTGGTCGGTATCAGGCAGACGCTGTCCGCCCCGGCCACGTGCAGCGGCAGTATGCCAATCCCGACATCTACCCGCGTGGTGGCCGCGAGCGCCGCGGCCGCCGCTGCCACCCCTCCGCTATAGAAGCAGTCCTCGACCACCCAGAGCTCGTCGAATCCCGCGGCCTCGGTGCGGCGGGCGAACTCCGGGAGTTCCTCGGCCGGGGTAGCGCACCGGAACATCACTCCGATGCGCATCCGGTCCCCGCTGGCGGTCACCGATACCACCGATCTGAGCCTCGGGCACGACGAGTAAAGACGTGCCTATCTGGACGGACATGCAGCGTGAGCGGTGCCCTAGCTGTCACGCGTTCGGACCGCGCTGGCCGGCGGCGTGCTCGGCGGTCGGCGCAGCCGTGCTCCGGCGGCGTGATTTCGGAATGAACGCGTAGATAATGGCGCCGATGACGATCGAGCCGAGCATGCCTCCGCCTACCTGCTTCGGATTCTGCCAGACAAGGGCCGCGCAGATCACCAGCGACCACAGCACCGCGGTCACGAACACCACGACGCTGAACCGGCCGGAGTTGAACGGCCTGTGCGGCAGTTTTCTGGTCAGCAGTCCGTAGAGCCCGGTGCTCACCACCAGGCCGTAGGCCAGGGCCCACGACAAGGACGTGAGCCCGGCTAGGACGGCCAGCGCGGTCGCCGAGAACGATGCGGCGACGAGGAAGATCACCGACATCGCGAAGGCGACCACCGTCGCGTTGAACGGGACGCGATTACGCGAAACCCGTCCCAGGAAGCCGGCGAAGGGCATATGCCCATCCCGGGCCTGTGACCAGAGCACCCGCGCTCCGGTCAGCTGCAGCATGGTGCACGTCGCGAGCAGCGCGACGATCGCGATCGCCTGGAAGACCGTAGTGAGCTGCTGGCCGACGGCGCTGTCCAAGATCACCTTGACCGGCACGGCGCTGTTCATCACGGCGTGGACGCTGGGAATCGCCCGGTACAGCAGGAAGATGAACACGATGCCGGTCACCCACGCGGCGCCGTTGGCGAGGAATACGCCCAGCGGCGCCTTGCGGGCCGCATCGTGCGTCTCTTCCGCCGCGTTCCCGGTCGAATCGAAGCTGGAGATGATGTACGCGGGCAGGATGAAGGCGAACAGGAGCGGCTTGAGCCACTGGTGGTTGACCACGGTTCCGGCCGTGTTGGTGAGGATGGAGACGGGCTGTGTGTGGTGATGAACGACGAGCAATGCCACGATGATGATCACGGCGCCGACAATCTCCGCGAGCACCCCGATGTTGTTCATGGTCGCCGCGGCGCGGACGCCGACGAGGTTGATGACGCTCGCCAGGATGGAAATCCCCAGGGCCCACCACAGCGCCTCCGCGCTGGACAGGTTATTGATCCCGAACCACTCGGCGACGAACGGCACCATGCTCCAGGAGACGGCCGCCACGGAAACCGTGTGGGCGATAACGATCCACCAGCCGGACTGCCAGCTCACCGAGGGGCCGAAGCGGCGCACGAATCGGGATTTGGCCTGGCTGAGTATGCGGTTGTTGATCTGGTAGACGCCGCCGGCGAGCGGGTAAGCCGAGACCAGCTCGGCCACCGCCAAGCCGACGGCGAACACCTGCAGCGTGCCGCCGATGACCCACGACCAGAACGACGCCGGGCCGAAGAACATGAGCCCGACGACCAAAGTCGTGAACATCGATGATGTGACGGCAATAGAGCTGAACTGCACGCCAAAGCACGAGAACAGGCCAAGGTCGCGCTTGAGTTCCTGTTTGTAGCCAAGCTTCGCCAGGTATTCGGTGTCGCTGAGCGAGGACGCGTCCAGGGCGGCGTCGCTCCCCGCCAGTTCCTCACCGGCGGGGTCTACGGCAGCGGGTTTCAGTGCCATGGTTACCTCAGATGTCTTAAGGGATGGGAGGTTATCGGTGCGGTGGATCACAGCGGAACCCGGGCCACCGCTTGTCAGGCGGGCGGCTGTGACCCGGGCACACTAGGAGGGCAGGTTTTTGAGCAGGGTTTCGAGTTCAGCGCGGCGCGCCGGCTCCAGTTCCTCGATCGGGGCGCGGGCCGGGCCGACCGGGTAACCGAGAATGTCGAGTGCGCCGCGCACGGCTGCCACGTAGCCGCCGCTGACGAGGAACTGCATGACCGGGAAGATGCGCAGCCATTCGCTCCTGGCCATGACGAGGTTGTCGGCCTGGACCGCGTCATAGACGGCCCGCAGCTGCGGGGTGATGAAGTTCGCGGCGCCGACGATGGAGCCAGGAGAGCCTTCGAGCAGCGAGGCGAAGAACAGGGTGTCCCAGCCGACGAACGTCTTGATCACGTCGCCGTAATCATGGATCAGCCTGGCCGCCTGGCTGAGGTCGCCGGTGGTGTCCTTGACGTAGCGGATGTTCTCGGTGTCGCGGGCCAGGTCCGCGACATCGTCGGGGGTGAGGTTGACTCCGGTGGCGACCGGGAGGTTGTACAGGACGACCGGGATGGTGACCGCATCGGCGACCGCCCGGAAGTAATGCTTGATTTCGCCAACGGTTAGCGGCTCGTAGTAGGGGGCCACGGCCATCACCGCGGCTGCGCCGCGGATTTCCGCGTGCCTGGCCAGCCCGATGGCCTCCCGCGTGGTCATGGCGCCGACGTGGGCGATCACCGGCACGCGCCCGTCGGCCTGGTCGAGCACGACCTCCACGACGGCGCGCCGTTCGTCCAGGCTCATCGCAGCGAACTCGCCGGTGGAGCCGCACGGCACCAGGCCATGGACGCCTGCCGAGATGGTCCGCTCGATGAGCTCACGGAGACGAGGCTCGTCCAGCTCCAAGTCTGGGCCGGTGAACGGGGTTACGACGGCGGAAAGGACCCCTGCGATGTCTGACATAGCTTCTCCTTTGGCTATTGTCGACAACCTACCTTGGACAATAAGTACTGACAAGAGGTACGGTCCATCAAATTTCAGCTCCCCTGCGGCCCGCGGCCACGGGCTGCTGACGACGGTGCGAGCGTCCGCCCAGCAGCCGGGAGACGTCACCCGCGTCGCAGGTCCTGGTGATTCATGTCAGCTCTGGGGTCTGATCCCTCCGGGCGCGGGGCCGTTGCGGCCCTACGCAACACCGGTAACCAGGCCCGCGGGAACTCGACCGTAGGCGCGCCGCTAGGGCGGCTGAGGACGGCGTCTTGCCAGATGAAACCACTTGGTGTATTGTCGACAATAATCTAAAGTTCGCATGTGGAAGATCCGATGCTGAGGCTCAGGAGCGCCGGGCCAGCCACCACGAAGGCGCGCACCGCTCCCTGCCATCAGAGATCAGCCGGGCTTGCTGGCCGTGAAGGATCTCCCGCACGCGATCGCTTCCATCTCATTTTCCTGCTCAGCACCACTGAAAGGCGGATTAGAGTCATGAGCGTCAGTACCAGTCAACGCGTATCCAACTACATCGGCGGCGTCTCGAGCGACGGGTCAACGCAGGACGTCATCGAGGTCGTCAACCCAGCGACAGCCGAGGTCATCGGCGCGTTCGCCGCGTCAAGCGCGGCCGATGTGGACCAGGCGGTACGCGCGGCCAGGGCTGCCCTTCCCGGCTGGGCCTCGACGCCGCCCTCGGAGAGGTCCGCGATCCTGCATCGCCTGGCTTCCCTCGTCGAAGCCGACCTGGACGAGCTGGCCCGGCTGGAGGCGATTGACGCCGGCAAGCCGTGGACCGTGGTGAGCACGGACGAACTGCCTGGCATCGTGGCCGCCATGCGTCACTTTGCCGGCGCGGCGCGGATGACCACCGGGCAGCCCGGTGGTGACTACTTCGCGGGATGCACCGCCTACATCCGCCGTGAGCCCGTCGGCGTCATCGCCGGCATCACGCCGTGGAATTTCCCGCTCTGGCAAGCGGTATGGAAGCTCGCTCCGGCCCTCGCGGCAGGTAACACGGTGGTGATCAAGCCTGCCGAGAACACTCCCTTGTCTGTAACACGGTTCGCGGAGCTCGCGGCCGACGTGCTCCCCGCCGGAACGCTGAATATCGTCCACGGCCGCGGCAGTGAAGCCGGGGCGGCGCTGGTGGCTCATCCCGGAGTCGACATGGTCTCCTTCACCGGCTCCACATCCGCAGGCCGGGCCATCGCGCGGCTGGCGGGAGACGCGCCGAAAAAGGTACTCCTGGAGCTGGGCGGCAACGCTCCGGTGATCATCTTCGAGGACATCGACCTGGAGAAGGCGCTGCCGATCCTCACCAACGGCGCCCTGTACAACGCGGGCCAGGAGTGCATGTCGGCTACCCGCCTGCTCATCGCCGAGTCGGCGGCCGACCGGGTGGTCGAGGCGCTCGCAGCGAGCATGAAGGGCGCGGTCCTCGGCGACACGCTCGACCCAGCGACCACGCTCGGTCCGCTCATCTCGAAGGTACAGCGGGACCGGGTCGAGGGCCTGCTCTCTCGCGCCCCGGCATCTGCCCAGCTAGTCCTCGGTGGCAACCGGCCGGACCTACCCGGCTTCTTTGTCGAGCCGACCGTCGTGACCGGCCTCGACCAGCGCGACGAGCTCGTCCAGGAAGAGATCTTCGGGCCGGTCGTGACGGTGCAGACGTTCACCGACGAGGCCGACGCGCTGCGCAAGGCCAACGACGTGGCCTACGGCCTGGCCGCGTCGGTCTGGACCCGCGATGTCGGCCGGGTGCTCCGGGTCGTGGGCGGTCTGGAATTCGGCAATGTCTGGGTGAACCAGCATCTCGTCGTGGGACCGGACCTGCCGATCGGGGGCTTCCGTGCCTCCGGTTTCGGGAAGGAAGGCGGCTTCGCCGGCATCGAAGAGTTCACCCGCATCAAGCAAGTCGTGCTCAGCCTGGACTGACCTTGCGATCCTGCCTCCGGGTGCACGAACTTACAACGAAAGGCTGCAGGTCGATGAAGCTTGACAGGGTGACGTGCTACGCGGTCGAGATCCCCGCCAAGGACGGCTCCTACACCATGTCCCGAAACCGGGTCCTCCGCTCTTTCCCCTCGACCGTCGTCCAGGTGACAGCTGAAGACGGCACATCGGGATTCGGCGAGGCCTGCACTCTGGGCGCCAACTACCTTGACGGCTTTCCCGGTAGCGCCCGGGCCACCGTCCGCGAGCTAGCTCCCTTCGTGCTCCAGTGTGATCCGCTCGAGCCGAACGTACTGGCCGACGGAATGGACTCGCTCGTCATCGGCCATCTGCCGGGCAAGGCCGCTATCGACATCGCGATGTGGGACCTCCGCGGCAAGCTGCTGAACCTTCCCGTGGCCCGCCTGCTCGGCGGGGTCAAGCAGCACTCGTTCGGCGCGTTCCAGGCCATCAGCCTCGGACCGCCCGCCGACATGGCCGCCGAGGTTACCCGGATGGCCGATCTAGGGTTCCGGCGCTGGCAGCTCAAGCTCGGCGACGACCCGCTGGGCGACGCCCGGCGGGTGCACACCGTCGCGGATATGCTGCCCGCCGACTCCGCCCTGCTCACCAGCGATGCGAACCGCGGCTGGACCGTCGCCGATACGCTGCGGTTCATCCGGGCCGTGGCCGGAGTGGACACCTATCTGGAACAGCCGTGCCAGACGACCGCCGAGCTAGCGCGGGTCCGCAAGCACTGCCCGCTGCCGATCATGATCGACGAGGGCGCCAAAGACGCGACAGACATCCTCGGTGCGCTGGCGGTGGACAGCATCGATGCGATCAACCTCAAGCTGACCCGCGTCGGCGGTCTCACGAAGGCCGCGCGCATCCGCGATCTGGCCGAAGCCAGCGGGCTGAAGGTCATGCTCGATGAACCACAGGGGGCCGACCTCGCGACGGCGGCCCTCGCCCAACTCGCGGCCACCATTGACCCGCAGAACTTTCTCGGCACTGGCTGCTTCATCGGCCCGCACATGCCCTTCTCGTATCAGGGACCGGGGCCAGCAAAGTCCGGGCCTCAATTCGACGAGGGCATCGTCAGGTGGGACGACGCTCCCGGACTCGGGGTCACTGTCGACCAGGACGTCCTGGGCTCCCCGGTCTTCCAGCTGACCCGCTAACTGAACCTCCGTAAGGATCGAGGAACACGTGTCCGTGACCGACGAACACCCGCCCTGGACCAACTGGGCAGGCAACCAAAGCTGCCGCCCGCAGGAGATCGCTTTCCCCCGCACTGAGGACGAAGCCAGCGAGATCATCGCCGCCGCGACCCGCCGCGGACTGCCGATCCGCGTGGTCGGCGCGGGCCATTCCTTCTCTCCTATCTGCCTCACCGATGGCGTGCTGATCAGCCTTGACCGGATGAGCGGCATCGTGCACGCCGATCCCGAATCAAAACTGGTCCGGGTCCGGCCCGGAACCCGCATCCGCGATTTCGGTGACCCCCTCTGGGACATGGGACTGTGCCTGAAGAACCAGGGAGACATCGACTCTCAGCAAATCGCAGGCGCCATTTCCACCGCCACCCACGGTTCCGGAATCGGCCAGCAGTGCTTCTCGGCCACCGCCAGGCGTTTCCGGGTGGTCTTGCCATCGGCAGAGGTGATCGACGTCACCGAGGACAACCCGGAGCTGCTGGCCGCGATGCAAGTCTCGCTCGGGCTCCTGGGGGTCATCACCGAGGTGGAACTCGAGGTCAGGGACGCTTTCGCGATTGCCGAGCGGATCGAGTTCTGGCCGCTGGAAGAGATCCTCGCCCGCTGGGACGATGAGATGTCCAACCGGCGCCACTTCTCCTTCTTCTGGATGCCCGCGGCCGACTCGCCGGATCGGCTCTTCATGGAATATCCCGACGGGCTCGATATGACGGACTGGTCACGGGTGAAGCTCTACGATGAACTGCCCGCATCGAGCCTGGATGACACGGGGAGTGCCGCCGCTGGAGTGGACCGTCTTGACCGCCCCTACCGGATCTACCCCGACCCGGACTTCGAGGGTGAGATCGTCGGGCGGGAACTGGAATATATGGTGCCCTTCGACCGGGGTAAGGACGCCTTCCTCGCGCTCCGTGAACTGGTCCTGGCGAAGTACCCCGACAACAAGTACCCGATCGAGATCCGGTCGATCGCCGCCGACCACGCCTACCTTTCGCCGTTCTATGCGCGCGATTCAATCTCGGTTTCGATCTGCGGGCACAAATACCTCGACTACCGCGGGTTCCTCGCCGATGTAGCCACGACGTTGGATCCGTTCGACCCGCGCCCGCACTGGGGAAAGCTCTACTACCTGGACAGGGAGCGCGTGCAGCAGGCATTCCCGCAGTTCGACCGGTTTACCGGCATCAGGCAGCAGCTGGATCCCTCGGGCACCTTCCTGGGTTCCCACCTGAGCCCGATCTTCGGCTAGCTGGTGATACTGATCGGGAGAATGCCTATCCCGGCTTAGAGCGGAGCATCAAGTGCAGGAATTCGCGGACTTCCTCGGCTCACAGCCTCCCTACGACGCGCTCAGCGCTGACGACCTCGCCCGCCTGGCCCGCCAGGTCGAGGTCGAGTACTTCGCGGCGGGCACGGTGATCGTGCCCGCCAACTCGCCCCCGCTGGATCATCTTTACGTCGTGCGGACAGGAGCAGTGGAAATCGTCGACCGCGGCCGGACGGTCGATCTGCTGGGACCCGGTGACACCTTCGGCCATATTTCGGTGCTCACCGGACTGGCACCCGCCCTGTCGGCCCGCGCGCAAGAGGACACGCTGTGCTACCGCCTGCCCGATCCGCGGCAGGTCGTTAACGATCCGTCCGCGCTTCAGTTCAGTCACTTCGGCACCATGATCGCTCAGGAGCGTCTGACCGGCACCGGACTGCTCGCCGGCCCGCAGACCCCGGTAACCCGGCACATGCGGGCCATCGTCTGGTGCGACGCATCGGCACCGGTGCGGGAGGTGGCCGAGGCAGTGACCCGTGCCGATCAGTCCTGCGCCCTCGTCCGGACCCGTCAGGGCACCGGCATCGTTACTGACCGGGACTTCAGGAGCCAGGTCGCCACCGCCCGCGTCAGCGTCGAAGCTCCCGTGAGCGTCATCATGAGCACGCCTGTCGACACCGTGCCCAGCACCGCAACTCTCGCAACGGCCTTCGTGCAGATGGTAAAATCAGGCGTTCATCACCTCGTCGTCGCCGGCGAACACGCGGAGCCCGTCGGCATTCTGCGCGCCGTGGACCTGGCCTCGGTCGAAGTGCGTGATCCGCTGTTGATCCGCACCGCTATCGACGCCGCGGCCGACATCGGCGAACTGAGCCAGGCCTCCCGGCTGCTGCCCTCCACCATCGTCGAGCTCCACGACACGGGCGTGCCCGCCGGGCACATCGGAGCCTTGATCGCCGCCCTGACCGAGGCCATCATGGGTCGCCTGCTGATCTTGTCGGGCGAAGATGACGGACCCTTGCCAGCCTGCTCGTGGCTGGTGCTCGGGTCGATGGCGCGCCATGAGCCGCTGCCCGCCTCCGACGTGGACACGGGCATCGTCTGGGCTGATCACAACGGCGGCGCCGATCCGGGTGTCCGTATCCGCAAGCGCGCCGCCCGCGTCCTCGATGAGATGGAAACCTGCGGCCTGCGCCGGTGCGCAGATGGCGCCAACGCCGACAACCCGCTGTTCAGCCGCTCCCGATCGGCCTGGGCCGCAGCGGCTAGGACCTGGATTACCGATCCCACGCGGGAAGGCGCCCTGCTGCTGTCATCCATCGTCGCGGACAGCAGACCGATCACCGAGGCGACCATCGGCAGGGCGGTCACCGACACGATCCGCGAAACCACCCGCAGCGCCGATTTCCTCGACGCGCTGCTGCGCTTCACTTTGACCGCCAGGCCTCCCGTGGGTTTCATCCGCGACTTCGTGGTCGAGCATTCCGGCGAGCACCGCGGCGGTCTGGACCTCAAGCGCGGCGGCCTTCTTCCCATCTCGGCTCTGGCCCGGTGGCTGGCCATCGCCATGGGAGAAGTCCGCGGAAGCACTCCTGAGCGGCTCAGCCGCGCTGCCGCAGCGGGCCTGCTCTCCACCGATGAGGCGGAGACGCTGGCTGGTGCGTTCAAGGACGTTTACGAACTGCTGCTCAGGCAGGAAGTTGCCGCCATCCGGAACGGCGGGCCCTTGTCCAACTGGATCGCGCCGCGCGATCTGGATCCCCTCACCCGCCGTCATCTCCGGGATTCCTTCCGTGCCATCTCCGCAGTTCAGGCCAAGCTTGAGAGCGGATGGAAAGCACGGATGTCACCGGGATGAGGTGGGCCACCAGA
>Ga0210401_10007294_pt1 | contig 11102 bp, 7 predicted proteins | sample IncBWH32MmetaG_FD_150866 | JGI IMG/M metagenome (GOLD analysis project Ga0210401, IMG submission 150866) | Forest soil microbial communities from Barre Woods Harvard Forest LTER site, Petersham, Massachusetts, United States - Inc-BW-H-32-M | ecosystem: Environmental > Terrestrial > Soil >... | reverse complement strand
GCTCGGTTTCTTCCGGCACCGTCAACTGGAAATTCGCTTCCAGCTCGTTGGCTGGCGCGGAGCTGTCGAGGATCGTGGCGGATACATCGACACGCTCCTCAGCTTGCTCGGCTACGATACCGATTTTGTTGGAGGCCTGAGTGGCGGCGACGACTACTTCAGAGTTTTTCGAAGATTTCACTTCGATACGTCCGTTCGCCACGTTCTGGAGAATGACGACTGGGTGTCCTTTTACGGCAAAATGCCTTTCAAAACGCTGCGGCGGCTGCGGCTGGGCCTGCACAAATGAAGAGGGCACGAGGAGCACCGTGGCGGCTAGCGCACCCAAGATTACATTTACATGGCCCATAGTTTTCAAGCTCATGTTAGTGTCCGCTCCCCCCGCGCTCCATCATCACCGAGATCAGTTCCGCTTTTTCCTGGTAGGCGCCGGTCAAATATTCGCGGGCCAGATCGTCCTGTGGGTGCTGCTTTACGCGCTGCTCGCAATCCACGATAAATTTATCGACGATATCCAGATTTTCGCGAAGAGAAACGTCCACACCCGAATTGCCGGCAAGCTGCATAGCCGGAAGGTGAGCTTCGTCGTTATCGAGGGTCAGGCTGGTGTCCTGGTAAAGATTGTCGTCCGTGTTGCGAGCCTCGGTCGGCTGCATTGGAGGGCGCCGCAACTGCAATGCGACGGCCGCAACGATCAATAGAGCGAGGGCCGCGGTAGCCAGCACTCGCGGACGGAAGAATTCGGAGAAACTCTGCCACCAAGACTGCTGGGCTCCCGAGCGGATAATTCCTTCCTGCTCCAATTGAACGCGCAGCGAAGTCCACACGCGTGGGGGCGGCTCGACTTCCGCAGGGAGCAAATGAGCTGTTGCGATGATTGCGGTTAAATCGGCGATGAGATTCCGGCAGGAATTGCAACCAGCGAGATGGGCACGGGCCGACTCCGGCACGGGCAAACAACCTTCCCGCTCAAGGACCACTTCTACTTCTTTACACTGCATGGCCATTTACTCCGCGACACACGGCTTTGGAAGTATGTCGGCTCGACCCGAATACGACCTTGCGACGTGTCTGCGATAGTTCCGTGCACCCCGGAATTTTTTGTATTGTAGCTCAATCGCTGCTTCCCGTCTGTGTCTTCGCCGCATGGCGTACTTGCCGCGCCTGCTCACGGATTTCTTCCTGGAGCAGGTCGCGCAACCTGGTTCGCGCCTTGTGCAGCTGAGATTTCGAATTTCCGACCGAACAGCCCATGATTCCAGCAATCTCGTTGTGCTCGTAACCCTGCACGTCGTGTAGTACGAAAACCGTGCGATAACCGGGCGGCAATCTCTCGATGGAGCGCTCCAAATTGACGCGGTCGACTGCTCCGCTCAATCGCAAATCCGGGGCCCCTACGTCCCTTCTAGGGCCGCCGCCATCCTCATCCGGGTCGGTAGTTTCCTCCAGGGAAGCCACCGGCAGAACCTTCTTGCGCAGCCGCATGAGCACAACGTTTACGGTCATGCGGTGCAACCAGGTCGAAAACGCGGATTCGCTGCGAAACGTCCCTATCTTTCGGAAGAGCTGCAAGAAGGCCTCTTGCATCAAATCTTCCGCGTCGGAAGGGTTGTTCACCATGCGCAGGCACAAGGCGTAAACACGGCGGCTATGCAACTCGTACAAAAACTCGAAAGCCGCGGCATTTCCGGCTTGCGCCAGACGAATGGCTTCCGCTTCCGTCAGTGCCTTGGGCGGCTGCGGCGCGTTTTCTGCGATGGGATCGCTTGGTCTGTTTCGGGCCAACGGTCCAATAGCGGCGCATCCACTCATTCGGATGCACCGGATACCTCCCGGAGTTGTCTTTGCAATAGCCCGCATTACCGAGGAAACACGCAGCGGGCGATTATTACTCGCTGATTGCCAACCCCAGAACAGGCACAGCTATTCTCTCTCGATTAAGACCATTCGTCTACGTCCTGCGGGCACCGGGTCGTGGGCCGCAAGGAGTTGGGTGGTTATGGATTTCTGGAACAGGCTGAGCTGATCATTGGGGAGTACGACCAAAAACGATTTCAACACAACGATGGCTTCCCGCAGGCAGGTGTTCAAGTCAAAGTGAGCATCGTCGATCGTGCGCCAGTCCGCGGAGGGCGCCTCGGAGGCGCCGCAGCCGAGATCGGTGGCGACTTCGTGGAAGTCCTTACGGATGCTGATTACCATATCTTCCAGCGTCTCAATCTTGTGCAGAAACTGCGAGCGTTGGGTGAGGAGCACGTGGCTTAGCAGGTCGCTCATGCGCGCGGCGTGCTGCTCGCGTGCACCGCGGAAGTTCGATGCGTCGAGAGGGGCGGTATTCGGAACAATCCCGAAATGCTTTGCATGCTCGCGCAAAGTGCGGAGCATCCGCTCCAGGGGAACTGCCAGCCGCGCGCATAGCGCCGGCGTAACCAAAACGGCGCGGTGCGAGTGCCAAGACTTTCCGGTCCGGCGGAGCTCAAGGGCTTCATTCAGCGAGACGCTGAACATTCCGTAGAAGAGCTCCAATTGATGGACGCAGGATTCAAATGCTTCGGCCTTGGCCGGGGGCAGCCAAGCGCTCCAGTCCTCTTGCACCGACGAAAATCTAGAAGGAAGGGTGTGGGCCCGAACCCGCACAGGGTCTCTCCTAAGGCGGGGGAGTATATCAAAATAGTTTAAGGGCAGTAAGAACTTATTAGAGGACGTTAATTTTCTAAAGCGGGAAGTAATTCATTTTTCTTGTAATAAACGTGTTGTTACGAACCTCTGCTATATAGACCGCCACAAACGCGCCTTATGGGATTCGATGCCACGCGGTTGGGCCCCGCCCGCGGCGTCACATTCTTGCCCTTGGCCTGCGCGGGCCGCTATACTCCTGCGATTATGCGGAAAGGATTTTTCATTGCAATTTGAGCCGCGGGACCAGTTTGAACAGCGTCAGAAAAAACTCGAGCAAATTCAAGCCCTGGGTCTGCAGGCGTATCCGCACGAATTTCGCTGGAGCGATACGGTGGCGGAGCTCGCTACCAAGTTTAACGAGACTCCCGGTGCGGATTTGGAGGCCAGCCATAAAGAAACGCGCGTCGCCGGACGAGTTGTTTCTCTGCGCCTAATGGGCAAGGCCGGCTTTGCCCATCTGCAAGGGTCGGGGAAGCGCATCCAAATCTATGTAAAGAAGGACGTGGTAGGAGACCGCGGGTTCGAGCTTTTTAAGTTATTGGACCTCGGCGATCTGATCGGTGTGCGCGGACACCTTTTCCGCACCAAGACGAACGAGCTTTCTGTTTGGGTCGAGGAGATCTTTTTCCTGGCCAAGGCGCTACTGCCTTTGCCGGAGAAATGGCATGGCCTCACGGACGTCGAACTGCGCTACAGGCAGCGTTACCTGGACTTGATCGCCAATGAAAAGTCCCGCGACATCTTCGTTACTCGACCGCGCATCGTCCAGGAACTGCGGCGCTTTCTGGACGCGCGCGGCTACGTCGAGGTAGAAACGCCAATGATGCATCCGCTGCCCGGAGGGGCGGCTGCGCGGCCCTTTGTCACTCATCACAATACCCTGGACATCGACCTTTATCTGCGGATTGCCCCGGAGTTGTATTTGAAGCGCCTGACCGTAGGCGGATTTGACCGCGTTTACGAAATCAACCGCAATTTTCGCAATGAAGGCATCTCCACGCAGCACAATCCGGAATTCACGATGTTGGAATTCTATGAGGCGTACAGCAATTACCGCGATTTGATGGACATGAACGAGCAACTATTCGCGGAGCTGGCCAAGAAGATCACCGGGTCGACCGTGGTGCGATACGGAGATCTCGAACTCGACTTCGGACATTTTGAGCGGCTCTCTATGCGCGAGGCCATTGTGAAATACTGGCCGGCCGGCGCAGGTGTGGCTCCTGCGTTGGCGGAACTAAGCACACCTGGGGGACCGCGCGCGATTACGGAGCGCTACAACGCCTGGGCGAAGGCCGCGGGTGCTCCTTATGCCGCTTCAAAGGGGACTCTCACGGATGGAGAATGGACCGGGCTTTTGTTTGAGACCGTGGCCGAAGACAAGTTGCTGCAGCCGACTATTTTGTACGAATTCCCCACGGACATTTCGCCCTTGTCCAAGCAAAAGCCGGACGATCCGAGCGTGACCGAGCGCTTTGAGATTTACGTAGCCGGAATGGAGATCGCAAACGGCTTTTCGGAATTGAACGACCCGATAGAACAGGAGCGCCGCTTTCGGGCGCAGGTCGCGCAAGGCGGAGAAGAGGCTCCAAAGCAGGTCGACTGGGACTACATCCGGGCGCTTTGCCACGGCATGCCACCGACGGCGGGCGAAGGCATCGGCATCGATCGCTTGACGATGCTCTTTACGGACTCGCCGTCGATTCGCGACGTAATCCTATTCCCGCAATTGCGCCCGGAAGCGTCATCGAATCCGGAGCAAGGCACGACCTGAAGAGTTCAATATGAAATTTGAATGGTTCGTCGCCAGGCGGTACTTGCGGTCGCCGTACCGCCCGACGGTGCTGCGTCTGGTGACAGCTTTCTCCGTGGTCGGGGTTGCCGCCGGAGTCGCCACGCTTGTGATCGCCCTGGCGATGAACACGGGATTTCGCGAGACGCTGCAGGACCGGTTGTTAGGCGTGACCGCGCACGTGTCGCTCGCGCGGCCGGGCGCGGGCGGCATCCGGGACTACGAGACACTGGTGTCCAAATTTGCCGCGATGCCGGGCGTGCGCTCCGTGACCCCCGCGGTCTATCAAACCGTACTGCTCACGTTTGCCGGCGAAGCACGCGGCGTAGTGACAAAGGGAATCGATCTGGAGCGCGAGCGGCGCACCGACGAAGCACTGCAGCGAATCATCGCCGGGCGCCTCGATTTTTCCGCAGATAACGACGGCATCGACGCATTGCTCATCGGCAAACAACTTGCGCAGGAGTGGAAGCTCTCGCCGGGCGACTATGTGACTTTGACCAGCCCGCAAGGTCGATTGACTCCGTTTGGCATGCTTCCGCGAAGCCGGCGTTTCCGGGTGGCGGGGGTTTTTGATTCCGGCTTCTACGATTACGATGAGAATTGGTGCTTCTTGAGCCTGCCCGCGGCGCAGGGACTCTCAGGCGTGGGTGACCGAGTGAGCGTCCTCGAATTCCGACTATACAAACCTGAGCAAGCCGCCGAAATCGCGCGAAAAATAGAACAAGCCGCAGGTCCGAGTTTCGCTGCTACCACCTGGATGGAAGAAAATCGCGCGCTTTTTCGCGCCTTGCACCTTGAAAAGCTGGTCACCGCCATCTTTATCGGACTAATCACCTTTGTCGCGGGATTGAATATTCTCGTAGTGCTGTCCATGACGGTTACGGACAAAGCGCGCGACATCGCGGTGCTGATGTCGATGGGTTCGCGGCGGCAGCAGATTCGGCGCATTTTCTTGTGGCAAGGAATTGTCATCGGTGCCACAGGCACATTTGCGGGCTTGTGCGTCGGATATGCGTTCGCCTGGATCGCGGGCACGTACCACCTGATTCCGCTCGACCCGCAGGTATACGCCGTGCCGTATGTGCCCTTTCATCCGAGTCTCCTCGATGGCCTTTGGATCGCAGCGGTAGCGATGGGTATTTCGGTTGGCGCGACGCTGTTGCCCGCCCGTGCGGCGGCACGGCTGTTGCCGGTCGAGATTCTGCGTTATGAATAAAGGAAAATCGTGGAGTAGCCACACGCAGATACCCGAGAAGAACGATTTTTCTGCCGCAATGCGCGCTTTGGAGTGCGGGTTGCTTCTAACTTGTGCATCGGCGGCGGCAAAATCCAGAAACCGGGTGGTGTCTCGATTCGGAAAACTGCCGGTCATAAACGGCTGAATTGAAAGCAATTAAGCGGCTGACGAATTGCCTATTTTGGCCAAATTTTTCGCCTGGGCAATGCTCCGGCATAAATGGGAAGCAAGTGGGTCGGATACGGCGCGATTGACAGCCGATTATCGACGAGGTTCGGCACTGTACTTGCCGTTTGTGCATCTAAATAAGTGGGAGCGCGGACCTCGCAGCCTTAGCAAAGGGAATGTGGACTTGGGATGAACTCTGAAGCTAACTCGGGGGCGGTCGGAGCGAACCTCATCGGCGTGCCTGACGCGCAGATCGTGCTGGAAGCGCGCAGCGTCCGTAAAATTTACGGCTCTGGCGCCCGATCTCTAACCGTTTTAGCAGATGCGAATCTGAGTTTGCGGCGCGGAGAGATGGTTGCGATTGTCGCCCCATCTGGCGCGGGCAAAAGCACGCTGCTGCATTTGCTCGCTGCGCTAGACACGCCAACGAGCGGTACAGTATACTTCGCTTCCAAGCCCATTGAAACGAATCAAGACACCACGGTCGCCGACTTTAGAAATCGCGCCGTGGGATTTTTGTGGCAGCGGCACCAATTGTTGCCTGATTTCACTGCCACAGAAAACGTAGCCATGCCGCTGCTGTTGAGAGGCGAAGGATTTTCGCCTTCGATGGGGACAGCGCGGAAGTGGCTCGCGGAAGTCGGCCTGCAAGACCGGACCGAGCACCGCGCAGGGGAGCTTTCGGGCGGGGAACAGCAGCGCGTCGCTATCGGCAGGGCGCTCGTCACCAGGCCGGCCGTGCTGCTGGCTGATGAACCGACCGGAGACTTGGACGAGCAGAATGCTTGGGCCGTGTTCGAGTTATTACAGCGGCTGCACCGCGCGTACCAGTTGACGTCGCTGATCGCGACGCACAACCTGGCGCTCGCCGCGCGTTGCGATCGCGTATTGACTTTGGAGCACGGCGTTTTGCGTACTCGCACGGCTTCGGCCGCTGCGAGCGGGACCCCCGGGGGAGAAGCGAGCTAATCGTGTTTGAACGGTATACAGAGAAAGCGCGACGCGTCATCTTCTTTGCAAGATACGAAGCCAGTCAGTACGGCAGCCCGTACATTGAGACCGAGCATCTGCTGCTCGGCTTGATGCGCGAGGACAAAGCCCTGGCGAATCGCTTCTTGCGCCAGCAAGGCTCGATTGAATCCATCCGCAAAGAAATTGAAGCGCGCATCACCATCCGCGAACGTATTTCAACATCTGTTGAAGTGCCTCTCAGCGCGGAATGCAAGCGCATTTTGAATATGGCGGGCGAAGAAGCCGAGCGCCTGGGCGTAAAGCACGTGGGCACCGAGCATTTGCTGCTGGGCATCCTACGCGAAGAAAAATGTTTTGGCGCGGAAATCCTGATGGAGCGCGGCCTGCGGCTCTCCACCCTGCGTGAAGAGCTGGCGCGCACGTCCGGCGAAAAAACTACTGCTGCGCGCCCGAAAGAGACTTCACTGCTCGCCGAATTCAGCCGCGACCTTACGCAAGCCGCTTCGGAAGGCTCCCTCGATCCACTCGTCGGCCGCGAAGGCGAAGTGGAGCGCGTAATCCAAATCCTCTGCCGCCGCACAAAAAATAATCCTGTTCTCATCGGCGAGCCTGGCGTCGGCAAAACCGCCATCGTCGAGGGGCTCGCGCAGCGCATCTCCGATGGTGATGTTCCACCGTTTCTCGCGGACAAGCGCATCCTTTCTCTCGATCTTTCCCTGATCGTCGCCGGTACGAAATATCGCGGCCAATTCGAAGAGCGCCTCAAGACCATCATGAAGGAATTGATGGAGAGCCAGAACGCGATCGTTTTCATCGACGAGTTGCACACCCTTGTCGGAGCAGGCTCGGCTGAAGGGTCGCTCGACGCAGCCAATATTCTGAAGCCCGCGCTTTCTCGCGGCGAAATTCAGTGCATCGGCGCTACCACACCCGGCGAATATCGCAAGTCCGTCGAGAAAGACCGCTCCCTCGAGCGTCGTTTCCAATCCGTAAAGGTTCCCGCGCCCAACGAAGAAGAAGCCGTTCAGGTGATCAGCGGCGTCCGCGAGCGCTACGAAAAATTCCACGCCGTCAGCTACACCGACGACGCGCTAAAGTACTCGGTTTATCTTTCGAACCGCTATATTCCCGATCGCTTCCTGCCGGACAAGGCCATCGATCTGATCGACGAAGCGGGCGCGCGCGTAAAGCTGCGCCAGGCCAGCGTCCCCGAAGAAGTCGGCGAAGTGCAAAAGCGCGTGAAATTCATCACGCACCGCATGGAAAGCGCCATTGCCGCGCACGAGTTCGAAAAGGCGCGCTTCTACTCCGAAGAAGAGCGCAAAGAAAAAGAAAATCTGCGTGGCCTGCGGGAGCGCTACAAGCTCGATGACGCGTCCACCGGCATCGTCACCCGCGAAGATATCGAAGAAGTTGTCTCGCGCTGGACCGGCATCGCTGTCACCTCTATCAAAGAAGACGAGCAGCAGAAACTCCTGCGCATCGAGCCCGAGTTGCACAAGCGCGTCATCAGCCAGGACAAAGCCATCACCGCGCTCGCACGCGCTATTCGCCGCAGCCGCGCCGGACTCAAGAATCCCGCGCGTCCCGTCGGCTGCTTCTTCTTCCTTGGTCCCACTGGCGTCGGCAAAACGGAAGTCGCCCGCCGCCTCGCGGAATTTTTGTTCGGTTCGGAGAAGTCGCTGGTACGCTTCGATATGTCGGAGTTCATGGAAAAGCACTCCGTCTCGAAACTTATCGGCGCCCCTCCAGGGTATGTGGGTTACGAAGAAGGCGGTCAGTTGACGGAGCGCGTTCGTCGCACGCCCTACTCGGTCATCCTGCTGGATGAAATCGAGAAGGCGCATCCCGACGTTTTCAATATTTTGCTGCAAGTGTTTGAAGACGGTCAGTTGACGGACGGGCTTGGCAATACCGTGGATTTTCGCAACACCATCATCATCATGACGTCCAACTTGGGTGCGCGCCATTTGCAGAAGCGCACTTCCATCGGCTTCCAGTCTGGCGTGGATGAAGCCGGCCTCAAGAGCATGGAAGACATGGTGATGAACGAAGTGAAGCGGGCGTTCAATCCGGAGTTTCTGAACCGCTTGGACGAAGTCATTATTTTCAACCCGCTCGGCGACGACGACCTGTTGCGCATTATCGATCTGCTTGTGGGTCAGATGAACGACACGCTTATCCACCGGCAAGTCCAGGTTGTTGTATCTCCGGAAGCACGCCAGTGGATCCTCGAAAAAACGTGTGCAGACCGCAGTTACGGGGCACGTCCTCTGCGGCGGGCTTTACAGAAGTATGTGGAAGACCCGCTGTCCGAGGCGCTCATTCAGGGTGGCATCCAAAGACCAGCGACGTTGCAAATTTACGTCGCAGGGGAAGGTCTTTCGTTCCGTCCTGTCGGTGAGGCAACCCCGGTCGTCCACTAGGGAATCTGACACCAACATGTGTGGCCCCGGTCTGTACCGGGTCAACGCACGGCCGGCCTATACCGGGTTCGGCGGGAGAAGAACATCTTGGGTTTGGGGGCGCGGCCTTGACCACCTCTGTGGCCGCTCACACGAGAATTTCTCTGCCGTTTGGGGTAATGCGCGTAGTGCTATCGACTGCGGCAATGGGGTTATTGCTCGCGTCCTCTGTTTTTGCCGCTGCGCCGCGCCATCCTGATTCGGCTGCATCGCCGTCTTCGTTCTCTGCTCTCTTAGATTCAACGGACTCCGCAAAGGTTACGATGGTATCCGTCGATGATATCGATGACACCGTTGCCGAGCATCCCTTCCAGAATCCTCCTCCGCAACCTGCCGGAACCATAATCGACCGCATCCTTTTCATCGGCAATCGCCGCGTACGCAGCGACACGCTGAAGGCGCGAATTTTCAGCCGTGATGGTGATCCTTATAATGAAGAGACGCTGCGCCGCGATTTCCAGGCACTCTGGAACACGCAATTCTTTGAAGACGTGAAGCTGCGCGTCGAGGACTCTCCTGAAGGTCCCAATCACAAGACCGTCATTTTCGAAGTGAAAGAGCGCCCGGTCATTCGCCGCATCCGCTACGACGGCATTCATTCCGTTTCCGAGTCGGACATTCTCGATCGTTTCAAGGAGCGGAAGGTCGGCCTGACCGTCGAAAGCCAGTTCGATCCGACACGCATCAAGAAGGCGGAAGTCGTCCTGAAGGAATTGCTGGGCGAGCACGGCCGCCAATTTGCGAAGGTCACGCCGCAGTACGAGCGCATCGCCGCCAGCAACGCCGTCATCCTCGTTTTCAAAATCGAGGAAGGTCCCAAGGTAAAGGTCGGCAAGATTAAATTCACGGGCAATCACGCTTTCAGCGATCGCAAGCTTATTCGCGCCATGCGTCACGATCGTCCCTACGCTATCCCTCTCTACTTCTGGTATATTCCGGTCCTCACCAAGACGTACGATCGCGAAAAGCTCAACGAAGATCTCGAAGTCGGCGTCCGCGGTCTGTACCAGGACAATGGCTACTTCAAAGTGGTTGTGAAAGATCCGGTTCTCGAGAATATCGACACCACCGGTTTCCGAATGGGCGTCCCCGTCGCGGGACGTACCCACGGCAAAGCCGTCAATATCACCATCCCTATCGAAGAGGGCGAGCGCTACAAGATGGGCACGCTGAAAATCGTCAGCGCCGATCCGGACAAAGCGCTCTCATTGAAGGTGGACGCGCTCAAGGCCATTTTTCCGCTGCACGAAGGCGACATCTTCTCGGCCGCCAAAATCCGCAAAGCCCTGGATGACTATCGCAAAGCATACGGCCAGTACGGTTTCATCGATTTCACCGCCGAGCCTCAGACCGATATCGACGAGGCTGCCAAGCGCATCGACATCACCATGCGCTTCAACGAAGAAAAGCAGTACTACGTCCGGCGCATCGATTTCGTAGGCAACACCACAACTCGTGACAAAGTCATCCGCCGCGAGCTCCTTCTCGACGAAGGCCAGCTCTTCAACAAACGCGCATGGGAAATCAGCATTTTGCGCTTGAACCAACTCGATTACTTCGACCGCATTGAGGAAGACAAGGCCGTCGAGATCAAGCGCAATCAAAAAGAGGGCACGGTCGATCTCACGCTGAAGCTCAAAGAGAAGGGCAAGCAGTCCATCGGCCTGCAGGGCGGCGTCAGTGGCCTGGCCGGCACATTCATTGGACTCACCTACCAGACCAACAATTTTCTCGGCCTTGGCGAAACGCTCACCTTCTCCGCGCAATTCGGCGATATTCAACGCAG
>Ga0210401_10007291_pt1 | contig 11106 bp, 7 predicted proteins | sample IncBWH32MmetaG_FD_150866 | JGI IMG/M metagenome (GOLD analysis project Ga0210401, IMG submission 150866) | Forest soil microbial communities from Barre Woods Harvard Forest LTER site, Petersham, Massachusetts, United States - Inc-BW-H-32-M | ecosystem: Environmental > Terrestrial > Soil >... | reverse complement strand
CGCCAGAATGTGAATCAGGCCGCCGATGGTGGTTCCGAAGCACGACGCGATGCCCTCGGCTCGCCCGCCGGACACTGTGCGCGCGACAACGTAGGTCATGCCGGGGCCTGGCGTGACAGCCAACAGGCTGGCCGCACCGAGAAACGCAACCGGAGGAAGCATGGTGCATGCAGTCTACCTCGTCGGTCGTCGGAGGAACGTTGGCGCTGTCGCGCCGCGGTAAAGTTCGGTCCACGTCGAGTCGGCATTGGGTTCGGATCCATTGGCAAACCACCACGACGTCCTGATTGCCGGCCTCGGTGCCATGGGCAGTGCGGCCGCGTTCCACCTGGCACGCCGCGGCGTGCGTGTGTGCGGATTCGACCGCTACTCGCCGCCGCACACGATGGGCTCCTCGCACGGGCAGAGCCGCATCTTCCGCGAGGCGTATTTCGAGGGTGCCGCCTATGTGCCCATGCTACGGCGTGCTTACGAGCTCTGGCGCGAGCTCGAGCGCGAGACCGCGACCCGCTTGCTGCTGCAGACGGGCGGCCTGATGTTCGGCCGGCCGGACTCCGAACTGGTGGCGGGCACCCGGGCGAGTGCCGAACAGTGCGGCCTGGAGCACGAGGTTCTCGGTGTTGCGCAGATCGCCCGCCGCTTTCCCGCGTTCCGGCCCGAGCCGGACATGGTCGCCGTCTACGAGCCACGCGCCGGGATTCTCTTTCCCGAGGCCTGCGTGCAGGCTCATCTGTCGCGCGCCAGCGCCTTTGGTGCGCAGATCCACGCAGACGAACCAGTTCTCGGCTGGAACGCCAGCGCCAACGGTGTCTCGGTCACGACTCGGACCGGAAACTACGGCGGCGACCTGCTGATCGTCAGCGCCGGCGCCTGGGCCGGACAATTGCTGGCACTGGTCGAACCCCCGCTCGTGGTCGAGCGCCAGGTCGCCTTCTGGTTCGACCCGAAGTCATCGCCCGAACACTTTTCCCCGGCGAACTGCCCGCTGCACCTGTGGCAGTTCGACGGCGATCGCTTCGCCTACGGCTTTCCGGATCTGGGCGACGGCGTGAAAGTCGCCCGCCACCACGAAGGGGTGACGGGATCGCCGGACGGCCTGACGCGCGACGTGGGGAGCGATGAAGTCGAGAAAGCCCGCTCCGTCCTCCGACGCTTCCTGCCGGACGCCGACGGGTCCTTCCGGTCGGCAGCCGCCTGCCTTTACACGAACACGCCGGATGAACACTTCTGGATCGACCGGCACCCGCAACACGACAACGTGCTGATTGCCAGCCCGTGCTCCGGGCACGGGTTCAAATTCGCCAGCGTGATCGGCGAGGTCCTGGCCGACCTGGCGACGCGCGGACGCTCGTCGTTCGATCTGTCGCTCTTCCGGAGCCGCTGGCCGTTGGGGCCGGGCCACTCAGACTGATCCGCCCGCGCGGGCGGTCACACGCGGGCCGAGCGTTCCTTCGACAGGGGGTCGACCGCGAACCACAGCAGCGCTGCGGCGACGGCACACGTCGCTCCGGTCAGGAACGCCGAGTTCCAGCCGTGCTCGGCGGTGAGCACCGCGACCACCGGCGTACCGATGATGCCGCCGATGTTGCCGCCGGTGTTCAGAATGCCGGTTGCCAGCATGCTGTCGCTGCCGGCGATGCGCATGGCCGCTGCCCAGTAGATGCCCTCGGTCACTTCGACGGCCGCGAAGGCGACGCACAGGGCGATCTCGGCTGACATCGCGTTCGGGGCGCTTGCCGCGGCGACGAGGGCCAGTCTGCTGAGCGGCAGCACGAGCAAGGGCGCCGCGCGGAATCCCCAGCGCTCGCCCAGGCGCTTACGCAGCGCGTCGCAGGCGGCTCCGCCGAGCGCAGCGCCCGCACCGGCCGCGATGAAGGGAGCCGCGGCCAGCCACCCGCTGTCGATGGTCGAGAAATGGCGCTCCTGCCGGAAGTACAGGAACGACCAGAACGTGAGGAAATAGAACACGTAGTTCATTACCACGTAGGACACGGTCAGGCTCAGAAGACTGCGGTCCAACAGCAGCGCATAGACCCGGCGCGCGCTCGGAAACGTATTCAATGGAGTTTCGGGGGGCTGCAGCTCCCCGAGCTCCTCCGGGGACACGCGCGGGTCGTCGGCGGGAAGGTCCCGCGCGCGCAAATACCAGAACAGGGTCAACGCGACCAGGGGCGCGGCCGCCAGCAGCAGCGCGGCCTGCCAGGTCGCGGCGACCATCAGGGCGGCAATGACCGGCGGTGTGGCCGCGGACCCCAGGTTCAGGCCGCAGCTCATAAGGCCCTGCGCGAAAGTCCATTGCCGCCGCGGAAACCAGGCTTCGGTCGCCCCTGCCGTTGCCGGGAACACCGGCGCCTGGGCGACGCCCAGCAGCAGCTGCGACAGCAGCAGCACGATGAAAGCGAGGCTGCCCGCGAACAGCCACGGCGCCGCGGCCGTCATCGCGGTCGCCGTCAACGCCAGCGTGCTGCAGGCCACGAGGGTCAGCCGCGCTCCGAATCGCTGTCCAACCCAGCCGCCCGGAGCCTGAAACGCCGCGTAGCTCGCCAGGAACGCGGTGAAAAGCCAGCCCACCTGCACCTGGCTCAGTCCGAGCTCCGGCATCATCCGATCCGCGGCGACGCCGATGCTGGTGCGTTCGACGTAGGCGAAGAACGAGAAGCCGAACAGTCCCGCGAGCACCGCCCAGCGCACCGGCACCCGGCTGCGCCTGACGGAGCCTGCGGCGGCCGGCAACGCCCTCGGGCGGGAACGGGCCTCGGATCGCTAGGACTCCCGCGCCAGGTCCCCGAGAGCTGCGCGCAATTCGCCCAGGAACGGGTCGAAATCCCTCCACTGATCGACTCCGTCCCGGAAAATCGGGCGGCGCACCTGTTCCGAGCTGGCGGTCTGGATCGCGCGCTCCGTTTCCCAGAAGCGCAGGCAGCCGGGCTCGAACGGCAGGCCCAGAGATTGCAGCAGCGCGCGTACCTGGGTATCCGTGTCCGCGACCATGTCCTCGTGGTTCACCCGATGGACCGCGCCGGGCAGCACGCGATCGATGTGTGCCATAAAGCGGACATAGGCTGTGTAGTAGCGGGCCAGGTGGTCCAGGCGATAGCTGAAAGCCTGCCCCCGAGCGAAATGCTGCTTGAAGTTCGAGAAGCAGCAGGCCATCGCTCCGCGTCGCGCATCGACGATCTTCGCGTTCGGCAGGATCAGCCGGATCATCGGCACGAAGACCCAGTTGTTGGGCATTTTGTCGATGAAGAGCGGCCGGCCCGTCTTGCGGTAGACGCGCGTTGCGCTCAAGTATTGAGCGCCGAGCATCGCCAGCTGGCGCGGCTCGCAGCGGGCCAACGCGTCGACGAAACCGACCTTGAGGTAGCCGGAGTCGCCGGGCCCGAGGCTGTGCGCCACTGTCTCCAGGTCCGGCAGCTCGTGCGTTCCTTCCACCATCGAATGGCTGGCCAGGATCTGCTCCACGAGCGTCGAGCCCGAGCGCGGCATGCCAATGACGAAGATCGGGTCCGGCGCCGGGTCGCCCTGGTGGCTTCGGGCGGCGAAGAAAGCGGCATCGAATCTTTCGATCGCGGCGGCCACCAGCGCTTCCACCTGCCTGGGGTCATAGGGCAGCTGTCTCGCGCGGATCGCGTTGCCCGCCGCATAGTGGTCGAACGCGAACTGCGGCGCCTTCGCGTCTTCATGCGCCTTGCCCAGCGCGAAATGCAGATGCAGGCGATCGTCGTCGGACATCCGCTCGCCGGCTTGCAAGGCCCGTTCCATCGCTTCGATGTCGGAAGCGCCGAATCGGATCGACTTCAGGTTGGCAAGGCTCCACCAGGCCTCGCCCAGCGTCGGCTGCAGCTCGATCGCATGCCGGTACGCATCCACGCTGCCGTGGGCGCGGCCGATCGTCTTCAAGGAATGCCCGTAGCTCAGCCAGATGCGTGCATTCTTCGGCCGCCGCTTCAGGACGGCTTCGAACCGAAGCGTGGCATCCGCGTAGTCCCCGAGCTTCGACAGCGCCACGCCCTCCAGGTTGATGAAGGCCGGATTGTCGGGCTCGGCCTCCAGCAGCTTCTGGGCTTCGGCCAGCGCCTCGGGAACCCGGTGAGTGCGCAGCATCAGCATCACCATGTTCTGGCGTGCGGCCAGGAATCCCGGCGCGAGCTCGATCGCCCGCGTCAGCAGCGCTTCGGCGTCTTCGAGACGGCCGATCCGGGCAGCCAGCTCGGCCAGCATGCGTATCGCCGCGACGTCGGTCGGGTGGGCTTTAAGATAGGGCTTGATCAGGCGCTCGGCAACGTCGAGCCGGTTGGTCGCGAGCGCCAACGCTGCCTCGCGCAGCACGGGATCATTTACCGACACCAGCGTCGCGCGCTGGTAGGCTGCATCGGCTTCCACGGATAGACCCGCGCGGAAACACGCATCCGCCAGCGCGCGCCACCTACGCGGGTCGGCGGGGTTGTGCCGGGTAGCCGCCCGCAGCGTCTCGATCAACTCGCCGGGGTTGGAGGAATCCTCGCCGGCGGCCTCGATGCCCATGGCCCCGATAATACTGCCCGCTTCTAACGCGGAGCGGGACCGGTTCTTGCTTCGAATTACTGCCGCGACGCCGCGCGCCGTTGTGCGGGCCCGACAAAGGCCGAGCCGACTATTGAAACCGTTCCCGCCGCAACCTAAACTGCTTATAACCGCCCGCCAAGTAAGGCATTCGAACGGCGGATAACAACAGAAACGTCCAGCGAGGGGGGTCGATGTACAAGCACCTAGCTGACGCTCGGCGCCGGGAGCGCATCGAGCGAATCGCGCGCCGTATCGCCGCGGCGGTGATCGCGGTGCCGGCAGCGCCCTATGCCATTTCGGCGGCGCTGGCCCAGGAGGCACCGCCGGAGGCTGGCACCCCAGAGACGATCGTCGTCACGGCGAGCAAGCGTGAAGAGAACCTGCAGAACGTACCGATCAGCGTGACCGCAATCACGGGCGACCAGCTGACCGAGCACCAGGTCACGTCGCTCGACGACTACGTCAAGTTGCTGCCGTCGGTCAGCTACCAGTCGTTCGGCCCAAGCCAGTCGCAGATCAGTTTCCGCGGCATCACCACCGGCGGCGATGGCGTTGCCGTCGGGCCGGTGCCGCCTGCGGGGGTGTACGTCGACGAGACGCCGGTCACAACGATCTTCCAATCGCTCGACATCCACACCTACGACATGGCGCGGATTGAGGCCCTGTCCGGACCGCAGGGCACGCTGTATGGCGCCAGCTCGCTGTCCGGAACGCTGCGCCTGATCACCAACAAGCCGGTGATCGGCAAATGGGAAGGCGGTGTCGACGTCGGCGGCAGCAAATTCGGTCCGGGCGATCCTGGCGGCAGCTTCGAGGGTTTCCTGAACGTCCCGATCAACGACCGGATGGCGGCGCGCGTGGTGGCCTTCGTCGAGCACGACGGCGGCTACATCAATAACACAGCGGTCAACCGAACGTACCAGCGACCCTTCTACCCGGCGAATACCCCCGTCGACCCGGTCACCGGACTCCCGACCGTCCCGATCAGTACCGCGCCGCTTACCGTCAACAACAACCGGTTCGCGGAGAACAACTTCAATTCGGTCGACTCGTACGGCGGGCGAGCCGCGCTCAAAGTCAATCTCGACGAGAACTGGACGCTGACGCCGACTGTCTTCGTGCAGGACCAGCTGGCGCGCGGCACGTTCCTGTTCGATCCTCACGCGGGGGATCTGGCGGTCCACGACTTCACCCACGAATTCAACCGCGACGATTGGGAGCTGGCCTCGCTGACGTTGCAAGGCAAGGTATCGGACTGGGACATGACCTACAACGGCGCCTATCTGAGCCGCCGGGTCGACAACATCCTGGACTACTCCTACTTCAGCGTCGCCTATGACATCAAAGCCCAGACCTTGGGGGGCTCGTACGCGGGCTATACGTACCTGAAGGATTCGCTGGGCCACGACATCGATCCGACGCAGTCGGTCCACACGTACGACCAGTACCTGAAGCAGAGCCACGAGCTGCGTTTCAACTCGCCGGCCGACCGGCGCTGGCGCATGACGGCGGGCGCGTACATGCAGCGGCAGATCGACAGGCACATCGCCGACTACCGGATCCCCGGCCTGGCGAATGCCGCGCCGCCGCCCGACCCGAACCTCGACTTCCCTCCGAGCACGATTCCGGGCGCGCCGCCGGAGGACGTCTTCTACACGAACGCGCGTCGGGTCGACCGGGATTACGCGCTGTTCGGCGAGGGCGCGTTCGACATCACGAAGGAACTCACGTTCATCGCAGGTGTCCGCGGCTTTGTGGCCTACAACACGCTGTCAGGATTTTCGGGCAGCACGAGCGGGCTCGACAAAGCGGCCAGTGTGCAGGGCTGTGCGATCGTCACGGTCACGGCCTGCCCCAACATCAACAAGAGCTATCACGAGACGGGCGAAACCCACAAATTCGAGCTCAAGTGGCAGATCGACCCGTCGAGGATGACGTACTTCATCTACTCCACCGGATTCCGGCCCGGCGGCAACAATCGAACGGCCTTCTCGTTCGGAAGGTCCCAGGAAGTTGCGCCGTTCAAGGCCGATACGCTGACAAACTACGAATTGGGCTGGAAGACAAGCTGGCTCGACCATACCCTCTACCTCAACGGCGCCCTGTTCTGGGAAAACTGGAAAAACGTCCAGTACAGCGAGCCGGGGATTCTCGGCATCTATTTCACCGTCAACGCGGGCGATGCTCGTTCCCAGGGTATTGAGAACCAGGTGACCTGGAAAGCGACCCATGCGCTGACGCTGTCGGCCAACGGGACCTGGCTCTTTGCACGACTGACCACGCCGTTCTGCAGTCAGGTGGGCGGCTGCAGCACCCAGGTATTTGCGCCGGCCGGGACCCAGCTGCCGATCAACCCGAGACTCAAGCTCAACGGCAACGCCAAGTACAACTTCACGGTCGACAAGTACGACGCGTACGTGCAGGGCGGATTCAACTTCCAGGGCGCGACGACGCAGCAGCTTCGAACGGACTTTGAGTCGGCCGTCGGTCCGACGGCGGCATTCACGACCTTCGATCTGTCGGCCGGCGTCTTGATCGATCGCTACAACCTCATCGCGTACCTGAACAACATGTTCGACCGGCGCGGGATCCTGAGCAAGAACTCGTCCTGCGTACCCAACGATTGCGGTCCTTTCGAGCGCCTCTACCCGACCAAGCCGCAGGAGTTCGGCGTGAAGGTGGGCTACAAGTTCTGAGCTCGGCACGCTGCTGCGTCGCGCGCCCTGTGCCGCTAACGGGCCCTTCGCCAACGATAGACAGGTCAGAACTACTAGGCGGACCTCTGATGCCGCTTCCGACCCTGAGCCGACTTCGAGGCTTCCGGGAAGCGCTTGAAGGCGCAAGAAAGCAGACCTCGCCAGGCCCGCGGAAGCACGCGAGGAAGCCGAGACTTAATGCCTACCCGCCCTTACGTTTGCTCTCGGCCACGCGATTGTTAAGTTCCTGGAATTCTCGGACCAACTTATCGCACGACACTTTGTCGGCTTCACATGGCACGGCCATATCGATGTAGACGCGCTTCTCAGGGGACTCCCTGACCGCACGTCTCACTACCGACGGGTAGGAGTAGTGACCCGCAGGCGCAAACGACCAAACCTCCATGGGGTTTTTGAACGAGATGATCGTCCACCCGCTTGGTTGCGCAATATTGACCTCAGCCCCAGCCCTAGCCTTTAGGTCGGCGAGCGCCTCTGCGACCCTTTTGTACGGAAGTGCACCGGATGTTTCGGGAATTGGTGGCAGAGCTGCCTCGGCAGGCTTGTAGTTTGGACAGTTCCTTACAAGCTGAGCTCACGTTTTCTCCAGGGAGTCGCTCGATTGCTCTCTTTGCAGTTTTTGTGCGCTCGTGTTGTCAATATAGTTCTGCTCTTCACGCATGACGGAAAAGCTTCCTCCTGCGTCCGCCTGATATAGGACCACGTACCCACAATGTCTATCGATGTTGTCAAACTGGCTGACTAGATCGATCGCTGCGTAGACACCTGGCGCCGGGGACTGCGCGGGATTCTTAGTCCAATTGACGGCGACAATCTCCCGAGCTCTCACTGAACCAGCGAGGGTGTTGAACCTGTTTGCTCGGTCTTGGCAGGTAGCGAAATCGGGGTGCTGCCGAAGGATGTCCGACAGATACCCATATGCTTGTTCGTAATGCGCTCCATCGAGCGCACGCAAATACCTGTCCAAGATCTCCCGGGCCCTCGCTCGCTGCTCGGCCGAGGGCACCCACCCGGCTCGGAGTCGACCGTGACGTTGACGATCTCGAATGGGCTACGTTCCGGGGAAGCAGCTCCCGCACACAGACACGAGCATGCGAATGCGAGAACTAAGACAAGCGATCTTGCTTTCAATGCCTTGGCAGGAGCAACCATGAGCGCCTCATTCGGAGGTCAGCCTGGATACCGCGTCGTAGCTCGAAACGCGCCGTGCGCCCCAAACGCCACGGTGAATCAATTCTATGACCGCTTTCGGCGATTTCTCGCGAGCCAGAAGAATGACCGGAAGTGGCCGCGAAGGAATTTCCCCTGGGTCCGGTCCTCCGGCTCGGTCATGACCGGTGTGTGAAGGTTAGCGCCCTCGGCCAGCCATGGCTACAGGCGCTGTGAAGACGTTCAAGCTACTTCGCGCTCGGCCGTCAACCGCTTCGCCGAAATTCAAATTGTCGCTGACCGGAGCGACCGGAATCCGGTAATCCATGACCTGGTAGCCGCGCTAGCGCGCCGTTCCCATATCCTTACCAGGCCAGGGTGGCCGGTGTCGACGAAGTCGATGATGCGCACGCTCGTCTTGTTGGCATGCTCCCGGTGCAAGCGCCCAGAACTCGGCCGGCGACGATGCTGCAGCGAGCCAGACGTGCGGCCTCTTTCGGAATTCAAACGACGAATCGGAGCGCAGTAAGACTAGGGGGCGCCTGGAGCACGATGGCGGGCGTTCTGGCCTGAGCGTGCCACGTTGCCCAGGCGCGCCGCAGGTCGTGCCAGCGCAGCGCCGGCAGCCCGGCGCGCTTCCGCGCTTTCCTCCACGCCGTGTTGTTCGACCCACTGGCGATCGGCAGGCGCCGAATGCAACGGGGCTAAGCAAGGCCTTGATCCGCGACGACGGGGGGGTCTTCCACCGACGCATCGGCACCTCAGAACTCGTGGGTTAAACCCGATCAGCGCAGGTAATCACCTGATCTACTTGCCGGACACGCAAACCTAGAATGGGTTGCGGTTCTGGAGAGCCAAATCCTCCTGACAGTTGATCTTGTGCCTCGGCAATTGTTGCGATGGAGCGGGAAGCGCCGAGGTTCGGGCTTTGCGTTTGCAGCGCTTGCGCTGATCCTGGCGGCAGCTCCGGTTGCTGTCGCCACGGACGCCGCCGCCCAGACGGCCGCGGGCGAGCATGCAGGCGGCGCGAAGCCAGCGGAAATGCGCCGTGTGGCGCTGGTCATCGGCAATGCGAATTACGTGAAAGGCAATGCGCTGGCGAATCCCATCAACGATGCGACCGACGTCTGCAACACGCTCCAACGCCTGGAATTTGAGGTTCTGTGCTATTACGACGTGCCGAACCGCAGGGCGTTCGAGCAGCACATACATGACTTCCAGGTCCGCCTGGGGCGCGGTGTGGCCGGCGTTTTCTACTACGCGGGACATGGTGTCCAGTTCGGCAGGGAAAACTACCTGATCCCGACCCAGGCCCACATCGTCAACACGCAGCATATCGAGGACGAGGCGGTCAGCCTCGGATACATCATGGGCGCGCTCGAGGAAGGGCAGAGCAATTTCAACCTCGTGGTACTCGACGCCTGCCGCGACAACCCATTTCGCGGTTTCACGCGCGCGATGACGCGCGGCTTGGCGCCCTTGACGGAGGCGCCGCCCGGCTCGATCGTGCTGTACGCGACCGCGGCCAACGAACGCGCGTTCGACGGCAGCGGTCGCAACAGCCCGTTCGCCAAGCAGCTGCTTGCCAATATCGGGCGCCCTGGGATTCCCATCGAGCAGCTCATCAAGGACGTCAGCCGCGGCGTGCAGGACGAGACCTTCCGGCAGGAGGGGCACCGGCAGACGCCATTCAGCTATGGATCGTTCACGGGCGAGTTCTGCTTTGCGGGGTGTGCCGTTCCGGTGGGGGCCGCTTCGGCGGCGCAGCTCAAATCCCAGGAAGAGGAAATGGAGCGACTGAGGCAGGAGAAGGCGCAACTGGAAGCGCAGATCGCAAGTCGCAATGAGCAGTCGAACTCCGGCAAGGGGAAGTCGCGCAAGGACGCGCTGCCGGCCGTTCGGGGGGCACCGAAGGCGGACATCCCGGCTACATTTTGACGAAGCACGATCCTGAAGGGCAAAAATGAACAGCAAGGGTCTGTGGCGCGTGGCGGCGGTGTTGTTGTCTGGCTTGTTCCAGGTGCCCGCTCTTGCAGCCGAGGGCACGGGCGAAGGGTTCTCGGTCACGCTCGGAACCAAGGTGTGGGTGAACGAGTGGTCGAGTTGGGGCACCCCCACGATCGGCGGCCAAGCCGAAGTCGTGCCGATCGACAGCTCCACCAAGGTGTCGCTGATCCCGGTCGTGAGTCTGCGCTTTCGCGACTTCTATGCATCCTTCAGCACGCTGCTGAACACGTCCTACGCTCTGTCCGGGCAAGCCTTGAACTCGATCGATGCCTCCCGCAAGGAGTTCGATGCCAATCTGGGCTACTACGTCCTGCCCGGTCTGGGCGTGTCGCTCGGGTACAAGTCCTTGTCGCAGGTGTTTGGCGGCGCGAGTTACCGCTGGAGCGGCCCGACCATCGGGGCCACCTTGACGGCCCCCATCCAAGGGGGTTTCGCCGGCTATGGCTCGCTCGGCATCGGGTTTTTCAAGATGAGCCTGCCGGCGGCCGACCTGAACTCCGCGGTGAACAGCCGCCTGGACGCCAATTACGCCATCGGCGAGATCGGGCTCGCCTATGGCGCTGCCGGCATTCCGACGATCGCCGTGACGTCGACCGCATTCACGCTCGGCTACCGTCTCCAGGCCGTTAGAACCAAGGCCTACAAGGTTCGCGCGGCCACGGGCGCGAGCGTGAACGGCTCCACGGAC
>Ga0210401_10007289_pt1 | contig 11107 bp, 10 predicted proteins | sample IncBWH32MmetaG_FD_150866 | JGI IMG/M metagenome (GOLD analysis project Ga0210401, IMG submission 150866) | Forest soil microbial communities from Barre Woods Harvard Forest LTER site, Petersham, Massachusetts, United States - Inc-BW-H-32-M | ecosystem: Environmental > Terrestrial > Soil >... | reverse complement strand
CACCCGCGCCAGCAACTCCGGCACCGAGAACGGCTTGACGATATAGTCGTCGGCGCCGGTCGCAAGGCCTCTGATCCGCTCGCTCTCCTCGCCGCGCGCGGTCAGCATGATGATCGGCAGTTGCCGGGTCTCCGGACGCGCCCTCAGGCGGCGGCACAATTCGATGCCCGACAGGCCCGGCAGCATCCAGTCGAGCACGATCAGGTCGGGAACCCGTTCCTTTAAGCGGGTGTCGGCGTCATCGCCGCGACCTACCGTTTCGACGTCGTATCCCTCGGCGTCGAGATTGTAACGCAGCAGGGTCGTCAACGCTTCCTCGTCTTCCACCACCAGAATGCGTGCGCTCATGGCGTAGTCTTCTCCATTTGCTTGGGCATGCCCCGATCCGAAAAACAGCCAACCACCCCGCTATCCGGACAGGCGGGGCGGGTTTTTTCGGGATCATGCACTAGTTACCGGGGACCGTCGTTGCGAACGTCGTCATGTCGCCCTTCGGGCGCTTGTCGAGAATCTGCTGTCCTTCGATCATGTAGAACACGGTTTCGGCGATGTTGGTGGCGTGGTCGCCGATCCGCTCGATGTTCTTGGCGCAAAACATCAGATGAATGCAGAACGAGATGTTGCGCGGGTCTTCCATCATGTAGGTCAACAGTTCGCGAAACAGCGAGGTGCAGATGGCGTCGACTTCCTCGTCGCTCTTCCAGACGTTCATCGCCGCCGGCAAATCGTGCGCCGCATAGGCATCCAGCACGGATTTCACCTGCGACTGCACGAGGTCGGTCATGTGCTCGAGCCCGCGGATCAGTTTTAGCGGGTGGAAATCGCTTTCCAGCGCGGCGACCCGCTTGCCCATGTTCTTGGCGAGATCGCCGATCCGCTCGAGGTCGGTGGCAACCCGCATCGCGCCGACGATCTCGCGCAGGTCGACCGCCATCGGCTGGCGCCGCGCGATCGTCAGCACCGCGCGTTCCTCGATCAGCCGTTGCAGGCCGTCGATCTCGGAATCGGCCGCAACCACGCGCTGGCCGAGCGCGACGTCGCGGCGGACCAGCGCGTCGACGGAATCGGTGAGCATGCGTTCGGCAAGCCCGCCCATCTCCGCCACCAGCCGGGTCAATTCCTGCAGATCACTGTCGAACGCCTTGGCGGTATGTTCGGAAGCCATCGTCTCTCTCCTCAACCGAAGCGGCCGGTGATGTAGTCCTGGGTTCGTCGGTCGCCCGGCGAGGTGAAAATCCTGCTGGTGTCGTCGAATTCGATCAGTTCGCCGAGATACATGAAGGCGGTCTTGTCCGAGACGCGCGCGGCCTGCTGCATGTTGTGGGTGACGATGGCGATGGTGTAGTCCTCGGACAGTTCCTGGATCAATTCCTCGACTTTCGCGGTCGAGATCGGATCCAGCGCCGAGCACGGCTCGTCGAACAGGATCACCTCGGGCCGCACCGCGACCGTGCGGGCGATGCAAAGCCGCTGCTGCTGGCCGCCGGACAGGCTTAAGCCCGAGGCATTGAGCTTGTCCTTGACCTCGTTCCACAGCGCGCCGCCGCGCAGCGCCTTCTCCACCCGGCCGTCCATTTCGGACTTGGAGATTTTTTCATAAAGGCGGATACCGAAAGCGATGTTTTCATAGATCGTCATCGGAAACGGCGTCGGCTTCTGGAACACCATGCCGACCCGCGCCCGCAACAGATTGAGATCGAGCTTGGGGTCGAGGACGTTGGTCTGGTCGAGCATTAGCTGACCGACCGCGCGCTGTCCCGGATAGAGGTCGTACATCCGGTTGAAGATCCGCAGCAATGTCGATTTGCCGCAGCCGGACGGCCCGATAAAGGCGGTGACGCGATGGGTGCCCAGCGTCAGGTTGATGTTCTTCAGCGCATGGTTCTCGCCGTAATAGAAGTTCAGATTGCGCGCGGTCACCTTGGCGGGAGCATCAGGCAACGCCGCGTGAGCCGGGGCGCCCGCGGTACTCATCGATAAGGAAAGATCGTTCATTTCGCGGTCCTCTCGGCGCCAAGAATGCGCGCGCCGATATTCAGCGCGAGCACGGTCAGAGTGATCAGCAACGCCCCGCTCCAGGCGAGCTGTTTCCAGTAGACGTAGGGGCTTTGCACGAAATTGTTGATGGTCACCGGCAGGTTCGCCATCGTCTTGAACAGGTTGAGGTTGAAGAACTGGTTGGAGAGCACGGTGAACAGCAAGGGCGCGGTTTCGCCGGTGACGCGGGCGGTCGCCAAGAGCACGCCGGTGATGAGCCCCGAGCGCGCCGCGCGATAGGCAATCCGCTTGATGACGAGCGAGCGCGGCAGGCCGAGCGCGGACGCCGCCTCGCGCAGCGGATTGGGCACCAACAGCAGCATGTCTTCGGTGGTGCGCAGCACGACCGGAATCACGATCACGGCCAACGCCAGCGATCCCGCGATGGCGGAAAAGCCGCCCATCGGCACCACCACGGCGCCATAGATGAACAGGCCGATGATGATCGATGGCGCGCTCAACAGAATGTCGTTGATGAAGCGGATCACCGAGGTCAGGCGATCGTTCCTGCCGTATTCGGCGAGATAGGTGCCGGCGAACATGCCGAGCGGCGCGCCGATGCCCACCCCGATCGCGGTCATGATGATCGAGCCAGTGATCGCGTTCAATAGTCCGCCTTCGGTCGAACCCGGCGGCGGCGTGTTCTCGGTGAATACCTGAAGCGTGATGCCGGCAAGGCCGTTGTAAAACAGCGTGAACAGGATCAGCGCGAGCCAGGTGACGCCGAACAGCGCGGCGGCAAAGCAAAGCCCGCGGATGACGATGTCGGTGCGGCGGCGGCGCGAGTAAATCGGATTCATGATGCTATTTCCCCGCCTTCTGTTCCAGCCGCAGCAGCATCAGCCGCGCGCAGGCGAGAACGAAGAACGTCAGCACGAACAGCAGGAGGCCCAACAGGATCAGGCCGGATTGATGCAAGCCGTCGCTCTCGGCGAATTCGGATGCGATCGCCGCCGAGATCGTGGTGCCCGGCGAAAAGATCGAGCCGGTGATGCGGAAGGAATTTCCGATGATGAAGGTCACCGCCATGGTCTCGCCAAGCGCGCGGCCCAGCGCCAGCATGATGCCGCCAATGACGCCGACGCGGGTATAGGGGATGACCACGTTGCGAACGACTTCCCAGGTGGTGCAGCCGACGCCGTAGGCGGCCTCTTTCAGGACCGGCGGCACGGTCTTGAACACGTCGACCGAGATCGCGGTGATGAACGGCAGCACCATGATCGCGAGGATCAGCGCGGCGTTGAACAGGCTGAGATAGGACGGCGGGCCGCCAAAGATAGATCCCAGAACCGGAACGTGCTCAAACAACCCGATCATGAAGGGCTGGAAGGTGTAGGCCAGGAACGGGCCCAACACGAAGAAACCCCACATGCCGTAGATGATCGAGGGGATGCCGGCGAGCAGTTCGATCGCAATCCCGATCGGACGGCGCAGCCATTGCGGGCAAAGCTCGGTCAGGAAGATCGCGATCCCGAGCCCGACCGGAATGGCGATCAGCATCGCGATGAAGGAGGTTACCAGCGTGCCGTAGATCGGCCCGAGCGCGCCCAGCACCGGCGGATCGGCCGACGGCGCCCAGCGCTGTGTCGTCAGGAACGCAAAGCCGTATTCCTTCATCGCCGGCCAGGCGCCGACGATCAGCGACAGGATGATGCCGCCGAGAATGAGCAACACCGAAATCGCGGAAACGCGGGTGATCCAGTAGAAGGTGAGATCGCCAAGCTTGAACGCACTGAGCGCCTTGGCGCGATCGTAAGGTCCGGCGGCTTCCATTACGTCGCTTTGAACGGCCATGTCTGCCACGCCAATCCCCTGTCTTGGTATACTACGCCATTCGGATCGCGTTCAGTGGATCCGCTTACTTTTCCCCCCTCTCACCCCCAAACAGCTTCACTCAAGGGAGACGGCGGCAGACCCGGCGGCGCACCGGTCCTGCAGCCCTCCCCCTTATCGGGGGAGGGGCAAGAGTTGGCGGGTCGTCAGCTCTTGATTTCAGCCGACCAGGTCTTCTCGATCAGCTTGACGACGTTGTCAGGCATCGGGATGTAGTCGAGTTCCTCGGCCATCTTGCCGCCGTTGGCAAAGGCCCATTTGAAGAACTTGATCGCTTCCTGCGAGGCCGCCTTGTCGGTCGCATCCTTGTGCATCAGGATGAAGGTGGACGCGGTGACGGGCCACGACTTCTCGCCGGGCTGATCGGTGAGGATCACGTAATAGCCGGGCGCGTTGACCCAGTCGGCGTTCGAGGCGGCGGCCTGGAACGCTTCCACGGTCGGCTGCACGGTCTTGCCGGCCTTGTTGACCATGGCGACGTAGGTCAGCTTGTTCTGCTTGGCGTAGGCGTATTCGACATAGCCGATCGAGTTCTTGGTTTGGCTGATGTTGCCGGAGACGCCTTCATTGCCCTTGGCGCCGACGCCGGTCGGCCATTCGACGGCGGTGCCGGAACCGACCTTGCTCTTCCAATCCGCGCTGACCTTCGAGAGATAGTCGGTAAAATTGAACGTCGTGCCCGATCCGTCGGAGCGGCGCACCACGGTGATGGCGTCAGAGGGCAGCTTCACATTCGGATTGAGCTTCTTGATCGCCGGATCGTCCCATTTGGCGATCTTGCCGAGGTAGATGTTGGCAAGGGTCTCGCCGTCGAACACCATCTCACCGGGCTTCACGCTCTCGAGGTTGACCACGGCAACGATCGCGCCCATGACCATCGGCCACTGCACCAGGCCGTCCTTTTCGAGCTGATCGACCTTGAGCGGCATGTCGGTCGCGCCAAAGGTAACCGTCTTGGCCTGGATCTGCTTGATGCCGCCGCCGGAACCGATCGACTGGTAGTTCAGACCGTTGCCGGTTTCCTTCTTGTAGGCGTCAGCCCATTTTGAGTAGATCGGGAACGGGAACGTCGCACCCGCTCCGGTGATGTCAGCCGCGAACGCCGACGTCGATGCGGCGACCAGGCCGGCAGCGACGATAGTCCTCACGAAATTCATCCTCGTCTCCCCTTGGTGAGCGAAGCGCCTGTACGCCCGATCGCGCTCACTCCGATCCATTTAGGAGCGGTCAATGCTTCTTTTACGAAGGTAGGATGACAGTTGGATGACATCACCAAGCAATTGAAAAGACTTGGCTTTAGACCAATGTCGAGGTCCGTGCCTGCGGAAAACAGGCGGTAAAAGTAGCGCCGTTTTTGGGCACGCTTTCGATCAAAAGCCGGCCGCGGTGACGGTTAAGAATATGTTTGACCAGCGATAAACCGAGCCCGGTTCCACCCTGGGCGCGGCTGTCGCCGACGTCCACCCGATAGAAGCGCTCGGTCAGCCGCGGCAGATGCTCGGGCGCGATCCCGGGACCGAAATCGCGTACCAAGACGCGGACTTCCGGCGTGCCTTCGCCCGATAACGCCGAGGTGAGCGAGACCATGACCTTGCCGCCGGATGCGCCGTATTTCAGCGCGTTCTCGATCAGGTTCTCGAACAGCCTCAACAGTTCCTCGCGGTCGCCCGCGATCTGTACCTGCGTCTCCGGCAGATCGATATCGACCACGACCTGGCGTTCGCGCGCCAAGGGCTCCAGCCCGTCGGCGACCTGCCGGATGATGGGAACGATATCCACCGACGTGTCGGGCCGGACATGGGCCGACAGCTCGACCCGCGACAGTGACAAGAGATCGTCGATCAGCCGCGCCATCCGTGTCGCCTGCGCATGCATGATGCCGAGGAAGCGCTCGCGGGCCTTCGCATCGTCCTTGGCCTGGCCCTGCAGCGTATCGATGAAGCCGGAAAGCGCCGCCAAGGGCGTGCGCAATTCATGGCTGGCATTGGCGACGAAGTCGGCGCGCATTTCCTCGACCCGGCGCAGCGGCGTCTGGTCGTGGAAGGTCATCAGCATGCACTTGTCCGTGCCGCCGAACAGCGTCGGCACCGGCACCGGCGTGATGATCAGCTCCATCCAGCGGTCGACCGGCACGTGATCGAGATACATCGCCCGCCGCGGCTCCGAACTGGCGATGGCTTCGCGAAGCGCGGTGATGATTTCGGGCGAGCGCAGCGCGAACTGGGCGAGCTCGTTCTTGCGCAAGGCGGGCGCAAGCTGGGCAGCTGCGGCATTGAGGTGAATGACGCGGCCGGCGCGGTCGAGCAGCACGGCAGGATCCGGCATGCCGGAGACGACCGCACTGACGGCTGCGGTTTCGACCGGGTTGACGCCGCGGACGTCTTCCCGGGAGGTCGCGACATTGTGCAATCGCCAGGGGACCAGCGCGGCGGCCGCGATGCAGATAAAGACCACGGCCGCCCGCATCGGCGACAATTCGCCGATCGCGACCACGACGGAAAGCGCAAGCCCCGCCGCAAGCAGGATGATCGCCGAATGCCGCAACCGGTCGGACCACGGCGAAAGCGAGGGGGGAGAGGAGGAAGGAGCGTCTATCGCCATCAGGCCGGCTTCTCCGTTCGCGTCCGCTTCATCAGGCACCAGTGTCGCTGCGCTCTCTCACATAGGCAGCCTCAGGCCGAGGTCCGGGATCGAGCTTGAGCGCAGCCTGACGCAGGCGCTTCGATCTCGCCCCGAGAATAACCTCCCGAAACGTCAGTAAGATTACAGATATGACGAAAGGCGCAATATAATAGAGCAGGCGGAACAACAGCATGCCGGCCAAGAGGTCCTCGCGGTCCATCTGCCACAGGCCGACCAGCATGGCGGCATCGAACACCCCAAGCCCGCCGGGCGAATGGCTGGCGAAGCCCAATAACGTCGCCGAGACAAAGATCACAGCGACCACGACAAAGCCCAGATTGGGCTCATCCGGCACCAGCACGTACATCGCCAGCGCACAGAAGCTGAGGTCGACGATCCCGATCGCGATCTGCAACAGTGTCAGCGGGCCGCCGGGCAACACCACGCTCCAGGGCCCGCGTCCGACCGCCCGCGGCTGCGACCAGACCCATACCACGTAGCCGACCAGCGCCAGGATGATGGCGACCGCGACCGCGCGGTTCAGCCAGGGCGGAAGCTGATCGATCGAGGAGGCGGCTTCCGGATGATAGGCAATCCCGAGTCCCAGCACCGCGGCGTTGCCGAGCCAGAATGTCAGTCCGGCCAAAAAACAGATCTTGGCAACGTCGATCGCGTTCAGCCCCCAACTGGAATAGATGCGATAGCGCACCGCGCCACCGGTGAAGACGCTGGCGCCGACATTGTGGCCGATCGAATAGCTGGTGAAGGCGGCGAGCGCGTTGACGCGGTAGGGAATATCGCTGCGGCCGATCGCGCGCACCGCGAACAGGTCATAGAAGGTCAGGGTGAAATAGCCCGCCGCAACGAATAGCGCCGCCAGCACGATCTGGCGGGTTTCGGTGCTCTTGATAGCCTCGATGACCTCATTGGTGTCGATGCCGCGGAGCATGTGATAAAGCACATAGCAAGCGATCCCAATAACCGTGACGCTGATCGCAACTCCCAGCTTGTGCAGGACTTGCTTCTGGCGCAGCAACGAGATCGTCCTGCGTATTGCTTCCAGCATCTAGACCTCGAATACGATCCCGCGGACGACGGCGCAGGGTGGGCCTTGGTACCTGCTGCGGCCCGCGCTTGCTTCCGACCCCTGTGGTAGCGCGTTTTTAACCGGAGTGGAATTCGCGAAGTGTGAATAAAAACGCGTTCCTTCAACATATTAGGATAATACATTTGGGACAATCGGCGACCGCAGAGCACGCCTTTTTGCCGGTGCATTCCCACTGAGGCTAATCCCGGACATCATTCTGCGCATGCGGTAATGAAGTTTTGATGATTTCGCCTGGTCAGGCCTGGCTGCTTTCTGCCGAAATGTCACGCGGCGGGCGCGCCACGCGCAAGCACCCAGTCGCGCAAGCATGATCCAAGCGCGCAACCTGCGAGGTAGCACGCGAACATGGAAAGGCCGAGATCGAGCCAATAGCCGGGACGGCCGGGAACCACGCGGGTGAGCGCGGCCGCAACCAGAACCAAGGCCAGCGCCGCCAGCCAGCGCGACAGCTCCTTCGACACGCGCTTTCCGCGATGAACCACGGCGATCCACCCGGCAGCGAGACCGAGCAGCAGCGAGCCCAACAGCCAGCTCCAATGAAAGCCTAAGAGAAACGCCATCGCGATTACCTCACCAGAAATTCGATGCGGCGGTTTTGCGCCTTGCCTTCATCGGTATCATTGGCGGCGACGGGTTGCGTGCTGCCGTAACCCACCGCCGTGAAGCGGTCCGCCGGTAACCCTGCCCTGACGAGATAATCCGCCACCGCCTGCGCGCGCCTTTCCGACAGCATCCTGTTGGAGGCGTCATCGCCGTCGGCGTCGGTATGTCCGGCAATTTCGATATTGGCGGTCGGACAACGCAGCGCGGTTTCGATCAGTCCGTCGAGCAGGCCCGCCGAGTCGGCAAGAATGTCGGCACGCCCGGATTCGAACCGGATATTACCCTTGGCCAGCAATTCGGAGAACAGTTGCTGGCAGACGGTGGCATCGACCGGCGCTGCCGGAGGCTTGACCGAAATATCGGCCTTGAGTTGAAAGCCTTGCGGAAAATCCTTGGTCAAGCCGGCGCGGATCTGGTTGGCCGCCGCATCATAGAGCGCATCGCCCGACAGCTTCACCTCCCGATCCGAAACAACCAGCGTGCCGGTCGACAGCCGCGACAATGCGCCAAGCGCCGGCACCACCGCGGCTGCGAACCCGCCGGGCGCGCCGACGCTCGCCTTGAGATTGTCAACCACCTTTTCCGAGTAGAATTTCCGACCCGCTGCCGCAGCGATGGTCGCGTGAATGTTGTTGTCGGGCACATAGCCCGACAGCGTCAGCGTCACCGCGACCGGATCCTTGTAGGCCTCGAAGATGTAAGGCGGCGCCCTGATCTCGTTGGCGGCGACCGAAAAGCCCTCCGGCAAATTCTTCAGCGCGGCCGCGATCGCTTCCCTGCCGCCAAGATCGCGCGCCATGCCCGAGAGGCTGACCTTGTCATCCGAAATCGTGATCTTGCCGTCCTTCAACTTGCCGATCTGGTCGATCAGCAGCAGCGCCGCGTTATCGAAGCGCGCCGGCGCGCCGCGGGCCAGATTCATCTGATCGGCGACTTCGACGCCGCCGAGACCGGCGCGCGCCGCCTCCAGCAATTTGCCCTTGGTGGCCGGCAGCGGCGCGCTGCCGCCGAGCGTGACCCTGACGACGTCCCGCTCGGCCGACCAGACGAACGGCTTCGCCTCCGGCACCAGATGCGTTTCATCGTCGACCAGGCGCACGCCGGGCACGCCTTCGACCTGCGCCACCGCGCTGCGGCGGCCTTGTTCCGAAAATGCATCGGCGCCGAGCGTGACGTCGCGACCGGCCACCGTGATCCTGGTCTTGTCCAGCACGATATCCTTCAGCGCGGCGGTACTTTGGGCTGCGAGATCGGATTCAAGCGGAGCGGTATCGGTCCAGGCCGCGATGGCCCAAAGGACGACAAGGGGAATAACACCCGGCCACCATTTGCTGCTCCACCTGAAAGGTCCGCGCATTCGACATCCTAAGGGTCAAGGAAAACGAGAGAAAACAAACCCTTGCGGGGCTGTCAAACTGGAAATAACGCAGCCAGGCTAGGTTGCCTCAATTCGGATGGCTAAGGGTTTCTTCAGCGGTCTTTCGCTAACTTCATGATAACACCCAACCGGCCGGTACCTTCCATCGATGAAGCAATTGCGCAACACCGTTATCCGCGCCGGCCTGGGCGCGCTCTATTTCAGCGGTGCGCATTACCTGTTGCGGCCGATCCTCTCGGGCGTCGGCGCCATTTTTATGCTGCATCATGTCCGGCCGCGCCGCGACGGGCAGTTCCAGCCCAATCGCCATCTCGAAGTGGCTCCCGAATTCCTGCGCGCGATGCTGGCGCATCTTCGTGCGCGCGGCATCGATATTATTACCATGGACGAGGTGCATCAGCGGTTGATCGAGCGGAAATTTTCGCGGCACTTTGCGTGTTTCACCTTCGACGACGGCTATCGCGACAACCGGGATTTTGCGCTGCCGGTGATGCGCGAATTTGACGCACCTTTCACGCTCTACGTCGCGAGCGATTTCGCCGAAGGAAGTGGCAGGCTGTGGTGGATCGCGCTGGAGATGGCGATCGCCAGAGCTTCCTTCATCGAGGTGAAGATCGGCGACGTGCCGACCCGCCTCGATACCGGCACGGCGGCGGCCAAGCAGGCCGCCTTCGACCGCCTGCACGATTGGCTGCGCGCCTTGCCCGGCAATCACGAGATCCAGCGCGAAGTCGGCGCACTGTGCGCACGTCACGGCGTCGATGAAGCGGCGATCTGCCGCGATCTCTGCATGTCGTGGGACGAACTGAAGCGTTTTGCCGAGGACCCCCTTGTCGAGGTCGGCGCGCACTCCGTCACCCATTGCAATCTCGCGACCGAGCGGGAGGAGATCGCCGCCCAAGAGATGGCGGTCAGCCGCGCCCGGATCGAGAGCGCGCTGGGCCGCCCCGTGCTGCACCTTGCCTACCCCTATGGCGACAGGATCGCGGCCGGCATGCGCGAATTCGCGCTGGCGCGTGCCGCCGGGTTCAAGACCGCGGTGACGACACGGCCGGGCATGGTGTTTGCGGAAAGCGCCGACCATCTCACCGCGCTGCCGCGGGTCTCGCTCAACGGCAATTATCAGGACGTGCGGATTTTGCCGGTCTTGACCTCGGGCGCCGCGACCGCGATGTGGAACGGCTTTCGCCGCGTCGACGCGGCGTAACTGCTATCTCGTTCTGCGTTCTCGCTTTGCGCCAGCTAGGGCGTGAACCCATAAATTCAGAGTGGTCGACGGACGTCCGCTTTAGTATGCATTTCAGACTCAAGTCCACTTCTGAAAAGTGCCAAACCCGGAAGTGGCAGTTTAATTCTCCGAGTTCATTAATGTAACAAAGCTTGCACGTCGCAAAAATTGGGAAAGGTTGGATGAGAGCGAACTCAAGTTGAGCGGCTATATTAGGGAAGGAATATAGGAAGCCCTACGACAACAACTGTGCATGTTTCGCAAACGCCTCACGGACGCATTCAAGCAGATAGCTTCC
>Ga0210401_10007287_pt1 | contig 11109 bp, 5 predicted proteins | sample IncBWH32MmetaG_FD_150866 | JGI IMG/M metagenome (GOLD analysis project Ga0210401, IMG submission 150866) | Forest soil microbial communities from Barre Woods Harvard Forest LTER site, Petersham, Massachusetts, United States - Inc-BW-H-32-M | ecosystem: Environmental > Terrestrial > Soil >... | reverse complement strand
TGAGACGGCGAGGGCGTCACGGACGGTGAGTGCGGAGAAGAGGCGCGAGTCCTGGAACGAGCGGCCGAGGCCGAGCCGGGCTCGGGTGGCCGCCGTGCGGTCGGTGACGTCGACGCCGCGGAGCTCCACTCTTCCCTGGTCGGGCTGCAAGAAACCCGAGACCACGTCGAACAGCGTTGTCTTCCCGGCGCCGTTGGGCCCGATGATCCCGACCAGCTCGCCGTGGCCGGCGTGCAGCGACACGTCGTCGAGGGCAGCGTTGCCACCGAAACTCAGGGCCAGCCCTCGCACCTCGAGCTCGGGGCCCGCGTCGGCACCGGAGCGGGGCCGGGCGACCTGGGCGGCGAGCGAGTCGGACGCCTTCTGCAGGTAGATCGACCACAGCAGTTCGGGATGGGCGGCCAGCTCGGCGGCCGTGCCCGTGAACCGCACGACACCGGTGTCCATGACGTAGACGCGGTCCGCCACGGCGACGGCAACGTTCATCGACTGCTCGACGAGGAGGATGGCGGTGCCCGCCTGGCGCATCGCCTCGATGGCCCCAAGCAGCTGCTCGACGACGATCGGTGAGAGCCCGAGCGAGAGCTCGTCGATCAGGAAGAGCTTGGGCCGGGTGATGGTCGCCATGGCCAGTGCGAGCATCTGCTGCTGCCCACCCGAGAGGTTGGCCGCCCGCTCGCCACGCCGTGAGGCCAGGGTCGGGAAGGCGGCGAACGCGTCCTCGATCATCTGAGTGTCGCTCTCGCCACGCCGGCGGCCCTGCCAGGCGGCGGCCCGCAGGTTCTCCTCGACGCGCAGGCTGGGGAACGTCCCCTCGCCGCCCGGCACCTGGGCCACGCCTAGCCGTGCGATCTCGTCGGGCGGCAAGTGTGTGATGTCGCGCCCGTCGAAGACGATGGCGCCGTTGTCGGCCTCGACGACCCCGCCGATCGCCCGCAGCAGCGTCGACTTGCCGGCACCGTTCGTGCCGACGATGGCCACGATTTCGCCCTCGCCGATTTCGATCGCGACGTCGGAGAGGACCGGGACGCCGTCGTAGCCCACCCGCAGGTCGCGCACGGCGAGGAGGGGCAGCTTGCCGTCGCGGCGGTCGAGCAGCATCTGCGTCCTCGTGCGCATGGAGGTCCAGACGTCGCGGACGTCGCCTCCGATGAGACTGCCGGCGCTGGCCACGATCAGCCCGCCGATGGTGAAGATGGGCACCAATATCAGGAGGCCGTAGCGGAAGCCGATGGCGTCGCCGATGCCGCCGACGATCGGGAGTACCAGGAGCCCCGGCAGTACGAAGAGCGCGCCGATGGAAAAGCCGACGGCACGGACACGGGCCGGGATGGCGAGCGACAGGGACGCCAGGACGCCAGGACCGACCACGGCGAGGGCGGCGACGATGCCGGCGTTCCCGATGAACGCGACGGGGACGTCGGGCGCGAGCGCGAACAGGACCGCGAAGCCCGCGGCGATGACCGAGGCGACGGCGAGCATGCGGAACACGAGTCCGACGTCACGCTTGGCGAGGCGGGTCGCGATCGTCGCACCCACCGCCAGGCCGAGAAGATCGAAGACCTCGACCGGTGCCGTGAGGTACGCGCGCTGGAGCGCATCGAGGTGGAAGGTCTCCTGGTACTGCAACGAGGCCAACGAGGCGAAGCCGGCGATCGAGGCGGCGAGGAAGGGCAGGGCGACGAAGATGCGGCGCAGGGCCCTGACTTTCCAGACCGTGCGCCAGGCCTCGCCCAACGACGGTGGCGGTTCGGCTGGGGCGTCGGCCACCGCCGGCGTGGGCGCGTCATCCAGGGGTGCCGGCTGCCCGAGCTCGGAACCCAGCATCTGCTCGGACAGCTCGAGCTGCTCGTGCCGCCCGCGCGGCGGCTCCCGCAGGCGGGTGCCGATCAGGACCACAATGATGATCGGCACAGCGAACACGAGGAACGGGACCCGCCATGAGAAGAGGGTGGCGAGTCCCGCGCCGATCAGGACGCCGGCGATGACGCCGATGCTGTATCCCGCGCGATGGGACGAATAGATGCGCGGGCGAGCCGGCACCGGGTAGTAGTCGGCCAACAGCGAGTTGTGGGTGGGGAAGATCACGGCCTGCCCCATGTAGACGCCGACGAGCATGATCGTGACCAGCACGACCGAGTTGGCCAGGCCGACGCCAATGGAGAACGCGGCGCCGATCAGGGCGCCGATCAGCGCGATGCGCACCCGGTTCATGCGGTCGGCGAGCACGGCGACGGGCAGGGTGAAGGCGAGGCCGGCGGCGCCGGCGATGGCGACGATGAGCAGGATCCCGGCGTTCGTCAGGTGGAAGGCGTCGCGGATGTTCGGTGTCAGCACGTTGAAGGCGCTCTGCGTGGCCTGGTCGAGCAATTGGATCGCGACGAGCACGCCGAGGGGGAAGAGGGGCGCGCCACCGCCCAGTTGGCGGATCTTGCCGAGGCGGCCGCCGCTCATGATGCGACCGCCGGAGTGATGGGCGCGGCACCGTGACGGCGCTCGAGCACGCCGACCACCCAGTCGCGCAGGTCGTAGCAGAGGCCGGCCAGACCACGGGGGAAGAGGATGAGCACGATGATGACGCCGAGGGCGGCGGGGAAGAGCTGCCAGCTCGGCGGCAGGTAGACGACGCTGCCCTCGACGATGGCCGCGCCGAGGACCGCGCCGAGGGACGACGAGAGCCCCCCGACGGCGGTGGACGTGAAGACGACGAGGCTGGCCGATGCCAGGAACGACGTCTCCTGGTACGACTGCGTGGCCAGGAGGAGCAGGACCCCGGCGAGGCCGGCGATGAAGCCGGACACGGCGAACGCGGTCAGCTTGGCCCACACGATGCGGACGCCGTAGCCGGACGCGGCGCGCTGGTTCGCCGGCAGCGCGCGCAGGACGCGACCGACGCGGCTGTGACGCAGGCCCTGGATGGCGACGAGCACGAGCACGAGCACCCCCAAGCTGACCTCGAAGGTCGAGGCCTGCGACGTGATGGAGACGCCGAAGAGGTAGGGCGTGCCGAGCTGGCCCTGGGGGATCCAGGAGAACTCGGCCGGGACGAGCAGGTAGCCCGACGCGGCGAGCGCGAAGGCGAGCGTCGTGACCGCGGCGAACATCCCGTCGAGGCGCAGCGTCGGGACGCCGACGACGACCGCGACCACGGCGGCGGTCGCGCCGGCGAGGAGGAAGGCGAGGCTCAGGTCCCAGTGCCAGTCGATGAGCGCGACGGCGCCCATGACGCCACCGACCGCGGCGAACGACATCTGGCCGAGGCTGACTTGGCCCGACCAGCCCGTGAGGACGACGATGCTGCAGCCGACGACGGCCACCGCGACGAGGGCCGAGGCGCGGATGAGCTCGCCCTGGCCCATCCAGAGCGGGAGGGTGCAGGCGGCGGCGAACGCGATGGCCGCGCCCGTGGGCTTGGCGACCTTGACCTCGGTGAGGTCGCGCGCCGAGGCGGGGAGATCGCGCACGCTGCCGGCGAGCGAAAGCGACGCCTCCACCTCGCGGTCGCGGCGCGACGCGAACAGCTGCCGGACGATGATGGCCCCGAAGACGACCGCGGCGAGAACGGCGAGCGCGAGGGCTGGGTCGGCCGGGTCGTTCCACGCGACGCCCTGCTGGAGCACGCCGAGGACGACGGCCGAGGCGGCGATCACCGGCAGCTCGGTGAAGTTGCCGAGCGCGAGTGCGGCCAGCGCGGTGACGAGCGCGGTGAGGCCGTAGGTCGGATCGAGGGGGAGCCCGAGGATCGCCGCCTGGAAGAAGATGGTGACGAACGAGAGGACGCCGGCAACCACCCATGTGACCGACTGCAGGCGCCCGACGGGGATGCCGAGCATGGAGGCGCGGTCGCGACGGTCGCCGGCCGCCTGCACGGCGATGCCGATGTCGGTCTTGGTGAACCAGAGCGACACGCCGACGAGACAGCCGATCGAGACGATCACGGCGGCGAGGTCGTCGCTGTTGAAGACGACGGGCGCGATGTGCCAGGTGAAGTGCCAAGGGAAGGACACGACCGCCGTCGAGATCGGTGCCTGGCCCCAGATGCGGGGGATGAGGAGGGCGATCACGACCAGGAGCTGGGAGAGCCCGATGGTGGCGACGGTGAGGATGAGGCGGGGGGAGCGCCGGAAGCGCCGCACGACCAGGATTTCGACGGTCGCGGTGAGGAGGACGGAGGCGACGAGACCGGTGGCCAGCCCGAGGAAGTAATTGACGCTGGAGAAGCCGATGAGCCCGACGGCCAGGACGGCCGGCGCCGTGCCCAGGTCGCCCTGGGAGAAGTTGACGACCTTGTTCAACCGATAGGTGAGGCCGAGGCCGACCGCCATGAGCGAACCGAGGAGCCCGAGGATGAGGCCCTGCACCCACACGCCGAGCGGGACCGGGAACAGCGCGAGCTGCAGCACCAACACGGCGGCGACCGATACCACGCCTGCCACCGCCGTTCGGCCACGGCCCGGGCTAATGCCGATGTTCAGCGCCTGACGCCCTTCATCACGAACGTGGCCCCCCCGGGTCGGTCCGATGGTGCGGCTCAGGGTAGCGGTCCGGGAACACTGAGGGATGTCCCGGGTTGTGCGGGGTGGACTGCCCGGTCAGAGTGGGGCATCGGCCGTCATCCGGCCCTCCCGCTCCCCCGACGAAACCGAGGCATCGTGACGCTCACCGACCAGGCACCCGCCGCCCCACGCGAGGGGACGCCGGCCGCGCACTCCGTCGACCTGCGCAAGACCTACGGCAGTGGTGACGCGACCGTGCACGCGCTGGCCGGCGTGAACGTCACGTTCCAGCGCGGCCGCTTCACCGCGGTGATGGGGCCGTCGGGCTCGGGCAAGTCGACGCTGATGCACTGCATGGCGGGGTTGGACCGGCCGACGTCGGGCCAGGTCTTCGTGGGCGACATGGAGCTCGGGCAGCTCGACGACACCGGGCTCACCCAGATGCGGCGCGACCGGATCGGCTTCGTCTTCCAGTCCTTCAACCTCGTGCCGACCCTGACGGCGGCCGAGAACATCACGCTGCCGGCGGACCTGGCGGGCAGGAAGGTGGACAAGGAGTGGTTCGACTACCTGGTGCAACAGCTGGGCATCGCTGACCGCTTGCACCACCGGCCGACCGAGTTGTCGGGCGGACAGCAGCAGCGCTGCGCCTGTGCCCGCGCGCTCATCAACCGGCCCGACTTGATCTTCGCCGACGAGCCGACGGGCAACCTCGATTCCAACTCGTCGAACGAGATGCTGGGCTTCCTGCGGCGATCCGTCGACGACTTCGGTCAATCGATCGTCATGGTGACCCACGACGCCCACGGCGCCGCCTTCTCCGACCGGGTCGTGTTCCTGGCGGACGGGCAGATCGTGGACGAGCTCGCCGACCCGACCGCCGACTCGGTGCTCGAGCGGGTGCGGGCGCTGGGCGCCTGACATGTGGAAGGTCACGATCAAGGGCCTGTTGGCACACAAGCTGCGGCTCGCACTGACCGCGCTGGCCATTGTGCTCGGCGTGACGTTCATCGCGGGGACCTTCATCCTCACGGACACGCTGCACAACACGTTCGACAACCTGTTCGGGACCATCTACTCGAAGGTCGACTTCCAGGTGCGAGGTGTCGCCCAGTTCGGCACCGGCGGCAACGCGACGCGGAATCCCGTGCAGGAGTCCGTCTTGTCGACCGTGCGTGCCGTGCCGGGTGTACAGGACGCGGAGGGAACGGTCAACGGCTACGCGCAGTACATCGGCCACGACGGCAAAGCGATCTCGTCCGGCGGGGCGCCCACGATCGGCCTGGCGTTCGACCCCGACCAGGCGATCTCCCCGCTCCACCTGGTGGAGGGCAAGGCGCCGACGACGCCTTCGGACGTGGTCATGGACCTGGGCACCGCGCAGAAGTACGGGTTCTCGGTGGGGCAGCAGGTCCGGATTCTGCTCCGGGGGCCGACCAGGACGTTCACCATCACCGGGATCACCAAGTTCGGGACGGCGGACAACCTGGCGGGGGCGACGCTCGCCGCATTCGACATCCCGACGGCGCAGGCGGTGTTGGGCCGGGTCGGCCAGTTCGACGCCATCAACGTGGTCGCGACTCCGGGGGCCGACAAGACGGCGGTGCAACGGTCGATTGCTTCGGCCCTCCCGCACGGCGTCGAGGTGGTCACGGGTCAGACCGTCGTCAACGAGCAGACGAGCAGTATCAGTTCCGCGCTGGGCTTCTTCAACACGGCGCTTCTGGTGTTCGGCTTCATCGCGCTCTTCGTCGGCGGCTTCACGATCCTCAATACGTTCTCGATCATCGTTGGGCAGCGCACGAAGGAACTGGCGCTGCTGCGCATCGTGGGCGCGAGCCGGCGGCAGGTCTTCGTGTCGGTCCTCACGGAGGCGGCCATCGTGGGCCTCGTCTCGTCGCTCATCGGCCTCGGCCTCGGGGTGCTCGCGGCTCTGGGCCTCGAGGCACTGCTGAGTGGGTTCGGCGTCTCCCTGCCGGCGGGGCCGCTCGTCTTCGAGGCTCGCACGGTGATCGTCTGTTTGATCGTCGGGGTCGTCGTCACCATGGTCTCGGCCATCGGGCCGGCGCGGCGGGCCGTGCGCGTCGCGCCGGTCGAGGCGGTGGCGGAGCAACAGGTGGAGTACGAGATTCCGATGCGCCGGCGTTTCATCTGGGGGGCTGGGATCACGCTGGCGGGCGTCGTCGCTCTCACGGCTGGACTGACGGCGCCGGCGATCCAGCTCGTCGGCCTGGGCGCGGTGCTGATCTTCGTCGGCGTCGCCCGGCTGGCGCCGGCCGTGGCGCGACCGATGGCGAGCGTCCTGGGCCGGCCGCTGAGTCGGCTGCTCGGGATGTCGGGCCGGCTCGGCCGCGAGAACTCCATGCGCAGCCCGCGCCGCACCGCCCAGACCGCGTCGGCGTTGATGGTCGGCCTGGCACTCGTCTCCGCCATCGCCGTCTTCGGCTCGTCACTGTCGAGCTCGGCGACGCAGAGCATCGACAATGCGATCAGCGCGGACATCATCATCAGCCCGTCCAGCACCATGGGTTCGGGCTCGTTCGGCAACACGGTGTCGACCACGGCGGCGGCGGTGCCCGGCGTCACGGCGTCGTCGACCGTGTACGGGGGCCAATTCGAGGTGCGCGGGGCGATCCAGGGCTTGGGGGCGGTGACCACACAGAACCTGTCCGACACGGTCATCCTGAACATGAACTCGGGGACGTCGGCATCGCTCGCCGCCGGCGCCCTGCTCATCGACGCGAAGACGGCGAGCTCCGACAGTCTGAAAGTCGGGGACACCGTCCCGGTGAAGTTCGCGCTGACCGGTGCCTCGAGGATGCGCATCGGCGGCATCTACCAGGACAACCTCCTCATCGGGAGCTACCTCGTCGGCGACGCCTTCTACCGGGCCCACTTCGAGAACCCGTCGCCGGTCGCGGTGCTGCTGCAGACTGACGGCAGCTCAGGCGTGCAGTCTGCGGTGGCGCACGCGCTCGCGGGCTATCCCAATGTGAAAGTCCAGAGCCGGGCGCAGTTCGAGGCGTCGCAGGCGGCGCAGGTCAACCAATTGCTCGGTCTCGTCTACGCACTGCTCGCGCTGGCGGTGATCATCGCACTGATCGGGATCGTCAACACGCTGATGTTGTCGGTCTTCGAGCGCACCCACGAGATCGGCCTCTTGCGTGCCGTGGGGATGAAGCGACGGCAGATCCGGGCGATGATCCGCTCGGAATCGGTGATCCTGGCCGTCTTCGGCGCGGTGATCGGGATCGTCGTTGGCACAGGGCTCGGCCTCGCCCTGGTGTCGTCGCTGCACTCGCAGGGGATCACCGTGACGAACATCCCGTGGTCGAGCCTGGTCGTCTTCCTGATCCTGGCCGCCATCCTCGGCCTGATCGCGGCCAGTTGGCCCGCCCGGCGGGCGGCCCGCCTCGACGTGCTGGCGGCGATCGCGGCCCAGTAAGCGGCGGGCCCGCGGGCGTACAGTTGCAGGCCATGGCAACCACGACCACGCCCGGCTCGTTCCGGCTTCCCGGCTATTCGATCGCGGTCGGGCCGTTCAGCCACCTGGCGGCGGAACGGGACCGGCTCTCCGGATTGACGTGGCGCCACTTCGACGCGGCGCCGCTCGGCTCGACGGTGGGCGCGGAGATCTCGGGGATCGACCTGCGCGACCCGTTGCCGGACGACGTCATCGCCGACGTGCGCCAGGCTCTCTACGACTACAAGGTCATCTTCATCCGGGACCAGCCACTCACGCCGCAGCAGCACGTCGCGTTCGCGCGCCGATTCGGCGACCTCGAGATCCATCCGTTCCTGCCGTCGAACACCGGCGAGCCCGAGCTGGTGCGCTTCGAGAAGACCGCCGAGGTCAGCGGCTACGAGAACTCCTGGCACCACGACGTCACGTGGCGCGAATGCCCGTCGATGGGAGCGATCCTGCACGCCGTGAGCGTGCCCGAGCGCGGGGGCGACACGCTGTTCGCCGACATGTACGCGGCCTACGAATCGCTGGACGACGCCACCAGGTCACAGATCGACGACCTGGTGGCGGTGCACGACTTCACACAGACGTTCGGGCACGGCATGACGAAGGAGGAGCGGCGAGCGGCGCAGGAGCAGTACCCGCAGGTGGAGCACCCGGTGGTCTGCACCCACCCCGGCACGGGACGCCTGCATCTCTACGTCAACCGGCCCTTCGTGAGCCACATCGTGGGGATGGACACCGGCGAGAGCCGCGAGCTGCTCGACCTTCTGTGCCGGCAGACCGACTCCCCCGAACACCAGTGCCGCTTCACCTGGACCAAGGACGCGGTGGCGTTCTGGGACAACCGGGCTGTGCAGCACTACGCCTCGAGCGACTACTGGCCGCAGCGACGCACGATGGAGCGGGCGTCGATCGTGGGGAGGCGACCGGCCCGGACGTGATCAGCTCGGCGGCTGCCCGTAGGCGGTCACCGAGATGGAACCCACGGGGAGCGGGGTGGGCCCGGCCGAGACCGACACCGGGGCGCCGTTGCCGACGGCAGCGGCGAACGTAGTGTTCGGGCATGGGTGGGGTCGGACGTTTCGCTCGCCGGCTGCGTGACCGGCACGACGACCACCTACCCCTGGGCGCCGGGCCGGTCTCGAACGGCGAATTCATCCCTTCTGCGCCGACGCCGCACGACCGCGCCGTCAACGCGTTGATCCGCCGGTCGATCGACGACGCCAGCCGGCGGATCGGTGTCGACCGTCGGCGCTTCCTGCAGGGGGCTGGCGCTGTCGCCGCGTCACTCGGCGCGTTGGAGCTGGCGGGTTGCTCGTCCGGCGCAACGCGTCAGGCCGGTCCGCGCCATGGCGGGCACTTCAAGGTACCCCCGCCGGAGGACACAGCGGCGTGCGAGAACGCGTTGACGGGCTCGGAGTTCATCTTCGACGTGCACACGCACCATGTGATCCCCGGCGGCCCTTGGGTCCAGAACGCGCCCGAGACGACTTCGCTGGTTCTGTCGATGCTCCCTCCGGGATGCGCCGACACGCCCCAACTCGACTGCGTCGACCGGGCCAACTACCTCCACGACCTGTTCCTCGCCAGCGACACGACGGTCGCGGTGCTCACCGACGTCCCGAACTCCGGTCCCTCCAATGCACCGATCCCGTTCGCCGACGCGTTGAGCACAAAAGAGATCACCGCCGGCCTCACCAGTGGCGGCGCCAGCCGTGTGCTCGCGGAGAACATCATCGCCCCCAACGTGGGGCCGGTCGCCGCGACCCTCGAGGAGATGTCGAGCGCAGTCGAGCAGGGACCGCCCGTGGCCTTCAAGGTGTACACGGCGTGGAGCCCGTCCGGTCAGGGGTTCTCGCTGGAGGACCCGGCGATCGGGCTGCCGACGGTGCAGCACGCCTACGACCTCGGCGTGAAGGTGTTCGTCGCGCACAAAGGGCTCCCGCTGGTGAACTTCGACCCGGCGTTCAACGGTCCCGACGACATCGTGGCGGTCTCCCGCCAGTTCATCGACATGCAGTTCGTCGTCTATCACGCGGCCTGGGATCCGTCGCATGTCGAGGGCCCGTACGATCCGCAGGCCACGATAGGTGTCGACTCCCTGCTCGCTGCGCTCGACAAGCACGGCGTTTCGCCGGACGACAACGTCTGGGTGGACGTCGCCACGCTGTGGCGCCAACTCCTCACGCAACCCGACCAGGCTGCGCACGCCATCGGGAAACTCCTCAAGCGGGTCGGTCCGAGCCGTGTCCTGTGGGGCACCGATGCGATCTGGTACGGGAGTCCGGAGCCCCAGATCATGGCGATGCGGTCGTTCGAGATCAGCCAGCAATTCCAGGAGCTCTACGGCTATCCCGCGCTCACCGATCAGGTGAAGGCCGGACTGTTCGGGCTCAATGCGGCCGAGTTGTTCGGCATCGACCCGACCGCGACACGGTGTGGACTGACCTCAGATCCGCTCAGCGCGAACATCTCAGAAGCGGCCCAACTCCGGTCCGAGGGCGCGCTCCCGTCGGCGTGGCGGCCCAACGGCCCGACGTCACGTCGTCAGATGTTGCAATGGCTGGCTTCGTCCACGACGAAGTGGGTGCCGTCCTGACGCCTCTCAGCCGTACTGCCAGCTCCTGACCCAGTCGATCCTCGTAGTGGCCGGCAGCGGGGTCACGCCGGGCCGGTACTGGTCGCCGTTCGCGGCACCGAGCGCCGCGGTGAGCGCCAGGAAGAACGGTTGGTTGAACGGCTCGGGCGCGGTGTCGGGGTTGTTCACGTAGGGCCCGTAGACGTCGGTCATGCACGGCTGGCCGTCGTAGTAGGTCGTGATCGACGTCGGGGTCCAGAGCGCGGCGTAGGTGTGGAACTGGCCCGCCGGGCTCGATCCCGCGTGCACGCAGTTGTCGTCTGTCGCATTGGGGTCGTTGCCCGAGCCGGGATAGTGGATAGCCGGGACATCGTTGTTGGGGTACTCGGAATAGAACTCGCCGTAGTCGATCTCGCCGCTGTCGGGCCAAGGCCCGTACAGCGTCTCGTTCTCGGGGTACAGCCACAGCGTCTCTTGGAGCCCGGGGACACTGGTGGCGGGCATTTCGGCGCTGGCCTCGAAGAACCCGTACTCCTGGCTGAACAGGTTGTAAGAAATGAACATCC
>Ga0210401_10007286_pt1 | contig 11109 bp, 22 predicted proteins | sample IncBWH32MmetaG_FD_150866 | JGI IMG/M metagenome (GOLD analysis project Ga0210401, IMG submission 150866) | Forest soil microbial communities from Barre Woods Harvard Forest LTER site, Petersham, Massachusetts, United States - Inc-BW-H-32-M | ecosystem: Environmental > Terrestrial > Soil >... | reverse complement strand
TCTGCTTGGTCTCAGCGCAGGATACCAAGGTTTCGGTCGACATGATCGGAATAGGGCGTATGAGTTGCGCCCACTGGCGGTCTACGCAAGCGCATCGATTAGAGGGTACCATCTGGATCTACGGTTTCTGGACAGGACTCAATTATGTCGCTGCAGCAAGTGATCAAACACAGGCGAAAATTGACGAGGCGGCGATAGCGGCCCAAGTCGAAAAGACATGTGCTCAGCAAACGTCGCAGCCGTTAGCCAGTGCTGCATGGGCCACTTATCTTGAGTCCAAGAGATAGCTATGCGGCTGCGGATGACGGCGCCCATGCACTAATGAAGCGCGGACGAGGCCGGGAGGCAAATACAGCGTGACGGAAACCAAAGGGGCAGGAGTGATCCATTTTCGCCACTACGGTGGCGAAGACTGCCATCAGCGCCTTGCCTTTGCTGAACGCAATCGTCTCGTCGAATTTCAGGGACCAGGACATAGGATTCGGCGCAAATGACACGCACTCTCATTTAAAATATACCACCGTATAGCTGACGATTCAGCTCACCCGGCTGAAGCGCTATGCGCGCGCAGTGCGCAGTTGGTCAAGTCTGAAGTTTTCAACCAACGGGAGCGCGGTCGATGTTCGTTGCTATCATCTTGGTTTGTGCACAAGCCATCGTACAAGAGATGCGAGATTGTACGCTCGAGAGCGCAAGCGAAATTGTCAAACTCTCAGAGCCCTTCTTCACGGAAGACGAGTGCATGAATCGCACAGCTTTATTGGGCCGCACTAGGCTTCTCCACGAAATGAAACCCGAAGACAGAATGAAGGTCGTATGCGAGCATCTTCCCAGCGACAACGACTAATGCAATCCAGGACTCGGCGCACGCGGGGACAAGCCCGCGCACGCCGGCGGCGCGCATCTCGGCGAGCGTGATCTTTTGCGGGCGCTTCATCGATCAGAAGAAGGCATCGTCCCGCTAGGTTGGGATCAGTACAAATGGCGTCGGTAATGACGATGACCCCAGTAGTGATGACGGGGGTAACCCCAATTGCCATATGCTCCCCGCCAACCGTAGTTCGTGTAAGGGTTGCCGGGTCCGTAATTCTGGCAGTTTGCGTTCGGATAGAACTGGGCGCACCAGCCTGGATTGTAAATTACGTGCTGCGCCGAAGCCGGGCTGGCAAGCGCGAATAACAGGGCGATAGCGCCAAGTATTGCTGGTCTCGTCATAGCGGTCTCCTTAGTTTCCGGCTTTAACGGTGGTTGATTGTAAACGTTCCATTTCGGGCGGCGGGTGAGAGCGGGCATGCGCCATTGAAGCGTAGCAACGGCGGACAGGCAATCGCACCGCGCTTCAGCAGCGCCCTTGCTTCCAGAGGCCGGGAGGGCAGCCCGCACCACGCCAGCCAACCTTTCGCTCCCGGCTCCATCCGGGTGGCCGGCGACAGCGGTCTGCCCCAGCCACCCACCAACGCCGCCGAACGCCCCAATCCAATTGAGCGCTGCCGGACCATCGATACGTGAGTTTATATTATCCGAAGCGGTACAAATTGTCGTTTGTCGAAAGCCCAATTAGGACCGATATTCCCTCTATTCAGAAGGCGAAAATGTCTCATGCTCACATTAGCAGATGATAAATCGTCGTGATTCCGAGTTTTTGAGCCAACCCTGCGAACCGTTGCACATCTGGCGGCATTTCGGGAGAGAGCGATGCCATTGTTCAAAAGCCAGCATCAAAACAACCGCGGCATCCGTTGGCAGGGAATGGCCGCCACAGCGATGGTCGAGCTTCTCGTCTTGTTGGCGCTTGCGTTCGCGGTTGTTCGTTACGTGGAATGGTCATCGGCCGTCAATCTGGCGGAATTCATGAGCGCGACCAATCCATCGTCTGGTGCAAATCTTTCGGGCGAATTTTCTACTCGCGCTCAAGGCCCTCAAGGTGCGAGCCGATCGCGATCGGAAAGGGTCGAACTACTGACACTGTGAGGATCGCCGGCCCGCATTCACTCCAGGACCTCATACTCGAACGCCACGCCTCCGGATCGTGCTAAGCTAGGCCGGCGCGCCGAGCGGCCGCATTAACCTTCTCGCGGTCATGCCAATCCTCCATCGGCAACGATGTCGCCGCATGGTGCAGCTCGGCGGGGATGGTCTCGCGGCTATCAACCGGTTTGTTCGCCCATTGCCGGAAGCGATCGAAGGCGTCCATCAGGGACATCTCCTCTCGCATCCCCAGCATGCCCCCATGATCCCGCCAATTTGACAGGTCGTGAAACCGCTACACCTTGGGATCGTGGCCGCTCGTATGCACATGATCGGGGCTCGTTCGATACGGAGTGATTAGGATGCGTTCCGCTTTGGCCTTAGGCCTGTTGATCACCCTGTGTGCTTCTGCCAACGCCGCAACGGTGCATCACTTCCGCACGCGCCATCACGTCACCATTCAGCCCAGCCAAGGTACGTGCGTCCCTCCGGCGTGCTACAAGTTTCCAGGCTATCCGCCCTTACCTCCGGAGGCGATTAGAACTCATGACCCGTCCACCTTCGGAGGCGGTTGACCTAACTCACCTGATCCCTCATCTGCAGGAACATCTCCTTCACGTCGGTTGCGCCCGAAAGGGGATGGATTTTTAACCAAATCAGGAAGCGGGAAACAGCTTGTCCGTCGCTCGGTCCAGATGCTGTTCGGCCGCGCCCGCGTTAGCGAGATGCCCGACCAGTTCCCCAGAAAGCCTATATATTTTGGTGCCCTTGAGATCGAAAAGTCTTTGACCTCTGAGACTGAAAATAGAAGAACCGAGGACGACCGCTACGTAGACGCCTTGGCTATTGAAACACACCTGGCATAGGAGGCAGGTTGCCGATATAGCGGTTTATAACGCGAAAGAGCGCGATGATGGCCGCTTGATTGGTCGTGATCGAATAGAGGTTGCACATCAGTTCGGATGTTTCGCTTCAGAAACCTAACTTTGGTGAATATGGCTGCGCGTTAGGGCTTCGGATAACCACGCGTGAATTTGTCGAAGCGAAGTTTCATGCTCGTAGGTCGAACTGTGTGTGAGTTCAGAAGCGCCCAATCTATCTGACCAAGGCACGTGCACCAGACAGTGTGATCCAAATGGGATCGGCTCCACCGCCATATCTAATAAAAAGCCGTCCAAAAAACTTGTCCAGCCGAATGCGAGTGAAGTCACCGCTTGAACGACCAAGCCGAGCAAAGTCACGATGACAGCGCAAAATCCGAGGATAAAGAGCAGACTGAAAGTCCACAAGAAGATGAGAAACGCAATTGGGCCGACCATCTGATCGATCGATTGGTCTGGAAAGCGGAGCAGAGCCTCTCGTGTTTCCGGGACTACGTTAACAGCGGCGATTGCCGCGGTAGAGACCACCATAACCATTAAGAAAGCGCGAGGAATACTAAACGGAAATAATATGCGCTTCCTTAGGGGGACAAACCTCATTAGCCGGAGTAGAAACATGGCTAACAATTTTGAGGATATCCAAGTTGAAAACTGAGCAAAGGACAGTCCCGCTGCTGCCTCGTCACCACTTGATCGTAAAAAAAGATAATTGCCGCTTGGCAAGCTGGCCGTTTGTTCTTCGGAAATGCGGCGTTCGAGCGCAGAGTAATCCACCTCTTGCACGCCCAGCATCGGAATGATGATCGTAGAGAGAACGGAGAAAAACCATGGGGGAAGATGCAGTACGGACGTAATGGCGAAGATCGCGGACAAGAGAACCATATAGGCTGCGAGCGCGATTTTGACGGCGTCCTTGCGGGCTTTCAGCGCAACAAACGGTGTTGATAGGAAAATGCAGCCAAGAACGTTGCTCGGCATTTCCTTCTGTCGCTTCAAGAAATAGGCAATCGAGCTGCCACCGTGGCTGTGGCCCACGAGAATGAAGCGCTGGTTCTTTTGACCTCGCTCGATCAATCGGGACAGGCGTTCGCTGGCTCTCCGGCGATGCGCAAGCAAATTCTTGCCGCTCCATACCAGCGGTCTGAACCTTACTCTTACTCCTGCTGTCTTTGACGCGCTCAATATCTGTTGGCGAAGTGGCGAGCCGCGTGTGGTCCAAGGTGCCTTTCTCGCAAAAGTGCCATGAACGAGAATGCAAGTAAGGTCAAAACCATCTTCGGTACCGGCGGCGCCTGTCTGTGAAGGGGTGCACATCTATCGCTCCCCCGCCCACCACGTCGATGGCGGATCACTTGCCGAAATCTTCGTGCGCCGAAGCCCGACCAGATGGCTGCGCTTGTACGCATAGCCGCGCACCTGAGAGCAATCCTTGCAGCGCATATACCGCTGTAGCTCGTGATATTTGTCGCCGAGTTTGCCGAACAAGCCGCTGCCGGGAATTTGAAACGCGCTCAAAACGTCGCCCACGATGGCCGTGCCCCAAGGGACCATCTCTTTGCCGGTCATTGGATATTTCTCCTAATGCTCACCTTTCGCCCGGCCACCACGTCAACTCTGGATCGCTCGCCGAAATCTTGGTTGGCCGAAGCGCTACCAGATGGCTCCGCTTATATGGATAACCCCGGACCTGCGAGCAGTCCTTGCAGCGCATGTAGCGTTCCAGTTCATGGACCGGCGTTGCTTTGGGTCGCCGCACGACATTCAGCGCGACCGTTTGGTGCGTATTGCAACCAAGGCATTTGACTTCGAGATAGAGATAACCAGCATTGAGCGCATCGCCGAGCGTCGGCGACGGCTGGGCCGGTCCTTGAAAGCCGAGCATGCGCTGGTTCCAAGCCTTGCAGGCGCGAGCCGGTCAGCCTGCTTGCGCGCCTCGGCTGCCCGTTCCGCCGATGCTCGGATCGAACCGCCGTAGATGCTTTCGCGCGACTTGGTGCCCATAGCCGCATGATGCGCTCGGTGGCCCGACGTGGGCAAGCCGCTAAGACTTGTGGATTGCTGTGGGAAGCGCCGCTACGCGCGGCGGCAAGTCGCCGAGGCCGAAGGTTTGTCATAGGCTACTCACGATTAGGGGAATTATCCGGCTGTTGCAGGTGGTAGGGGCGCGACTGGAATATCTGAGTGCTACGTCGCCGGATATTATGGGGTAGTGTGCCGGCGAAATTGGCCTTACGGCGCGATAGGCGGCGCTTCTAGTTCCGGCAACACGGACAATCGCGATGTTGCGGCCAGGTGCGCCAAATGAGCAGCCTGGACCGCCCTCACGGCGTCGTCGAAGTCCTTGGCCTTCGGAAGAGGTTTTGATTGTGGAACGTTGTCTTGGGCCATGGGGCGCCATCGCAGCACGTCCAGGCGACCGAACTCTCCCATGAATCGCCTGCGCCAAGCGACCTCGTCCAAGTCGGCAGACGTATGGCGTACATCGAATTCGTCTACCGATACCCAAGCCGCGCCAGGGCGAAGCACAGCGAACGCCTTGCCGCCAACCAGCACGGCCGGCCGATGGTCCCAGTCAAAGAACCTCATAGATGACATCATGGATAACCTGATGGCGCCGTCACGGCTTCCAGTGATCGCGGAAGGCTGCCCAGACTTTAAATGGCGGACGGTCAGGCTCTAGCGGCAGGTATCTGTCTGCACGGGCATAGGGCGAATTATGGTTTGGTGCGAACACCCACACGTTATCCGCCATGATCCGCCGAGCGTGCGCCAAGCTCCAGGGCGGATAGCCGGCTTTTTTGTCAGCGTCGAATAAAAGTTTGATCTCTTCATCCGTCGCCAGCGTATAGCCCTGCCGCCATTCGTGTTTCTTCTGGCGGTCGATACTCTCTTTCGACAGGCCGGCGATAAACGCAGCCAAGCGATCGTTGTTGTTGTTGTTGGTCGTGGTCGTGGTCGTGGTCCCCTCACACTCAAGATAATTATTCGCAACGAAAATGGAAGGTCTGACGACAGGGAACACCCGGCTGTGCAGGTAGAGGAGCGGGGCGCGCCGGATCAAATTGTCAGAGACTTCAAGCGCCAGACGCATGATCAAAATTGAACAGCCCAATTGGGCTCAGACACCGCGTCGTCGTGGGCCTATGGGTGATGCCCGGGGCGCTTACAACGACGGGATAAACCCATGGCAGACGATCACAAATGCACCACTCACTACGAGTTTTTCAACGCACTGAGGGACGTTATCATCGCGTCCGATCCCGCGAAGCTGGAAGCGCTCCACAACACGATTCACGACTGGTCGGAGCACGACCCGGACAATTACTTTTGGGCAATAGGGCCGCAAGCCCCGGCGATACTGTTCCAGGTCATGATGGAGATTGTCACAGCTTGCGATCCAGGCGCCACATCAAAACCGGCCCAGACAGATGCGTGACATCCGCTATCTGCAATCCCTAACCGAGACCGCTAACCGATGTGCCTTCGCCATGCTGGGCAGTCGTGACACTTGCGTCTTAACCAGCCACGCACTTGCAGACGTGCTTAGTGCCGAAGGCGCGTATCCACTCCGTGTCAGCGTTCTAGTGTTTCAAACCGTCGGCGGAATCTGCACTAGCCTCGGCGACGATGGCGGTGGCACACGTCTGCCTGCATCTGACCGTGGCATGTGGAAAGGTCACCTTGCTGTTGCAGTGGGCCGTGCGTGGTTACTTGATTCCTTGATGCAACCCTCGATCAAGCCAACCGCCCTGAATGGTCCAGCACAGATGGCCCGCTAGCCCTTCCGCTACCGGCTTCCTTCTGGGACCTCTCACTGCCCAGCCACCAACGCTTAGTATGGCACAGAGCCTTTGGCATTGAAGTCCGCTTCAATCTCTACCCGAAGCAGGTCGGCTTCGCTGGCAAAGGCGATGCCCGCCCCAGCCATTGGCGGCCATTGGCCGATGCCATTCTCACAGACGCCAACAAAGGAGAGACGAATGTCCGGTGAATGGAAAGAGGTTGCGGATAACACGTGGCGTTTAAAGTTGGAGTACGGCTCCTTGTACAAGGTTGGCGCCAGCGTGGTGTATGTCCCGACCGATGTCAGCCGGAGCCTTTGTGCGATTGCGCGAGACTTGAGCATATTGGTGCGACGGACGCCGCCCGTCATTTACGTTGACGAAAGGAAAAGCAGATCGCCATGAGTCTATTTGTCGCGCCATTCACGCCGGGCTTTTAAGAGTCATGGGGGCTGTCGCGTCGGACGCGGACAAATCCCTAAGCCTTGGCGAATATCTCATCAGCGGTCACGCCAAGCCAGTGGGCCGATCATCCTGACGACCACCAGGATGGCGCTGTGTCCGCCCTGGCGCCGAGATGCCGAATGACGTTGACGATAACAAGAGGATGAATCAACATGCCTACAGTGCGTCGATGACTACGCTTCTAACTCTACAAGATGCCCCTCAAAATAGTGGGCCGGTTAGTGTAAAGCGGGAGCGAGTAACCATCGAGCGAGCGGTGGCAATTATCGGACTTCCAGCGCGTACCGTTCAAGGGATGTCACAGCGCGGCGAGATACCCGGCGCGGCCAAGTTTGGCCGTCGATGGACTTACAACGAGGACAAGCTGCACGCTTATGTGCGGAACAAGGAGCGAGAGTCGTGGCAAAAAAGGAACCGAAAATCCCTGGCTGCTATTGGGAAAACGGCGTCATTTATTATGGGATCAAGATTGACGGCAAACGTTTCCGAGGCTCGCTATTCACAAGCGATCCAAAACGCGCAAGGCAGCTCCGCGAAGCGAAGAAAAAAGAGCTGACCGAGCGGTTTCGGTTTGGCGCTGATGGCCCAAATGATTTTGTTGACGTGCTAGCAAAGTGGCTTTTGCAGCTCCCGACATCGGTCGGGCCGAACACCGAGACCCGCTACATTTGTTCGATGGATCAGCTCAAGCCTTATCTGCACAATCTGACGCTCGCACAGATCGACCGGAAGCTACTTTGGACAATCGTCGAGGATCGGCAGAAGGTCGTCACCAACGCGACCATCAAGCGCGACCTGACGGCATTGTCGGCGCTGGTCGAATACGCCATCGCGCGCGGTTGGATGGGCGAGCGGCCCAACCCGGTGCCAGCCGTGATGCGAGCAATCACCGAGAAGCGCGAACCGATCAACCTGCCTCACGACGACGATATCGCGCTCGTCATGAAGCGTGCCCACCGGCCTTATGCGGATTTGATGAAGGCGGCGTTGCCGACCGGCTGCCGGATCGAGGAACTGGTCAACGCAACGTGCCGTGACTTCGATCCGAAAGCCAAGACGTTGACCATCAAAAAGGCCAAACATAATTCGGCGCGTGTCATCGATCTGAACTGGGACAATGGCGACATGTTTTTCGCCAGCCTTCCGGTGTTCGCGGGCAAGCCGTGGTTGTTCTGGCGTGAGGAGGACAAGCGGGTCCGCGCCGACAGCAAGCGCGAGGCAACATTCCGGGGCGACAAGCTTGAAGATGCCAGCCAGAATTTCCGGCGCGTCACCGACACGGTTGCCGACGAGTGCGAGGAGAACGGGACGCAATTCGTCCGGTTTGTTTTCCACGACCTGCGGCACCGGCATGCGGTCGACTTCCTCACATCCGGCAAGCCCGGTTGCGACATCTATGCGCTCAACAAGCGCATGGGCCATTCATCGCTAAAGCAGACCGAGGAATATTTGGAGCACATCACGCCAGAGCAGGCGCGGGTCGCGAAGTATGGGAAGCCGGCGGCGGTCGGTTGACCTGATCGACCGGGCAGGGCTAAAAGCCACGGCGGCGCTTTGCAGGTGCCGCCGTTTTCATCCTACAGGGTAGGGGAGGTCACACCGCGAACGCAGCCGGAACGCCCGTTTTCATTGGGCTTCCAAACTGGCACTAAAACTGGCACCTGATGTTCTCGTTTGGTGCGTTTAGGGCGGTTGAGGCGGTCGGGGCGAAATGAAGAAAGCCAAATAGATCAATAGTTTCTGCGTTGGGGCCACGTGGCGGAGTGGTTACGCAGCGGTCTGCAAAACCGTTTACACCAGTTCAATTCTGGTCGTGGCCTCCAGTCATCCAATTGATTTTACAAAGTTATTTCATTCGCCGTCCGTTCCGTCATCCCGGATTGCTACCGCATTGCTACCATTTGCCTTTTGCTTTCGCTTTTGCATGGCCAATTTCAGCGCGGTATCCACCATTTCGGCGGCATCCTCCTGCATTCCGGGAATGACGTGGCTGTAGAGGTCCAGGGTTATCCCCACCTTGCTATGCCCCAAGCGTTCGCTGGCCACCTTCGGATGAACGCCGTTGGCGAGCAGATGGGTTGCGTGGGCGTGCCGCAGATCGTGGCGGCGCTGCCGCTTTGCCTCGAATAATTACTGAATGGTTAATCTAATCAGCCTCTGCCCCAGCCCTTTTGGGGCGATTTCTTGGCGGGGATGCGGAAACGAATCGAGTAAGCTCGCATTCAGAGGAGCCCCGACATGGAAAACGGCAAGTCGCTGCTCGATCACATGATGACTGAGTTCGCGGGGAGGGCAAAAAGGACCGCCAAAAAGATCAAACGCACGATGGCTGGCCGACCTCCCAAGAAAGCCAAAGCATCCGCCGGGCGAAAGGCAGTTGGCACACATAAGAGGGTCAAGAAGGTGCCGAAGAAAACGACGAGGCGACGCCGCTGATGCGTTCAGGGCCCCCGGCGGATGGGCGCTACGCTAGGAAATACATGATCGCGATTGCGAATACGAGAATCGCGCTCCAGCCAACCAAAAGCTCTTTGACATCTCGATTGAGCATAGCCAGCCCTCCCAAAGAGAGAGCCGACCCATTGCACTCCTCGTTCCCCGGTTGAGTCAATGGCTCCCGCGGCAAAAGGTGGTGGACTGATTCTAGGGACAGCGATTTCGAGGCCAAAAATAAAGAGCCGCTCTGGCTACGGAAATACCGAACGCACCTCCGACTATCTTTTCCAACGCGTCCTTTAGCGTACCATGCCGGTCAGGCGTTAAAGTCTGCAGATATTCCAGAGTGATAGCGCTGATGAGGACAACGCAGCAAACGAAAACGACGCGCTTAGGATATGCGAAAGCGAACAGTGCGCCGAAGACGGCAAAGGCGATTACGTGTTCGAAGTGCGCGTAGGTTTTCATACTTAAGTGCATCAAGAACGGTGAGAGCTTAAAATAGATTGAGTACACAAAGCCGACGTGGGTCAGGGTTACGTAGGCCAGTATCGCAATAGATACCCATGCGGCAATTAAGACGAACCTTTGAAGCATGCGAACGTCGTTATCCGATAAGATTGCAGTGCGATAGGGTCATTCGTCTGGCTGACGGGCATGCGCTATTGAAGTGCGGCCGGCGAGACACGGCAAATTTTCAAGGTGTTGGGGATCAGAGCGACACCCACCTACCGCTCATCGTTACTTTTGAGGAACTGGAATCCTTTTTCTTCTGCTGGCGCTTGTTGAGTAGGAACCTGTTGAACTGGGGCAGCCCGCGGAGCGGAGCGGGGTCTCGTCGCTGCTCTCGGCGGAGGCTCTTGCGGTTCCCCGCAATGTCGCTGCGCCGCGAGGGAAGCGAGATATTGCTGGCGGGTCTGAAGCGCCTGAGTCTCCTTATCGGCGGGTGCCTTGAAAATCCATGCCAAACCAAAGAACCGGAATGAAGATCCCAGCGACGCCAGCCGCAACATTCTGTGTAGTTTTCAGGCCTTGCTCGCTCGCGAGCTGCCGCGCGGAATAGTGGTGAGATAGACGATCCGACCGGCATCGGACGTGACGGAAATCAACGCGGCGGGAGCATCAGTGCCCGAGCCGCCAATTCCAGACGACTACCAGCGTCGCGAGCAGCAGCAGGTAACAATTTCTTCCGGGTCCAAGGCCATCAGTACACACGCACGTTTAAAGCTGGCCGTAAGCCAGCACACGCGCCCCGAATGTCCAACTCCAGAATACCTAGGTGCGGTTAAGAGTTGATTGACCCGTTATCCCCAGGCGGCTCCAAACACCTGCTAGTTGATAAGCAGCTCGGCGATCAGCAGCATGCGCCCTGTGCGATCCGGTTTCCGAATCGCCGATGTTCGTTCGGCGGTGGATCACGGTGATGCCGGTCCCGCCCTCGGCGGCTTTGCCGAAATGCTTATTGCATCGCGCGCGATTGTTTCCACCTCAGAAAATCCCTGAACAGCTCCTGCTGCTCGCGAGTACTGAGCGGCTTAGGCCGGGCTGAGGACTCAATCTCCGCTCTCGACCCTTGC
>Ga0210401_10007285_pt1 | contig 11109 bp, 10 predicted proteins | sample IncBWH32MmetaG_FD_150866 | JGI IMG/M metagenome (GOLD analysis project Ga0210401, IMG submission 150866) | Forest soil microbial communities from Barre Woods Harvard Forest LTER site, Petersham, Massachusetts, United States - Inc-BW-H-32-M | ecosystem: Environmental > Terrestrial > Soil >... | reverse complement strand
CGTTTACGATTTTGGCCGCGTCGATTCCTCCGGCAAGCCGCGCGACCTGCACATTGAGAAAGCGCTCGAAGTGACGAATTTCAGCGGCGGGCACGGCGGCAAGACCGAGCCGCTGGCCTTGCACTCCCCTGATGCGAAGAAGTATCTTCTGGCGGCGTGCGAATACTTTTCCACCGAGCGCTGGGATTGCAACCGGACGACGCCGATCGAAAGCGATCCCGAGGAGTTTCAGGTTTTCGTGATACTCGAAGGCACCGGCGCGTTTCATGATTCGGAGCGGGCTCTTCCGTATCGCCCGGGGGAGGCATGGTTTCTGCCGGCGAATTTGCCTGCCATCCTGCTGCAGCCGGATGGCGCAAGTTCGGTCCTGCGCGTAACCGTGCCGGACACCCGCGCCCTGCGTCAGCAGTTGCGCAACCAGGGATTTGAAGACCAGGCGATTTCGCGCGTTGTGATAGGTGCCGAGTGAAAAAGGAAAAAGCGCTGGGAACCCACGCCGTGATTCTTGCCGGAGGCCGGGGCACGCGTTTCTGGCCGCGCAGCCGTACGCGTACGCCGAAACAACTCCTGAATATCGTCGGCGAAGGATCGATGCTGCAGCAGACGGTGGAGCGCCTCGCGCCGCTCGTGCCCGCGCAACGCATTTGGACGGTGACCAACGCCGAGCAAGCCGCTGCCCTGACAAGACAGTTGCCCAGACCGGCTCGTAAACATGTCCTGGCCGAGCCGATCGGAAGAAACACCGCCGCGGCAATCGCATTGGCCGCGATTCATGTGCGCCACGCAGCGGGCGGAGATGCCCTGCTTGCCGTGCTCCCCGCCGATCATCACATCGCCCAGCCGGACCGCTACCGCGAAATCATGCGCGCTGCTTTAGACGAGGCGTGCAAGCCCGGCCGCATGGTGGTTCTCGGCATTCCTCCGACGCGCCCGGAAACAGGCTACGGCTATATCGAGAGGCAGGGAGATTCCATTACCTCGAAGGGAGCGCCGATTTTTGCCGTTCGGTGTTTTAAGGAAAAACCGGATCTCGCCGTGGCCAAAGAATACGTGGCCTCTGGAAATTTTCACTGGAACGCGGGAATGTTTTTCTGGCGCGTCTCCACTTACCTGGAGGTGTTGAAGGAATTCCTGCCGAAAACCCACGCGTTGATCGAGGAGCTTGCGCGGCAGATCGGAAAGCGGACTTACGCCGTCAAATTGAAGCGCGTTTACCCGCAACTAGAAAATATCTCTGTGGACTACGCCATCCTGGAACGCGCCACGCAGCATCCCGGCGCGCCGCGCGTGTTTGTCATCCCCGCGGAAATGGGCTGGAGCGACATCGGCTCCTGGGCCGCGGTCCACGAACTGCTCGCCAAGCACCCCTCTGAAAATATCTTTGCGGGTCCAGGCCACACGCTAGATGCCGAAGGCAATTTCCTTTGGAGCCCCGGCAAATACATCGCCGCCATCGGCGTCAGCGGCCTGGTGGTCGTCGAAACGCCCGACGCCCTGCTCATCTGCCCCCGCGACCGCGCCCAGGACGTCGGTAAAATCGTCAAAGCCCTCGAAGACCGCAAGCACAAGAAACTTCTGTAGCCTTCACGACAGCGTCACGCCGCTAACTCTTTCTGCAGCGCCTTTCCCTTCCGGAACCACGGCCGTTCCGCCCGTTGCATATACCTCGGCAGAGTCCGCTTCTTGGCCACCAACTTCTGCGTCCACTCGCGCGCTTCCTCTTTCTTCCCCGCCAGCTTCAGATAGTTCGCGTAGTTGTACAGCGTCTCCGGCGTCGTTGAAAATTGCGCGGCGGGCGCGAAATAAATCGCCGCTTTTTCCAAATCACCCGTGCGCGCATACGCGTCGCCGAGCAATCCCGTTGCCCGGTAATAATCAAATTTTGCGTCCTTCCCAACAACGTACTCCAGGTCTGGAATGGCGCCCGCAAAGTCTCCCATTCCCAGCGCCGATTTCGCCCGCAAATAAAATGCGTGCGGCGAATCGCTCCGCTGGGATATCGCGCGGTTCAATAACTCTCGCGCCTTCGCGTAATTCTTCTGCTCAAAATACAACTCGGCCAGTTCCTCCAGATTCCCCGCCGACGGATTGTCCAAAATTTGTATCTCGAGATTCTGAATCCGCGAGCGCCTGCCGAATCCCTGAAACGTCCCGCGCAGCAATCCCAGGTCGGGAATCATCTCGGCAGCCACGTACACCCCGGCGCCCAGCACGCCGCCGAAAATTATGATCCACAGCCAATAGCCTTCCGGACGCCGCCTCACGAAGTGCCAGAGCGCCACACCCTGCACGATAAATCCCCACGGATAGATGAGGAAACTCAGTCCTCCCATGCTCGCCCACCTCATACCTGTCTCTCAGGATAATGACTTTGCCAACAGAATCCGGCATCGCCTCGCGCGTGTCAATCCAACCATTCCTGATATCGTGTAAGAGTGACTGTCCCTTTGTACATTCTTCTGCACTTCATCCGCATGTCTGGTTCGCAGAGGAATCCAACCGTCGGCCAAGGGTGTGACGCGACGCAATCGTGTGGCCAAAATGGCTCCGTCTATCACTTTTCTTTACTCGTGGCTAACCCCGCAATCTTTGGCGCACCGCTTTCCTCGCGTATACTCACTAGCAATGACTTCGATTCAATTTGGCACCGACGGATGGCGCGGCATCATCGCCGAGGATTTTACGTTTGCGAACGCGCGTACAGTCGCCACCGCGATTGCACGCTACGTGGTGCGCGACGAGGATGCGCGCAAGGGCGTGCTCGTCGGCTACGACCACCGCTTTGCTTCGGACCGCATCGCCGCGGCCGTGGCCGAGGTGATCAGTTCGACCGGTACCCCGGTCTGGCTCGCCGATAAACCCTGCCCCACTCCAACGATTTCGCTGCTCGTCCGCCAGCGCCAGGCCGCCGGGGGACTGGTCATCACCGCGAGCCACAATCCCTATTCGTGGAACGGTATCAAATACAAGGCCAGCTACGGCAGCAGCGCGCTGCCCTCCATCGTCGCGCAGATTGAAAAAGAACTCGCTGCCGTAGAAGCATCCGGAGCGCCGCCGCTGCCTCCGCGGAAGGAGTTGATTCACGCACTGGAGCCGCGCGCGCCCTACCTCGATACCATCGAAAAGCTGATCGACTGGCAACGCCTGCGCGACGCAAAATTCCGCTTCGCCGTTGATCCCATGCACGGCTCGGCGGCCGGCCTTCTGAAGGAGCTTTTTACGCGCAACGGCGTCGTTTGCGACGAAATTCGCGGCACCCGCGATCCGCGCTTTGGCGGCGTACACCCCGAACCCATCGAGCCGCACATCGATGCGCTTCGCAAGGCGGTCCTCGCCGGAAAATACGATGCCGGACTTGCCGCCGACGGCGACGGCGACCGCATCGGCGCCATCGACCGCGACGGCGCGTTCGTCGATCCCCACCAGATTTTCGCGCTGATGGTCTGGCATCTGATCGGCACGCGAAAACTTCCCGGCGACATCGCCAAAACATTTTCCGTAACGAAGCTGATCGACAAGCTAGCCGCCAAATTCAACCGCAAGCTTTATGAGGTGCCCATCGGCTTCAAATACATCTGCGAGCTGATGCTGCAGCGGGATATCCTGATCGGCGGCGAAGAGAGCGGCGGCATCGGCACCAGCCTCTATCTGCCGGAGCGCGACGCTTCCGTCTCCGCACTGTTCCTGGCGGAGCTGATGGCCTGGCACGGCAAATCGCTCGGCGAACTCCTCGCCGTGCTGCACGCTGAATTTGGCGAATTCCACTATGGCCGCATCGACCTGGACGTGCGCCGAGGGCAAAAAGAAAAGGCCATCGCCTATTTCACCAGCGAAAAAACCAAGCGCGTAGACAGCTGGGATGTCACGCGCCGCGAAAATATGGACGGCATCAAGCTGTATCTCGGCGACATCGGCTGGGTGCTGGTGCGCCCTTCAGGCACCGAAAACCTCCTGCGCATTTATTCAGAAACTTCGCTGGCCGCGACGACCAAGCGCGTTTTGCAGGCGACGGTTGCGGCAGTCAACGCCCTTTAGGGAGCAAGCGATGAAAACCGTGAACTTAAAAGACAAATTCGGCAAATTCCAGGATTACTGCAACCCACGCGTGCTGGGCGAAGTCAACGACTGCCAGGTAAAGGCCGTCAAACTGAAGGGCGAATTCATCTGGCACCACCACGACAACGAAGACGAGCTTTTTCTGGTGGTTAAAGGTACGCTGCGCATGAAATTCCGCGACCACGAAGCTGTCGTGCGCGAGGGCGAATTTGTGATTGTGCCCCGTGGCGTCGAGCACCTTCCCGTCGCCGATGAAGAAGTGCACATTGTCTTGATCGAACCAAAAACGACATTGAACACCGGAAATATCCAGAACGAAAGGACAGTCAGCCAGCTCGAGCGGATCTGAAATTTTCCGCTCGCAGCCTGAAAGACAGGACTCAGCCATGCAACATCGCTTCTACACGCTCGATGTCTTCACCACTACGCGATTCCAAGGCAATCCGCTGGCCGTGATTACCGACGGCGACGGCCTGTCCAACGATCAGATGCTGGCCATCGCTCGCGAAATGAATCTTTCCGAAACGGTCTTCGTGCAGAAGCCGACCGACGACCGCGCGCTGGCCCGCTTGCGCATTTTCACTACGAAGGAAGAGCTGAAGCTCGCTGGCCATCCGGTGATCGGCACTTGGTTCCTGCTTGCCGAACTCGGCGTAGTTCCAGCGCAAGAAGGCGGCGTACACGTGCTGCAGCAGACGGGCGCTGGAGTTTTGCCGGTCGAAATTCGCTTCAAGGACGGCCGTCCGCAGCGCGTCACCATGACGCAAAAAGAAGCCGCCTTCAAGCCATCCAAAATCAACAAGAAAAAGCTGGCGGAATCCCTGGGACTGACGCTGCAAGATCTCGATCCCAAGCTCGAGCCGGAATTCGTCTCCACCGGAATTTTCAACCTGATGGTTCCGCTGCGCAATCGCCAGGCGCTCGGAAGAATTCAACTCAACATGGTGGAACTCGCCCGCCTCTTCGGCAAGCAGGGCGCGCTTGCCTACTGCTTCGCGCTCGCCGGCAATTCCTCGGCTTACGCCCGCGGAATGATGCCGTGGGAAATGTATGAAGACGCGGCCACAGGCTCGGCGGCCGGATCGCTCGGCGCGTATCTGGTGAAGCACGGAAAATTCGGCGCGGGGCACACGCTGCACATCGCGCAAGGCGTGGAGATGGGCCGCCCCAGTGAAATCGAAGTGGAAGTTTCCCAGGACGGAAAAAAGCTCACCCCACGTGTAAGCGGCGCCGCCGTAAAAGTCTTCGAAGGCACCATCCGCACGTAGCCGGATTTACTCACCGGCAAATGGCCATGTTGGCTTCGCGATTAGTGGAAATTGCTAATCAACACGACGTCGCTGGTCACGTCGCCCTTAGCCAGAAACAACTGCTTACCGTCGCGAGACCACGAGAAATCAAAAATTCGATCCGAAGCGAAATTGGTCACCTGCCGCGGCGCTCCTCCGGCGAGCGGCTGTTCCCAGATATTTGTCGCGCCTTTCCTTGTCAGCGTATATTGCAGACCTTTCTGATCGGGCGACCAGCGGAAAGATGCGGCCCCGCTCGGCCGGGCAAAAACGTGTATCAGGGTTCCCCCCTCAGCGGAAATTACAGCCAGCTTGGGTGTCGGCACAGGACCCGGTTCCTGATATTCGCAGGCAATCCATTTCCCGTCGGGCGAAATATAGCCGCTGACCCCAAGCGCTGAGCTGAAAATTTCCCTGGGAGTCCCGCCCTCGACAGGAACCCGGTAAAGTTTCTTGTCTGTACTGAACAGTATCCACTTGCCATCTGGTGAGCAGTCGGAATTGAGAACCTGATCGCTGAGTTTTACGGGATTTGAACCGTCGATATCGGTCCGAATTAGGCGGAGTCCATTTTCCTGATAAGAATCGAAGACCAGGTAGCGGTCGCCGCACGCGGACATGGAAATGTAGTTGAGAAGATTCGGCAGCAACAGCGCCCGCTGGCTGCCGTCGGCATTCATCAATACCAGGTCGGTACTTCGGCTGCGCACCAACAGCTTTCCGGACGGGCCGGGCGCCACTCCATCATCGGGAGTTTCTCCTGTGGTGATCTCTTTCGCCTGGGCGGTTTGTCCCAGCGGCAGCATCCAGATGTGCGAGCTCTTCCTACTTTCCATCGCCGCTAGCATCTGCCCATCTTGTGTCAACTGGAGTTCCAGACCGTAATTCGAGAGATCGTTGGAGAAGCGCCGTTTTTTGCCGCCGGGATACGAAATCAGCCACAATTGCGTGCGATTCTCTGGGAACATTACAATGGGAGCCAGCAAAGCGCTGCCGTCAGGCAACCACGCCGGCCGGCCGATTTGCTCGGGGCCGGAAGGTATCTCTCTGGAGCTGCCGTCGGCCACATTGATCGCGGTCAACACCCACCGCGATTCTTTGTCCCTCTTCAATCCCGGCGCCACGATCGTTTTGCCGTCCGGCGACCACACCGCGCCAAAGAGAAAGCCCGGCCAGTACGGAAGTGTGCTGAAAAGGTGATCGCCTCCACCGTCGGTGTTGGCAATCCGGAGTTCGACGACATTGCGATCCGGAGCGCCCCTCATGAAAACGATCTGCTTGCCGTCCGGCGAGAAACTGACTGCGCTGTCAATGTCTCGGATCAACTGCCGCGGTGTACCGCCGAGCACCGGCATCGTATAGAGGTAGCTGTAAAACGTGGTGGACTTGTCAGAGCGCGTGAAATAGATGTAATTGCCGTCCGGCGAAAAGGTAATCCCGTGGAACGCCACCGCATCTGGCGGCAGTACCTGCACGTCGCTTTTCGTGGCCACGCTGCGCACCCACAGGCTCTGTTGCTCGCCATCCACCAGGACGTAGACGATGTACCGCCCATCCGGCGAGATAGCCACCGCGCCTGCCTTGCCGCTGTCGGTCAGCTTTGCGATCTGCATATTTTGCAGATTCAGTTCATGCGGGCGGTTCAGAAATTTGTATCCGGCAAAAGTCAAGCCAGCAAGCACGACGATCCCCGCCAGTAATAAGGGTTTCGATAGCCTGCGCTTCGCGGGCACCGATTGCACGGCGGCAGAGCCGGATGGCACGCTGGCAATCTGGCCACTCGATCCCGATTCCGTTGCAGAAGCAAGCGAACCGCTCTGCACAGTTGCGCGCCCGGAACTCGTGTCGCGTTTCAGCCGCTTCAAGTCCGCGCGCATTTCCGCCGCGCTCTGGTAGCGCAGGTCGCGGTCTTTCTCCATCGCCTTAGAGATCACCTGCTCAAGTTCGATGGGGATGCCGCTGTTCAGGCGGGCCATCGCGATCGGATTCTTGTGGAGAATCGCGTCGAAGATTGCCCCGGAACTTTCGCCCTGGAACGGCAGAAAGCCGGTGGCCATCTCGTAAAGCACAATTCCAAAGGAGAAGAGATCCGTGCGCGCGTCGAGTTCCTTGCCGAGGACCTGCTCCGGCGACATGTAAGAAACCGTGCCAAGCGAAGTGCCCGGGCTGGTCAATTGTGCCGTGTCCACGCCCATCGTCGCCAGGGTATCGGTTCGCCCGGCAGATACTTTCGCGTTGGCTACTTTGGCCAGGCCAAAATCCAGAATTTTCGCGTGGCCGCGCTTTGTGACAAAAATATTCGCTGGCTTGATGTCACGATGGACGATCCCTTCGCTGTGGGCGGCATCCAGCGCGTCCGCGATTTGGATCGCCAGATCCAGCAGGTTTTCAAGCTCCATGGTGCGGCTGGTAATCAGGTGCTTCAGCGTCTGGCCGTCCAGAAATTCCATCGCGATAAACGCTTTTTCCTGCGCTTCGCCGATGTCGTAAATCGTGCAGATGTTCGGATGATTTAGCGCCGACGCAGCTTGCGCTTCTCTCTGAAACCGCGCCAGCGCCTGAGGGTCTTTCGCCACATTGTCAGGAAGGAATTTCAGGGCGACGAAGCGGTGCAACCGGGTGTCTTCCGCCTTGTAAACAACGCCCATGCCGCCGCCCCCAAGACGTTCGACAATGCGGTAATGGGAGAAAGTCTGATCGATCAGCGCGTCGTTGCCGGACATGTGCCGCACATCTTAGGTCGCTCCACCCGTCAAGTCAACGCGGCAGGACTGCGAGCCTGCATATTCATCACGCTTTCAGCAAAGGGAGCAGCGTAGCGGCCACCTTCAGGTGGACCCTCTATGTTTGTAGCGGCCGCCTTCTAAGCCGCGCGGCGTTTCGAAACCCCAAAAACGACTACTTGGCCTTGAGCGTTTTTTGGTAGGCGTCGAGGATTCCGTTGACGAACCCGCCGGCATCATCGGAGGAATATTTCTTGGCGAGATCCACGGCTTCGTTGATGACGACTTTCGCCGGCGTGTCCGTGGCGCGCATTTCGTGCATCGCCAGGCGGAGAATCGCGCGATCGATCGCCGCCATGCGGTCGAGGCGCCAATTGGCGGCGTGCTTGCTGATCAATTCGTCAAGCGCGGTGGCGTCATGCGCTGCACCCTCAAACAGTTGATTGGCAAACGTCCGCGTCTGCGCCGCGGCTTTTGCGCTTTTCCAGAAAGTGAGTTCGAGTTTTTCGGCCATTTGCTGGCTCATGTCCCACTGAAACAGCATCTGCATCGCGAATTCGCGCGATTTGGTCCGCAGGCTCACGTTATTTGCGCCGTCCTTTACCTGTCGAGGCAGGCTTGCCCGCATCGGTGGATGATTTCGCGGAGCCACGCAGTTTGGGTGACAACTGCGCCATTTCGATCGCCCCCAGCCCGGCTTCGAACCCTTTGTTGCCACCCTTCAATCCCGCGCGGTCAATGGCTTGCTCCAGCGTGTCGCACGTGAGCACGCAGAACATCACCGGCACGCCCGTATCCATCTGCGCAAGCTGCAAGCCGCGCGAGGTTTCCGAGCATACGTAATCGTAATGCGCGGTCTCGCCACGCAGGACGCAGCCAATCGCGATCAGCGCATCATATCGCCCCGTCAGTGCCAATTTCTTCGCCGCCAGTGGCAATTCAAACGCGCCCGGCACGTGAATCACGTCCACGTCCTTGCTCGCCGCCCTGCCGCGCTCCAGCGCATCCACGGCGCCCTGCAGCAGCCGCTCGGTGATGAAACTGTTGAACCGGCTCACAACAATACCAAAACGAAATCCCTTGCCGCTCAACCCCCCGTCAATTTTTCCCGGCTGAATCATCGCCCTCATTTCCCCGTCTGCTAAAACTTCTCCAATTCCGTTCCTTTACCTCATTTACTTCTTTAACTTCCTTCACTTCCCCTTAAATTGCGCCGGCCGCTTCTGCAGAAATGCCTTCGTGCCTTCGCGCATATCGTCAGTGGCGCAGCACAAGCCGAAGAGCGTCGCCTCCAGGAACAGCCCCTCTTCCTGCGGCATTTCCACCCCGCGCTCGATTGCTTCCATGCAGTATTTCACGGCCAGCGGCGCTTTCTCGATAATCTTTTTGGCCAAGGCCTCTGCGGAGGGCAGCAGTTCCGCAGGCTCGTAAATGTGATTCACCAGACCGATACGCTGCGCCTCTTCCGCGGTAATCATTTCGCCGGTCAGGCAGAGTTCGTGCGCCACGCCCTTGCCGCACAAGCGCGCCATCCGCTGGGAGCCGCCGTAGCCGGGAATAATGCCGAGCTTCACTTCCGGCTGGCCCAGCTTCGCGGTCTTGCTGGCGATGCGAATCGTGCAGGAAAGCGCCAATTCGCAGCCGCCGCCAAGCGCAAAGCCGTTGACCGCGCAGATGGAAGGCTTCCCCATCGTTTCGAGCAGGTGAAAAACACCCTGCCCGAAAATCGAAAACTCTTTTCCGTTCACCGGAGTCTGCTGCGCCAGTTCATTGATGTCCGCGCCGGCAACAAACGCCTTTTCGCCGGAGCCGGTAAGAATCAGCACCCGCACCGAAGCATCTTCCCGCGCATCGAGCAGAATCTGCTGAAACTCCTCAATCGTCTTGCGGTTCAGCGCATTCAGCACCTTCGGCCGGTTGAACGTGATCCACGCAATTCCATCTTTCTTCTCGTACAACAGATTTTCATAAGCCATGATTGTTCCTCAAAACGCAATCGGCTTTGGATTCGCAGGATCGGAATAGTCGTAAAACCCGCGTCCGGATTTCTTGCCGTTCCACCCGGCCAGCACCATGCGCTTCAGCAACGGCGGCGCGGCAAAGCGCTTCTCTTTGAATTCATCGAACATGATCTGCGAAATGTAATACGTGGTATCGAGACCCACAAAATCCAGCAGCGTAAACGGCCCCATTGGATAGCCGCACCCGAGCTTCATCGAATTATCAATGTCCACGACAGAGCCGACGCCCTCTTCCAGCGCCCGAATCGCGTCCAAGAGATACGGCACCAGCAATCGATTGACGATGAATCCGCCTCCATCGCTCGCCCGCACCGGCGTTTTACCCAGCTTCGCGCCAAACGCAACCATCTCGTCGTATACGGCAGGATCAGTAGAAATGGTTTTCACCACCTCCACCAGTTTCATCACCGGCACGGGATTAAAAAAGTGTAACCCTACAAATCGCTGTGGCCGTTTCGTGGCCGCGGCAATCTCCGTAATCGTCAGCGAAGACGTGTTGCTGGCAAAAATCGTTTGCGGCTGGCAAAGCTTGTCCAGCGCGCCAAAAAGCTCGCGCTTCACCGGCAGTTGCTCGATGATCGCTTCCACAATCAGGTCACAATCCTTCAAATCCTCCAGCGAAGTTGTGCCCTTCAGCCGCCCACGCACTTCCCCTTTCGCCGCTTCCGTGATCGTTCCTTTTTCCACCAGCCGCGCCAGGTTCTTCTCGACACTCTTCAATCCCTTTTCCACCAGCTCGGCGTTCACTTCGCGCACCACGGTCGTAAATTCCGCCTGCGCGCAAACTTGCGCGATCCCCGAGCCCATCAAGCCACACCCCACTACACCCACTTTTTGAATCGCCATGGATTCCTCACGTCTGCTAGTACACGCAAAAACGGCGGGAAATTGCCACCCGTGAAAGTGTACCAAAGCTGCCTTGAGAACTCACTTTGCCCGGCTCGCCGCAAAGAGCGCCCACGCAACCGGGAATTGCTTATCTGAATAGATAGGCAAGGCTATCCGATTGGCGAGGCTCGG
>Ga0210401_10007282_pt1 | contig 11111 bp, 10 predicted proteins | sample IncBWH32MmetaG_FD_150866 | JGI IMG/M metagenome (GOLD analysis project Ga0210401, IMG submission 150866) | Forest soil microbial communities from Barre Woods Harvard Forest LTER site, Petersham, Massachusetts, United States - Inc-BW-H-32-M | ecosystem: Environmental > Terrestrial > Soil >... | reverse complement strand
GGGACTGAGAAATGGCCTGGTAACGGACGAGACACCTGGCCAGGTAAAGCCGGATATTTCCGGGCGCTTGGCTATCGCCCCGGCCGGCCATGCCAGTTATGATCGCGCGGTGGCCAACCGAGAGGACCCCCGATGACGGAGCAGCCTGCTGCTGTAGTGGGCATCCCACCCGCCCCGCCCGCCCGGCTCGAACCCAACGCGATCGGCGTGGCCCAGGACACGGTCATCGGGCTCGCCTCGTCCGCCCCGGCGGCCACAGTGGGCGTCTCGCTGTTCCTGCTCGCGTCGGCCACCGCCTACGGCAGCGGGCCGATCCTCATCCTCACCGCGATCCCCATGCTGATCATCGCCAACGCCTACCGGCGGCTCAACATGTGGAACGCCAACTGTGGCGCCTCCTTCGAATGGGTCGGCCGGGCCATCAACCCCTACCTCGGCTTCCTCACCGGCTGGCTGATGATCGTGGCCTACATCATCGGCACGGTCGCCGGGGTCGAGGTGCTCGGCCCATCGGTGCTGGCCGTGTTCGGCAGCAGCTCGGCCAGCTCGTGGGCGTACGTCGGCATCGGCACCGCGGTCGTCGTGGTCATGGGGGTCATCGCGATCATCGGGATCAAGATCACCGCGCGCACCCAGGTCGGCCTGGCCCTGGTCGAGTACCTGATCGTGATCGGCTTCTCCATCGCGGGCCTGGTCTACGTGCTCGGCCACCACGCCGGGACGGTGCCCATCACCCGCGCCTGGCTGAGCCCGAGCGGCATCGGTGGTAACGGCAGCGCGGTGGCCGGCTTCCTGACCGCGGTGTTCATCTACGGCGGCTGGGACGGCACCCTGTACGTCAACGAGGAGGTCAAGCACCGCCGGATCAACCCGGGCCGGGCCGCCATCATCGCGGTCGCGTTCCTGACCGTCTTCTACACGCTGGCTCAGGTCGGGCTGCAGGGCGTGATCTCGCCGAAGGCGCTGGCCAACAACTCGTCCGCCGCGCCGGTCTACATCGCCGGGGTGCTCGGCGGCAGCAGCGGGGCCAAGACCATGGCCCTGGCCATCGCGCTGTCGGTCGTCGCCACCACCGGCACCGGGATCGTGCTCACCGCCCGGATCATCTACGGCATGGCCAGCTACCGGGTGCTGCCCCAGTTCCTCAGCAACGTGTCCCGGCGGTTCGCCACCCCAGTGGCGGCCAGTGTCATCGTGGGCCTGCTGCTCATCGCCATCACGGCGATCTACCTGCTCACCACCTCGGTGCAGAACGCGTTCGACGACGTGATCTCGGTGACCGGGCTGCTGTTCTCGATCTTCTACATCCTGACCGCGCTGGCCATGATCGTTTACTACCGGCGCCGGGTTTTCAGTAGCGTGCGGGACACCATCGTGCTCGGGGTCCTGCCGCTCGGCGCGGCCGCCTTCCTGGGCTGGGTGCTGACCAAGTCGATCATCGCCGCACCGGGCACACAGAAGTGGTCGCTGATCGGCATCATCGCGCTCGGCCTGGTGCTGATGCTGTCCGCGCGGTTCATTCAGCGCTCGCCGTTCTTCCAGATCGGCCGGGAGAGCGACAGCGGTCAGCCGGCCAAGCACGCCTGACCGGGCCTAGCGGGGTGCCCAGCGGCGGCTTGACAGCCGCGCCGCCCGCTGTAACCTTTACCTATGACTATAGATAAGGGGACTAGCGGCGGTGGACCGTCGCCGATTGAGTTCCGCCTGGACCCTTCCTCGGGGGTGCCGACCTACCTGCAGCTTGTCCAGCAGGTCGAGCACGCGCTGCGGCTCGGCTACCTCAAGCCGGGTGACCAGCTGCCCCGGGTCAGGGACGTAGTCGCCGGGCTGGCCATCAACCCGAACACGGTGCTCAAGGCCTACCGCGAGCTGGAGAACAAGGGCCTGGCCGCCGGGCGGCCCGGCCAGGGCACGTTCGTGCAGGCCACGCTCAGCCAGGTCGCGCTGCCGGAGCTGAGCGTGCTCCGCCGCACGTTGCTCGGCTGGCTGGCTACCGCCGACAGCTCGGGGCTGGACGAGGACGGGATCGTCGCGCTGTTCACCAGCGCGCTGCGGGATTTCTTTAAGACCCGGGGCGGCGCCGCCGACCGCCCCGGTGCTGCTGACGGCGGAACGGAGGGCGTCGCATGAACGTCATCGAGACCAGCGGCCTGGGCAAGCGGTACGGCAGCACCTGGGCGCTGCGCGAGTGCACCCTGGGCCTCCCGGCCGGGCACCTGGCCGCGCTGGTCGGCCCGAACGGCGCGGGCAAGACCACGCTGATGAACATGGCCGTCGGCCTGGCCGTGCCGACCGCCGGCACCGCCGCCGTGCTGGGCGGCCAGCTCGCCGGGTCGCCGGCCGCGCTGGACGGCATCGCGTTCGTCGCCCAGGACGCGCCGCTGTACAAGAACCTGTCCGCCGCGGACATGCTGCACCTGACCCGCAACCTGAACCGGCGCTTCGACCAGCAGTACGCGCAGGCCCGGCTGGCCGAGCTCGGCATCCCGCTGGGCAAGAAGGCGGGCAAGCTGTCCGGCGGCCAGCAGGCCCAGCTCGCGCTGACCCTGGCGCTGGCCCGGCGGCCCCGGCTGCTCATCCTGGACGAGCCGCTGGCCATGCTCGACCCGCTGGCCCGGCGGGACTTCATGGCCACCGTGCTGACCGCGATGACCGACCACGGGGTGTCCGTCCTGCTGTCCTCGCACGCGCTGGCCGAGCTGGAGCGGGTGGCCGATTACCTCATCCTGCTGTCCGGTGGCCAGCTGCAGGTGGCCGGCGAGGTCGATGACCTGCTGGCCAGGCACCAGCTACTGACCGGCCCGGCCGCCGAGGCGGACCGGTACGCCGGGCAGCTGGACGTGGTGCAGACCCGGCGCGCCGAAGCCCAGGCCCACCTGCTGGTCCGCACCAGCGGACCGGGCCGCCCGGTGCCGCCCGGCTGGGAGACGCACCTGGTCAGCCTGGAAGAACTCGTGCTGGCGTACCTGCGCGCGCCGGGGGCCGCGCAGGTACCCGGCCCGGCACCCGTGCCCCACCCGGAGCCAACGGAGGCGACCCGATGACCGCACTGACCATCCCCGGCCAGCCGGGCCAGGACATCGCGCTGCGGCCGCTGCCGTGGCGCCGGATGGCCTGGGTCACCTGGCGGCAGCACCGGCCCACGCTGGTCAGCGTGCCCGCGCTGCTCGGCGCGGTGGCCGTGTTCCTGCTCATCGCCGGCCTGAAGATCCACCACGACTACGCGGCGCTGACCGCCTGCCATCCGTTCACCTCGCATGCCTGCCAGGCCCTGAACACCAACTTCAACCGCACCGACTGGACGCTGGGCAACACCATGCTCATCCTGCTGAACCTGGCGCCCGCGCTGATCGGGGCGTTCGCCGGCGCCCCGGTGCTGGCCCGGGAGCTGGAGACCGGCACGTACCGGTACGCCTGGACCCAGGGCTACGGCCGGACCCGGTGGACGATCGCCAAGCTGGTGCTCATCGCGGTCACCGTCACCGCCGCGGCCGGCGCGTTCAGCCAGGTGTTCGCGTGGTTCTTGCAGCCCTTCCTCAAGCAGGAAGACCTGACCCGGCTGAGCGCGACGGTGTTCAGCACCCAGGGGGTCGCGTTCGCCGCCTGGACGCTGGCCGCGTTCGCCATCGGCGTGCTGGCCGGCATGTTCCTCCGCCGGATCGTCCCGGCCATGGCCGTCACCCTGGGCGTGTACCTCGGGCTCGCGCTGCTGACCTGGCTGTTCCTGCGCAAGCACTACGTGCCGGCGGCGGTCACCAGCAACCCCAACGTCGTCGGTGGCCGGCTCACCCCGAACACCCCGTGGGTAGTCAGCACCTGGCACACCGGCGCCACACAGTGGTGGAGCTACCTGCCGGTCAGCCGGTTCTGGCCGATGCAGTTCGTCGAGGGCGGCTGGCTGCTCGCGTTCTCGGTCCTGCTTATCGCCGCCACCGTCTGGCTAGTCCGCCACCGAGCCGCCTGAGCGTCCAAATACCTTTGCTGCTGCATTTATTGTGGCCACTGAGCGGCCTTGCCAAGCGCCGGGGCCTTCGGTAATGTCCATTAATGCGTCGGTCCAGGGGGGCCAGCACGAGTTTCGCGCTAGGGGGCTTTGATGCGCAGATTCATCATGAGTGTGTGCGCAACCACAGTAGTCATTAGCCTATCTATGTTTTCCGCTGCCCTTGCGTCGGCGTCGGTGGCCGCGCCAGCCGGCAGCTCGCACGGGCCGGTCATCGTCGTACCGCCCGGCCACTCCATCCAGGCAGCGGTCAACCGGGCCCATCCGGGGACCACGATTCAGCTCAAACGGGGCGTCTATCACCAGGCTGTGCAGATCCGCACCGATGGGATCACGCTGCGCGGCGTGGGCAACTCGCTGAACGGCACGGTGCTCAGGCCGCCCGCGATGAAGCCGCACACGCTGTGCACCAGCATCTTTGGCGTCACCGGGGTGTGCGTGCTGGCCAAGAAGCTCAACCTGCAGACCGGGGCCGTGCGGCAGACAGTCAACAACGACACGGTGACCGGCATCTACGTGACCGGATTCCCCGCCAATGGGGTGTTCGGCTACGGCACGAACGGCCTGACGGTGACCCGGGTCTCCGGGGTCAACGACGGCGATTACGGAATCTCCCGGTTCGAGTCCACGCGAACCCTGTTCGCCAACGACGTCGCGATCGGCAATCACGAGGCTGGCTTCTATGTCGGCGACTCGCCGGATGCCGACACGGTCGTGCGCAACAACATCGCGATCGGAAACGAATTCGGGATATTTGTCCGGCATGCCAGGGAAGTGGCGGTATTTCATAATCTGGCCACTAAGAACTGCCAGGGCATCCTGGTGCTCGACGATGGTCAGCCTGGCGGCGCGGGCACTGCCGTGATCGCCAAGAACGCCGTCATCGCCAACAACAAGTTCTGCCCGAAGAACATGGACACCCCGGTCGACATTCAAGGCGGTGGCATCCTGCTGCTCGGTGCGACCAAGACCCTGGTGGTCCACAACACGGTGCTCGGCAACAAGGGCAACCAGATCAACTCGGGCGGGATCCGGCTGCTGAGCGCGGCCGCGCTCACCAAGGGGAGCAACCCGAACCACGACGCCGTCGTGGCCAACCGGGCCTTCCACAACAAGCCGGCCGACCTGATCTGGGACGGCACGGGGGTCGGGAACACGTTCGTGGCCAACCACTGCGGGAAGTCCATTCCGGCAGGGCTCTGCCACTGATCACCGCTGAACCTCCTGGACCGGCACGATCCCGCGGGGAAGCCCACCGGGCTTCCCCGCGGGATCGGCCTGTCCGCGCTGGCGGAGGCGGACGGGAATCGAACCCGCCAGCGACGCTGCGCGCCGCTCACCGGTTTTGAAGACCGGGGGGGCCACCAGGCACCCGGACGCCTCCGCTGCTGACCTTATCCGGCGTACAGCGTGTCGATGTCGTCGGCGTACTTGGCGTGCACGACCCGCCGCTTGAGCTTCAGCGTGGGGGTCAGCTCCTCGCTCTCCGCCGTCCATTCCACCGGCAGCAGCCGCCACCGCTTGACCTGCTGCACCCGGGCCAGCTGCTGGTTGGCCGCGGTCACCGCCTCCCCGACCGCGGCCAGCACGGTGGGGTGCTCGGCCAGCGCGGCCAGCGAATCGGCGTCGATGCCGCGGGCCTGGGCCCAGGCCGGGGCGACCTCACCGTCCAGCGTGAGCAGCGCGACCACGTACGGCCGGCGGTCCCCGTAGGCCAGCGCCTGGCCCACCAGCGGGTGCGCGATCAGCAGGTTCTCGATCACGGCGGGCGGCACGTTCTCGCCGCCCGCGGTGATGATCAGCTCCTTCTTGCGGTCCACCACCGACAGGAAGCCGTCCTCGTCCAGCCGCCCGATGTCCCCGGTGTGCAGCCAGCCGTCGGCGTCGATGAGGTCAGCGGTCAGGTCCGGCCGGTTCAGGTAGCCCGGGGTATTCAGTGGGCTGCGGGTGTAGATCTCGCCGTCCTCGGCGATCCGCACCTCGATGCCGGGCAGCGGGCGGCCCACGGTGCCCATCTTGAATCCATCCGCCGTGTTGAACGCGAACGCCCCGGTGGTCTCCGTCATCCCGTAGATGTCCAGGATCTTCAGGCCCAGCCCGGCGAAGAACGCGGCCACGTCGGGCGGCAGCGGGGCGGCCGCGCTGGACACGGTTTGCGCCTCACCCAGCCCGAGCAGCGCCCGGATCGGCGCCAGCACCTCCCGGTCCGCCTGCTCGAACGCGGCGGCCAGCTGGGCCGGGGTGGTCCGGCCGAACTGGCCGCTCGCCACGTAGCGCCGGCCGGTGTCCATGGCCTGGGCCACGGCCGCCCGCCTCGACTCGTCCGGCTCGGCGGCGAGCAGCGCCTGGATCCCGGCCTGGATCTTCTCCCAGACTCGGGGCACGCCGAAGAACGCGGTCGGCCGGACCCCGCCGACCGCCGCGACGAGCTGCTTGGCGTCCGGGCAGAAATGCACGTGCCCGGCCGTGCTGACCGGCAGGTAGATGCTGAACATCCGCTCGGCGATGTGCGCCAGCGGCAGGTAGGACACCCAGCGCACCCGCGGCGTGATGTTGCCGGTGCGCTCCCCCGCGGCCACCTCGTACAGCACCCCACGGTGGCTGATCAGCACGCCCTTGGGGTTGCCGGTGGTGCCCGAGGTGTACAGCAGGGTGACCGGGTCGTCCGGGCCGATGGCCGCGACCCGCGCCTCGACCTCAGCCGCCAGCGAGGCGAGCCGGTCCCGGCCCAGCGCCACGAAGTCGGCCCAGGTCAGATACAGCTCGCCGGGCGGGCAAGCGGCACCGTCCAGCACGATGATCTTCACCAGACCGGGCAGCTGGCCCAGCACCGGGGCCCACCGGGCCAGCTGGTCCGCGCCGTCCAGCACCGCGATCCGCGCCGCGCAGTCACCGGCCACGAAGCCGACCTGCTCAGCGGCCAGCGTGGCGTAGAACGTGACCGGGACGCCGCCGGCGTGCACCGCGCCGAGGTCGGCCAGGACATGCTCGGACCGGTTCGGCAGCATCAGCGCCACCCGCTCCCCCGGGGCCAGCCCCAGCGCGATGAAGCCGGCCGCCAGCTCCAGGACCTGCTGCCGGGTCTGCGCCCAGGTCAGGGTGCGCCAGCCGTCCTCGGCACGGTCCGAAAGGGCGGGCTCGCCAGCCCAGTCGGCCGCGGTACGGCGCAGTGCGCCGCACACGGTGTCGCCCTGAATCGTTTCCTCGAGTTCGGCCCGCTGCCGCAGTACCTCGCTGGTCACCGCTCACCTCCGCGTAGCGGGCCCGGCTGGGCCCGGGTCCCTGGCTGGAATGCCACCATGCCGGCGCCTGCTCCGCAAGCTGGCCGGCGAATACAGTGCATGCCATGACCATCTCCGCGGAAGTCAGGCTGACCCAGTACGCATCCGGCGGGGGCTGCGCGTGCAAGATCCCGCCTGGTGAGCTCGAGGATGTGGTGGCCCGGCTGCTGGCCGAGCCGGGCAGGCCGGCCCGCCCGGAACCCGGGCTGCTGATCGGCTTGGAGCACGGCGACGACGCCGCGGTGGTATGGATCAGCGCCGGCCGGGCGGTGGTGGCCACCGCCGACTTCTTCGGCCCAGTGGTGGACGACGCGTACACGTTCGGCCGGATCGCCGGCACCAACGCGCTGTCCGACGTGTACGCGGTCGGCGGTGAGCCACTGGTCGCGGTCAACCTGCTCGGCTGGCCGCGCAGCAAGCTGCCCGTCGAGCTGGCCGGCGAGGTGCTGCGCGGCGGGCTGGACGCCGCCCGGCTGGCCGGCTGCCTGCTGGCTGGCGGGCACAGCATCGACGACCCAGAGCCCAAGTACGGCATGGCGGTCACCGGGCTGGCCGACCCGGACGCGCTGCTGCGCATCGACGCCGGGCAGCCCGGGCTGCCGCTCAGCCTGACCAAGCCGCTGGGCAGCGGGGTGCTGAACAGCAGGCACAAGGCGACCGGGGCCGTCTTCCCGCAGGCCATCGACGTGATGACCACGCTGAACGCCGAAGCCAGCCGGGCGGCACTGGCCGCTGGGGTGCGTTGCGCTACTGATGTGACCGGATTCGGGCTGCTCGGTCACCTGTACAAGCTGGCCCGGGCCAGCGGGGTCGCGGCGGTACTGGACCACGCCGCGGTACCGCTGATCGAGGGCGCGCGGGACGCGGTGCGCGACGGGTACGTGCCGGGCGGCACCCGGCGCAACCTGGACTGGGTCGCCCCGCACACCGACACCGGCGGGCTGGCCGAGGAGGACCTGCTGCTGCTGGCCGACGCGCAGACCTCCGGCGGGCTGCTGCTCGCCGGTGAGATCCCGGGCGCGCCGGTGATCGGGGAGCTGCTGCCGGCCGGGGCGGACACGCTGATCCTCCGCTAGCCCGGCCGGGCCGGCCCCGCCGCGGCCCGCGGCACACCCCGTACCCTCATGCTGGGAGGCCAGTCGACCGCGGGAGGCGCAGATGACCGGGCGGACGGCCAGGCGGCGGGTGCTCCGCGTGTCGGCGCCGGGCACCGCCCCGCCGGACCCGCGGGCGGACTTGCTGGCGGTGGAAGAGCCGCTCGAGATCCGGGTGGGCGGGCAGCCGCTCAGCGTGACCATGCGCACCCCGGGCGATGACCTCGACCTGACGGCCGGCTTCCTGGCCGCGGAGGGCGTCATCGCCGGGTCGGCGGATCTGGCTGAGATCACCATGTGCGCGGGCAACGTGGCCGAGGTGACCCTGGCCGCCGGGGTCAGCCTGCCGCTGGAGCGGCTCCGCCGGAACTTCCTGACCAGCAGCGCCTGCGGGGTTTGCGGCAAGGACAGCATCGACGCCATCCGGCTGCGGTCCCGCTACGACGTGTCGGCCGACCCGCTGCGGATCACGCCGGGCACGCTGGCCGGGCTGCCGGACCGGCTGCGCGCGGCGCAGCGGGTGTTCGCCAGCACCGGCGGCCTGCACGCCGCCGGGGTGTTCCGCGCCGACGGGAAGCTGCTGGTCATGCGCGAGGACGTGGGCCGGCACAACGCGGTGGACAAGGTGATCGGCTGGGCGCTGCGCGATGAGCGGCTGCCGCTGGCCGGCTGCGTGCTGCTGGTCAGCGGCCGGGCCTCGTTCGAGCTGACCCAGAAGGCGCTGATGGCCGGCCTGCCGCTGCTGGCCGCGGTGTCCGCGCCGTCCTCGCTGGCCGCGGAACTGGCCGCGGAGTCCGGGATGACCCTGGTCGGCTTCTTGCGCGGCCAGTCGATGAACGTGTACGCCGGGGCGCAGCGGGTCGCCGCCTGAGCCGATCGGCGGGGGCCGTGGCCCCCGCCTAACCGGCTAGGCTGCGCCCTCGGCCACGCCCCAGCGCCGCCGGATCCGGCCGTTGACGACGTTGAATAGCATGTCCACCACGATGCCGATGATCAGGATCAGGATGATGACCCCGATCGCCGAGGCCATGTCAGCCTGGTCCTGATCGTTGGTCAGCAGCACGCCCAGCGACGGCTGGCCGAGAATGATCACGACCACCTCGCCCGCGATCAGGCCGTGCCAGCCGAACGCCCAGCCCTGCTTCAGCCCGCCGACGAACGCCGGCAGGGTGGCCGGCATGATCACGTGCCGGTACAGCGACACCCTGCGCAGGCCCATCGTCTTGCCCGCCCTCAGCAGCAGCGGCGGCAGGTAGTCGGCCCCGGCGATCAGCCCGTTGGCGATGGCCGGCGCGGCGGTCATCACGATGACGAACAGGATCGCCGTCGTGTTGGCGCCGAACAGGATGATGGCGAACGGAACCCAGACGATCGACGGCAGCGTCTGCACCGCCGTGATCAGCGAGCCGACCGCGGCCCGCAGCGGCCGGATCCGGGACACCAGGGCACCTACCACGGTGCCGATGACCAGCGCCAGCGCGAACCCGATGACCGCGCGGCGCAGCGTGGTGCCGATCGCCTGCCAGATCAGCCCGTGGTGCAGCTGCTCCCACAGGTTGCGCAGCGTGGTGGCCGGGCCGGGCAGGATCGCGTGCTTGAACCCGCTGAGGTAGACCAGCTGCCAGATGGCCAGCGCGAGCACCAGGGCCAGCAGCTTGGGCCAGGCCGCCGCCCACGCCTTGGCCCAGAACTGCCCCCTGGCCTGTTGTGGTGGCAGTACGTCCAGGTTGTCCAGCCCGGCGATGGCGGCGGCGGGCGCCTGGCTGGCCGGCGTGTCAGTTGCCATGGCGGATGACCTCCTCGCGCAGCTGGGCCTTGATCTTGATGGCCAGCTCGACGGTCTGCGCCGAGTCCATCCCGCGTGGCCGGCCGAAGTCGACCGGGAACTCGCCGATGACCCGGCCGGGCCGGCTGCTCAGCAGCACCACCCGGTCGCCGAGCCGGACCGCCTCGCGCACCTCGTGCGTGACGAACAGGATGCTCAGCTTGTTCCGCCGCCAGATGCCCTCGAGCACCTCGTGCAGCAGGTCCCGGGTCATCGCGTCGAGCGCGCCGAACGGCTCGTCCATGAGCAGGATCTCGGCGTCCTGGGCCAGCGCCCGGGCCAGCGCGACCCGCTGCCGCATGCCGCCGGACAGCTGGTGCGGCCGCTTGTCGGCGAACGCGCTCAGGTGCACCAGGTCCAGCAGTTCGGCCACCCGGTCCCGGCGTTCCGCTCGGGGCATGCCGTTGGCCCGCAGCGGCAGCTCGATGTTGCGCGCCGCGGTCAGCCACGGGAACAGCGCCGACTCCTGGAACATCAGGGACACCCGGCGGCCGCCGGTGGACAGTTCCCCGGAGGTCGGCGTGTCCAGGTCGGCGACCAGCGACAGCAGGGTGCTCTTGCCGCACCCGGACGCGCCGATCAGGCAGACGAACTCACCGGGGGCGACCGACAGGGACACCCGGTCCAGGGCCAGCAGCGCGGTGTCGCCCCGGCCGAACGTCTTGGACACGTCGCTGATCTGTACCGCGGAGCCCGCGGGGGTCACCGGGGTGACCGCCGCGGGCGCCGCCCGTCGTGCGTCAATGCTCATGGGCTCACCTGTGCTTGTCCGTCGGCTTTGAGCAGGGCGTTGAGCGGGCCGAGGTCGTAGATGCCGGCCAGGTTGGCCGGCTTGAGCAGGCCCACCGCCTCGGCGTGCTTGGCGTCGGTGGCCAGCGATGACGCGATCGGGTCGTTGGTGAACGTGA
>Ga0210401_10007281_pt1 | contig 11111 bp, 9 predicted proteins | sample IncBWH32MmetaG_FD_150866 | JGI IMG/M metagenome (GOLD analysis project Ga0210401, IMG submission 150866) | Forest soil microbial communities from Barre Woods Harvard Forest LTER site, Petersham, Massachusetts, United States - Inc-BW-H-32-M | ecosystem: Environmental > Terrestrial > Soil >... | reverse complement strand
ACGGCAACCGGCCCCAGGTCCCGGGCTCCGCCGTTGACGGACGAGACATACGTGTGTCCGAATGACAAGGGTTTCCCGGTGTTGGCCTGCCGCCGCGGCACCCTCGCTGCGCGTAGTGTCGAATTTATGACCTCGGCAGCTGTGTGATCAGCGCGAGCGTCGGTGTGGCGTGTGGTACCGGTGACGTGGGGTAGCGACCTGATCGCCGGTCCCGTGAACCGGATCGTCGCGACCACGCGGACCGGTGTCGAGGTGCTGCGGTTCGGTGGCCTTCAGACTGGGTCCCGTCCGTCGCCGTTTCAGATCATGGAGCGATGCGACATGTACCGGCTACGACGCTACTTCCCCGACGGCGCGAATGACCCGTCGCGGCCGCCGGTAGTACTTGTGCCGCCGATGATGATGTCAGCCAACGTGTTCGACGTCACCAGAGACCAGGGCGCGGTCGGAGTCCTGCATGATCTAGGTGTAGACCCGTGGGTGGTGGACTTCGGCTCACCGGACCGGGAGACCGGTGGGCTCGAGCGCACGTTGAGCGACCATGTCGTCGCGCTGAGCCGGGTCATCGACTCGGTACAGGCACACACCGGCCGCGAGGTGCATTTGGCGGGCTACTCACAGGGCGGCATGTTCTGCTATCAAACCGCGGCTTACCGACGTTCCGAGGGCCTGGCCAGCGTCATCACATTCGGCGCCGCCGTCGATTCGCTCAGCGGTCTGCCGTTCGGAATTTCCGCGGCCCTGGCGGGCCGCGGCGCCCAGCTGATCGCCGATCACGTCTTTAACCGCCTCTCGGTGTCCGGATGGATGGCCCGTACCGGGTTTCAACTTCTGGACCCGATCAAAACGGTCCGGGCGCGGTGGGACTTTCTACGTCAACTCCATGACCGAGAGGCGTTGCTGCCCAGGGAACAGCAACGCCGCTTCCTCGAAGTGGAGGGCTGGGTGGCATGGTCGGGTCCCGCGGTCGCCGAACTGTTACGGCAGTTCGTGGTCCATAACCGCATGATGGCCGGCGGCGCCGTGATCGATGGCACGTTGATCACGCTCGCGGAAATCAGCTGTCCGGTCCTTGCGTTCGTCGGCGAGATCGATAACATCGGCCAACCCGCGTCCGTGCGAGGAATCCGGCGGGCCGCCCCCCGCGCCGAGGTGTCCGAGGTGCTATTGCGGGCAGGTCATTTCGGGCTCGTTGTCGGATCGACCGCCGCCACGCACACGTGGCCCACCGTCGGTAATTGGGTGCTGTGGCGAGACGGTCAAGGGCCCAGGCCGGAAGGCGTGCATGCGATGGAGGCCGACCCCAGCGTGAGGATCGATGGCGATGTCGGGCTGTCGTCGCGTATCGGTCACTCGGCGGGTGCGCTGGCCGAGCTGGGCATCGGCGTGAGCCTGGGGTTGGCCGACGCCGCGATGGGCGCGGCGCGCAGCGGCAGGGAGGTCGCCGGGGAGGCCGTGCGTACCCTGCCTCGGCTCGCCCGCCTCGGTCGGCTGCAACCCCATACCCGGGTGTCGCTGGGCGGGTTGATGGCCGAACAGGCGAACAGAGCGCCTGAAGAGGAATGCTTCCTCTTCGAGGATCGGGTCCACACCAACGCGGTGGTTGATTGCCGCATCGACGAGGTGGTGCGTGGCCTCATCGCCGTCGGTATCCGTCAGGGAGCCCACGTCGGTGTGTTGATGGATACCAGCCCCAGCGCAGTAGCCGCGATCGCGGCACTGTCGCGGCTCGGCGCGGTGGCGGTGTTGCTACCCCCGGACGATGACCTCGCCGCCGCCGTCCGGCTGTGCGAGGTGGCCGACATCGTCACGGACCCAAACCATCTGGCGGCGGCGGCCGCGATCGGCGCCAGGGTGCTCGTCCTCGGTCACGGCCGCACCGCGGACCTCGGCCGGACCGAGTCGGACCGGGTCGTCGAGCTGGACCGCCTCGACCTGGCCGAGGAGCGGCTGCCGCAGTGGTATCGGCCGAACCCGGGCCGGGCAAGTGATCTCGCCTTCGTGTTCTTCAGCACGACGGGAGGGCGCCGAGTGGTCAAGGAGGTCACCAATCATCGGTGGGCGCTGTCGGCCTACGGCACGGCCACTGCCGCCGCGCTAGGCCACCGTGACACGATCTATTGCCTGACCCCGCTGCACCATCCGTCGGGTCTGATGGTCGGCCTCGGCGGCGCGGTCGCCGGCGGGGCGCGCATCGCGTTGACCCGGGGCGTCGACCCAATGCGGTTCGCCGACGAGGTCCACCGTTACGGGGTCACGGTGGTGTCCTACACCTGGGCCATGCTGCTCGAATTGGTGGACGCGACGTCGCCCGAGCTTGCCGAACATCATCCGATCCGTCTGTTCATCGGAGCCGGAATGCCGATCGGGCTATGGCAGAAGGTCACCGACCGATTCGCCCCGGCCCGAGTGCTGGAATTCTATGCATCCACCGAGGGGGACGCGGTGCTGGCCAATGTCGCCGGCACGAAGATCGGGGCCAAGGGTCGGCCGCTGCCGGGCAGCACCGAGATTCGGCTCGGCGGCTACGACGCCACGATGGGCCGATTCATCGAGGATGACCACGGTTTCGTGCGTCCTTGTGCGGTCGGCGAGGTGGGCGTGCTGCTCGCAAAGCCGCGCTCCGGACACGATGCCGCGAGGGTGTCGATGCGCGGGGTATTCGCCGAGGGAGACACCTGGATCAGCACGGACCACCTGTTTCGCCGCGACAGCGACGGCGACTATTGGTTCGTCGACAACAGGAACACCGTGATCCAGTCGGTGCGCGGACCGGTCTTCTGCCAGCCGATTTGCGACGCCCTTGGCGACATCACGGTGATTGACCTGGCCGTGGTCTATCCGGTTGCGACCGACACGCACGACGTCGCGGTCGCGGCCGTGACGCTTGGCAAAGGCGGCGTCCTCACCGCGGCTAGCCTGACCACCGCGTTGGGCGGCCTCCCCCGGGACCAGCGTCCCGCCATGGTCCACGTTGTTGACCGCATACCGCTCACACCCTCCTACCGCCCACTGTCGACCGCACTACAACAGGCCGGGCTGCCCGCTCCGGGGGAAAGGACCTGGTATCAGGACCTCACCGACGGTCGCTATCGACAAACGTCTACCGCCGTCGGCAAGTCAGTACCGTCCAATCTCGGTGAGCCGCTGAGCCTCTAGGCGGGCCACTCCATCGGCTACCAGAACCTGCTTATCTGCGACGGCGCGGTCATCCCGGCCAATCCCGGCGTAAATCCGAGCCTCACGATCACGGCGATGGCCGAGCGTGCAATGGCAGCCATCCCGGTCGAGCCGGGTACCCAGACGACAACCCCCCGCGCGAGATTTATCTCCCGAAACCGGCAGCGGTGTGAGCGTGCGCACCCCGACCCGCTCGGCGCTGCACACCGGACGCCAAAGCGATCCGGTGGCTATGTGGTTGGTTGCGATAGGGGAAGGGCTTAATGGCACCCGGAGGCGTTGACCCACCGACCGTTGTAGCCGACACATCCGGTGACGTTCGGGGGCGGCGGTGGATCGTTCGGCATGGGAGCGTAGTACGCCGGCGGCGGAACGTACGGCGCAACGGCGTCGGCGAGGTTCGCGCAGCCACTGACCGATACCCGGCGTCCGGCGCTTGCGCAGACGTCGGCGTTAGCGACGCCGGGTGCGGGAATAGTGGCGATCGCCCCGGGGACGGTCGCGAGCGCCAAGACGGTCGCCGCCGTGATAGTCCCTGACCGTAACCAATGACTCATCTTGCTTGTCTCCTCACCGGCGTGACTGGCCTATCTATGTCGAAGGTGATGGTCGGGCATAACACCACTTAGGTGACTATTGAGCCGAATTGGGGTGGTAATCGCAGCGATCGCTCAGGTCGGTGAGGGGTTGGCGGATCCCGTTGATTTCGGACTCAACCTGGGGGTTGGCGTCCATGTAGTTCTTGACGTCGCCGCGAATCTCCTCGTTCGGCTGCCCACGAAGGCCGGTGAAGAAGTTGTTGACGTCCGGGTGGCTAAACAGATAGCCCGCCATCGCGGTCCCGACTGTGCCCGACGCCTGCGCCAAATCGGCGGCCGTGCACCCAGGCGCCGGGGCCGCAGGGGCCGGAGGTGGCGGTGCAGGCGTGGGCTCAGCAGACGCCAACGAGGCGCCCCCAAACAGCATTGCACCGGTCATCGCCGAAGTGCCGATCGCTCCCACCAGTGCGCTACGCATGGCACGCCTTGACAGCATCATGCTTGCTCCTTCTCATCCAGTGTCCGAGCGGCTATCGATACCACTTAGCTAAGCACAACAAAATAAGACATTGTGGCGAGCAACAATCAGCGGCGTCGTCGCGCGAGCCACCAACCCTCGCAACACATTAACCGTCAGGGTCGGCGCGGTCTCGACATTCCCTGCCGGCGCCGCACTCCGCAACCTCAGATTTCGCGTCTTCAAACTCCAGGGTCAACCACCGTCAACGCAGGACCATCGAGCTTGGCGATCGCTGGTGTCAGGGTCTGCACTAAGCACACCGTGCGTTCGCATCTCGTCGAGGATTGTCGGGGATCCCTGCGGCTCGCGATGGGCGTGGTGGACGGTGGGGCTGGTCTTTGACGATAGCTATCGCGGCCTCGACGGTGCCGGCAGTGGGTAGCAAGCCCTGTGGGTCAACGATCCGCAGCACCCGGGAGACTGCCTCACCGGACACTACTGCCCAGGCTATGCCGGCGCGCGCGCAGCAGACGGAGACTCTGTGCAGCGCCGAGAAACCGTCGGTTCCAAAGAAATCCAGGCCGCGCAGATCAAGGATCAGCCCGCGGCAACGCATCAGATGCCCCAGCGTGTACTCGGTCACAATGTCACCGTTGGATGCGTCGATGTGGCCGTGGGCGCTGATGACGGCTACCGACGACGTCACCCGGCGATGTGCTAACCGTGTGGTGTGACGCTCTCTTGGCTGGGAAAGAAAGCCGCCGACCGGCGGCATGGAGGTGGTAGGACGAGCATTCATGGTGATCCCCGACATGCGGTTGTCACCGGTGTGTTCGGCGCGAGCTAACGCTCTGCGAGGACAGCGGCGGACGGCCGACCTCATCCCGGACTGGTTGAGAGTCTCAACTCAGTTGACGTTCCACCGCGCGGGGGCAATTGTCAAGTGCAATTGTCAAGTCCTGTGGATCAGACCTTTGGGTGCGTCGATCGGAGATCTGCAGCCTTGGGAGCGGTGGGCAGATGCTCAGTCCAAGCGAACCGGAAGCGTGGCGACGATAGCGTCGGTGCGTGCGCGAATTGTTGTGGCGAGCAACGGGCCTCGTTGGTTGTGCAGGATTCGGTAGCGCCGGCGCCTCGGTTCGATGTAGGCGAGCAAGACAATAACGAAGCGTCCCTGTTCGACTTGGGTTCGGACGAAACCGACGGTGGGCGCCACCAGGGTGCGGTGCGGGCTGGGCAGCACCCGTAGGTCAACCCCGGGGTCCCATTCTTTCCAGAGTTCGCAGAGCCGACGGTTGGCGTCGGGGTCGGTGTCGACGGTCACCGGGACCACTTCTCCGCCAAGCCGCATCGCGACCTGCAACGCATGCCCCACGACCTTGCTGATCGTGATGACCGGCACGATGACCATTGCGTCGCCCGCTTCGTGGGCAGGTCCCGGAACGGGTTTTGGTGGCGGCCGTCCTAGATCCAACTGTTCCGCGACGTGATAGTAGTAGCGTTCGATCCGATCGAAGAGCAGCATCAGCCCCGGCACGAGCAGCAGCAGCAGCCAGGCACCCTCGGTGAATTTGCTGGCGAAGAGCACCACTCCCGCCACGGCGGTGAGTACCGCCCCGGTCCCGTTGAGTGCTGCCTTGCCCACCCAGCCGCGGCCGCGTTGTTGCAGCCAGTGCCGGACCAGTCCGGTTTGGCTGATCGTGAATCCGATAAAGACGCCGATCGCGAACACGGGCAACAACCGGTGGGTTTCGGCACCGACGAGGAGTAGCACCGCGGCGGACAGCACGCCTAAAGCGGCAACGCCGTACCGGTACACGGGACGTTCGGCGCGAAGCGTGAACAGGTGCGGCAGCCGGTGGTCCTTGGCCAGCAGCTGCATCAACACCGGCAGACCACCAAAGCTGGTGTTCGCCGCGAGAGCCAACACCAGAGTTACCGCCAGGTTGGTCACGTAGAACGGCCACCCAGTTCCAAAAGCTCCCGCCGACAGCTGCGCGAGTACGGTGACGTCGCCGCGCGGTGTCACTTGATGCAGCTTGATCAACGCGGCCAGGCCAAGAAGCATGGCTGCCAGCAACACTCCCAACGCGACCTCGGTGTGTTGGGCCCGCTTGACGATGGGCGTCCGGAATTGGGGCACCGCGTTGGCGATTGCCTCGACTCCGGTCAGCGACGAACAACCCGCTGCAAACGCCTTGAGAATCAACACCACCCCCAGTGCTTCGGTCGCACGGATGGGGCCCAGATCCGCACCGATAACGGCTACCGGATGCGGACGGATGAACCCGACGATGATGATGGCGAAGATACTGACGACGAACACCATCGTCGGTCCCATCAGCACCTTGGCCGATTCGGCGATTCCGACCAGGTTGATGGCGGTGATCAGCGCAAGCCCCGCCAACGTCACGCCCAGCAGGTGATGGGCCATCACCGGAAAGACGCTGCCCAGACTGGCTGCCCCGGCCGCCAGACTCACCGCAACCGTCAGCACGTAGTCGACGACCAGGCTCGCCGCAGCCAACAAGCTCACCGCTCGGCCGAGGTCCTTTTTGGCCACTGCGTAGGCCCCGCCGCCGTTCGGGTGGACCGCGATCACTTGCCGGTAGGAGACCACCAACACCAACAGCAGCACCGTGATCGCCATCGCGATCGGTAGGGTCAACCGCACTGCGGCGGTACCCGCGGCGACCAAAACCAAGACGATCGCTTCGGGACCGTAGGCAACGCTGGACAATGCGTCCAACGACAACGCGGCAAGACCGCCGATGGCAGTCAACCGATGCGGATCGCCGCGCAGATGTCGCCGCACCCTACGATCAGTAATCTGATCAGCCGGTCGCTCCCGCTGGATGATCAGGTTTTTCGATTCGTCAGATCGACATCCCGCCCTGTGGTGGCGATGAAGTCGTCAAGGATGTCCACGACCGCTGTCGGGGACTCGACATGCGGGAAGTGCCCGACACCGGCGAGCACTTCAAGTCGACTACTCGGCACGGCGTCGTGAGCGGCGTAGCCATGAGCGACAGGAATGATCCGATCCTGCTCACCCCAGATCAGCAAGGTGGGTAGCCCATGACTGACATGGATCTTGCCGAGCGCACTGACCGCCTGGCCGCGGTAGTCGACCACCGAGCGCAACGTACGTAGGAATGCTTGCCGTGTCTGCTGATCCGCTAACGAGGAATAAGCGCTCCACATTTCGCTGGCGCGCGGCGACTGGATCCCCGCCGAAGTGAGCCACGACCCCAGCTTGTTGCCGACGTTCAATACGGGCCGCGGCGCGACCACTGGCAGCAGCAGCTCGGCTCCGGGTGCCGACAGGATCCGCAAGATCCAGTTCAGGTCAGGGCCGAGGCCACCGCTGCTGATGAGAGCCAGTCGCTGGCAGTAGTCGCGATGTTGATAGGTGAACTGCATGGCCACACCGCCACCGAGGGATTGACCGATCACCGTCGCCCGGCTGATCCCTAGTTCATCGAGCAGATCACGCAACGACGCAGCGAACGCACCCAGCGAATAGTCACCACGCGGCTTTGCTGATTCACCGTGTCCCAACAGGTCCGGTGCCACCACCCGATACTTCTTCGACAGCTGAGGGATCACCGCCCGCCAGGTCGCCGAACTTCCCGCCATGCCATGAATCAACAGCAGCGCCTCGCCGGCCCCTGCGTCCCGATAGGCGACCCGCTCACCGTGCAGATCGACATAGTTCATCTCGGTCACGTGAACTGGTCTCCATCCAACGGTGTTCTGGCATACCGGCGGGACTACTGGCCGACTATACGGTACCTACGGTCCCGTAGGTTACCGGCCAGTAGATCACGGCCGTCTGCGCTGATCGCGGCGCCATTGTCGGACCGCCGCGATCGCTGTCTTGAGCCCGCGGCGGCGCCCTGTGGCTAGATCGGTCCCGGTGAAACCGGGCTCCAGTTCGGCGAACATCCGCTCGCTGCGGGTCTCCGGAGCGTCGTCGACGGTCGCGCGCAAGTAGCGGTCCGGCAGCGACAGTTTGGCGATGGTGCGCCACGCCTTGCCGTACTGCATCAGGAACGAACCCGTCGTGTACGGGAGGTCGTATTTGTCGCAGACCTGCCTGACCCGCACCGAGATCTCATGCAGGCGGTTGCTGGGCAAATCGGGGTAGAGGTGGTGCTCGATCTGGTGGCACAGATTGCCGCTCATGAACCGCATCGCGGGCCCGGCGTCGAAGTTGGCACTGCCCAGCATTTGGCGCAGATACCACTGGCCCCGGCTTTCGCCGATCATGTCGGTCTTGGTGAATTTCTCAGCGCCATCGGGGAAATGCCCACAGAAGATCACCGCGTAGGTCCAGATATTGCGGATCACGTTGGCCACCACGTTGGCCTTCAGCGTCGATTTGTAGGTCGCCGCCGGCGACAGCGAGGTCAGTGCCGGGAACGCGACGTAGTCCTTGACGACCTGCCTGCCGGCCTTGGCTGAGAATTCGCGGATCTGCCGGAGGGTGGTTTCGCGGTCCGGGGCGCCCTTGAGGATTTTGCCGAAATCGATGGGCTGCAAGCCAATTCCCCACTCGAATCCGAGCGCGAGGATGGTGTTGAACAGCAGGTTGCCGATGTGGGCAGCCTCCCACGGCTGGTCACGGGTGACTCGCAGGGTGCTGTAGCCCACGTCGTCGTCCATGCCGAGGATGTTGGTGTACTTGTGGTGCTGAAAGTTGTGGGTGGATCGCCAGTGTTTGGACACGCCGATCATGTCCCACTCCCACGTCGAGGAGTGGATCTCGGGATCGTTCATCCAGTCCCACTGGCCGTGCATGACGTTGTGGCCGATCTCCATGTTCTCGACGATCTTGGCCAGACCGAGGGTCACCGTTCCCGCCCACCATGCCGAGCGTTTCGAGCTGCCGGCCAGCATGAGCCGGCCGGTGAGATCCAAGGCACGTTGCGCGGCGATCGTGCGGCGGATGTAGCGGGCATCCCGCTCGCCGCGGGAGTCTTCAACGTCCTGGCGGATGGCATCCAGCTCAACGGCCAGGTTGTCAATGTCGGCGTCGGTCAGGTGAGCGAAGGCCGGAACGTCTGTGATCGCCATCGTTATCCTCCTTTCTTTCGGGTTCATAACTCGGGCTGCCGGCGTTGATCGCCAACGAAAACCGCGACCCACGACACCCGGCTCGGTCAGCCACTGCTAGCCGAGCCGGGGAGTACATCGGGCCGGTCAGTAGTAGTGGCGGCGGCCGCCGACGGCGTGTCCCATCCGTCCCATCACCATCAGTAGCAGGCCGACGACGAGGAGGATGACCCCGATGACCAAGCAAATATGGGCGTAGGCGAAGGTGGGGATGAGGGCGGGGAGGAGGAGCCCGAGGACGATAAGAAGGATTCCGAGGCCGATCATGACATTTACCTAGTTTCTGTGTGGATGTTTGGAGGAGGATTTGCCCGGGTCAGTGATTGAACGGGTCATTTACCTTGGCCCGCCGCCGGTTTGGCGTTGCCCCGGCTGATCGTTGCGTCCTTCGGTGCACGCGCTGCACACCCGGCATCATTGGCAGGGTTGTTTACTCGGTCGGTCGCCGGGCAAGTGGTCGACAAACCAACGTGCACGGGTTGGGTGAACACGGAGTTGGTGGTCCGCCTAATTCCGGGCTAACGACGAATGAGCGAAATGCACATGCTCTCTCGAATGCAACGGGTAGATGTCAAAATGTGCGGCGCGAGCAAACGCTCATCAAGTTCAGCGGCGTACAGCCAAACTCTTCCGGACTGGCTGAAGGACCCAGCAACAACAACGCTACACCTGTCGGGTACCCCCGGCCAGATGTCCTGACCTGAGAGGTCGGCCACACCGGTAGCGGTGCTTGGCCGCCGAGTCCGGTGTGGCAGTGATTGTAGGCGCCGCTCCGGGCGGTAACGACCTGTCTTGGCCCGCAACAAATTAGCCTGGGTGCGAAATCTCGGTGAGTCGGTCGCGCACTATAACCCGACGTCTGACTTGTACCAATTCCCGATAGTTGGGGGATCCTCAGAATAGACAGTTAGATTCGTTACCCCCTCCTGAGCGCCTGGGCCCTCGCCGCCTGCCGCGAGTTGTGCGACTCCCAAGCCCCAGCCCCTAAAGCTGAAGCTCTGTCCGGTGCTGGCATCGGTGACCTCGAGCTCCGCTGGATCGAAGACGATCGCGCTGTTGTTCACGAGATCCAGTCGCCAGAGTGGTAGCTTCGCGATTGCCTCGAAGTGAGCACGAACCTCCTGGGTGGTCGCGAACTTGGGGCCGCTGGCGACGGTCTGGTCTAGCCGATGAACCGTAAACTGCTGCGTCGATTGGTCATCGAGGCTGGTGCTCGCGGTGACCGCATACCCCAGTGGTTGCGATATCTCGTTGAGCCGATTGCATTCGCCGGCAACATCTGTCATGTGCTGCGCTTGCTCTTTGTCGATCATTCAGTCCCTCTCATCGGCATGTCACCGACCCGGAATCATTGTGAACTGCTGACTGCCTCCGGCGCGAGTGACTGGGCCGAGACGCTATACGGCGCGGGCACAATGAGCCACCGCGCAGCGCAGTTTTTCCGTGCTTGCACACTCAGCCCATGTTGGGCTCCTGATCGGCGCGCTCGGCGTCGGCCGGGTTCTCGGCTGTGAGCGTGTCGAGGATGAACTGCGCGGTGGTGTATCGATCGGTACCCGCGCCATCAGCTTGGGTGTCCAATTTCGAATGTGCTTGCCGTGGGGTGTAGCCGCGGCCGATGAGTACCCCGATAGCCTGGTTGACGACCGACGCCGCTCGCAGAGATGTCCCGGCGTCCGACCCGGCGGGGACGCTCCGGTGCTGATCGAGCGCGAAGTCGCTGGGCGGACGGCCGGTTAGCCACGCGAGGTCGGCGGTGAGGTCGACAAATGTTCCCGGCGTCTCCGCGTAAAGGATGAGGGCAACCGAAGGCG
>Ga0210401_10007280_pt1 | contig 11112 bp, 17 predicted proteins | sample IncBWH32MmetaG_FD_150866 | JGI IMG/M metagenome (GOLD analysis project Ga0210401, IMG submission 150866) | Forest soil microbial communities from Barre Woods Harvard Forest LTER site, Petersham, Massachusetts, United States - Inc-BW-H-32-M | ecosystem: Environmental > Terrestrial > Soil >... | reverse complement strand
TGCCGCCGATATTTCCCTGATCTTGGCTTGATCATCCGGGTGGACGCGCTGCAGGAATGTTTCAAATCGCGGCAGTCCGTCGCGCGGATCAAAACCTAGCACGCGGTAGCATTCTTCGGACCAGTATCTCATCTCGCCTGTGGCGGAGACCCTTGCCCAACTGCCCGTATGGCTGAGCCTCTGCGCTTCCGCTAAGTATGCCTCACTCTCCCGAAGCGTCTTTTCCGCCTGCGTCGCTGCGGTAATATCTATCGCGGTCCCGACAAATTCCACGAGGTCGCCGGACTCGTTCAAGATAGGGTGGCCGATCGTGCGGAGGTATTTGATATTTCCGTCCGGAAGGACAATGCGGTAGTCCACTTGAAACGCGGTTTTCTCCCTTTCGGCTCTTTCAAAAAGGTCTACGACCCGCTTCCGATCCTCGGGATGGAACTTATTAAAGAAGAATTCGGTGTTCGACGGGTCTTCGTCAGGCTTGATGTCGTGTATCCGATAGATCTCTGGCGAGACTGTGACCTCTCCCGACACAACATCATGTCGCCAGCTACCCGTGTTGCTTAGTTTTTGCGCCTCAAGCAAAGATTCTTCACTGCGGCGCAGCTTTTTCTCCACGTCCTTTACCGCGGTCGTGTCCATCACCGCGCCAACAAACTCTAGCTCGCCCGACCCATCTCTTTGAGCATGAGCCACAACGTGGACATGCTTGAGGGAACCATCCGGCATGAGCAAGCGATATTCATGTTCAAAATTTTTTCCATCCTGCGTTGCGCGTTCAATTGTCTGTTTCACGAGCGCCACGTCTTCTGGATGAACCCGTTGGAGAATGAGTTCCATAGTCGGTGTCGTCGTTCGGTCGTATTGGAAGACTCGAAAGGTTTCCTCTGACCAGATGATCTCGCCAGTGGAGGGTTTCCAACCGAAACTGCCCGTGTGGCTCAGCCTTTGGGCTTCCGCCAAGTACGCCTCGCTTCGCTGCTGCTGCAGTTCAAAGATCTGGGCAGCGAATCGTCTATCCACCCAGGACGTCAGCAGAGCCAACCCGAGGACGATAAAGGTGACGGCGACAATTCCGGCAATGCCGAGTGCGGAGATGCTTACGGCGTGAGACATGTCGGCCAGCATGCCGGAGGACGTGAAACTGGCGGCGGCCATGCCGGTGTAATGCATGACAGGGATCGCAGCCCCCATCACGACGGCTCCGGCTAACTTCTTCCGGCCGATCCCTGTTTTCTCATCTCGGAAGTGAAAGGTAATCCATAGCGCGGCGAGAGAGATCAGAACCGCGAACGCGACGGACAGGACCACGAGAGAGGAATTAAATTGGCATACAGCCGGTAAGCGCATAGCGGCCATGCCGATGTAATGCATACCCGCAATACCCGCACCCATCAGGACACTTCCAGCGACCGCTTGAGACGCGCCCATTTTCTGTCGGCTCACCACGTACAGCGCAATGGCAGACGCGAGAATGGCCGCACACAGTGACCGCAGAACGGTTGGCCAGTGGTAAGCTACGGGAATCGGCAGGATGAACGCGAGCATCCCAATGTAGTGCATTGACCAAATGCCTGTCCCCATCGCACAGGCACCGCCTAGCACCCAAAGCGCACGAGTCCAACCGCCCGCAGCCGTTACGCGACTTGCGAGATCCAGAGCAGCGTACGACGCAAACACGGCGATGAACACCGAGAGCGCCACGAGCGAGTAGTTGTAGGAGCCAATCAAGTTCACGGCAGCCATTTGACCCCAGCCGGGTGCCACGAGGAACAGCCACCTGCGCTTCAATCAAAAGAATTACCGGTCTTCCTAGCACTTGATCATCCGGATGGACGCGTTGCAAGAAGCTAATCCAGAGCGCAGAGCACCATAACTGTAGCTCGGTTTCAAAGCCATTACAATCAAGTGCTGGGCGACCTGAATGGTGTTAGGGTGGTTGTCTCTCTACACCCAGGCTCTGGCGCCCAACTGATGGGTGCGACGATGACTCAAACAACCTCTCGAAGTGCTCATGAAGCGTCTCATACAAGCATTTCAGTCTGTTTGGCCGCGTCCGGCGCAGTATCACCCCAGAAATGTGACTCAGGTTAGCGGAACTGCTTTTGCCGAGTTATCGCGTTCCTCTGCGATACGCATCGCGTGGTGTTAGGTCCCAGGTCTTTTTCGTAAACAGTGCCGTCCTGCGCGACAATGAAGGTCTTGACGCCGGATGACCGGTAGTTTGCGGGATACGCTACCATGGCTCGCCCCTCTTCTTGCCGCCGGAAATATAACTGCTAGCCCCAGCCACAGAATCTGCCGTCACAATTCGAAAGTAGTATCCATGAAGGAAGAGGATTCATTGCCGCCAGCATTCGTTGTACTGGCAGAGACGCGGCGGGAATCCTGAGCAAAGCTCGATCCAGCAAGGCCCGCTACTAGCAGCAGCAAGACCACCAGTAGCAGACAAAGGACGACAGATGCGAACCCGCACGCAAGTCTCACGGTGAATGTTTCAAATGTTTCAAGCGTCATATTGTTTGTGCGCATGAGTTCTTCCTCCATATCATCAGTCTCGTTTGTGGTAATCGAACCGAATTACCGGCGACTGTCGCCTCCCACGTGAAAGCCACCGTCTCCGAAACCACCACTTCAACGGAAGTGGTCGAAGGCAGATTTTGTCCCAGGGCTCACCAGACACGTGCATCATGTTCATTGGAACCACAAGATGGCCAAAACTAACAGCGCGACAAATGAACACAAGCAGATCACGACAACGCTATCTTTATTCTGGCCGTGCGCATCTCTTCTTGGGTCCGGTTCAAGATAGCGAATCGCAGCAAATATCTCTGTATCGGACAGGTCGCCGATATTCCAATAGGGCTCTTGATTCATCGACATAAGACACTCGCATCAGTGCACCGGAGCTTTGCCCCCAACCTTGCGGCGGAGCCAGTATCTGCGCGCATTTGGTCGCTGATACCCAAGAGCAAATGCACGCCGCGTTCCAATCAACCGAGGGAAGGGTTTCGGCGCATGAGTCAAGTAGTTGTTGGAGAGTGCTGATGAAAACTAAATAAGGCGTCCTGCGGACGACACAACGCCGCATTTCGACAGCCTTCGGATTCCAACGGGCTCCGCAAGCCCAAGGATTCGGTAAAAAATAGAGTGGCTTTGGTTTGACTGGTGTCTCGGGAGGGTCCCAAAGACGTTCGCTTTCCGCCGCGCGGGTCGCCGCTCTTGGTTCGCGGACTTAGGAGAGCAGGAGTCGCCTTCGCAGCGGCAATGAAGAATCAAGGGAGGCAGGACTGCGAAGGCTACTGTCGCTCTTGGCGCATTGCCAGATGCTTACCAGAAACGTGCATCAGTCGTTAACGATTCGCTAGCGGCTCTGCATCCACTTCATGCGTCAATCTTTCAAGACATGCAAGTTTCACGCCACGCCGAACGATAGCGTCGGAGATTTGCGTGCGTCGTTATCGCGACGCACGACTTCGGCGCGCGGTGAGTAGCAACTGTGTGTAGAGACTACCTGACCGAGTTGCAACGCCATGCTCCGGAAGTGGAGACTAAGCCCGCGGAATGGATGCCGTGGAACTACCGCGAAACCTTGGGACGGACCGTTCCCATCTCCGATTCCGCATAGATTTAGGATGAATCACTCACCCGCCGAAAACACAATTTTGCAATTGCGCAGCTTTGCCGAAAGGACACGAACCATCGCTCTGGTCGCGTTTTGCTGGTGGGAATACGTGAAAGCGAAATAGCGACGAGTGCTAACGAGTGCTATGGCAATGTTTCAACGGCAGTCGGTGTGCCTTAATATGGTTTCCACTTTATGAACCCTGTTGTCTGGGTTCTGGTAATTCTCATCGGGCTGCTCGGACTTTGTCTTAGGAAAATCTGGGCACAAGGTCTCAGGTGGTCTACAGCTAAACGCTGGCTGCTCAATGTAGTACTTGCCCTGGTGATCATCAGCATCTTCATGGTTATTTTTTCTATGCGAATTACAAAGGGCTCCTGACGAACTGTTCGTCAAAATGGATGAACATCCTCTTGACGGCTGCGATAGCATTCGGGACAGTGATTAGAGCATTTTGGCAGTGCCGATAAAGGGCAGCATTCTGGGCAGAGTTATGCGTCCTTGTTACCGCTCACTTCGTAATATTGCAAAACAGTTCGTTTGGGCGCAGAAGTTGTAAAGCGTGGTCAGCGTACCGCCCGTGGTGATTCTAAAGATCGTGCCACCCTGGTAGAGCCCTCCACTACTTGCGGCTCCGTACAAGTTCCCGTCTGCACTCTGAAGGAGAGACATGTACTGGGGGGAGGCGCCGTGAGTGTAGTCGAAATTAGCCAGACTACTGAAAATCTGTGCGGGTGACGCAATCGCCGTCGCGACACAAAACACAAAGAAAATGCAGGCCATTCTTAATAAGGCGAGCTTTTCCACGCTACCCCCTTCCGGGCTCGTCCCGGTACAAAAGCAAACTGCCTATCGGTTCGTAGTATGGTCATTGGGCTTCCTTTCGCAGCGCCCGATCGGATTGTAGCAAAAGTCAGAGGGAAACAGAGCCCTGCTCGGCTGCAAGGCGCGGACGGGAGTATACTTGCGCGCAACGGGTCGCCCGCCTTTCTCACGAAAGCGAACCACCCCAGGTTTCGGTGTTGCTTCTGTCCATCCCTCTGGAGGTAGCCATGAAACGAATCTCTCTCGTGATTTTGATTCTATGTGTGAGCTTTGCGTCCGCAGCGTGGAGCCAGCAACCAGCGAGCAATTGCAGCAACAATTGGAGCGAATTCCACCGGACCAACATGCAGCGCTCGAATCCGTGTGAAAAGGTGCTGGGCGTCAACAATGTTGGGAACCTCAGCCTGAAGTGGTTTCACTACCTCGGCGCCCGCGTGACTTCCGACCCTGCCGTGGCCGATGGGAAAGTCTACATGGGCTCGGCCGGCTACGTGTACGCGCTTAAAGCCAGTACCGGGGCCAAGCTATGGAGTTACGCTGCCGGCGATCATTATGTGACCTCCTCGCCCGCCGTGTCGAATGGGGTGGTTTATTTCGGCTCAGAGGAGGGCAACGTCTATGCGCTCAATGCCACTACCGGTGCCCTGCTGTGGAGCCATGCCACCTGTTGCATTGTGACTTCCTCTCCCGCAGTGGCGAATGGGGCGGTTTATGTCGGCGAAGAGGACGGCAACGTCTATGCGCTGAATGCCACTACCGGTGCCCTGCTGTGGAGCTACACCACCGGTGGCATTGTGTATTCCTCGCCCGCCGTGGAGAATGGGGCGGTTTATGTCGGCTCGTTAGACTATAGCGTGTACGCGCTGAATGCCACTACCGGTGCCCTGCTGTGGAGCTACGCCACGGGCGCCCCTGTGTATTCCTCGCCCGCAGTGGCGAACGGGGTAGTTTACATCGGCTTGTACAACGGGAGCGTTGAGGCGCTGAATGCTACTACTGGTGCCCTGCTGTGGAGCTACCTCACCAAGGGCGGCGTGGATTCCTCGCCGGCGGTGGCCAACGGGGTGGTTTATATCGAGTCGGCGGGCGGCGACGTGTACGCGCTGAATGCCAAGACCGGCCTCAAGCTGTGGAGCTACGCCACGGGCGGCGGCGTGTCCTCGCCCGCCGTGGCGAATGGGGTGGTTTATGTCTTTGCATACGACCGGAACCTGTACGCGCTAAATGCCGAAACCGGCGCTAAGCTGTGGAGCTACGCTAATTTCCGCAAGGTAGAGTTTCCGAATGGCTCGCCCGTCGTGGCGAACGCGGTAGTCTATATCGATCCCGGGAACTCAGACGTCTATGCCTTTGGCCTGAAGTAGGATCGGAAGTAACGATTATCTATAATGATTAGCTCTCGCCTCGCGGAGAGCAGTCCCAGATAAATTAGACGTTGCATCGATAATGCAGTTTGCCATCCAGCTACCCTGCCCGCGCAGTTCACACTAGGAATTGGTGGTTCCGGGAATCTGCCATTTCGCCTTCAAATGCGTCTCGAATTCGGCCAGTGAGAAGCCAACTGCAACCAGGTCCCACTCGCCATCTGACTTCTGAACGTAAATCTTCTCTCCTTCTTTCTTGTACGTCCTGCCGTTTGCACGACTTCCAGACCTGGCTCTGAGGCATCACACCCTGGCTTTCTTCATCCACTCTGCCGCAAGCCCCGATGCCCGACAATGTAACCGACGTAACTCATAGCCCCGTTACGTCCGATACCAGATCTGCAGCGCTGCCTTGGTCGCGGTCGATAGCCCTGTGACAACAACGTCGCGCCACACCGCCGCCGTCTGTTCGAGCAAGATCTGCACGATGTCGAAGGGTTCGGACGCGGCAGGCAGCACGATCGGAATCGCCAGCAGCACAGTGAAGAATTGCGGATCGGTTACGGTGATGGTTCCGGCTGCGATGGCCGTGCCGCTGACGGCGGGGAAGCACAAGGATGCGGGTGGGCTTGATTCGTTGACTGCCGATGCCAGCCAGCGTGCAGCCGGAAGTGCCTCACCAGTTTGTATTCGCCGCCCGTACTGGTTCCGGATAGGAGGAACAAAAAGTACGAAAGTAAGTTGGTAGGACCTGGGCATTCGGGCAAAGTGGCTAGGTGTCTCGTCTGGCAGACTTACGTGCACTGGTCAAGGCTTGTGAACAGGAACTCCAGTTGGCACGGAACCACGACGCCACAAAGACTGTGGAGAGGCACATCGCCTCAGCTCGAAAGAGGGTGGCAGCAGAAACAGAAGTCATTCTAGGCCAAATCAAATATGGAACTGCACTCGGCTGGACTGACCAGCAACTCCGTGATTGGCTTTGCCTGACAAGAGCTGAGTTGGACGAACTCCGAAAGACTGCGAAGGCTGGTCAGTGATGAATCTCAACGAGGAAGAGCTGGACATACTGAGACAAGCTCTTCGTCAGTGCGCTGACCATCTTCGAGATGTTGCTGAAAGCCTGGAAAAAGCCGTAGACATTTTGGAGGTGGCTGCCGAAAAGGAGCGGCTGAACTCAAAACGTCCTATCTGAGTCGTCAGTGTGCGAACTGCCTTGGATGCGGTCGAATCGTCTCATCAAGAGCGGGAAACACAATCGCTACTCGCTGCATCTGAAATCTGGCCGCGACGCCTCCAACCGGTGCCGGGGCTGGAGCCAGCTATGTTTGGGCGAGATCGCTACGCAACCCGTGTCCCCAACGAACGAGAACTGAAAATCATCGAACTCGTCGCGCAAGGGCTCAAGAATAGTGAAGTCGCAGCAGCCATCGGCACGACTGAGCACGTCATTAAGAACTACCTCTGCTCCATCTACGACAAACTTGGGCTCTGGAATCGCGTTGAACTCGCGCTCTGGTACGAGGCGCGAAGACACCGCGAGGAGACGATGAATTGAGCGCCCCGTCTTGATTTGACAACAGCCACATTCGGGTAGATGGAATTGGAGTTACCGGTTGGATGGTGGGAGCGCGACTACCCGTTCCACAAAGATGACATGGCCGCAGACTGAGCGTAGACGACAGCCCAACCACTACGGTATGTACTGTATAGGCCGCAAGGCCGGTTTGTGGGAGAATATTTGCGCTTTTCCCAGCCTCCGCATGCGCGTTGCGATAGTCAGTAGTTCACCGATATCGAGGATAAGAGGATAAGGAGATAAACAATGAAAAAGAGTGCGCTAAAAGTCGCAGGGCTCGTGGTCCTGTTGGTTAGTTTCGCTGTAGTGTGTTTGGCGTGGGTATTTCCCGGTCGGATGACTGGTGGTGGCAGCGTTTTCGTGGGCTCGAACAGTATGCGGGTGACGCACGGCTTTGAAATCCACTGCGGGTCCAATAAGAACCCTGCTGGACCGGGGCCAAACAATCTTGAGGTAAACTGGCCGGACCATCAATTCCACATGGATACTCTCACCCTGGGACATTGTGAATGTAATTCGACGCTTCTGCCTCCACATCCACCGTCTGCCGGGTTCAACGAATTTATCGGCGCGGGGACGGGAAAATTGGACGGCGTCGAAGGTGCGTCCATCTCGTTTATCTTCACGGACCAAGGCGAACCCGGAACCAACGACACGGAGTCCATGACGGTAACGGATAACACCGGGACTACAGTGCTCAGCTTTGGTACAACCAAACTCACATTCGGCAACCACCAAGCTCACAGTGGCCACGGTGTACCTGCTTGTAAGAAGTAGGCGGCGGCGTAACTAGGAAGCATTCAGCCGCTCCACAAACTTTCTCATAGACTCGGAGGCCAGCTCGAAAAAGGGCTGGCCTTTTTTCTGTGCCCGTAGTTTCTGGCAGGACTAAAATCCAAGAACGACGGGGCGGTCTATGGGTGGATGTGCAGCGTTAGATTGACGCAGCATAGCGACCCGGTAGCTCTGTCTCAGCGACGCGCTGCCTTGGATAATCCACACAACACAACTACTTAATTCCTACCAATTTCTAACTTACGCGCTAAACCATTTGTGCTATACTGCCGCGCCAGAAACCGCCACGCTACGCGGCACGTCATCGAAATGAGGACCGAAGTGCAAAACGGCAACTGGCAGACCCTGTATTACGATGCGGTGGTCGAATTAGACCCAGTAAAGCTATTGCAGAAAATCGAAGCAGCCCAGAAGGCAATCGGTGACCGACTGAGGGAAGCGGACCCGATTGACGCCCCTGAGCAGCAATTGATCGAAGACGCCAAGCACAATCTCTACTTTCTGAAGAAACATCCAGCGGCATGACAGAGTCGGTTGAGGTGCGCTGCTTATCCTTCGGCCTGAAGAAGGGTTCGGAGCAAGCAAGAGCTGATTCTAAACGGCCTGCACGGACCTTCTTTCGATTCAGCGCTGGCCGGATGCTTCACGCCCGCGGCGTCACTGGGTTGTATTTTGTGGCCTCTCGAGCTGCGATTCCGCGGAGTTCACTTCGCTTCTCTCTTCGCCATACCCCGTTCGAGGTCTGCGGCGCATTGGGAAAGTTGCTGCATTTCCGTGACGAGGTGCGTCCACCGATCACGCCCAAACTTCTCAACAATTGCCGACTGAGTGTGCGCCCAGTCGGGCTGAGCCCTGTCGAGGGCCTTCCGCCCGAGGCCGGAAATAGATGCGCAACGGGATCGGTTATCCCGACCTGACTTCAGCTTTATCCAGTTATTTCTTTCCAGCAGTGCCAAGGCCCGATACAGAGAGGTTCGTTCCATCGCAAGGTCGTCAGCAACTCGGGAAAGCGGTTCATTCTCATGCCTCTCGACAGCACGCATAACTGCGAATTGCGTGACATTCATTCCTGATCCAGCGAGGGCACTGTCATACGTTCTAGCCAAGAGGCGAGCCGTTCTACGAACGCTGGCGCATGCGCACGGCTTGGGAATGTTTCCTGTCATCATTGATGTACATACATCATATCAGACACCAAAATCCATGTGATTACGCTCTCGCCCAGAGCTGTGTCGCCTGACATAATCGCCCTCCTGTCGCACTTCCCTGTTTAGCTCGACAAAACGAATCCTTACATAAGGGTACTTCATCTCATCTCCTGTTACCGACTTCAGCAATTCACCTTGCAGGAAAGGACTTTATGATTCGCACACTCACAGCGACGGACAACGACGGTGCCATAACTGTTCTTCGATTGGTGCTGGGGATTGTATTTTTCGCCCACGGCGCCCAGAAGATGCTCGGATGGTTCGGGGGATACGGGTTCAGCGGCACGATGGGCTTCTTCACCGGAATGTTGCACATCCCGGCTGTATTCGCATTTCTGGCCATTGCCGCGGAATTCTTCGGCGGACTAGGCCTCATCGTCGGCCTGTTCACCCGAGTTGCCGCCTTTGGAATTTCTTGCAATATGCTGGTAGCGGTCGCAATGGTCCATCATCAGTTCGGCTTTTTTATGAACTGGGCGGGAACGCAAAAAGGAGAAGGCTTCGAATTTCACCTCCTAGCATTGGCAATTACGGTCTTTTTGATGATTCGCGGCGCAGGCGCAGCTTCCATCGATGGCCTGTTGTCTTCCCCCGAGAAGAACAGCATCACGGGCCAGGTACGAGCGCAAGCCGCCTGATCGAGCAGACATGATGAAGAAGAAGAGTGGCGTCATCGCAGCACCTCGCCTCTGGCTGGTGATTGCAAAGAGTTATCGCGCTCTAAGCTGCTGGCTGAGCAGAGTATTGCCAACACAGGGCTATGCCTCACGGATTTCGTCGCACTCGAAGCTCTCTTACATAAGGGCCCGCTCTCTATCTCTGAGATTCAGGATAAAGTGCGCCTGGCCAGTGGTTCAATGACCGCTGCGGTCGACCGGCTCGAGAAACTAGGGTTGGTTGTTCGCAAGTCCAGCCCAACTGATCGACGATCGCGCGTCGTTCACCTGACCGCGGAAGGAAGGCGCCTGGCGGCATCGTGCTTCGAACGGCATGCAAAGGATCTTGAGGCGCTCATGTCTGACCTGTCCCAGAAGGAGAAGGAACAACTCTACGGATCCATTAAGAAGCTCGGGCAGCTGGCAGCCGAACAACTTAGCTATCAAGAAGTGAAGGCTAATGGCAACAGAGCGCAAGCCAGGAAAATGATCGTGATCACTGAGTGAGTAACCACCGGTCACTTGAGGACCGCACCGGAAGGGAGAAAGAGCAAATGATAAAGGTTGGAATCATCGTCGGCAGTACGCGACCGGGACGTAAGGCTGCGGCTGTCGCAAAGTCGGTGCACGACCTTCTGAAAAACCGCAATGACGCGGAGTTTGAACTTGTCGATATCGAGGACTACAAACTGCCACTCCTCGATGAGCCTCCCTCCCATCATGCGTCAGTACAGCAATCCGCACACGAAGCGCTGGAGCCAGAAGATTGACTCTCTTGACGCGTATATTTTCGTCATTCCCGAATACAACCACGCGACTTCGGCAGCGTTAAAGAACGCAATCAATTTCCTTTATCACGAATGGAATAACAAGGCTGCTGGATTTGTTGGATATGGCGGCGCAGGTGGTGTCCGAGCGGTGGAGAACTTGAGACTGGTGATGGGCGAAATCAAGATTGCGGACCTGCGGGCTCAGGTGGCGCTCTCGATGTGGACAGACTTCGAGAACTTCACGACCTTTAAGCCGCACGAACAGCACGACAAGGCTGTGCACTTAGTGGCGGATG
>Ga0210401_10007278_pt1 | contig 11115 bp, 9 predicted proteins | sample IncBWH32MmetaG_FD_150866 | JGI IMG/M metagenome (GOLD analysis project Ga0210401, IMG submission 150866) | Forest soil microbial communities from Barre Woods Harvard Forest LTER site, Petersham, Massachusetts, United States - Inc-BW-H-32-M | ecosystem: Environmental > Terrestrial > Soil >... | reverse complement strand
CGGGCGGAGTGAACCCGACCCCTACAAAGTTTCGGACAAAGGCGTCGGAAGGGTCGCGGAAGAACGCGTCGGTTGGGGACTCGAACATGGTCGCGGATTTTGCGGACTTGCGTAGGCCTACGCCGGAGAGCGGGAGATGTTCGGCTAGGCCTGGGAGGGCCATGGGGCTTTGGTTGCCTTCGGTGGCTTTGTCTACGCTGTCGTGGATGTAGGCGAACAACTCGCCTGCTGTGACGGTGCCGTCTTTGTTGTAGTCGGCTTCGCCGTGCAAACCTTTCAGGAGGAAGAAGGTGAAGACGCCGTGGCCGCCGCCCCATTTGTCGGATTCGTAGGAGAGTTGGCTGATGTCGCTGGCGGTGATTACGGCGCGATCGGAATCGTTGGCGAAGTGGGAGAGATATTGGTTGACCAGGTTGTTGGATTTTTTGCCGTGGGCGCCGGCGCCGCTGAAGCCGTAACTGTGGCAGGTGTCGGCGAAGGTGACTACGCGTTTTGCTTTGATGACGCGAGTGAAGACGTCCTGAAGTTGGTACATGGGAAAGGCGGTGCCGCCCATGTCATCGATCTTTGTGTCGTAGGTCAGAAGATACAAGTTACGCGGATCGTTGGGATCTGGCGCGCCGTGGCCTGCGATGTAGAGGACTACTTCGTCTTGCGGTTGGGCTTTGGTCAGAAAAGTGAAGAGGGCACTGCGAACATTTTGCGAGGTGGCGTCGTCGTTGAGGAGGAGGCGGATGTTGTCTTTGGGGAAGGAGCCGCCGTCGGGAGAGAGCAGGAAGTCGCGGAAATCCTGGGCGTCGCGGTCGGCGAATTGGAGGCTGGTGATGCCGCCGGCGGTGTCGGAGTAACGGGCGATGCCAACGACCACGGCGAATTTGTCGGCGCCTGCTACCGGACGATCGGGAGTGATGGAGGCGCGCTTTTGGTCGCGAGTTGCGGGGGTGTCGGAGGTTTGCAGAAGGAAGGAAGCGTAGTGGACGCGGGTTCTCAGATCCGTGAAGGAAAACTCGACGGAGTTGCGGCCAGGTTGGAGATGGAAGCCTTCGTGATGGCTTAGATCCAGCTCGCAGAGGATTCCGTCGGATGTCGTCGTGGTGGTCATGATCATGTTGGCGGCTTGCGTATTGATCCTGGTGAACAGGGAACCGGGGCTGACTTGCGTGGGGCTTTTTGCGATGTGGATCAGGAGTTTGTCGAAATCGACGGAAGCGATGACGGCGGCGCTGTTGGGTTCCAACTGCAATTGCATTTGGGGGATTTCGAGAGTGATGGGTTCGGGGATATCGGCGGCGGTGGCGGGAAAAAGCAAGGCGACGCAGAACAACGTCAGCGAAAGGCGTGCACCGATGCGCATCGAATTCACCGGACCGGACTCATGAAGTGGACTCGCTTAATGGGACTCAATCAGTGAGCAAATTGTAGTGGAACAAGCGCGTCTTGTCATCGTGAAATGAAAGCATTTTGCTTGACAAAAATGACGGTGCGTTATTAGTTGCGGGTAGTCTCTCCGAGCGCCTTTTGCCGGAAATTCCAAAAAAGAACGCGCTGCGCTCGAATACCATTTCGTTCACGGGAAGACAGGAGGAGTCCAATGATTCGGCCTTCGGCTTTCGTCCGATTTGCGACGATGCAGTTCACACTGCTGTTTGCGATCTCGCCGCTGTTTGCGCAGACGGCGACGGAGTACAACGATAAAGACAAGAAGAAATTGGCGGAGATCGCGCAGCGTCCAGAGGTGATCAAGAGAATCCAGGATACGTGGGACGCGCACCGGCGGGCGGACATGGAGTTTGCGTTTAACGTAAACCAGTCGTCCAGGGCTGGGCAACTGTCGGTCACAGAGTTGGCCACATTCCGGCAGAACTTTGGAGAGTTGTACAACAATCCGATTCTGGTGCGGTACGTGAACTCGCTGGGACAGAAGATCGTGCCACAAGGGTCGCCGAATCTGTATTCGTTCCGATTGCTGCTGGATCCGGTGCCGCGAGCGGAAGCGCTTACGACGGGAACGATTTATATTTCGACGGGATTGGTCTCCATGCTGGACAGCGAGGCGCAGCTTGCTTACGTGCTGGGCCATGAGATCGCACACGTGGAGAAGAGGCATACGTACAACATGATCCGGAACGAGATTCTGGAAGAGGAATTCGATCACGAGAAGACCGCGGACGTTGCGAAGAAGCGGACGATCTTTGGGGTCGCCTCAACGGTGGGTGGCGCAGCGATCGGTGGAGCAGCCGGCGGCTATTCCGGGGCTTTGATCGGAGGCGCGATCGGCGCGGCGGGAGGAATCGCCGGGGGATTATTGTTCCGGAATCGATTTCAGCCGACCGAATGGTCCGCGGTGTATGAGGATGAAGCCGATGAGGCGGGACTGAAATACATGCTGGAGCAAAATTATGATGCGCGCGAAATCCCGAGAATGTATGCGCGACTCGACAATCTGGTGGGGCGGGACAGCCGGGTGGGACTGGGATTCATCGGCAAGCCAGAGCGGACTCGGGAGCGCCAGGCGCAAATCACTCGACTGATTACCAGCGCGTACAAAGCTGATCTGGAAGCGCGAGCGAAGAAGGGACTGGTGAGCTCGGGACCGGAGTTTCAATTGCTGATGTCGGCGCTGAAACGAGATAACGGCGTGAGCGCACTTGACTATGATCTGTACGATGAGGCGCGGGACGATTTGGATCAGGCGGTGAAACTGCGGTCGAACGATCCGCGCGCGCATTACTATCTCGGGCAGGTAATGATCGCGACTGGGCGAACGCCGGAAGAAAAGCAGCAGGCGATGAGCGAATTCCTGCAAGCGATTCAATACGATGCGGACCGTGGAGCTTATGCAGAGCCGCATTTGGAAGATGCGCTGTTTCAAATTTCACAGAACGATCCTGGATTGCAGGATCAGATCAAGAAAGAGCTGAAGACTTATGTTGCGTTGTATCAGCGTCAGCACATGGGACAGCTGCCTGGGAACATGTACATCATTTATGACTACTTTCTGCTGATCGGTGACAAGAGCTGGTATATGCCGCCTGCGTCGGTGGTCAGCACGAAGAATGTCGATTCGCTGAATGTAGCGCAAGGAAGCGTGGGCGTGGCGAGCGCGGCGGAAGTCGTTGCCCGGGCTACGGGAGGGCCGGACAGTGGCAAGGCGACTACAACGTCGGAGCCGGCGAAGCCTGCGGCGAAGCCCGCGGTCAAGAAAACATCGACGCCGGCGGCTGCGCCAGCGCCGCACTGAGGACTGAGGTCAGCACTGTGGGCGACATGATGTGGGCTAGCCGGACTAAAGTCCGGCGCCTACATAGGCCGCGGGGGCCGCGCGGTTTCGGAATGTGGATTTGGAGGGCGGGATGAGACTCGCACGAATATTACTGGTGTGTTTGTTCTTCGTCGGCGGCGGACGAGCGGAAGCGCAAGGGAATGGTGGCAAGAGAATTGTGGGGATCATGCCGACGTTTGACACCTCGGGAGATTCGTTCGGGCAGCAGTTTGCGCAGAACCTGACGGCGATGGTGTACGACAAATTGGGTGGGGCGCCGTTTGAAATTGTTCTGCTGAATCCAGGAGGACTGTACAGCCCGCTGATTCCGGAATCGATGTTGGAATACACGCAATCCACCGGAGTAGACAGCATATTGGTGACGACGCTGCTGCCCACCGACAAGCCGCAAAAAGGCGATTTTATTTTGCACGTGGAAGCGAAGTTGCTGGACGCGCAGAATGCGAAGGAATTGGGTTCGCCGTCAACCTACAGCGCGAAGGTGAGCCGTAACGACGCGTTGCTCGATGCGGTGAAGGGTGGGCTGGATTATGGGGGGGCCGCGTCGAACACCGTGCGGCAAGGGCGGAATGTTTATACGGCGATGGCGCGAACGAACGGAAGCCGGCCGTTTGAGAAGCAGCCACTGGGAAAAGCGGCGTTGGGAATGGCGTCGTCGATTCATTCGCAGATGCTGGCGCAGGTGCAGGTGGCAAAAGGGGAGCGGGTCGATGCGGCGAGAGGTGGCGCTTGCACGATCAGCATTCGTGTGGGGTACACGGCGAAGAAGGCGTCTTCGCGGGCTTACGACATTCTGGTAAACGGCGAGAATCAATCGTTGTGGACGAAAGATGGAGTGACGACGCTGGAGAACATGAAAGGCGGACCGCTATTCTTGCAGATCGGCGTCAACGATCCGCCGTATCGGACGCCGGTGCAGGACCTGTATCAGGCGAATACGGATTTGGATTGCTCGCGTCCGGAGCGGCAGTTGTCGCTGGACATCGGCGCCGTGGGGGATGCGTTGCTGCATTGGCATTGATGCATTGGCGTTGACGGGTGAAGCTGTCCAGAGGCGGAGAATCGTCGGTGTTTTTTGGCGAAAAGGCTGCCGGATTTGTGTTTTGCCGACTGCCTAACGGATCTGCGATCGTGCGGATTTTGAGCCAACATCCTTCTTTGCGACATGTGTCCGTCACAAATTGACTACTCCTATTGACCGTCTATAAGAGTGGTGCTACCGTCTTATAGACAGACGATAGGAGAATTCATGCCTGCCCCTCAATCCGATCTCCTGCAAGGCACGCTCGATCTGCTGATCCTGAAGGCTCTTACCCTCCAGGAACTGCATGGGATGGGCGTATCGCGCAGAATCGCGCAGATGAGTGGCGGGACATTCGACGTCAAAGCGGGATCTCTGTTTCCCGCCCTGCACCGCATGGAACAGGCCGGTTGGCTCACATCTTCCTGGGGCGAATCGGAAACCAATCGGCGCGCGAAGTTCTACGCGTTGACCAAGGCCGGGAAAAAGCAACTACACACCGAGTCGGAGCGGTGGGAACGAATATCTCTTGCCATGGCGACTGCCTTGCGCACCACATAGGAGGCTCTGTGATCCGTCGACTCCGCGTTCTTTGGAACAATGTGTTCCGCAGAAAACTACTTGATCGCGACCTCGATGAGGAACTCCAAGCCTATCTGGAACTGGTATCTGCCGAAAAGATGCGGAAGGGAGTGTCTCCCGAGGAGGCCTACCGCGATGCTCGTCGCGATACGGGAGGCGTAGAGCAGATTAAAGAGAGCGTTCGCGATGTTCGCGCGGGAGTCTGGTTGGACGGGCTCGTGCAGGATCTTCGGTACGGTGTTCGAACGCTCACAAAGAATCCTGCTTTCACCCTGATTGCGATGGCCACGCTGGCGCTTGGTATCGGCGCGAACACGGCAATGTTCAGCCTGCTCGATCAGGTTGTTCTGCGGCTCTTGCCAGTCCGAGATCCAGAGCGGGTCGTGATCGTCCGGGAGACCGGCAACCATTACGGCAACAGTTACGGGCCCAACACCATTTCCTGGCCGATGTTTGAAGATTTGCGGGACAACAATCAAGTCTTCTCTGGGATGTTCTGCCGGTTTCCAGCCACCGTCACCATCAGCGGCGGCGATCGAGCGGCGCAAATCCCCGCGGAGCTGGTCTCCGGCTCATATTTCCCGGTACTGGGAGTGGGGGCGGCATTGGGCCGCACCATTGCTCCGGACGACGACGCGGTGCCTGACAGCCGGCCAGTCGTGGTACTCAGCTACAGCTTCTGGCGGAGCTTCTTCGACGGCGACCGCCGCATCGTCGGCCGAACTATCAACCTCAACAGTTACGCGATGACCGTGATTGGAGTCGCGCAGCCCGGTTTTGACGGCGTGGAACTGGGTGTCACTGCGAAGGTTTTCGTTCCCATCATGATGAAGACGGAGATGACGCCCCATTCGGACGGCCTCAAGGACCGGCGCCGCAGGCTGAGTTGGGTCACCGCGTACGGACGCCTCAAGCCCGGCGTCAGCACGGAGCAGGCGCAACTTTCGCTCCAGCCGCTCATGCATAGCATTCTCGAAATGGAGGTTCAGCAACCTGAATTCACGAGGTCCGCGACGCCTGCGGATCGGGAACCGTTTCTTCGTAATCGCGCTGAACTTTTGCCGGGCTCAGAGAACGATCTGCGCGACGACATGCGAAAACCGCTGTGGCTTTTGGTCGCGCTCACTGGAGCGGTGCTTCTGCTTGCCTGCGCCAACCTGGCGAATCTGCTGCTGGCGCGTGCCACAGCTCGAGAGCGGGAGCTCGCGGTTCGTCTGGCTGTCGGCGCCGGCCGGACGCGCATCGTCCGCCAGCTGCTCACCGAAACTCTGCTCCTCTCTGCGGCTGGAGCTGTCCTGGGATTGGCGCTGGCCTTTCTGACGGATCGCATTCTGCTGCGCATCTATCTGCCTGCCGATGCGGCCGCCGAGTTTGTTGTCTCTCCCATTCCGGACGGACGCGTGCTGGCCTTCGTTGTGGGAGCTATGCTGCTGACCGCACTGGTCTTCGGACTCCTACCCGCGGTTCACGGCTCGCGCACGGAAATTACGCTCTCGCTCAAAGACAGGTCCGGCGCCGCTTCAGCCAGCGGCATTTCTCTTCGCCGGATGCTGGTTGGCATTCAGGTAGCGCTGTCGCTGTTGCTGCTGGTCGGTGCAGGCCTCTTCGTTCGTACTTTGCGTAACCTCGATAGCCTGGGGCCGGGGTTCCCAACCGATCATCTTCTTACATTCCGAGTCAACCCTTCGCTCAACGGATATTCCGACGAACAAACCAAATCGTTCTATCAACGGCTCGACATCAACCTCCAAACCATGCCCGGTGTTGCCTCGGTTGGATTCTCCGCCATGCCGCTTCTGAAGGGCTATGCATGGCAGAATGCAGTCCTCGGCAAGGATTTCGAAGGAGCGCCGATCGAGGAACAGCCGGTTCTCAGTGAGATCGGCCCAAACTACTTTGCTACGCTGGGCATTCCTATCGTCGCCGGGCGTGCCTTCACCGCGCTGGACGTGGGACCCGCCAAATACGCTGTCATCAATGAGAGCTTTGCGAGGCAATACCTCCCGGGCCGAAATCCGATCGGGCAGCGCTTCGGGCTCGTGGACGACATGCAGGCAGTCAGCCCAGACATTGAAGTAATCGGGGTGATCCCGGACAGGAAATACAGAGATCTGCGTGAGACGCCTCCAGCGCAGGCTTACCTCCCCTATCTCGAAGGCGCGCATTTCCGCTTCATGAATGTCTATTTGCGCACGCAGGGTGATCCGCGGCAGATCGAGAATGAACTTCGCGAACGCATGCGGCAGTTCGACCCGCATGTTCCGGTCGTCGAACTGCAAACCGTGAACGAACAGATTGGACTCTCGCTGCGGACCGAACGGCTGGTCGCCAGCCTCTCTGCCGTATTCGGCGGACTTGCCACTTTGCTCGCGGTCATTGGGCTTTATGGAGTCACGGCCTATGCGGTGATGCGCCGAACCCGAGAGATAGGAATTCGCATGGCTCTCGGAGCAGTGCCTGGTGACGTCATTGCGATGGTCATGCGCGAAGTATTGATCCTCATCGGAGCTGGCTTGGCTGCTGGCTTCTTGCTTGCGCTCGCTCTCGCCAATCTGGTCCGCAGCCAGCTCTTCGGGTTGAACCCGCGCGATCCATTGACGTTCGTTGGCTCGGCAATCGTTCTTACTGTGGCTGCGGGATTGGCTGGCTTTATTCCCGCCTTGCGCGCAAGCTCTCTGGCTGCGACAACCGCCTTAAGACATGAATGAATTGGTTCGAGACGCGACTCTGCCCCTGCCGTGTAAGCGTTTCAGTTGTGGGCAAGTCGCCAACTTCTCCCTTGACCTATACATTCAACTTATCAGGACTTGGCCCTGTTGCTCAAAAGGCTCAGCCTTTCACTTTCGTAGCATCTGCTACTGTGGCCCTTTCAAGTTTGACTTCAAGGGCAGCTGCTTTTTCCATGGCCTCACGCAGTGCGCTGCGCCATTCGTCCGGTGTGTATGCAGGGTCGGGGCGATTACGGCGTCCCGCTTTCAGACCGAACACAACTCCAGCAGTAAAGATTTCGACAATTTCCGGGTCTGCAACAGTCCAGGCTTCGCTGGTGCGACCTTCCGCTTTCCAACTCTGGGTCATTCTGGCCTGCTCAGCTTTTACTTCTGCAAAGCTTCTTCTTTGCGCCATTCCGAAGCCTCCTATGTCTCAATCGCAGTGTGGAGGGAATCGTCCGGCGCGCCCATCGTACGAAAGGGCAAGTTTGTTCAATCAGTACCGCACACAAGGCGTTGGACACTCGCCTGGTAATATCGACCGTAACCTCAGACGTTGTGACGACACTGGCCAGACAAATAGGTGAGCCGTTGCCGCAAAACGAAACATCGACAAATTCGGTAAATGCGCAAACCGGAAAAGTGAAGTCCTGGTACGGCATTAGGGCGCGCTTCGATTTTGGCGGCAGGTCAATCGACTGTTTGCCGACTACTGCGAACTTGCGTCCCGGGTGCGAATGGCTCGGGGCGCGGCGCCCATCGCCGACTCCGTGCGCCACGTTCACTGTCTGAAGCACAGCCGAGGTACGTCGCTGGCCGAACGCGGCGTTAACCCCCACCGAATCAAGCTGATCCTCGGCCACAAATCCATGTCCAGCACCGAACGCTACCTACACGGGAGCCAAAAACAGGCGTGGGCACCGGCCTATACGCTATCGCACCTCAAAAGCGACATCGGTTCGCTAGCGAAGCTGAATCACCAACTAAGCGGTGTACGAGCGGCTGCAAAAGCATTGGGCGGCTCTGTGGAGCGCGAAGTTATCGGCGTGAAGAAGCGCGTCTTGTCGGCTGCTGGCAGGGCGGCGACTGCGAAGGCAGCGAAAAAGCGTTGGGCGAAGATCAGAGCACAGGCCAAGAAAGCAGTAGCGTAGATCGCTGTTCGGGTGCTCGTTCCAGGTTAGGCGGCCTGCAGCAGGCTTTGAACGCATTCAACTAACTTCCAGCCGCCGTCAGGCTTGGAAACCACCAGGTTCGCCCCGGCCGATAATGCCGAGGCCCGGCCCACGGCGTCGTCATACATCGTGAAAAGAACAATCGGCATTCGCGGCATCATAGCTCGCAGCTCAGATGTAGCTTCCACGCCGTTCATCCGGGGCATCGCCAAGTCTATAACTACAAGATCGGGATTCAAGGCTCTCGCTTTTTCGATAGCGTCTACGCCGTCAACTGCTTCGCCACAAACGTCAAGGTCCAACTGGCTCTCTAGAAAAAGCCGGGTGACTCTCCGACATGTATCGCTGTCATCGACGATCAGGATGTGTTTGGACATAAGAAATCAACCTCTATAAGTCAGACTCCGCTAAGACATGAAAGGTTTGCGCGGTCAGACATCCAGGGAGAACGAAAAAATGCCCCGCAAGCCAGAAGATAAGTCCGACAAGCGGGGCACGAAGAGTTCTGGTTTTTTAGTTAGGTTTGACGAGTTGTACGCCGGGGGCCTGCTTCTGCATTTCGGCAAGGTCTGAAGGCTGTATTTCCCAAGACTTCCCTTGGCTGTCCGGAATCTTCGCAATTCGTTCAATTTGTGGCGGTCCTTTCAGGTAAATCGTAAGCTAGCGGCAATATGCGGCGACGCGAGTTTTGCCGCAGAGGAGGAAACCATGAGTTCGAGCCACAACCCAGGGAGAGTCGCCGGATTTCTGTACCTGCTCCTCGTCGTCTTCGCTCCCTTCCGCCTCATCTATATTCCCAGCAAGCTGTTCGTGCGTGAGAACGCGACGGCGACGGCCAACAACATCGCCGCTCACGAGGTGCTCTTCCGTCTCGGCATTGTCACTGACCTCTTTTGTGGGACCATCCTGATCTTTCTCGTGCTGGCTCTTTACCGGTTGCTCAAAGGAGTGAACCAGAACCAGGCTGTGCTGATGGTGATCCTGGGGGGTGTGATGCCAGCCACCATCGACTTCCTCAACGTGCTGAACGACGCTGCTGCTCTGATGTTCGTGCGCGGTCCTGATTTTTTGTCCGAATTCGAGAAACCTCAGCGGGACGCCCTGGCCATGCTGTTCCTCCGTCTGCACCACCAGGAAGTCGCTGCCGCCGAAGTCCTTTGGGGTCTATGGCTCTTTCCCTTAGCGATCCTTGTGTACAGATCGCGCTTCTTGCCTCGCTTCCTGGGCGTCTGGCTGATGATCAACGGTTTCGCCTATCTGGCCATGAGTTTTACCGGCTTACTGTTGCCGCCATACGAGGGTATGGTCTCTAACATCGCCTTCCCCGCGCTCCTCGGAGAGATGGCGCTGATGCTGTGGCTCGTGATCAAGGGTGCGAGGCCGCTCGCGGTAAATCTAGTTAGCGATGTAACCGCGTAGAACATCCGGCCCCGATTTAGCCTTCGCCTAAAGACCCAGGAGGTATAGATGAAAGCATTGATCTTTCGCGAGACCGGTGAACCGACAAGCGTATTAAAGCTCATAGAGATCCCTACTCCGCCTTTAGCCCCCGGCGAAGCACTCGTCCGAGTGCTGCTAAGCCCGATCAACCCATCGGATCTGCACATGGTTCGCGGGCGCTATGGTTATCAGCCGGAATTGCCAGCCAGCCCGGGCGCTGAAGGCGTGGGGATTGTGGAGGCCGTAGGTCCGGGCGCGCAAGGTCCGATTGTTGGAACTCGCGTAGTTTTCGTTCACGCGTGGAACACATGGCGCGAGCAGATCGTGTGCCCAGCGGACAGACTCGTGCCCGTTCCAGACGGCCTGGACGATCCGGCCGCCGCCACTTCCTACACGAATCCCTTGACTGCGTGGGCATTGACGACTTCAAGTCACACTCTCAACGAGGGCGACTGGCTCCTACAAACGGCGGCTACATCCAGCGTCGGGAAGTTGGTGCTTCAATTGGCCCAGCAGTATCGATTCAAGACAATCAACGTCATCCGGCGGCGCGAGCAGGAAACAATCGTGCGCAACCTCGGAGGCAATGAGGTAATCTGCACAGCTGACGAGGATCTCCGGGCACGCCTGCAGGAATTGACGGCGGGCAAGGGTGTCGAACGAGCGATTGACTGCGTTGCCGGGGAACTTGGCGCCGAGATTGCCCGCAACCTCGCTCCCGCTGGAACCATGCTTGTGTATGGAGCCCTTTCCAGTCATCGGCAGACGGATCCTGCGAAATTCATAATGCCGCTTTTCGCTCCGCGTTTGATTTATTCGACAGCGACGGTTCGCGGGTGGTGGCTTCCGCGTTGGGTGCCTTCCCAGCCGCTGGCCGAAGTGCGGGCAACAACGAGCGATCTCCTC
>Ga0210401_10007276_pt1 | contig 11117 bp, 9 predicted proteins | sample IncBWH32MmetaG_FD_150866 | JGI IMG/M metagenome (GOLD analysis project Ga0210401, IMG submission 150866) | Forest soil microbial communities from Barre Woods Harvard Forest LTER site, Petersham, Massachusetts, United States - Inc-BW-H-32-M | ecosystem: Environmental > Terrestrial > Soil >... | reverse complement strand
CGTCGTCGCAAGCTTCATGGAGACGCGCGCTGCGATCTGCGAATATGACGCCAAGCGGGATCATCTGACGCTCACCGTCGGCAGCCAGGGCAGTCATCGGCTGCGCGACATCCTGTGCCAGAACGTGTTGAACATTCCCGTCGAGAAGATGCGGGTGATCTGCCCCGATGTCGGCGGCGGTTTCGGCACAAAGCTGTTTCCCTATCGCGAATATGCGCTGCTCGCGGTGGCCGCGCGCAGGCTGAAGAAGACGGTGCGCTGGGCTGCCGACCGCTCCGAACATTTCATGGGCGATGCGCAGGGCCGCGACAACGTCACCAAGGCGCGGATGGCGCTCGCCGAGGACGGAAAATTCCTCGCCATGGATGTCGACCTGATGGGCGACATGGGCGCCTATCTCTCGACCTTCGGGCCCTACATCCCGCATGGCGGCGCCGGCATGCTGCCGGGCCTCTACGACATCCAGGCCTTCCATTGCCGCGTCCGCACGGTGTTCACTCACACCGTGCCGGTCGACGCCTATCGCGGCGCCGGGCGCCCCGAGGCCGCCTATGTCATCGAGCGGCTGGTCGATGCGGCGGCGCGCAAGCTCAAGATGACGCCCGATGCCATCAGGCGCAAGAATTTCATCCCCCCGCGCGCGATGCCCTACAAGACCGTGACGGGCAAGGTCTATGACTCCGGTGACTTCACCGCGCACATGAAGCGGGCCATGGAGATCGCGAACTGGAAGGAATTTTCCAAGCGCGCGAAGCTCGCCAGGAAGAGCGGCCTGGTGCGTGGCATCGGGCTTGCGAGCTATGTCGAGGTCTGCGGCGTCATGGGCGAGGAGACGGCCAATGTCCGCCTCGACCCCAATGGCGACATCACCATCCTGATCGGCACGCAGTCGAGCGGGCAGGGCCACCAGACCGCCTACGCCCAGCTCGTCGCCGAGCAGTTCGGCCTGCCGCCGGAGCGGGTCCATATCCACCAGGGCGACACCGCCGAGATCGCGACCGGCCTGGGCACGGGCGGGTCGGCGTCGATTCCGAGCGGAGGCGTCAGCGTCGAGCGGGCCACGCGTGCGCTCGGCAACCAGCTCCGCGAAATCGCCGCTGAAGCGCTGGAGACCAGCGCCGCCGATCTCGAGATCAGCGAGGGGAGGGTGCGGATCGCCGGCACCGACCGTTCCGTCAGCTTTGCCGATCTCGCCAAACGTGGCGGCAGCGATCCGGCCAAGCTCAATGCGAGTGCAACCTTTGCGAGCGCCGACGGCACCTATCCGAACGGCACCCACCTTGCGGAGGTCGAGATCGATCCGGCAACCGGCATCATCAAGATCGTCAACTACGTCATCGTCGACGATTTCGGCGTGACCCTCAATCCGCTGCTGCTCGCCGGCCAGGTGCATGGCGGGGTGATGCAGGGGATCGGGCAGGCCTTGATGGAGCAGGTGATCTACAGCCCCGCCGACGCCCAACTTGTGACGGGCACCTATATGGACTACGCGCTGCCCCGCGCGGCCGATGGCCCCTCGATCACCTTCGAGACCAACAACATCCCCTGCAAGACCAATCCACTTGGCGTGAAGGGAGCGGGCGAAGCCGGCGCGATCGGCTCATGTCCGGCGGTGGTGAATGCAATCATCGAGGGTCTGTGGCGCGAATACGGCATCGACCATATCGACATGCCGGCGACGCCGGAGCGGGTCTGGATTGCAATTCGCGAGCAACATCGCCGTCATAGCCTCTGAGAGTCATAGCCTCTGAGATATGCCTTAATTGTCGGGAATAAGCCTCCGCGCGCGGGGTTGGACGGCGGTGGTCGGGTGAATTCGTCCGGGCAAAATAGGTTCGTTTGCAACAATCGGGAGAGCAAGTTGATGATGCGAGCTGTCGTAGCTGTTGGGGTTCTGATGCTGGGTGCGACTGCTGTGATCGCGCAGCAGGACCAGTTGAAGGATACTCAGGCGATCATGAAGAGCAACGGCAAGAACGCCGGTGCGTTGGGGGCGATCCTCAAGGGCGAAAAACCCTACGATCAGGCGACAGTCGATGCGGCGCTTGCGCAGTTCGATGATACCGCCAAGAAGCTGCCAAAACTCTTCCCCGTGAGCCTCAAGGGCAAGGCGTTCGATGGCGACTACCAGACCTCGCCCAAAATCTGGGAAGACAAGGCCGGCTTTGACGAGCACATCGCGAGCTTCGCCAAGGCGGTCGGCGACGCCAAGGGCAAGATCAAGGATGCCGATACGCTGAAGGCGGAGCTTGGCCTGATCGGCAAGCAGTGCGGCGGCTGCCACGAGACCTACCGCGTCAAGAAGACCTGACGCGCGGCGTGTTGCCGCGCCAGCAGGCATGTGTGACAGGAGAAAGGCGGACGCGTCAGGCGCCCGCCCTTTTCGCTTTTGTCGCGGACTTCGGGGTCCAGCGGAGCTGACATCCCGCCTTATTCCCGCACCGCAATCAGATAATCGCGAATTCCGCTTGATGCTTGATCTGGAGTACAGAGGCGGCAGACCGTAAGCTGTATTTGCTTGGATGGTGGGTCGGTGATGCTACGACGGATCCTGGTTCTTGTTGGCGTGGTCGCGGTCCTCGGCTTTGGCGCCTATTGGTGGCTCACCGAGCCGCCGGCCCGGCTCGCGGTCAGCGAACCCTTCGTTACGCCGAATCCTGTCCATGGCGAGGTGATCTTCAATGCGGCGGGGTGCGCCTCCTGCCACGCCATCCCGAACCAACCCGATCGGCTGAAGCTCGGCGGGGGGCTCGCGATCCCATCTCCGTTCGGCACGTTCTATGCGCCGAACATTTCGCCCGATCGTGCCGACGGCATCGGCGGCTGGAGCGAGAACGATTTCGTCAATGCGGTGAAGCGTGGCATCTCGCCGGAAGGCACGCATTACTTCCCGGCCTTTCCCTACACCTCGTACGCGCATGCGACGGTCCAGGACGTCCGCGATCTCTTTGCCTATCTGAAGACGCTGGCGCCGGTTTCAGGCCGCTCTCCCGACCACGACCTGCCGTTTCCCTTCGACATCCGCCGCAATGTCGGGATCTGGAAGCTGCTGTTCATGGACGACAGCCTGTTCGTGCCCAATCAGTCGCGGCCGACGCAGTGGAATCGCGGCGCCTATCTCGTGAACACCTTTGGCCATTGCGCCGAATGTCACAGCCCGCGGAATCTTCTGGGCGGCATCAAAGCCGCGCAGCGCTTCGCCGGCGGCCCTGATCCGGACGGCAAGGGTTTTGTGCCGAACATCACCCAGAAGGGCGAACTTGCGCAGTGGAGCGAGAAGGATATCGACTATTTCCTCGAGACCGGGCAGACGCCGGACGGCGACAATGCGGGCGGCGCGATGGCGCGCGTGATCCGCAACACCTCGCAGCTCAGTTCCGATGACCGCGCGGCGATTGCGAACTACGTGAAGTCGCTGCCTCCGGTGGAGGGGCCGCCGCGTCCGAAGAAGAAGGAAGCCAAGGACCAGTGAAGCGCACCGGCGCTCCCAGCTTCTCGACCGGCTTGAACGAGCCGTCGCCCTGAATCACGGTCAAAAACACCCTGGCCGGCGCATCGCGCATCCTGGCCCCGAGCATGATCACATAGCCGCTGATGTCAAACCCACCGACGTCGTTGATGATCCGCAGCAGCTCGGCGCGGGTCGGGTTCGGGCCGGCCATTTCGAGGGCCGCGGCGACGAGGCGGCCCGACAGATATCCCTCCAGCGAGACGAAGTCCGGCGTGAGGCTCGGATCGAGCGCCTTCACGGCTGCCTGATAGTCCGCGACGACCTTCAGCGAAATATCCCACGGAAACGGCACCACCTGCGAGACGATGACGCCGTTGCCTTCCGCTCCAAGCTCACGGGCGAGCGCGTTGGCACCGACAAACGAGATATTGACGAAGGTGGGATCAAATCCCTGCTTGTGGGCGAGCTTGATGAACTCGGCGCACGGCCCGTAGGTGCCGACCATGACGACCGCTTCCGGCTCCGCGCGCTTGATGACCCGGAGCGCCGCGCCGACGGCTCGGGTGTTGCGCTCGAACGTGCCTTCGGCGTCAAGCTCCAGGCCGCGCGTGGCGAGCGCGCGCTTGACGCCGGCCAGTCCATCGCGGCCGAAGGCATCGTCCTGGTAGAAGATCGCGATGCTCTTGAAGTTCAAGTCCTCGGTCAGGTGCTTGATCCACGCCTCGGCTTCGGCGCTGTAGCTGGCGCGGATATTGACGACGTTGCGCAGCTCGGGCGCGCGCAGGAATTCCGCGCCGGTGAACGGCCCGATGAACGGCACGTTGAGGGCGCTCGCAATCGGCACGGTGGCGATCGACGTCGGTGTGCCGACCGCGCCGATCAGCGCGAAGGTGCGGTCTTCCTCGATCAGCTTCTTGGTCTGGGCCACCGAGCGGTCAGGGTCGTAGCCGTCGTCGCGACTTAGGAGCTTCAGCTTGCGACCGTAGATGCCGCCCCTGGCGTTGATCTCCGCGAATGCCGCCACGATGCCTTGCCGCATGCCCCTGCCCAGCGCCGAGGAGGGCCCCTCGAGCGCGGCCGCCTGGCCGAACAGGATCGTATCCGCGCTGACACCGACCTCGTCGGCCACCGCGTGAAGCGGCAGCGCGAACAGGATCGAGAGGCCGGCGACAATCGCAACTGGCAACTGGCGCATGATCGGTTTCTGGCGAGATGAGGTTGGTACCGGGCAGCAAGATAGTTCAACGTCATGAAGAACTTGCTAACTCAGTCGCGTTTCGACCGGCCCCGTAAGAATACGGATGCCCTAGGAGGCGCCGGACCGCTTCGGGGCTGATCATTAACTAAGGTCCCTCCCGGCCGCATTGTCTTGGGAGACTTTCGCGAGTTCTTAACCCAAATCCTTGTCCGATCATCTTTTATGGAGGGGGCTGCGTGGGGGCCCGTTCTGCGAGCAGCAGCTTGATGGGATGAGCGATCGCCGAGAAGACATGGTCGAGCGCAGGCGGCCCTTTCCGTCACGGTCAGGGCTGTACCGTCCTGCGCTGTTTGCGCTCGGTATCGGGGTGCTACTCTCGCTCGCCGCGGTATACGCGGTCGGACAGTGGGAGAACCGGGTCACCAGGGTCGAGTTCGAAAGCGTCGCCGAGACCCAGGTCATCGTGATGCAGAACGGCATCAACGAATATATCAGCCGGCTGGTGGCGCTTCGCACCCTGTTCGAATCCGCCAACGAGGAGATCACCCGCAGCGAGTTCGAAACCTTCAGCGGGCGGCTGTTCGAGCGGCATCCGGGCATCCTGCGCGTGGCCTGGATGCCGAGGATCAACCGCAAGGAGCGCGCCGAGTACGAAGCAGCCGCGATCGCCGATGGCCTCTCGGGCTACCGGATCAAGGCGCTCAATGCCGCGGACGGCAGCATCACGACGGCGCCGCAGAAGGATGAATATCTGCCGGTGTTCTTTTCCACCGAACCGAAGACCTCGAGGTCCTACGGGCTCGACTATTCGACCGATCCCGGGCGTCGGGCGACACTGGAGCGCGCGCGGGACTCGGACGTGATTGCCGCGATGCGGGGACTGCTCTACGAGCCGCGGGATGGCATGCGCCCCGCCGGCGTGCTGCTGTTCGTGCCGGTCTTCGCCAAGGGCACCTCGCGCGATACGACGGCCGACCGGCGCCGCAATCTGACCGGCTACATCGTCGGCATCTTCGATCTGCCCTTGCTGTTGCAGGCGATCCGGAAGAGCGCCGCGGCCAGCCCCGCCGTGGCCGTGAACGTCTATCCGCCGGATGACGGCGACGTCGCGGGGCGGGAGAACCGGCCAGCGCCGGATTTTTCAACCGAGCTCCAGGCCTTGCCGTCAGACATGACCTCATCCGGGCTCGCGCACTGGTCGGCCACGCTTCGGATCGGCGATACCGGCTGGCCCGTGCTGGCGGCTCCCGCCATTGGGGGGCGCCTCGTCACCCGTCATGACCGGGCCCTTGCCGTGCTGGTGGCCGGCCTGGCCGTGACGATCTTCCTTGCCGTCTATCTCGCTTTGGCGAGCCGCAACTCATTTCAGCTGTCGCTTGCGAACCAGCGGGTCCTGGAGCTCGCGCAGACCGACATCCTGACCGGGCTGCCCAACCGCGCCTTTTTCATCGAACGGCTGCAGGAGATCACCTCCGCCGACGACGGCGAATACGCCTTTTCCATCCTCATGCTTGACCTCGATCGCTTCAAGAATGTCAACGACTCGCTCGGCCATGCCGCCGGCGATGCGCTGCTCCGGCAGGTGGCGGAGCGGCTCAGATCGACGCTGCGCGCCAGCGACGTGCTGGCCCGCCTCGGCGGCGACGAGTTCGCCATCATCCAGTGCGAATGCCACGATCAGCGCAGCGATGCGATCGACCTCGCCCAGCGGATCTCGAAGCTGATCGCCGAGCCCTTTCAATTGCCGGGGCATCGCGTCGAGATCGGCACCTCGATCGGCATTGCGGTCGCGTCCGAGCACGGTGGCGACCAGGAAGAGCTGCTGAAGAAGGCCGATCTTGCGCTCTATCGCTCGAAATCGGCAGGCCGGAACTGCCATACGCTGTACGACGATGCGATGCTGGCGGAGCTCGAGGCGCGCAACACCCTCGAGGGCGATTTGCGTGATGCCATCGCGCGCTGCCAGTTCGAAGTGCACTATCAGCCGTTCTTCGACATTCAGAGCGGGCAGCGGCGGGGGCTGGAAGCGCTGGTGCGCTGGCGTCACCCGAAACGCGGGCTGGTGCCGCCCGACCAGTTCATCCCGCTCGCCGAGGAGACCGGGCTGATCGTGCCGCTCGGCGAATGGGTGATCCGCCAGGCCTGCGACGATGCCACGAGCTGGCCCGCGGACGTGAAGGTGGCCGTCAACCTCTCGCCGGTGCAGTTCAAGCAGGACGCGCTGTTCGACGTGATCCAGTCCGCGCTCTCGAAATCCGGCTTGCGGCCGGAACGGCTGGAAGTCGAGATCACGGAGTCGGTGCTGCTGGAGCAGGCGGCCAACAACCTCGCCTTCATCGCCAAGCTCAAGAGCATCGGCATCTCGCTCGCGCTGGACGATTTCGGCACCGGCTATTCGTCGCTGAGCTATTTGACGACCTTTCCGTTCGACAAGATCAAGATCGACAAATCATTCATCCGCAATCTGACCGAGCGGCACGAAGGCTACGCGATCATCTCCTCGATCGTGACGCTGGCGCGCGGTCTGAACATGTCGGTCACCGCCGAGGGCGTCGAGACGCCCGAGCAGCTGGACATGCTGCGGTCGCTCGGCGTGAAATTCGCACAAGGGTATCTGCTCGGACGGCCAGCCGCGATCGGCCGCTCTCCGATCTACCGCATCCTGTATCCGGATGCGGCGTAGCGCCGCGTCATTGCGAGGCGCGCAGGCGCCGAAGCAATCCAGATTTTTCGCCGTGGCACGAGCTCTGGATTGCTTCGCTTCGCTCGCAAAGACGGGAGGACTAACCGCCGCCGAACGCCTTGAAGGTGATGATGGTGCGGGTGTCCTGGATGCCGGGAAGAATCTGCACCTTCTCATTGACGAAGTGGCCGATGTCGGTCTCGTTGTCGACATAGAACTTGACCAGCAGGTCGTAGTCTCCCGCGGTGGAATAGATCTCGGAGGCAATCTCGGCCTCGGCAAGCGCATTGGCCACCGCATAGGACTGCCCGAGCTTGCACTTGATCTGGACGAAGAAGGGGACCATCGCGTCGTCTCCGAAGCACTTTCGCAATATCGCGGTTTCGTTCCGGGTTATAGCCTCTTCGGGCGACGTGGGCACCCGTTCGCGCGAAGAAAACGCATGGGCGACAGGGCGCCGAATTCGCGCTAGGACGGAGCCATGGCACCGACCACCCCGCCCACGCCTGTCGTACTGACCATTGCCGGCTCCGATTCGAGCGGCGGCGCCGGCATCCAGGCCGACCTCAAGACCTTTGCTGCGCTCGGGGTCTATGGCGCGTCCGCCATCACCGCGCTGACCGCGCAGAACACGACGGGTGTGACCGCCATCCATGTCGTGCCGCCGGATCTCGTGCGCGCGCAGATTGATGCCGTCTTCGCCGATCTCGACGTTGGGGCCGTCAAGATCGGCATGGTGGCGAAGCCGGCGACGGTCGAGGCGATCGCGGCCGCGCTCGATCATTGGCACGGGACCAAGGTCGTGCTCGATCCGGTCATGGTGGCGACCTCCGGGGCCCATCTGCTCGAAGCGGACGCCGTCGCGGCGCTGCGCGAGCGCCTGATCCCGAAGGCTGCGATCATCACGCCCAACCTGCCGGAAGCGGCGGCGCTGCTCGACGAGCCGCTCGCGACGTCGGAGGCGGCCATCGAGACCCAGGGCCGGCGCCTGCTGGCGCTGGGCTGTGGCGCGGTGCTGATCAAGGGTGGGCACGCCGACGGCAGCGAGAGCGTGGACTATCTGATCCGTGGCAGCGGCACCATCGCGCTGGCGGCGCCGCGCGTCGCCACGCAAAACACCCATGGCACCGGATGTTCGCTGTCGTCGGCGATATCAGCGGGGCTTGCCAAGGGTGAAACGCTCGAGGCCGCCGTTCGCAACGCCAAGGCCTGGATCAGCGCGGCGATCGCGGCGGCGGACCGCTTCACGGTCGGTCACGGTCATGGGCCGATCCACCATTTCCACCGGTTCTATTGAACCTGCCGCGCCCCGATGGTGTCAGCCATGGTGGCCTGCCGTGCGCCGAGCGGCTTTGGCGGGCCGGTCGTCGAGTCCCGCGCGGTCTGATGCTCCATCTCGGCGTCGAGTTCGGCGCCGATCAAGATCACGATCGCCGACAGCCAGATCCAGGTCATGAAACCGATCACGGCCCCGAGCGAGCCGTAGGTGCGGTTGAAACTGCCAAAGCTCTCCGCGTACCAGGAGAACAGGATCGAGACGATGAGCCACGCCAAGGCAGCCAGGGCGCTTCCCCAGCCGATCCAGCGCCATAGCGCCTTGGCACGGGAAGGGCCGTGGCGATAGATGACGGCGAGGGCAAAGGTCAGGACGATGAACAGCGCCGGCCAGCGGCCGACCCGCAGCAGCCATTCGGTGATCTCGGACAGACCGGCATATTGGAGGGCAGGCGGCAGCACGACCATGGCGCCCAGCGCCAGCAGCATGAAGGCGATTCCGCCGGCGGTGAAAGCGAGCGAGATGGCATTCAGCTCGATCAGGCCGCGCTTCTCTCGTTCGGCGTAGACGATGTTGAGCGTATCGAACAGCGACTTCATTGCTGCATTGGCGCTCCAAAGCGAGATCGCGAGGCTGACGATGAACGTCACTCCCAATGTCCCGCTGCGCTGCGCGACGACGCGCGCGAGCTGATCGCGAATGACCTCGATCGCACCGCCGGGCAGCAGGCCGGACAGTTTTTCCAGATCGGCGCTCAGGGTCGCGGGGTCGGCGAACAGCCCGTAAACCGCGACCAGCGCGGCGATCGCGGGAAAGATCGCGAGCAGGCTGTAGAAGGTCATGCCGGCGGCGAGATTGACGATGCGGTGTTCGGAGATGTTGTGAAAGACCCGCAGCAGAATGTCTTTCCAGCCACGCGCGGGAATCTCGGAAGGTGCGCTTGCGAGCCGGCCACGGCCCCGCTCGCGAATCGGGGAGTACTGCGGCCGCGCTTGGGTCGCGGAAAAGGACCGCGGCCTGAAGCCGGCCACAAAAAGCGCTGCCGTGATCACGGCGGCCCAAAGCAAGGGAGCGCTGACCGTGTCCCTTGACTCAGAGCGGCGCATCTTGGGCAGACCAGGGCTGGCCGCGCGATTCATCGGGTCCTTTTGGCGCGAGCGTCGGCTCATCGCTCGTCGGCTCGACAGTTCCCTCCTTGGCGTCATCTTGCCACTCGGCGGCTTTCCGCTCGCTGGATGGTGCATGCGCGGCTTTTTCCTGCGCGGTATCAAACGTGGGCTCGGCAGCTTGCTCGGCGCTTTTCGCGGCGCTTTCGCCGGCAGCCTCGTGCTGCTGCGACGCGAGATCGCGCGCGCGCTCCTTGACGCGATCACTGGTTTCTCCCATCAGCCGATTTTCGGCAGCGGTCGCCGGCAGCAGCGCCCCGATGATCGCGCCCATCGCGATTCCCACGCCTGCCAGGACCAGGGGCTGCTCGCGGCAGAAATCGATCAGCGTGCTGCCCGATTGCAGCGTCCGCTGGGCCGCCGCCTTCGTGGCCGCTCCCGTACGCTGCATGGTTTCGGCCATCGCGCCGGCCTTATCGGCTGTCGTCTCGGCCGCGGCGCCTTCAGCCACCTCGTTGGCAGCCTCCTGACCGCCTCTATCGCCGCCACCTGAACTCCTGCGGCCGGCCACCATGAGCCATGCCAGGCCTGTTCCGAGGAGGGCAACGGGAAGGGGGTTGTTGACGGCCTGGTCCCGCAGGTTCCGCGCGAAGGCCGCCGTAGCGCCCGCATTCATCCGGTCTGTCAGCTGGTCCAGGATATGGCCCGGGGTCATGCGAGCGCGCAGCTCGTCCAGCGTGTCAGCGATCTCCGCTCTTGTCTGTTCGGTCTCTCGTTCAAGCTGCTCGGCGTGGGTCATGGGGTTTGCTCACCTTCTCCTTCGCCAGCACTGCGTCCCGCTGCAGCTGGTGGACGGTCTTGTGGGGTATGATGTGCTCGAACCTGAGGCGGCTGATGCCGACGAGGAACAGAATGACCCCGATGATCAGCACGGCTCCGCCAATGATCAGCGCGGACCACGACGGGGTCAGGCCATAGCGGTCGGTGAGCGCCGTAACCCCCGCCTGAAGCAGGATGACGAGGGAGGGGATCAACAGCACGGCGCCGCCGATGATCAGCGCGATGCCACGCCCGACGTTGGCCATGTTCTCCGACAGTTCCGTGCGGGCGAGCTGCGCCTCTTTGCGAAACAGCACGGTCAGCTGCGCGAACAGATTGCCGATGATGTCGGGCACGGAGCGCTGGGGACCTGAAATCGCCATGGTGTGTTCCTCCGGGAGCGCTTTTCGGGCGAAGTGGGCACCGATCCGCGTGAAGAAAAAGCGTCAAACAAAAAAGCTGGAGCCTTCGTTAGCGTGAGCGGTCGGCGGAACTCTTCAGAAAACGGCAGATCGCAAAGCCAGCGAGCATGGCGCCGCCGAGCAGGGTGAGCGGCTCCTTGCGTCCGAGCTCGTTGAAGCCGG
>Ga0210401_10007274_pt1 | contig 11117 bp, 11 predicted proteins | sample IncBWH32MmetaG_FD_150866 | JGI IMG/M metagenome (GOLD analysis project Ga0210401, IMG submission 150866) | Forest soil microbial communities from Barre Woods Harvard Forest LTER site, Petersham, Massachusetts, United States - Inc-BW-H-32-M | ecosystem: Environmental > Terrestrial > Soil >... | reverse complement strand
CAATGTGCAATTGCTGCGTCCTCGTTAATAAGCTGTCGAACTCCGATGGTGCGGCGGAGGGCATCCGATGAACCTATTAGACGCGCTAGAGCTTCTGAAGCAACCCATTTCGGAACCGGCATCCGATCGGGAGCTTTTCCTTGCGTGTGGGTTTACTCCTCTTCATCTCAAGACACTTCTAGCGGCTCACCTGCGCCTGTGTTTCCCTAACGCTCGCATCGGGATCGGAACGGGCTTATATGGTGACTTGGTTGGCAATCTCGAACGGCTGCGACCCTCAGCTGGATTGACGGTGTGTGTTGTAATCGAGTGGGCGGATCTGGACCCACGGTTGGGCGTTCGGTCGCTAGGAGGATGGCGTTCAGCGGACATCCCCGGAGTTGTGGATTCAGCGCGCCGGCAAAGTGAGCGGCTGGCCGATCGCATTAAACAGCTAGCGGACGAGGCGCCGATTTACGTAAGCACACCAACGCTTCCTTTGCCTCCCATTTTCACGACGCGAGGCGGACAAGCCCACCACTACGAGTGCCAACTGTGGGATATCGCCGCGTCACTTGCGGCTTCGCTTTCAATACATAGACGGGGGAGATTGCTAAGTTCCCGGCGCCTTGACGAACTATCGCCTCTCGCAGGGCGCTTCAATGTGAAGGCTGAAATCACCAGTGGTTTTCCGTACAGTCTCGAACACGCATCAAGGCTAGCCGAGCTCCTGGCAGCACTCATTCAGGATTCGCCACCCAAGAAGGGGCTCATCACCGATCTTGACGACACTCTCTGGGCCGGAATTGTGGGTGAAATCGGTGTGGATAGGATCGCGTGGGATATGGCGGGTCACGCTCATATGCACGGCCTATACCAGCAATTCCTTGGCTCGTTAGCCAGTGCCGGCGTGCTCCTGGCAGCCGCGAGCAAAAATGATTGTGCCTTGGTGGAACAGGCGCTGGCCCGCAATGATATCCTTCTTTCGAAGGAGAACCTGTTTCCTCTGGAGATACATTGGAAACCAAAGTCCGAGTCGGTGGGGCGCATCCTAGAGACGTGGAACATAGGGCCAGCAGACGTTGTCTTCATCGATGACAGCCCCATGGAGGTGGCCGAGGTACACGCCGCTTTCCCGCAAATGGAATGCATTGTATTCCCGAAGGGCAATTATCAAGCCATTTGGGACCTACTTAGGAGAGTGCGGGACTACTTCGGGAAAGAGATCGTCTCCACCGAGGACATGATCCGGCTACGCAGCATCCGCGCCGCGTCGACGTTGAGAAGTTCCGCACCGGAGGGTGGGCTCGGCGCTGACGATTTTCTTCTTAAGGCCGAGGCGGTTATCACTTTCTGCTTGGCGGCTGACGCGCGTGACAATAGGGCTTTTGAGTTGGTCAATAAAACGAACCAATTCAATCTTAATGGGAAGCGATTCGGCGAGTCGGATTGGCTAAGCTGTCTTCAAGATCCCGCTGCTTTTGTCCTTACCGCCTCATATGAGGACAAGTATGGCCCGCTGGGCAAGATCGCGGTCGTCATGGGCCAAACGGCTGGCCGCAAGGCCTATGTGAGTACTTGGGTCATGAGCTGCCGGGCATTCTCCCGCCGCATTGAGCATCGGTGCTTGAAGTACTTGTTCGAGAAGCTCGACGTTGACGAGATTGTATTTGACTATAAACTGACTCCTCGTAATGGTCCGATCCAAGATTTCTTTGCAGAATTGATGGAAGGGGCGCCTGAGCCGAGTCTGTCCGTTCAGAAAACTTACTTTAACGTCAAGGCTCCAGCCTTGTTTCATCGCATCGTGGAGGTTGCTAATGTCTGAGCAGGACGATCGGTTGGTGCGGTGTTTTGCATCCGTGTTCCCAACCTTGAGCGAAGGAGAAATTCGCACGTCTAATGTCATCCCATTGTTCGACCTTGATTCGTTAGCGGGTGTAACACTCGTTACCCTCATCGATCAAGAGTTTGGTGTGAATGCAGAACTTTCAGATTTGCTCGAACTGGGATCCTTTGAAGCGATTTCGCAATTTCTGCGAAAACGGAACCCTTCTGGGGTGCTGCACGAATGAGAGAATGGCGCGAAGAGACCTTTTTGCGGGCGTCGATAAACCGTCTGCTTCAATTACTGGCAAGGATCCTCCCGGGTGGCGAATCAATACGAATCGGGTTACACCGTGCGCGCGGAGTGCACATCGGGAAGAATGTCTTTATCAGTGAGGACGTGATTCTTGAAACCGCGTGCCCTGATCTAATCACAATTGAGGACCGCGTGTCGATCGGCATCCGAACGATAATTATCGCCCACTTCCGAGAATTGAATGAGGGCGTCAGGATTGAAAGTGATGTTTTTGTCGGACCCGGTGTGATCATCCTGCCGAACGTAGTCATCGGCCGCGGGGCGGTCGTCGCGGCGGGTAGTGTAGTGACTCGGTCGGTGCCACCCATGACTCTCGTCCAGGGGAACCCCGCCGTCCCGGTAGCTAGATGCGGCGTCCCGCTCGGGCCCGATGTCACGCAGAAAGAGTTTTCCCGGCAACTCAAGCCACATGCCGTTCGTGCGGCAGGGCCAAAGCGGCAGGATTGAAGCTCACGCAAGAGAAGATCCCACGGAACAAAGGATTCGATATGAAGCTCGTCGTTCCCCATACTGGTGAAGTGCAGGCAGCAGACGCTCGTTTGCTCCGTTTGGCAGAGTTTCTTGGCGTGCGTTGTGAGCCACTTCGTCTAGCCAAAGAGGTTCAACATTGTGCTGAGTATATTGAAAAAGCGGTCCCCGGCCAGAATTCTTGCCTGGTCATAAACCCGCAAGTCATGCGGGAATGGGCAGGCGAGGATGCGCTTTCGGCTGAAGTGGTTTCTTCCGTCGTGGGACGCTGTTCGCACGTGCTCATGCACGGCCTCACGTTGGATCCCTTCGTCGCAAGAATGGTTGCCGCAGTGTCCGGTGGCAAATTGCAATCGGTACAACCGATCGCGGATGTGGGGCAGCCTTATGAGATTAGTTCGAACTCGAAAGACATCTGCGGCCCTTTTTCCGGACTTTCGTTCGGCCCCACTAACCCTGCCAACGACCGTGTACTTGACGTCAGCTTTGACGATCCGACTGTACGGACACTGATCTCCATCGGCGGACGTTCTAATATGGCAGTCGTGAAGCGGGATAAGACGGAAATCTTGTTCCTCGCAAGCGAGGACACTGCGGACGTCAACGCTGAAATCGGTGGCCAGCTCGTGCGCAACTGTTTTTCCCGATTAGTGCCCCACGCTATGGCACTGCGGCACATCTTCGGAGAAGAATGCTGGCGCCCATCTAAACAAAGCGCTTCGATCATCATCGATGATCCTCTTCTGCGACGGGACTACGGTTATCTGAATTTCGAATCCCTGCTCCGCCTTATGGAAGAGTACAATTTTCATACGACTATCTCGTTCATTCCTCACAACTACAGGAGGAATTCGGCGCGAATCATTCGGATGTTCCGCGAGAATCCCCATCGCCTCTCAATCTGCTTTCATGGAAATGATCACACCGAGGCGGAATTTGCATCAACCGACTCCGCCCATCTCAATAGGACGCTTGGTATCGCCGAAGAGCGGATGAAGATGCAGGCACAAGCGACCGGACTGCACTGCGACAGAGTGATGGTGTTCCCGCAAGATAAGTATTCCGTAGAAGCCCTGGAGGTTCTCAAATCACGAAACTTTCGTGCTGCGATTTCGAGCCCTAATGCTGTGGGTAAGCCAATCCCCATCAGAATGGCTGATCTGGCCCAGCCGGCGGTTCTTCGGTACGGGGGGGTCCCTTTGTTCATTCGAAACTTCATTAAGGATACGCAGAGTCAAGATATCGCGTTTAATCTCTTCTTCGGAAGGCCCATTCTGATCGGTGAACACCATGATACCTTCAAGCACCCTGGATCTCTGCTGGAGGTAGTCCAGAAAATCAATTCGATTGCGCCTGGAATATCTTGGTCCAGTCTCGAAGGCATCGTGGACAACTCAACTCTCAAGCGGCGAAGGCCAGATGGAACGGTGCAGGTTCGACCTTACTCGAGTGACGTGCTCATTGCGAACGATTCCACTTCCGTGGAGCGGTATTCCATTGAATGGGGCCAGTCTGGTCAATGCTCCCCCATTGAACAAGTCCTTCGGGACGGGACTCGATTACCGGGCGTCGAATTTGATGATACCGGGATTCGCGTCTTGGCGGAATTGCCTCCCGGCGCTTCCCAGTTATTCTCAGTGGTGTATCGGAATGATCACGCCGCCTTTGGAAAACCCGGCTTTATGTGGGATGCCCAGGCGTTTCTGCGGAGAAGGCTTTCCGAAGTGCGCGACAACTACCTTAGTAAGAATCAGCATGTCTTGACAGCTGCCAAAGCCTTGCAACGCCGCTTTCTAAAATGAGTCATAATCAAGCAGAATATGTAGCCACGTCTGAGCTTCGATGCTCCTCTAGCACCTGCTCCATTAAGGGTACCGTGGGTTCCCATGAATCGAGGTCGCGGCGATTGTTTTTGTGAATAGGACGCGGTATTTATCCCCAGCCGATGTCCCTGACCGATCTTCTCAACGCGGGTGACGGACCGTTTGCCCTGATCGCAAAGTACCCGCGGGCCACAGATCGTGCTGAGTCAGTCTGCTAGTGTCCAGCTGCTGATTCAGAAGACTAACGGGCTTCGCCCCAGCTCAACGACCATGAGCCGCCAGCGAACGAGAGACGAGGCGCCGGGTTCAGCCCTCGCGTGGAAGTCAATGAGCGGCGACGAGGTCAACCGACGAAAAGATCAGTTGATGACTGCCGCCAGTTTCGTTGGAGGGACGGGTACAGTTCCGAGAGAGGACTGCGTGAGCGGATGTGGGTAGGTATAAGGCGTGTAGTAGACCGTCCAGACATTCGACGTTTCGCAGAGGTACAGAGTGCTTGTATCAGTCGCCCAATAGCCTACCTGGACTGTGCAGGTTGATGGCCGCGCCGATAAGAGCCCCTGGCCGACTCCCTTTGTACCATTGAAGCTGCCAGCTTCACCGTAGGTGCCGAACTGTTGGTAGTAGTCCTTATTGTCGGCAAGCAAAGATGCATCATCGACGACCAGGATTCCCTCCGGTGAATAACCTGCATCGTTGTAAGTATTTGCCCAGGCATAGATTGGGTCTAGTGCTTGACGGGGCCATGCTATTGTCCCTGTTGTGCTGTTGACGACATTAGGGAAATTCCCTGATAGGAGATCGCCCGCCCCACGTCCCGGTTGATCTAAACAAGCGTAACCAGACGAGTTCGTGTTCTGGTCCCAATTCGTCGGACCGTTCGTGCCGCAGTTCCCCCATCCACTTGGCGTTGTCCCGTAGTTATACGTCGAATTGTCTTTCCTCGTGTAATCAACCTCCACCATGTATCTGTAGTTTGTGGTGGTGTTTCCCCAATAAAGCAGCGTGCCGCTATTGATCGAGTATGACGGAGCACCATCTTGCACGCTTCGCGTGAAGGTGTTTAGATAGATTTCCGCCGCCCGTACTGATCTGCCCCGGGCGTCAGTTAGTCCGTGGTTGTACATCTGACCATGTGTGCCGGTGTAGGTAGAGTGGCGGATGACGTATCGAGCGCCGTCGTGGGCGTCACCTATGTCTCCCTGGGTGAATGCATCATCCTCGAAAAAGAAAAACGCGCTCGAGCCAAAATGGTCTGCATCCGCCCATGAATGGTCCCCGACCGCAGGGGCCGGTTCGCTTGATCCGTTCCAGTCAACGCCATTGTGGATAGCCAGGGGATTGTTTGGATTGGCACCCGAGGGCGATTGGAAGTAATCGTGGTCCGCAACTCCGAGGACCGATCCGTCAATGCGCAAACCTACCGCTCCGGCAGTCGTATAAATATGGCAGTGATCTGCGCGCACAGTAGAGGACGAGCCACCTATGTCGAGGATTCCCCCAGACGCCGCATTACTTGTGCCAATGAGAGCGATTCCCGTGATACGAAAGGACTTCCCCGACGTGGTAGTGAAGGCCATAATGGATGTAGTCCCACCATTATCAGTGATGACTGTCAGATCGCTCCCCGTAATGCTTGTCCCACCCGTCGTTGCCGAGATAGCTCCAGCGCCCTGAATCGTGACGGACTTCGTGAACGTAGCCGTCAGTTCCGATGTCCAGGAACAGCTTCCAGCAGGGATCGAGATGAGGTCACCGTCAACGGCCTTGGCTTGTTCCGATGCAATAGCCTTAGAGACATCACTCAAATTGCAGGTTGCGGCTGCGTAGGTGCCTTGAGCCCTTGCAGAGGGCGCAAAAAAAAGCAATAAGGTAGGAAAAAAGGCAGAGAAGAAATACACGAGTCGTTTCATTTTATCAGCATTCCCCGATTTAGTCGGACTTTGTTCCCAGCGACCCAATGTTGTGTGGAAATAGCAATAAATTCTACTGTACTCTGGGGCAGTGTTCGCACAGCGTACCATTTAGCCCTTCCGGGCAAGAAGGCCAGAGGAATGAGAATCGCTAACCGCGGCGGAAGCCTCCCGCCGTTCGACTCCAATCATTCGCTCCGCGAGAAGGCGCCAAAACTTCGTCGTGCCAGCATCCGGGATTCGTGCGGGGTAACCCTTGGCGATTTGTGACAAAGGCTTTCCATTTTGATTGCTTTTGTAAACATCATGGTGTCTTGTGCCTGATACGGTTCTTTGTCGTCAAATGCTACGTGTCACAGGCCATGTCCTACGAACTCGGCCTTCGCATCGGTCCCCGAGGCTCTGGCAGGACGATTGCAATTTGTTTGTGGTCATCCTAGCGTATTAATTAAGAGTGGTAGCCCGCGACTTGGTCTATGTGAGGGTGTTTGGTGTTGTCGACTCTGATTGATAAACGTTGTGTCCTGCCATGAATCCGCTGGTTTCGATTCTGATTCCCGCGTACAACGCCGAGGACTGGATCGCCGAGACCGTTCAGTCGGCGCTTGCGCAAACCTGGCCGCGTAAAGAGATCATTATCGTAGACGACGGATCCAAAGACCGGACGGCCGAGGTGGCCTGCCGATTCGCCTCGAAAGAGGTCATCGTTGTCTCCAAGGTGAACGAAGGTGCTGCGGCAACACGTAACCACGCCTTGCGACTCAGCCAGGGAGACTATATCCAGTGGCTAGATGCAGACGACCTTTTGGATCGAAACAAGATCGAGCTACAGCTTGGTGCCTTCCAAGGGCACGAGGGTCAACGGATACTAGCATCGTCTTCGTGGGGCTATTTTAACTACCGGCCCCGCCGCGCGCGCTTCGTCCCGACTTCGCTGTGGCAGGATCTCTCCCCGGTTGAATGGCTCATCCGGAAGATGGGAGAGAACCTACACATGCAAACCGCGACCTGGCTGACGAGCCGTGAACTTGCCGAAGCTGCGGGGCCGTGGGACACTCGACTCCTGAGTGATGACGACGGCGAATATTTTTGTCGAGTACTTCTGGCATCTCAAGGTACTCGCTTCGTCCCGGGCGCCCAGGTCTTCTACAGGATTACTCCTTCGAATCGACTAAGCCGCATAGGCACATCAGACAAGAAAAAAGATGCGCTGCTGGTCTCAATGAAATTGCACATTCAGTACCTCCGGTCGCTAGAAGACAGCCAACGTGTCCGAAATGCTTGTTTGAGCTACATGCAGACTTGGCTGGAGCATTTCTATCCGGACCGGATGGATGTTTTCGCCCAACTACAGGCCATGGCGGCAGAAGTGCACGGCCACCTAGAAACTCCCACCCTGCGCCGCAAATATGCGTGGTTAGAGCCGTTGCTCGGGGCGAGGACGGCCCGATGGGCCCAAACCGTGCTGCCGGAGAAGAAGGCCTCACTCATCCGGCGCTGGGACAAGGCTATGTTCGACCTGGAAAACCGGAAAGCCAAGCGGTGACGATTTGGAGTATTCGTAGAGCATTTCTGGCGTCCGAAGGAACACGGTTCGTTCCCAAAGCCAGGGTCTCCTACAGGAACGGTTCTCAATTGAACCGTTTGAGTTACACCGGCTCTTCAAACGCGAAGAAGGATGCAATATTGCTGTCGATAAGCTACGGATTCAATCGCGCGGCGTGCGATGCTCTGCCTGTGCGTTCCAACCAAATCTACGCCGCGGATCCAGGAGATACATATTACCATCGGGCACACGATTTGCGAGATTTGAGAGGAGAAGTAGGCGAGGGTGTGAGAAAGGGAATTCAAATCCGCGAGGATGATGTGAACCTCCAGGAGTTTGCCTAGTATGACGGTGGCCGACACAGCCGGTAAAATCGAGGTGACCCTGCTCACCGGCGGAATTGACAGGCCTTATACCTTCGGCTTGGTTATGGAGCTCATCGCGAAAGGTGCAGCCCTGGATGTGATTGGCAGCGATGGCCTGGATTTCCCCGAATTCCACGGCAAGCCTGGACTGAACTTTCTTAATCTGCAAGGCAGTCAGCGCCCTGACGTCACCTTGATATCCAAAGTGTTTCGTCTTCTGATGTACTATGCCAAGCTGATCCGCTATGCCGCGACCGCCAAGCCGAAAATTTTTCACATCCTATGGAATAACAAGTTTGAAATATTCGATCGAACGCTGCTTACCTTTTTCTTCCGGTTGCTGGGGAAAAGGATCGTCCTTACTGTTCACAACGTGAACGCAGCCAAGCGGGATTCTAAAGACACACGCCTCAATCGGTTGACCCTGCGAATTCAATATCGGCTAGCCGACCATATCTTCGTCCACGCGGAAAGGCTGAAGCTCGAGCTCAGCAAGGAATTTGGCGTGCCAGAAACCAGAGTCACTGTAATCCCCTTCGGTATCAACAATGCTGTTCCAAGCACGAGCCTCTCCCGGAGCGAGGCAAGGCAGCGACTGGGCATTGAAGATGGCACGAAGGCGATTTTGTTTTTCGGCAGAATCACACGGTACAAGGGACTCGAATATCTGGTCGCCGCATTTCAGCAGCTCCTGACCCGGCACGAGGATTATCGGTTGATCGTCGCCGGCAGGCCGGAGAACGACTACCAAAGATACTGGAACGCGATACAGGGCCGGATTCAGGAAGACACGGGCAAGGGACGAGTGCTGCTAAGGGCGGTCCACATTCCGGATGACGAGACCGAGCTCTATTTCAAAGCGGCGGACGTGCTCGTTTTGCCCTACACGCAGGTATACCAAAGTGGTGTCTTGTTTTTGGGCTATAGTTTCGGTCTGCCAATCCTAGCGGCCGACGTGGGATCCCTCAAGGATGAGATCCTCGAGGGCAAGACGGGGTTCGTATTCAGACCTGAGGATTCAGTTGATTTGGCGACGACCATAGAGCGTTACTTCGAGAGTGATCTATTCGTAGATTTGGACAACCGACGGCCGCAGATACGCGCCTACGCCGCGGAGCGGCATTCCTGGGATGTAGTCGGCCAAATCACTATGGGTAGATATGCGAAATTAGTGCGGAGCAACGCTCGGCGGAGGTTGGCCGATCGCGATACACCTAGCGTTTCTCTCCGTACTGACCCTACTCCCGGGGATACAACATGCCTGCCCAAAGACGATTGTCGAAGCGCTCGACACTGATGGTTTGCGAACAGACCTCAAAGGTGTTCCTGTCGGCGAACGAACGGAGAGATTTGTAGTTTTGAAGCCTTGAGTTGGTCCTTCGTGGGCTTGATCTGATAAATGCCCATTGGCGCCTGTCATAGGGGCCGACCTCGTAGAGCGCCATCCCAAAGCGTCGTTATTTCATTCTGTTGGCTGGCTCCCGGCACTTCGACGCTCATAGGGGTGTGAGCCAGTGGCTTTTTAAGGCCTTCGTTTCCGACCTGTGGTCCCGTGCTGGACGATGTACTCGAAGGAATGCTAGAGGTACCAGGAATATTACTCACGCTGCAAGATATAGGAATTGACGACCAAATCCCTCGAAGTCGCGAACTGCACAGCAAACGGGTTCACTGCACTTTTTGGGTGCTGCTGGTGAAGCATGTGCAGGACTCTGATAAACGAAATATTGCCAAATTCGGAGTGATCAAGAGCCACATGGTTGTCGTATTGTGGTCACGAAGGTAATCTGTTGGCACTGAAAATGGAAAATGGGGAAACTCGTACCACATGTCTCAACCCTCGCTGACGGAAACGTGTTCCCATAGGTGGTAACACTTTTCCCCCGATGACCTAAACTTTTGGGGAGGGAACTGGTATCGACGTTAGGGTTTCACCAACTCTCCTATTTTCATTGAGTTGGCGGATTTAGATGGAAATTGACGCTCGGTGTTCTCTAGAGTCTGGCAAGTAGATTGCGACCATAACCAATGTGCCAGACTGCACTTTCGGCGGTAGCCTGTCGGGGACTTAGTCGGATGTCCAGGGGCGCCCTGGGCTACCCGTATGATGGCTTCTGGGCCAGCATGGACACTTTCAAGGTCAAGCAGCGAGTGGAGGGCTTGTGCTCGACGACGTTGCCCCGTGTGGAAGATCATAGGCGATGCGCCCCGCTAGAGATCGCTAATAGCTGAACCGAATCTCATGCTTCCTCTAAATCTCCCCCAAAGCCGCAACGCCCCTTTCAAAATCCTGTGTTTCGGGGCACACGCCGACGACATCGAAATTGGCTGCGGCGGGACTGTCTTGCAGTTGCTCTCATCCAACCGCAGTTTGGAGTTCCCGCAAACTGGTCTGCGAATTGAAAGAAACTCCGTGAATCGTAGCTCTCTATACATCGGCCAAAAACCTAGAGTTGTAGGATTGTCAGATTGACATCTCCCCACGCCGTTGTGAGAACACAATGAAGGATTTGAAGCAGAAGGCGATTCAGGGTGGGCTCGCCAGACTCGGCGCTCAAGGTCTGAATTTTGCTCTTCGCCTGGTCTCTCTAATGGTATTAGGCCGGCTCCTGGGCCCGAAAGATTATGGATTAGTTGGTATGGTCACCGCTTTCACAGGTGTTCTGGGCCTGTTCCGGGATTTCGGGCTTTCCTCTGCTGCCGTGCAGCGTGCGACCGTGACGGAAGAGCAGATTTCCACTTTGTTCTGGATCAATATTCTGGTTGGAGCGCTGCTCGCGCTGTTGACAGCAGCGATGGCGCCGGCTATGGCGGCCTTCTACCACGAACCCCAGCTCATTCCCGTGACTGCGGTTATAGGGCTCGGGTTTCTGTTCAACG
>Ga0210401_10007272_pt1 | contig 11122 bp, 5 predicted proteins | sample IncBWH32MmetaG_FD_150866 | JGI IMG/M metagenome (GOLD analysis project Ga0210401, IMG submission 150866) | Forest soil microbial communities from Barre Woods Harvard Forest LTER site, Petersham, Massachusetts, United States - Inc-BW-H-32-M | ecosystem: Environmental > Terrestrial > Soil >... | reverse complement strand
GACTTCGCGTTTGGCCGCAGTGACATGTCGGTCTTTCCATTCGAAGCCTGGAGGCGCATCTTGGTGCGACACGCATCGAAAACATCGATTCGCGAAGTGGATTACGGCCCGCCTGCGGGGCTGCCGGCATTACGCGATGCCATCTGTCTTCATTTGCGGCGCTCCCGAGCCGTGGTGTGCGACTCATCGGAAGTGATTATCGTCAGCGGGGCTCAACAGGCCCTCGACCTGGTAGTCCGAGTCCTCGTTGAACGGGGTGCTTCCGTAGCGATCGAAGATCCTCAGTACCAGGGGACTAGAGAGGTACTTCGCGCCGCTGGAGCACGTCTCTTACCAGTGCCGGTCGATCGGAGTGGTTTGGATCCAACCAAACTCCCCGACCGAGCCAAAGCCATCTTTGTCACGCCGTCGCATCAGTTTCCCACCGGTGCGATCCTTCCACTCAACCGACGTCTCGAGCTTATCGAATGGGCGCGCCGCAAGAATGCGGTAATCATCGAAAACGACTATGACGGAGAATTTCACTACGAGGGAAGGCCATTGGAATCGCTTCAGGGACTCGACGCGGAAGGCCGGACTGTCTACATCGGAACGTTCTCGCGCACAATCTTTCCCGCTCTTCGCATTGGCTTCGTGGTCGTGCCCAAATCACTCGCAATGGCGTTTACAACGGCCAAATGGCTTGCCGACCAGCATTCGGCCATTCTGGAGCAACAAACGCTGGCAGAATTCATCACCTCTGGCCTCTACGAGCGTCATTTACGCCGTCTGCGCCGCCGGAACGCGGATCGCCGCGAGGCATTACTTATTGCAATCCACAAATATTTAGGAGATCGCGTGGAAGTGAGCGGGGACGGCTCCGGGACGCATGTAATTCTCTGGCTAAAGAAACGCGTTTCCGAGGACGAGGTGATCACCAAGGCAGCTTCACGAAGCGTGGGCCTTTATCGTATTTCGCAATACTATTTGAAAAAGGCATCCCGCACAGGCTTCATGCTTGGCTACACAACATTAAGCGAAGCTGAGATTCAGGAAGGGATTCGCCTGCTGGCGGAAGTTTTGTAGACACTTCAAACTGGATCGGGCTCGGGCTCATTCCGGCCTATTTCGCCGAAGGATTCGCCGGTGGCTGACCCACGCTGGCGGGCGGAACAATGCCGTTCATGCGAAGGTACTCCACCATCTGTCCGTAGTGGTCGGAGGCATGCGAAAAGCTGAAAATGGCCAGCGCCAAGCGCGTATTGAGAGATGGGATCGCGATCGGCAACTTGTCCAGCGGTGCGAGCGCATTGCCATTGTTGAGCGTCGCCAGGGCTTTGTGACCCAGCGCGAAAGAGTCTTCGAGGTATTGAAGAATCTGTTGTTTCGTCCGCACGTTGTCGGGTCCGTTTGCCGCCCCGTCCACGGTGACACTCGGGGGCGGATCCTGCCCCAGGATCGCACTGTAGATGACGAAGTCCGCGGTCGCTACGTGCCGAACCTCGAGCGCGAAGGTCCTAACCCCGCTGAATTCTGCTCCCGCAGGCGCGAAGGAGTACCTGTCGTCTGGCATAGCCTCGGCTGCAGCAACGAACTGATGCTCGACCATGCCCAGCTGCGCTTCCACCATCGAGGCCATCGTCGGGAGCGAAGCCGGTTTCGTGGGGGCAGGTTGTTGCGCCGCTGCGGTCAGGCAGGCAGCGAGCATAGCTAAGACGACCTGGGTCGATCGAAGAAGTGTGCGGGGCGTGCGGTCTTGGAGTCTCATGGCAATGACTGGATCAAGATAACGTGCCATTCTGGCCATAACAAAGGTCCACTTCGGCAGGTACCGCGTGATACCACTTAGGGCCCGACCAATCCGTTTACGGAGAGTGGTCCTAGGACGTCCCGATCAGCGTTTCGCGACCGGGGAAGACCGCCTGGACTATCTAGTGAATCGGAAAGGTATGGATTCTGAGCGTCCTCTAGCAGATCATTGAAATCGATCAAAACTAGGATGATGACGATGGCCAACACACGAGGGATACATTCCACCGAACGCATCAGCAGTCGGCCTTGCAGGGTCCCTGCCTGAGTGCTAAAGAAATCGATCGAGTCAGCCAAAGGAGCAAGTCGCGTCAATCCGCTCGGGCTGAAGATTGTTCCGTCGCGAAAGGCTGATCAGGAGGAGCGAGATCGGAGTAGACGGTTGCGTTCGTAAAATGCAGACCTCCATCAGATAGTGCGCAAATGCACGACAAATCGACAGCTGTTGTTCAAATGCAGATGTAGAAATCGAATGGCGCTGGATTGTGAGAATTTGTGTCGCTCGACCTTCGCCTCAAAACGGCCATCCCACTCCCGGCAATCCCACATCAAGGATGTCTCCGAACCTTGGCAGTAGCCTGATCGTCGATGAAAACCGTCAGCCAATCGGTCGTCCCTGGCTGAGTTTGGCCGTCCCCGCCGCCTGCTGGCAGATTCTTACAATGAAGGGCGAGAGATTCGCGTTACCCAGTGCCAAAAGCGTGGTGCCTGATTCTCACAATTAATTAAGTGCCAGAAAAGCCCCAAGAATCGTCGTTCTCAGAATTAAGGGCCGCGCGACACCTGACTTGTGCCATCAATGCTGGTCCCGTAGAATCACGTCACTTGGGAAACGTGCGGAATGGGGCAGATATCCGGGTCAAAGTTAAAACGCGACTGGGCGCCGACTGAGCCGGCTTTCCGCAGATTTCTCGACTGGCTCGACGAAGGCCACGACTCCAAGGGCGAGCGCTATCTCGAAATGCGTCAGCGGCTGGTTCGCTATTTTGACCACAAGCAGTGCGTCGCAGCCGACGATCTCGCCGATGAGACCTTGAACCGGGTTGTGCGCCGGCTCGAGGAAGAAGGAACCATCACCGACGCGACTCCGGCTCATTACTGCTACATCGTGGCGAAGTTTGTGTTTCTGGAGCATCTCCGTCTGGTTCGCCCCGAGGGGAACTCGGATGACTCTGAATTCGACTCCCTAGCCATTGCCGCCCGCAGCAATCCCCCACCGGATCACGCCGCTCAGAAAATGCTCGACTGTCTCGATCTCTGCCTGCAGAAATTGGCGGCCGGAGAGCGCGACCTGATCCTCGAGTACTACCGCGGAGAGCAGGGCGAGAAGATTCAGCGGCGGCGGGAACTCGCTGAGAAACTGGAACTTAGCACCAATGCCCTGAGCATTCGGGCGTGCCGGATTCGAGACCGGCTGGAGCAGTGCGTGGGCAGGTGTTCGGCAGGATCGTGAAAGATTTTGGTCCCTTTTGTCTTAACTATAGTGGAGCAAGCCGTGACATATAACCCCGATGACCGGCTTCTGACTCAGTATCTTCTCGGCTCGCTGCCGTCGGAAGAAATCGAGCGCCTGGACGAATTGAGCATTGCCGACGACGACTTTGCGGCAAAGCTGAACTCTGCCGAGAAAGACCTCGTCGATGCCTACGTGCGCGGCGAACTTCCGGCCGCGGATGCCCATCAGTTCACGTCTGCGTACCTGTCGTCGCCGAAGCGGCGTGAGAAAGTCAGGTTTGCGGAGACCTTTCTGTCTTTTCAGCGACGAGCGGCCACCCGACCCGTGGTGGTCCGCGCAGGAGTCACACAAAGTGGAAAGCATGAAAGTGTCTGGAAACGGCTCTTGGGAGGAGCCTGGTCCGGAACCGCGCGGTCCCCGAACGCCTGGTTTGCCTGGCAATGGGGATTGGCTGGGGCCGCACTTCTGCTGCTGATCGCAAGCGGGTATCTGCTGAACACGAATCTGGAATTACGACGGCAGGTGAGCCGGTCAGACTCGGAGCGCGCTTTGCTCGCTCAAAAGGAGCAGCAACTGCAGCGCCAGCTTCCCGTCGGGCAAGCCGCTAACGCTGCGAATCCAGGGACGGAGAAAAACAATCCTCAGCCATCGATCGATCACCTCAAAGTGGCGGCGTTCGTTCTGATGCCGCCGCTGCGTGGCTCCGGTCCGCCGCCCATCGTTTCCTGGTCAGCGGGCACCGACCTTATAGTTTTGAAATTGGAGCTGGAATCGAGCGGCTTCGCTACTTATCAAGTCGCGATCGAGGATTCGGCGACCCGTCAGATCGCGTGGCAGGGCGCCAGCCTGAGGCCTTTTTCGGAGGGCGACAGGAGGACTGTATCTTTCGCATTTCCGCCGAATCTGTTGAAGCCAGCCAATTATCTGGTGCTGCTCAAGGGGATTCGCCCTAATGGAGCCACCGAACTGGTGAGCAGCTATCCTTTCAGGAGTGTGATAAAGTAGCACTCCTCAGGCGAGCTTGGGCCCCCCGCCAAACGCTCAGGGTCTCGCGATGCGGCGACGTACTTTCGGTTACTCTCTCGTTGATCTTCGCATTTGTGTTGCCGGGATGAGTCTGGTCTCCGGGCTGGCGTTCCCTGCCATTTTTCCCAAAGCGCTCGCCCAAACTTCGCCAGCATCTCAATCTGCGCCTCAGAAAACGCTGACTACCCTGGAACAGGGCAAGCAGATTGAGCGCGAAATCTCGGGGAAGAACGCTGACGGCTACGAACTTCCGCTGCAGCCCGGACAATTTTCTGAGGTCGAAGTTGAGCAGCACGGGATCGACGTTGTCGTCGATGTCGCCGATGCCGGCGGCAAAGTCCTGGCCCAGTTCGATTCTGAAAGCAGGATTGAGGGCCACGAACCGGTCGGCGTCGCGTGCGACACGCTGCACTATCAACTCATCGTCAAGCCCAAATACTCCAGAGCGCCGGCCGGGCACTATCAGATCCGGGTCACCGGAATCCGCCCGGCGACCGAACAAGACCGACTGCTATTCGAGGCTCATACGCTCAGTCTGCAGGCCCAAAAACGAAATGAGAGCGGCAAGTACGAAGACTCGCGGCAGCTCTACGCCCGCGCCGCCGAAGAGGCTGAGAAGGGGGCGGGGCCGAAAGATGCTTATGTAGGGGAACTATTAGCCAGACAGGCGGACCTGGAACGAACCGCCGACAATCGGGCAAAAGCCGAAGAACTCTACCTGCGTGCCATCGCAATCGATGAGGCCTCCCTGGGCCGCGAGAACCCGCAAACGGCAATGGCCATCGAACGATTGGGGAACCTCTATAACTGGAGTGACGATTATCTCCGGGCGGAGCCCCTGCTCAGCGAAGCGTTCGCGATCACCCAGAAAACTCTGGGCAGCGACCATCCGCGCCTCATCCAGTGCCTGTCGGATATTTCAGTGCTGCATATCAACCGGCATGACTACCACCGTGCGCTCGAAGACCTTCAGCGTGCTCAACCGATTGCCGACAAAAGCCTTGAGCCTGACGATTTTTTGTCGATCCTAATCCTCAACAATATGGGGAACGCATACCGTTCGCTGGAGGACTACGATCGCGCAGAACCCCTGATCGAGCGGGTCGTGGAAATGATCGAAAAGAAGTATGGCCCAGACTATCCTCGTCTCTCCAACCCCCTCATGAACCTGGGCATTTTTGCCCGTAGAAAAAAACAATACGCGCGTTCCCTCGAGTTGCTCTGGCGCGCTGAAGCCATTCGCGAGAAGAGCTACGGCGCGAAAAACTCAGAAACTGCGCGAACTCTCATTACCATTGGCAACACTTATCGCGTCGAAGAGGACTATCCGAAAGCGCTCGAAACATACGCGCGCGCACAGGACATCCTGAAGGCCGTCGCCGGTCCTTACGATGTTCTGCTCCTGCTTACGTACGTCAACACCGCGACGACCTATGCGGCTTCCGGTGATATGCCGCACGCGGTCGACTACGAAACCCGCGTAGAGTCCATGCTGGAAAAAAGCATTGAACTGAATGTGCTGATCGGCTCGGAGCGGGAAAAATTTGAGTACCTGAGGGATGCGTCGGAACGAACCGATCGCACGATTTCGTTCAGCGCCCTGCTGGCCCCCGATAATCCAGCAGCGGCGGATCTGGCCGCGCTGGTCGTGCTGCAACGAAAGGGACGTTTGCTCGACGCTCTGTCCGGCACCCTCGCCGCCTTTCGGCAGCGGCTGAACAGCGAAGATCAGGTGCTGCTCGACAAGTTCACGCAAACCACGGCGCAACTGGCCAAGCTGTCACTTCAGGGGCCGGGGAAAACAGCCCTCGACGAATATCAAAAACATCTGAATTCGCTGGCCGACGAACGCGAAGCACTTGAAACCGACATCAGCCGACGCAGCGCGGAATTCCGTACCCAGGCGCAGGCGATCACGCTCGCGGGCGTGAAGTCCGCCATTCCGGGTCAGGCCGCCCTGATCGAGTTCGCCGCCTACCGTCCCTACAATCCAAAGTTGGATGAAGAGAAGACTGCTTTTGGTGAGCCACATTACATCGCCTACGTTTTGCGCCAAAACGGCGAGGTGCGTTGGAAGGAACTCGGTCCGGCGAAGGAGATTGACGCGGCGGCAGCCGCGCTCCGAGGAGGGTTGCGCGATCCCCTGCATAAGGATGCGCAACCGCTCGCGCGCGCCCTGGATGAAAAAATAATGCGGCCTGTGCGCGAGCTCACCGGGGACGCTACGCAGTTTCTCATTTCGCCAGACGGGCAGCTAAATCTGATTCCCTTCGAGGCTTTGGTCGACGAGAAGCAGCATTATCTGGTGGAGCGCTATTCCATCAGCTATCTGACTACCGGGCGCGACCTGCTGCGGCTGCAAGCGAAGCGGTCGAGCCACAGCGGACCAGTCATCATTGCTGACCCAGTCTTCGGCGAGCCAGGGTCCATGGAAGCGTCCACAGCACAGCCCGCCAGCCAAAAGATCTCTCCCCGGCTCGCTGTCCGACGGAGTGTGACTACCGCCGCCGACCTTTCGAGCATTTATTTCGCGCCTCTGCCGGGGACTGCGCTGGAAGCCAGCGCCATCAAGTCGCAGTTCCCAGAAGCACGGCTGCTTACCGGAAGGCTGGCGAGCGAATCCGCGGTCAAACAAATGAACGCGCCCGACATTGTTCACATCGCGACCCACGGATTTTTCCTCGAGGACGCGAAGCCAACGCAAACGTCGGAACACGCGCAGGAAAACATGCGAGGCGCCAACCCGGAGTCCGGCGTGCAAAACCCGCTGCTCCGCTCCGGCCTGGCTCTGGCCGGCGCCAATTTCAGCCGTACCGGCCCGGAAAAAGGAATCCTGACCGCTCTCGAGGCTTCGAATCTAAATCTGTGGGGGACCAAGCTGGTTACTCTTTCCGCCTGCGACACGGGCGTGGGCGAGGTCCGGAACGGCGAAGGCGTGTACGGACTGCGCCGGGCCTTCGTTTTGGCGGGGACGGAATCGGTGGTGATGAGCCTCTGGCCGGTCAGCGACTATGCCACTCGCGAAATTATGGCTTCTTATTACAAGGGCCTGAAGAAGGGCCTTGGGCGCGGCGAAGCGCTTCGCCAGACCAAGCTCGCCATGCTGAAGCGCAAAGACCGGCAGCATCCGTTTTATTGGGCAAGTTTTATTCAGTCCGGGGAATGGGCAAGCCTTGACGGGAAACGCGACTGACATTCTCAACTGCGGCATGAATTCCGTCGTTCATGAAAAATGACGTGTTCCCCTGTCCCCCCGGGCAGGAAAACACGTCTGAGTGATGCGATGGGTTGCATTTTGGAGGCGGTCGTCTTTGCCGCCTTTTGTTGATCTGGTCAAATCCGTGATCTGCTTCAATGGGTTGAGACCGAACTGCCCCGGCCCTCGCATGCGAAGGCCGGGGCAATCGGGCAATCTTTACGGTTTGTCGGGAGCTGAAGCCCTCTCCAGGAGATTGTGAGCAACGGGCGCCAGTTTGGCAGCGCGGGCTGCCTTTATCGGGTTCATGACACGCGGGTGACGTGCCCACGAGATGCTCTTTTCCGGCGGAGCATTGTACAGTTCAGGATGCCGATAGAATCCACGCTCTTTCTCCGCCTTCATCTCTTCGACCGGAATGCGATGCGCGTTGGCCCAGGCGTCCTGCCGGATGCCCGTGACCTGCCACGAGACTTCCACGTCGGGTTTATCGGTTTTGATGGAGAACTGATGATTGGCGACCTTGCTCGAGACGATAGCCTGGGCAAACTGGCCCAGGACCGTAAGCTGGTAGCGGAAGTCGCGGTTGAGTGTTTCGAACCACTCCGGCAGTGTGATCACAGCCTCACCCGCCGCGTTGGTGGTTACGTTGCCGTTGTAGATGTTCATCATGTCGGGCGACTCCACAAAAGAGTGATAGAGGTACTTGTTGGCCGGATCAAGAGGATGGTCAATCTTGAACGAACCGCTATCCTTGGAGAGGGTGCCTTCGACCTCTACGTTGCCGATAAATTCCCCAGCTAAGACGCTGCCGTTGGCAATCAGGGCATATGGCGCTATACCGACCAACCCGGCACTGCTCGCCGTGGTGTCAATGCCATAGATTGCGATCGAGTCTTCCGCTGAGTTCGTACCATACACCCCGAAACCGTCTGCGCCGCCCGCATCACCCTCTACTCCGTTGCCGCTGACGCTGTCTCCAAAAACCCCATCGCCCGACACGCTGGTGCCGGCGACGCCTGAGTTCGTATCGCTGCCCCCGAGTATGGCAGCGTCCCCGGAGCTGTTGGCGATGATCGCAAGGCCGGAGGAGTTATTCGCGTTGAGCGCAACCAGGCTAATGTTGGCGGCGCTGAAGCTGCCCGTGGAATCGCGCTTGACGATGGCGTTGGCGGTGTCGGCGCTGGTAGGAGCGGTGTTCCATTTCAGAGCCAGCGTACCGCTGGTGGTAACCGGCGAGCCGCTGACGCTGAAGTCTGAACCCGGAGCGCTCAGACCGACGCTGGTAACAGACCCCTTGCCTGCGCCCGGGAACGTCTGACCGGAGGCGAACGTGAGTAGACCCTTGTTGTTGATTTTCAGCCCAGTTTCGGCGGGAGCGGCCGTGCCCGTGGCGTACAGCAAGCTCATCGCGCCGGATGCGCTTGCCGTGTTGTTGCTGATGGGTTCCGCTTGCCATTGGAACTTCTGCGCCACCGCCGTCGCGGTGGAACTGTTGAACACAGAAGCCACGAAATCCTGAGGCTGCGAGTTCTTGCCGGCCGTGGCCGTGGCTGTGCCGCTGGCGGGCAGATTCAGGGTTCCGCGAACGGTCTCTGCTCCGTTGACATCCAGAGTGGTGCCGGGTGTGGTGGTGTTGACGCCGATTTTCGCGGTGGTTCCGGTGCCGGACTGAAACAACACCGAATTGCCCAGCCCGCCGGTGCTGTTGGTCCAGAGAGGAAGAAAATCGGTGGTGCCGGTTCCCGACACCGCCGCGGTCGGCGCCTGTGCAGGCGACGTCGCCGTGGACGAACTGTTGCCCGCTGCTACAGTTCCAGCCAGCATGAAGGCTGAAGCCGGTAGTCCTGCGAGAGTTTGCGCGTCGGCGGCTTTCAAGGCGTAGGGCACGCTGAGCAACAACACGCGCGGTTGCTCTTCGCCGCCGTTGACGCGGACGCCCAGCCAGCGAGCTTCGCCGGAGGTGAACAGATCTAACGGTAGGCCTTCGGATTTGGTAACGCCCAGTTGCGCGGTGTAGTTGCCCTTGCCGTCGGCCTGCACGTTCTGGCTTTCCAGCCAGAGCGGAGAGCCGCCAGTTTCTTCGCTATAGATGGCGAAGGTGATTCCGGTGACGCCGGTCAGGGCCTTGCCCTGATCGATCGCCTTGCCCGAGAAATTGACCAAGCGCGGCACGATGGCCGCGGCTGAGGTGGACACGGCCGCCTGCTGTGCGCTCAGCAACGAGCTCAGCAGCAGGATCCCTACGAATACTAAAGGTGAGTAACGGAGCTGTTTCATAATCCTCTCCTCTCAACAAACCCTGGATTTGCTGGCGCTGGTTTTTGCACCGCCGTCGCTCCTGCCGCTGGGGGTGGGAGCTACTACTCCGATAAGAGAAAAAACGGGAAAACATTTCAGGGGGAAGCAGATTTCTTTCGTGGATGCGCGAGCGACGTGTGGGCCCGGCGATGCTGCCGTGGAAAGGAGCGAATCACCGGGCGATTCGGAATCGGAGGATCAAAACTCCGGCCTTCGCCTGAGCGAAGGCCGGGTTCAGTCTACGGATGGTGGGGCAATCCCTTACGGTTTAGCTGGAACTGAAGCCTTCACCAGGGGGTTGTGCACAGCCGGAGCCAGTTTGGCGGTGCGGGCTGCCTGCCACTGTTTCATGGCCTGCGGATAACGTGCCCACAGGATGCTCTTTTCTGCGGGTGCGTTGTACAGCTCGGGATGCTGATAGAATCCGCGTTCCTGCTCCGGCTTGAGCTCTTCGACTGGAATGCGATGCGAGTTGGCCCACGCATCTTGCCGGATACCCGTGACCTGCCATGAGACCTTAACGTTCGGTTTGTCGGTCTTGATCGCGAATTGGTGGTCGGACACTTCGCCGGCCACAATGGCCTGGGCGAACTGGCCTACGACCGTGAGCTGATAGCGAAAATCGCGGTTGAGGGTTTCGAACCATTCTGGAAGGGTGACGACAGCGTCGCCCTTGGCGTTGGTGATTACGTTGCCGTTGTAGATGTTCATCATGTCGGGCGACTCCACAAAAGAGTGATAGAGGTACTTGTTCGCCGGATCGAGTGGATGGTCGATCTTGAACGAACCGCCATTCTTGGAGAGATTCCCATCGACATTCACGTCTCCGTTGAACCAGGCAGCGTAGCCGGAGACACTCCCAGCCAGGACTCCCGTGCTGTCTCCGGTGTTGTAAGCATCCACTGCCCAACCGTTGTCGCCGGACTGAGCGTATACTCCGGGGCCTCCGCTGTTGCTCACGCCGACCACACCGGTCGAGGCCAGGCCGTACACTCCGACGCCGCCCGCTTCCGTGTTGGTTCCGTAAACACCGTAGGCATTGGCGTTCAAGGTCTGACCCACTACACCATGGTTGGACTCGCTCAGACCGTAGATGGCATAGTTGCTTCCGCTGATTCCGCCTACACCCGGGAAGCTGCTGCTCTCTCCGAAAAGTCCATAACCGGACGAACTCTGCCCGATGATTCCATAGCCGTCACCTGTCGCCTGCCCGTAGATTCCTACACCAGTGGCGCTCGTCGCTGTTATTGCCGTGCCGGTCGAGATGGGAGAGGTAGAGGTGATCGAGCCAGCGCTGAAGCTGCCCGTGGAATCGCGCTTGACGATGGCGTTGGCGGTGTCGGCGCTGGTAGGAG
>Ga0210401_10007270_pt1 | contig 11124 bp, 9 predicted proteins | sample IncBWH32MmetaG_FD_150866 | JGI IMG/M metagenome (GOLD analysis project Ga0210401, IMG submission 150866) | Forest soil microbial communities from Barre Woods Harvard Forest LTER site, Petersham, Massachusetts, United States - Inc-BW-H-32-M | ecosystem: Environmental > Terrestrial > Soil >... | reverse complement strand
AGCTGCCACGGCCGCTGAACTACGCCGGTGCCCGAACCGGCCGCAGCATCCCGCGCGCACGCCATGCCGCTTCCAGAGCACGAACCAGCACGACCGCGAGCGCCGTGGCGGCGACACCGGCGAGCACGTCGAGCAGGTAGTGGTTGCCGGTGGCGAGCACCGCCACACAGGTGACGCACGGATAGACGATCGCCAGGGCCCGCAGGAGCCTTGCGCGCGAGACGGCGCGCGAGGGGGCAGGCGGCAGGCGGGCGTTCGACAATCCCGGCGGGGCCATCGACGACATCCGCCACAGCGCCAGCGAGCACCACACCGCCCAGGCCATGTGCAGCGAGGGCATCGCCGCGAACTGGTTGGCGACCGTCGCGAGCGAGCCGGTGTGCCAGCCGCCCAGCGCCCCGGTGTTGGCGACCACGTCGCTGAAGCCGCCGCCGGCGAGCAACCGCGGCGGCGCGGTGGGGTACAGCCAGAAGACGGCGAACCCGATCACGTTGACCGCCACCAGCGTGTTGCGCAGCGGCCGGTAGATGTCGGCGCGCCGCCACCACAGCCAGCCGAGCAGCCCGAGCGTGACGACGAAGTGGGCGTTGTCGTAGTAGTCGGAGAGCAGCAGCCCCAGCGTGTGGTGGTGGGTCAGCCAGTGGTTGAGCGGCACTTCCGGGTCGAGCCCGAGCGCGCGCTCCAGGTGCAGCAGCGCCCAGCCGTGCGTGAGCGCCGCATGCAGACGCACCGGCGCGAGGTTGTTGATCGCGTCGTACACCCAGCACAGCCACGCGATCACGAGCGCCTCGACCCACAGAGGGCTTCGCCGCGTTTCCATCCGGGCAGCTTAACGAGCGGTCAGGGCGCCACGGGCTCCAGACCGCGCGCCGCGAGCGTCTCGATCACGCGGGGCAGCGCCGCCGCCGTGTGCCGCCAGGAGCCGGGCGCCGAGTAGTCGTCGGCGTCGTGCAGCAGGAGCACCGAGCCCTCGCCGGCGCCGGCGGTGAGCAGCGCCGCGATCGACGCGGGGGTGGCGCGGGCCTCCCAGTCGCGGCCCCAGTGGCTCCACAGCAGCGTGCGCCAGCCGCGACCGCGGGCGAGCGCCAGCGCCGCCGCGTTGGCGACGCCATATGGGGGCCGGTAGAGCGCCGGCGAGCGCCCGGTGACCTCCTCGATGACCGCCTGCGCGCGGTCGATGTCCTCGCGCACCTGGCGCGGCGTGAGCCGCAGGAGGTTGCGGTGGCGGTGGCAGTGCAGGCCGACATCGTGCCCGGCGGCGACGATCTCCGCCGCGAGCGAGGGGTTGCGCAGCACCTGCTCGCCCACCAGGAAGAAAGTCGCCCGCACGTCGGCGCCGGCGAGCGCCTCCAGCACCGCCGGCGTGCCCTCGCGGTGGGGCCCGTCGTCGAAGGTGAGCGCATAGCCGGCGCCTCCGGCGGTGCGCTCCTCGATCCCGAGGCACTCGCACAGCGCCGCGCCGACCAGCCCGCCCGCACGCTGCGCGCTTTCGGCGGAACGCCGCCCATCGCCGGCACCCGCCCCGGCCCGGTCGCTGACATAGCGCGCACGCACCCCCGCGAGCGCCGGCAGCGCGTAGGCGGCCGAGCAGGTGAGCGCGGCGGCGCCGACGAATGGAAGCAGCGACCGCCAGCCGTCGCCGTCGCCGAACTGCGGCGCACTGACGAGGCTGCGATCATCGGAGGCTTGTATGGCTGAACTGATTCTCGGCATCCTCGCGGCGGTGCTGGCGGCGACCTTCTACAGCCTAGGGTTTTCCTACCAGGCGCTGGAGGCGCGCGAGGCGCCGGGCGATGAGCACCTGCGCCCGGCGCTGGTGCTGCGGCTGCTGACGCGCGCGCGCTGGCTGGGCGGCACGGGGATCTCGATGCTCGGGTGGCCGCTGCAGCTGGCGGCGCTGGCGCTCGCGCCGCTGGTGGTGGTGCAGCCGGCGCTCGCGCTGGGGCTGCCGGTGCTGATGGTGATGGGCGAGCGGATGCTGGGGGAGCGCGCCGGCCGGCGCGAGCACCTGGCGGTCGCGACGATCGTGCTGGGCGTCGCCGGCGCGGCGGCGTGCGCGCCGGCGCGCAGCGAAGCGCACGCGCACTGGATGACGCTCGCGGTCGTGCTGGGCGGGCTGGCGCTGGCGAGCATGCTCCCGTATCTGCTGCTGCGCCTCGGGCGCCCGATGCCGTTCGTGACGATGCTCGGCGCGGGGCTCGCGTTCGGGTGGAGCGGCGTCGCCACGAAGCTCGCCTCCGACGATCTGCTGTACGGCTACATCGGGGCGGCGATCGGCTGGGGGCTCGCCACCGGCGGCGCCTCGGCGGTGGCGACACTCAGCGAGATGAGCTCGCTGCAGCGGCGCCCGGCGATCCAGGTGGCGCCGGTGGTGTTCGTGATTCAAACGGCGATCCCGGTGGCGCTCGCGCCGGTGCTGTTCAACGAGAGCTTCGCGTCCACCCCGGGGGGCGGGGTGCCGCTGGGGATCGCGCTCGCGCTGGTGATCGTGGGGGCGGCAGTGCTGGCGCGCTCGCCGCTGCTGTTGGCGCTGATGCCTCAGCGCGAGCCGACGAGCGCGGACAGCGACTCGGCCGCGAGCCCCCCGGAGTCGAGCCAAGAGACCAAGCGCGCGACGCCGCGCTCCGACGCGGGCGAGCCGTCGACGCTCACCACCAGCACGTCGCCGGCGCGCAGCGGGCGGTGAGGCAGCGACCCGGCGGCGTCGAGCCGCAGCGCGCCTTTGACCGGGGTGGCACCGACGGCGCGCACGAGCACCAGGTCGCCGACGGTGAGCCCGCCGGCGGGCTCGAGGAAGTAAAAGCGATGGCGCAGGCCGAGCGCGTGTGCCTGTGCGCGCAGCGCGCCGCCGGCGCCGATCCAGCGCAGGAAGCTCGATCCGGGCGGCAGTTCCGGCAGCAGTTCGTCGCCAAGCGCGCGCAGCTGCGCGATCGTCGCCGGGGAATGCTCGCCGCGATCGGCAAACGAGAGGCGGATGCCCCTCGCGGCGAGCGCGCGTGCCACCACCGCGACCTCGCCCGCGGGTGCGCGGATGATCACGCTCACGTCGGGGCGGTCGGTGCGCACCTGCGCGAGCGGATGCACGTGCAGGATCGCCGCGGCCCAGGCGCTCACCTCGTCGGTCGACATCGTCCACATGCCGATACCCAGCACCACCACCAGTTGCGCGCAGAACGCCGCCAGCCGCAGCCGCCACAGAGGGATCGGCCGCACCCGGCGGGGGGCTTTCAACACCACGTCGACAGCGTGGGGATGCTCTTCGGCGTCGGCTCGCGCCACAGCGGGGGCGATGAGGGACGGGAGCGTCAGCGCCCCGCCGGCTCCATGCTCGGCGCCTCCCCCGCCGGTGCTCTCACCGGCAAGAACCCCAACGGCGCCACCGCCAACCTCGTCGGCAATGAGCGCGCCCCCGGCGGCGCCGCGGGCGGATGCCTCCCGGAAGCTCGCCTGCACGTGCTCGCGCAGCTCGCGCGTGTCGTTGGCGAGGCGCAGCAGCGCGAGATCGGCCATCGCGCGGGTGTTGAGGCGCGCGTGGCCGACGGGCAGCCCGTAGGAGACGACGGGGGTGCCGGTGGCCTTCGCCTCCAGGCAGGTGACCCCCCCGGTGGAGTGCACGAGCGCGTCAGCGGCGGCGAGCAGCTGGGGCATCGCGTCGGTGAAGCCGTACACGTGCACGCGCGGCTCGCGCGCGAACGTCGTCTGCAGGCGCTTCTGCAACTGCTCGTTGCGCCCGGCGAGGCAGACGATGCTCGACACCTCCTCCACGCGGCACAGCTCGCGCACGGCGCCTTCGACGTCGCCGACCCCCCAGCCGCCGCCGGAGACGACCACCATGCGGCCCTCCTCGGGCAGCCCCAGCGCGCGGCGCGACTCGAGCGGGCAGCGCGGGCGCAGGAACTCGGCGGAGATCAGCGGGCGCACCAGCCGGGCGCTGCCCTCGCCGGCGATCCGCTCGACCGAGGGCATCGACTCGCCATACATCACCAGGTGCATGTCGATGCCCGGCTGCGCCCAGAAGAAGAGGCCGGTGAGGTCGGTGATCGTCGCGACCGTCGGGCAGCGCACCGCCCCGGTGCGGCGCAGCCGCGCGAGCACCACCGTGACGGCGGGGTAGGTGGAGACGACCACATCGGGGTCGTGCTCGGCGATGCGCCGCGCGAGCGGACGCGCCCCGAACAGGCGCAGCTGCCAGCGCGTCAGCCAGCGCACGGGCGCGACGCGCTCGAGCAGCCAGTACACCAGCGAGTAGCTCCACGGCAGGAACCGCAGCTGCACGCGATAGCCGTCCTGCACCACCTGGCGCAGCACGCGGCCCATCGCCGCGAGGCCGTCGATCACCTCCACCTCGGCGTCCTGCGGCGCGTTTTCGATCTGCTCCGCGAGCGCGCGGGCGGCGGCCGCGTGGCCCTCGCCCACGTCGGCCGAGAGGATCAGCACCCGGCGCGCGCGGCTGTCCGTGCGGCCGTCATTGGTCGTGTCAGGGTTTCGCATGATCGCCTCGGCTCCCAGCCGGCGCCTCGCTGCCGGCAAAGCGCGTTGCAAAGAGTACTGGTAGACACGGAGCATTCGCGGTTCGGCCGCCGGCGGGACGCAGGAAAAACACGATCCCAATGTTGTTCGCCGCTCAGCGGCCGTGACCTCGCGGCTGGCCGCAATAAAGACCACTTCACAAAATAAAGCTGGTTAGGGCCGGGAAACAAACAGCAACACCCGGCCCAAACCCTCACTCCCGCGTGTGCGAGGCCCTCCTCACTCCCGCGTGTGCGAGGCACTCCTCACTCCCGCGTGTGCGAGGCCCTCCTCACCCCCGTGCGTGCGACGCCTTCGCGTACAGCGCCGTCGCCGCCGGCGTGGCGGGCAGCTGGCCGAGCTTGCGCAGCTCGCGGACCAGCACCCAGAACGCCGGGCGGGGCTTGCCGTGGGGGCCGATCAGGCCGGAGTCCCACGGTTCGCGGCGGCTCGTGCCGGCGCCCCACTGGTAGAGGTAGACGCGGGCGATGCGGGGGCTGAGCGGGACGAGCCGTTCGAACACGAAGCGGGTGACCTCGGCGGCGTGGGCAGGCGATTCGGGGAAGTCGTGGGCGGTGTGGTTGTGGCGGGCGACGACGCCGCCCGTCTCGGTGAACCAGATCTGCGCGTGGGTGGCGCGCAGCAGCGCCTTCGTGGAGGCGACGGACAGGCGGTTGGCGCCGAGGTAGTTGTGCAGGCCCCAGATCGCCGGTTCGCGACCGAGCGCGCGGCGCTCCTCGCCGACCCACGCGATCATCCCCGGCACGTCGAGCAGCTCGGCGGCGAGGATCTGGCAGGAGGGGCAGGCGGCGCTCATCCGCCGGTAGTAGGCGGCGAGGAGACCGGGGCTGTGGCAGGTGGGCTGGCCGCAGTAGTTGGCCTCGTTCCAGGTGGCGAAGTCGGTGAGCCACGGGTAGCGCTCGCGCAGCGTGCGCACCACCCCGGCGAGCTGCGCCGCGCTCGGCAGGTGCCGGAAGCGGCCCGGCACCCACGAGTGTTCGAAGGCGATCAGCGGCTGCACGCCGTCCTCGTGGGCGGCCCGCAGCCAGGCGGCGAGCGCCTTGCTCTGCTTGGGGTGCGAGAGCGCGTCCCAGCCGATCGAGATGCGCGCGTAGCGGATGCCTAGCGTCCGGAAGCGCGGGTCGCCGAACATCCACGGGTGCTGCTCGCCGATCCCGATCGCCAGTTCGCGGGTGGCCGGGGCGGGCTGTTCGGCGCCGCCCTGCGACTGAGCCGGGGCGGGCGCGCCCGGCGGCGGCGCCTGGGCGTGCGCGCCGCCCACCAGCCACGCGAGCGCGAGCAGCATCAGCGCCGCCGGGAGCAGGCGGCGCGGGCGGGCGGCACGACGGGGCATCATCGGGACGGACACGCGCACACCGAAGAAGTCGCGCTCACGAGGCGATCGTCTGAAACTCGCCGGTTTCGAAATCCTCGGTGATGTCCCGCTCGATCTGGGCGGGCGTGGCCTCGGGGCGCAGCCGCCGCAGGCGGATCGCGTCGAGGCGGCGGAACTTGAGGATCTCCAGGACGTACACGAGGTAGACGGAGGCGGCGGCGACGAGCAGCGCGAGCGCGGCGATCACGAGCGTCCAGCCGAGGTAGAGGTGGCCTTTGTGGTTGGAGTAGGGGACGAAGCGCAGCGCCAGCGCGAAGCCGGCGAGCAGCAGCGTCCACCCGTACAGGTAGGCGATCGTGCGCCGCCGGCTGAAGCCGATGCGCGCCATGCGGTGGTGAAAGTGCTCGGAGTCCGACGCGTAGATCGGACGGCGGTGCTTCAGGCGCTTGAGCACGACGAAGGTGGTGTCGAGGAACGGCACCGCGAGCAGGATCAAGGGCAGCACGAACGACAGCACGACCTCCGTCTTGACGGCGCCCTCGACCGTCAGGCAGCCCATCAGCAGGCCGAGCAGGTTGGCGCCGCAGTCGCCCATGAACGAGGACGCCGGCGGGAAGTTGTAGAGCAGGAAGCCGAGCGAGACGCCGGCGATGATCGCGGCCAGCACGCCGGGCGCCCAGCGCTGCAGGTCGAAGGAGATGATCGCGAGTGCGAGCGCGATGATCGCGCAGACGCCCGCCGCGAGGCCGTCGACGCCGTCGGAGAAGTTGACGACGTTCATCAGCGCGACCAGCCCGACGACCGTGATCGCGCCGCCGGCGTTGGGGAAGTGCAGGGCGCCGACGAACGGCAGCGTGATCAGTTCGACGGCGATCCCGTAGTGCACGACGATCAGCGCGGCGACGATCTGGCCGATCAGCTTGACGAGCGGCGGCAGGTCGAAGCGGTCGTCGAGCGCGCCCACGCACGTGATGAACGCGGCGGCGATCAGCATCCCGTGCCAGATCCGTTCGTCGGGCAGCCACTCAAGGCCGGCGACGAGCGCCCCGGCGAAGATCGCAAGCCCGCCGAGCAGCGGCGTGGGCCGCTCGGAGAGGCCCCGCTCGCGCGGCGTGTCGATCGCCCCGACGGCGTGCGCGAGGCGCATCGTCAGCGGCGTCAGCAGCGCGGTGACGGTGGCGGCCGCCACGAAGGCGTACAGCGCGTCGAGCTGATGCGTGGTCATGGTTCGTCGAGCGATAGATGGCGGGATCGGGGTAGTCGATTCGCGGATGGGATGCGACGCATGCGAGCGCAGCCGTGCTTGCAGCACGGCGAGCACCGCAGGTGGCGCAGACCGCCGCGAAGCGGCTGCACCGGACCGTCAGATATTGCTCGGCGGACCATCAGCCCGCGGACAGCATCGCAGGCGCGGACGTCGAATGCGCGCCCTGCACGGCGGTCATCTTTTGGCTCGCATCCGCGCAGGCAAGCGCTACGGCGACGCCTGGGAGGCGTGGGGCATCCGTGCCCCACGACCGCGCTTACGGGCTTGCGTCCGCGGCCTCCAGCGCCTTCTCCAGCTCCGCCTCCCCCACCGGCCCCGCGCGCACGATCCGCCAGCGGCCGTGAAGCTCGTGCTCGCGCAGGTCGAGCACGGTCGAGGCGACGCCCGGCAGCTCGCCGCCGTCGAGCTCCAGGGCGGCGCCGTCGCGCACGGAGGGGGCCACGTCCTCGAGGCGCCGTGCCTCGGGGCCGCCGGACAGGTTGGCGCTCGACTGCAGCACCGGCACATCCACCGCGCCGAGCGCGGCGAGCGCGGGCGCCAGCGCGGGCACGCGCAGGCCGAGCGTCTCGCCGCCGCCGCTCAGCGGGTAGCGGCGCGCGCGGTTTGGCAGCAGCAGCGTCAGCGGTCCGGGGAGCAGGGCGGCCAGCGCGGCGCGCTCCCGCTCGCCCAGCTCGGGCAGCACGGCGAGCGCGGGGGCCAGCGCGAAGAACATGATCGCCGCCGGCTGCGCCGGAGGGCGGCCCTTCAGCTCGTAGAGGCGCTTCACGGCCGCGGGCTGGAGCGGGTCGCACGCGAGGCCGTAGACGGTGTCGGTCGGGAGGAGCGCGACGCCCCCGGCGAGCACGCACTCGCGCAGGCGCCGCGCGTCGTGCGCGTCGAGCACGGCGGCAGTATTCCACGCGCTCGCGGCCCCACCCGCCCCGGCCGGCGCCGCCGACGGGACTCGGCACGTTGCGGCCACGAACCCGCGGCGCAAGCCACGCCCTGCGACGCGGCCACGCCGGGAGCGGCCACACCGGGAGGACATCCTCGCGGCGCGGCCGAACGGCGCCGTGCGCGGCTCAGGCCGCCTCGCGCTCGCGCTCGCGCGAGGCGTGCGCGTGGAGGCTGCGCGTCACCCGCTCGCCCCAGTCGGTGAGCGTCCACGCGTTGGGCTCACCCTTGGCGTGGCCCCCGCCGACGTTGGCGACCAGCCCGACGCGCTCCAGGCGACGCACCAGCCGGGAGATCTGGCCGGGGTCGGCGATGCCGGCGAACTCGCCGATCCTGCGGTTGCTCGCCGCCGGGTAGGTCGCAACGCCCTCCAGCACGCGCGCGGTGCGGTAGGTGAGGCGGATCGGCATGTCGCGCAGCGGGTCCTGCTCGGCGCGCCGCGCACGGCGCGCCGGCGCCGGCGCGGGGCGCGCGAGCTCACGGCGCGCCGCGGCGGGACCGAGGTAGGGGAGCGCGATCATCGCCATCAGCTCGCCGAGGAGGCCGGTGAGCGGCGCCCGCTCTTCGCGCAGCAGCCGCGCGTACACGATCGCGAACGCGGCGCCGACGAGCCCCTCGGCCGTCATCGGCGTGTGCTCCTTGCCGCGCGGGCCCTCCGCCCGGCCTTCGTCCACCACCGCGGCGAGGCCGGCGAGCACACGTTCGCGCAGTTCCAGCACCTGCGGGCCGCCGCGCAGCGCCTGCACCACGCACACGCGCGCGAGCGCCGGCTCGCGGTCGAAGAACGCGAGGATCGCGCTGAGCCCGCCGCGCACCCTTTGGCGCCATGGGAGGTGCTCGAGCTCGGCCGCGCGCACGTCGACGGCGATCAGCTCGACGAGGTTCGCGAACATCGCGATCAGGCATTCTTCGCGGCTGGAGAACAGCTCGTAGAAGGTGCGGCGCGAGACGCTCGCCCGCGCGGTGATGTGGGCGACCGTCGTCTGCGCGTAGCCGTGGCGCTCGATCGCGCCGATCGCGCCGGTGATCAGCCGCGAGCGCTGGATGTCGGCCAGCCGGTCGCTGTGCTCCTCGCGCGCGGCCGGCACGACCACGACCTTGCCGTTGCCGTTGTATGCGCGCGCGGCCTTGCCCGCGAGCTTTCCCTTGGAAACCACGCCGATTCACTCCTCATTTCGCGAGGCGATGGCTCCTCTCTCGCGTCCCGCCCCGACGGCGGGGGACGACCCAACCCTTATGTCGTCGAGGTCATCTCGTTGGGGATGACTTCGGCATACACCGTACATCATCCACTTAAGCTTGTCAATACCAGAGCGCGCGTTTCCTCAAGCGCACGGTTGGGGCGCGACACGGCGGGGGCAACGACTCAACCCCGCCAGGGCGGCGGGACACGGCGGGCGCTCAGCCGCGCTCGCCGACGACCACGCGCGCCACGCCGGCGAGGTCCCGCTCGGCGCGCACGGTCGCGAAGCCGGCGGCGCGCAGCAGCTCGCCCACGTCCGCGGCCTGCTCGGCGCCGACCTCGATCGCGGCGAGGCGGATGCGTCGGCGGCCCGCCAGCTGCGCGGTCAGGGCGCGGATCGCGTCGAGGCCGTCGGCGCCGGCGAACAGCGCCTGCGGCGGCTCGTGGCGGACGATCTCCGGCGCGAGCGTCGCGCGCTCGGCGCTCGCCACGTATGGGGGGTTCGACAGCAGCGCGTCGTGTTCGTCGGGCACACCTTCGAGCAGGTCGGCTTGCAGCCACGCGACTTCGAGGCCAAGCCACGCGGCGTTGGCGCGGGCGAGATCGAGCGCCGCCTCGCTGTCGTCGCTGCCGCTCACCCGCAGGTCGGGCCGCTCGTCCTTCAGCGCGAGCGCCACCGCGCCGCTGCCGGTCCCCACGTCGAGCACGCGCTCCCCGCGCGGCAGCGCGAGGCCGACCTCGACGAGCAGCTCCGTCTCCGGGCGCGGGATCAGCGCGCGGCGGTCCACGTTCAGCTCCAACCGACGGAAGTGGCGCCTTCCCGTGATGTACGCGACCGGCTCGCGCTCCACCGCGCGGCGGCGCACGGCATCCTGAAAGCGCCGCACCGCCGCGCCCTCCACCACAAGGTCAGGGTCGGTGTGCAGGCGCGCGCGATCGACGCCGAGCGTGTCGGCGAGCAGCACTTCGGCGTCCAACCGCGGCGTGTCGAGGCCCGCCGCGGTGAACGCCGTCAGCGCGCCGTCCAGCGCCTCCCGCGCGGTCGCCGCCCGGCGCGCCGGCGGGCGTGGCCCCTGCTCAGCCGCGCCGTCGGCGGGCGGGCATCCTCCCCCTCCTCCCCCCTGCACCCGCTCCCGTCTCACCCGTGTGCCGCTGTCTGCGCCTGCAGCAAGCGGCGCTTCTCATCCGCCTGCAGCGCCTGGGTGAGCTCGTCGAGCTCGCCTTCGAGGACGGCGTCGAGGTTGTGGGTGGTGAGCTTGACGCGGTGGTCGGTCACGCGCCGCTCGCCGTAGTTGTACGTGCGGATCTTCTCCGCGCGGTCGCCCGTGCCGACCTGCGCGCGGCGGTCTGCCGCCAGCTCCGCCTGTTGCTCGGCGCGCGCGCGCTCGTACAGGCGCGCGCGCAGCACCCGCAGCGCCTTCTCGCGGTTCTGCAGCTGGGACTTCTCGTCCTGCATCGCGACCACGATGCCGGTCGGCCTGTGCGTGATGCGCACCGCCGAGTCGGTCGTGTTGACCGACTGGCCGCCGGGGCCGGTCGAGCGGTAGACGTCGATCTGCAGGTCGTTTTGGTCGATCTGCACCTCCACCTCCTCGGCCTCGGGCAGCACCGCGACGGTCGCGGTCGAGGTGTGGATGCGGCCCTGGGACTCGGTCGCCGGCACGCGCTGCACGCGGTGGGTGCCGCCCTCCCACTTGAACACCGAGTAGGGGCCTTCGCCCGGCGCCGCGCCGTCGCCGGCCCGGCCCGTCTGCGACTTCACCGCGAACGTGTACTTGCCCTCCCCCGCCTCCAGCGGCTCGGCCTGAAAGCCGCGGCGCTCGGCGTAGCGGCTCAGCATCCGGTACAGGTCCCCCGCCCACAGCCCCGCCTCCTCGCCGCCGGCGCCCCCCTGGA